>Ga0335081_10016356_pt1 | contig 12004 bp, 10 predicted proteins | sample Lox_Sample_35_FD_206713 | JGI IMG/M metagenome (GOLD analysis project Ga0335081, IMG submission 206713) | Soil microbial communities from Loxahatchee National Wildlife Refuge, Florida, United States - Lox_Sample_3.5 | ecosystem: Environmental > Terrestrial > Soil > Wetlands | place: USA... | reverse complement strand
TTGAATTCCGTCGTAACGCTCGGCTCGTTCGTCTTCGTTCTATGGAATCTATCGGAAGAAGCACCGCTGCATTTATTTGGCGCTGTCATTCCCGGCTACTTGGTTTGGGCGGCACTGATTTATGCGACCTTCGGTACCGTGCTCACGCACCGCATCGGCTGGCCGCTCATCCCGCTCAATTTCCAACAGCAGCGCTTCGAGGCTGATTTTCGTTTCAATCTCGTGCGCACCCGTGAGAACTCCGAACAGGTCGCGGCGCTCCACGGCGAAGCCGCGGAGCGCGAACGGCATATCGATCGCTTCAGCAATATAGTCGCCAACTGGATCGCGATCATGAAGCGACAAAAGCGGCTGATGTTCTTCACGCAGAGCTATAGTCAGGCCTCGGTGATCTTTCCTTATTTGATGGTAAGCCCGGTGTATTTTTCCAGAGCGATGCAGCTTGGCGGTCTCATGCAGACAGGATCAGCCTTCGGCAGCGTCCAGAACGCGCTGTCCTACTTCGTGACGGCCTACCAATCGATCGCGCAATATCGTGCCGTGGTCACCCGATTGTCGGGATTCGAGGACGCTATCATTGCCGGCCGCGATTTGGCGCTGACACCGCCGGCGGTCGAGGTCCTGCCTCGCGACAATTCCAACGTGATCGCGATCGACCGGCTGCATGTTCGGCTGCCGAACCGGGAGCCTCTGGTCAATGCCGAGCACCTCGTCTTATCGCCCGGTGAGCGCGTGCTGGTCACTGGACCTTCGGGCGCGGGCAAATCGACGCTGTTCCGCGCCATTGCCGGCATCTGGCCGTTCGGATCCGGCCGCGTCCTGGTGCCGAAGGACGCCAAGATCATGCTGCTGCCGCAGCGACCGTATTTCCCGTTGGCCTCGCTCGCCGCCGCGGTGAGTTATCCGGCGCGGCTCGGCACGTTCGAGGATGCGCGGATTGCCGAAGTGCTCACCGCAGTCGGTTTGCCAGAATGGGCTGACCGGCTTCATGAGGAAGCACATTGGAACCGGATGCTCTCGCTCGGCGAGCAACAACGGCTCGCGATCGCCCGCGTGCTCTTGCAGGAGCCCGACTACCTGTTCCTGGACGAGGCCACCGCCTCGCTCGATGAGGCGGCCGAAGCGAGCCTTTATCGCCTCCTTCACGAACGGCTGAAAGGCACGACCATCGTGTCGATCGGCCACCGTTCCACGCTCGGGGCATTCCACCGCCGCCGTTTTGAAGTCGTGCCAAGCGAGCCAGCGTCCGAAGTGCGCGACGTGGCGCTCGTTTCCGCCGCCGAGTGACGATCGCCGGCGTTTAGTCGATGAAAATAAAAACGACCGGCGACGTTTCCGCCGCCGGCCGTGTGTTCGAAATTCGCCGAAGCAATCTTACTTGATGTTGCTGAGATTGGTGGCGAAGGACAGCTTGGCGACGAAGGCTGCACTGCACCAATTGGAGGCTAGCCCACCCGGATTCAAGCTGGTGACGCTCCCTGCGTCGAATGTCGAGGTGTGATCGCTGGTGAATACGTTGCACTCGGCCTTGGTGAGGTTGGTGTCATAGTACCGGAGGTCAAGTGTAAACGCCTTGTAGGTGAAGCTTACGCCGGCGTCCCAGGTCCAGTAGCTCTGGTAGGGCACGCCGTTCGGATAAGCTCCGCCGCAGCCTGACGGAAGTGCTGCCGGAACCGTGCAATAAAAGTTGTCGCTGGTGCCGATCGCCCAGTAGCCGGCGTCGCCAGAGATCAACATGCCGATACCGCTCGGAAGCATGGCGCTCGGCACGGTGTAAGTGATGTTGCCGGTGGTGAACCAGCCGTCCGCACCCGAATTCAGAACCGACGGCGAGTACCATTCTTGAATCCCAACGGCCCACTGATCGTTGATCGTGTAGGTGGCTTTGCCATAGATTTCAACGAAGCTCAGGTTGCCTTTGACCGCATTGCCATTGGGCAGAGGCGTTCCGGTAAAACCGGCGGCGGGATTTGCACCGGGCGGATTACACGGCGTTGTGGTATCGCCATTGAAACACTCGCCGCCCGGATACCAATAGTACCAAACACCGAAGTCGAGGGCGAGCTTGTCGAAGGTCGGGCGGACACCGCCGTAGAAGTCGATTTCCGCCGCGGCATGGTTCGGAAAGTCGATGCTCTCGCCGGAAATGCCCGCGTAGTATTGCCACTGCGGATTGACAGTGTAGCGCAGCTCAAAGCCGGCCTGGCCCGATGGATTGTGCCGCGATTGCGTGATGCCGCGGAAATTGTAGTCATTCATCAAAGCCGCCGTGATGGCGACGTCCCATGGCGACGGCGGCGGTGCGGGCGGCGCCGGCGGCGCCTTGGTCGCCATATCGGCAGCGAGCGCCGAGGTGGTCAGACCAGCCACAATAAGCAACGGTAAAGCCACTCTTTTCATAGCCATCCCCTTTTTATCCCCGTCAGCAGATGGGGGCCTTTGACGCCTCCGCCTGCAAACCAATTCCCGCGACAATCCGCGCATCCCCGATGTACGCGGCTCTGAAACCAAGATTAAATCGAGGGCAAATGACGCCTTTTTATGCTTTCGTTGGAAAACTTCACACTTTGTCAAAAACTGTGGCAGCCGAGATACACTTGATGTGTGAGAATACCTCACCCGGCGAACGTTTTTATTCACCTCGGCACATGCTGAAAGTGCCAGGGCCTATATAGGCAAAGGGGCACCAAGGGACGTCATTCAAGGAGCAGAGCCGATGAGGGCAATTGTAGACGGCGAAGTGGTCGCGGACAGCGACGACCTCATCAAATGCAAAGGATATCAATACTTCCCGTCCCAGTCCGTGAACCTCGACCGACTTGAAAAGGCGGCCAAAACCGCGGCCGACCGCGCCTGCCCGCACGGCGTCCAATTTTACGACGTGGTCGTCGCCGGCAGGCGGCACAGCAGGGCTGCCTGGAGCTACGAGGCGCCGCAACCCGAGATGAAGCAGGTCGGCGGACGATTCGGCTTCTGGCAGGACGTCGAAGTTGTCTAGGGCCGAGCCGAGCTAGAATCCTTGCCCACCTAAGCCGCCTGCTTCTTGCGATTGGCCTCAAGCCTGGCATCGACCAAGGCGACTTGGGCGTCGATGGCCGGATGGCTCAGGCCCTTTTGCCTGGCAATGAGCTGCACCAGCTTGTCGGCGCGCTCGATGAACGACGCCCCATTCTGCAAAGCACGCGCCGCGGAAGCCGGCCGCGTCAGCGATTGCGCTGCTGCAGCGTATTTTTCGAACGGCACAAGATCTTCGGGCTTGGCGCCGAGCTTGACGCATAGATCGAAGACGAAGTTGTAGACCGAACGCGACGTGGCGATGTCGCTGTGGACCGCTTCTTGCGCGGTGCGCATGCCATCCTTGGTCACGCAGCGGTAATTGCCGGCGAGCAGCATGGCCCATTTGGCCAGCGGCACGAAGATCGAATCGTAGACTTTGAGCTTGACCGGCAATTCAATCTTGCCTTCGGGCGTATCGTAGCGAATGGCTTCGATCTCGTTTTGCAACTGGCGCAAGATCGCCGTGGACTTCTCGTCATTGAAGCGCGCCACCTTAAAGTTCGTCGGCAAGGTGACCATCAGCACATTGACCTTCTCATCCGGCGGGCGGATCGCCTGCGGATCGGGACTGTTCAATGTGATGGTCGCGGGATCGAATGAATCCCAAACGCTCGGATCGGTATAAGCGGGCTTGAGCGCTTCGTAATCGAGTCCCGGGATGCGTTTGATATAGGGCAGCGGCGGCATGTTCATGATCGACATGCATGGCACGCGCGATTTGCCGACCGCATCGAGAAGCTCGCGCACGCCGGCAGAGCGATATTGCGGCTCCTGCATGGCAAGACCGACCAGGTCGTAGTCCTTGGGGTTCACACCCGCTGCCGGCCCGGCCGTGACCTTGCCCGGCAGCTTGCGCGAGTCGAGTTCGACCGGATCCTTGCGCCCGCGCACCGGCAATCGCACCCGAAAGCCCTCGCTATTGATCAGATCGGCCTCCGCCGGAAGGCAGACCAAATGCAACTTGTGTCCACCAAACAGAATCTTGGACGCCAGAAGCGAACCGTAAGACGCGCCCATGATCAGGATTTTGTAGGTCGCCGGCATAACGCACCTCCTCGAAACGAAATGACTTGCTCCCGCAAAGCCCATGATCGGCCGACCGATGGCCGCCGATCATCGCTTTTCCATGAATGCTATTGGCCCCGAGGGGGCTATGCAATGCAGGCGGCGGCGCTTGGCGCCGCCGCTCTCCGCGTTTGCTCGATCGATATTAGGCGCCGGTATCGCCACCGCCACCGAAGTCGCTGGGCGGGCTCCACGAGGGCATCGGCGCCGGTTCGGCGGCAGGCATTGAAGGAGCTGCGGGCTTGGGCGCCGAGCGGCGCTTCGGAGCGGCCTTGCGCGCCGACTTCTTCTTGGTCGACCTTTTCGTCGACGCCTTCATCGTTTTCCGCTTCTTCCGGGCCGGAGCGGCCTTCTTCTTCTTTTTGGTGGACCGCTTCTTCGCCTTTGTCCTCTTCGCCATGATGGACCTCCCGATCCTCGTAAGGTTCAAAACCCGTGCCGTCTCCACGCCGTGACCGGCATCGGACGCGCGCTATGACACCTCGCGTCCGAGCCTTGGCCTTGATCAGCCGGTTGCTGCCGTTGCCGGGCGCATCGCCGGGTTCGTCGCCGCATCCGGGCGATGCTCCCGCAGCGCCGCCGGACAAGGCCCGCCAGTAGCCCAGTCGATCAACTCGACCGTATGGACCGCCGGAAGCTCCGTGCCCGCCGCGATCTGAATAATGCAACCGAGATTGCCGGCTGCGATCACATCAGGTCGCAATCTCTCGATAGTCCTGACTTTACGCTCGCGCAACCTCCTTGCGATGTCCGGCTGCAGAATATTGTAAGTCCCCGCCGAACCGCAGCATAGGTGACCTTCGGGGATGTCCTTCACGACGAAACCGACTTTGCTGAGAATCTCCTTGGGCTCGCGGACAACACGCTGGCCGTGCTGCATAGAACAGGCCGAATGATAGGCGACAACAAGCTTCGGGCCGTGCTGTTCCGGCGCAAGCGGCAGCGCGGCGAGATATTCGGTGATGTCCTTGGCTAGTGTCGCCACCCGCGCCGCACGTTCGGCGTAGTCGGAATTTTGCCGCAGCATGAAACCGTAATCCTTCACCGTCGTGCCGCAGCCCGAGGCCGTGATCAGGACTGCGTCGAGATCGCCGAGCGCGCTCCAGGCGTCGATATTGGCGCGCGCTTGCGCCAATGCCTCCTCCCGCTGTCCCATGTGATGGACGAGCGAGCCGCAGCAGCCGGCGCCTTCGGCGATCACAACCTCGATGCCAAGGCGTGTGAGAAGACGGACTGCCGCGCCATTGATTTGGGGCGCCAGCACATCGTTGACGCAGCCGGCGAGAAGCGCCACGCGCCCCTTGCGGGCGGACGGGCCCGCCGCCGGAAAAGTCTGTGCCGGCCGCGGCGGATATGGCCGCCGCCACGGCGATAACCGCAGCATGGCCGAAAGCCGCTGGAAACCCAACGCACTAGCGAGCGGCGCAAACGGCTTGGCAAACCGCGCCGCAAGGGCGGCGAGCCGAAAGCGGCGCGGATATGGCATGACATTGGCGAGCAGCGCGCGCATGACCCGTTCCGCCAGCGGCCGCCGATAGGTTTGCTCGATGTGGGCGCGCGCGTGGTCGACCAGGTGCATGTAATGCACCCCTGACGGGCAGGTCGTCATGCAGGCGAGGCAGGACAGGCAGCGATCGATATGGATCGCGACTTCGGCCGTGGCCGGCCGATCGTGCTCCAACATGTCCTTGATCAGATAAATGCGGCCGCGCGGTGAATCGAGCTCATTGCCATCGAGCACATAGGTCGGACAGGTCGCGGTGCAAAAGCCGCAATGGACACAGGCGCGCAGGATCTTTTCCGATTCCGCGGTGTCGGGATTGGCGAGTTGCGCGAGGGTGAAGCTTGTCTGCATCGCGAATACTTCAGCTACAACATCACACGCCGGCCCACATGCGGCCAGGGTTGAGAACGCCGTGCGGATCGAACCCTTTGCGCACGCGCTGCGTCAAAGCCGCAAGCGGCGCCGGCTCGAGCGTAAACACATCGACCTTGGCGCGAACTGCGGCCGGCGCACGAATAAGCGTGGCGTGGCCGCCAGCCGCCGCGACGGTCACGTGCACCAGCGGCGCTCGTGCGTCATCGCTGCGCGGCAAAGCCGCCCACAAGAGCCCGCCGGCCCAATCGTAAAGGATTTCGGCGTCAGCTTTATCGGCGAGCGCGCGGCCGATCTCCGCGCCGCGGGCTGGCGCCGTCGATATGCGCCAAATGTCGGCGTCGCCCCTTTGACCCTTCGCCGCAAACGGCGTCACGTCGCGGATCGCGCGCCACAGCGCCTGCGACGAGGCTTCCTCAAGGCTCGCGAGCACGCCGAACGGGGCGAGCAGATTTTCCAACAACGATTTACGCTGCGCCACCGAAGGCGTCACGCCCTCCAAGCGCAGCGCCGTGACCGCGCTGCGCGCCGAAGCGGTCTCGGCCACATCCGCGGCGATCGCCACGGGCAAATGCGCCGCCGCCGAGACGTCGCCATAGGAGGCCATTGCGGCGGCCATGATCTTGCCGGCGGCCGCGGCATCACCGCCCATGACGAGCATGGTTTGTTCGGTCTCCGCTTTCGGCAGCGCCTTAATGGTAACATCGGTCATCGCCGCAAGCGTGCCCCAGGAGCCAGCCATCAATTTGCAAAGGTCATAGCCGGTGACGTTTTTGACCACCCGGCCGCCGGATTTGAATGTCTCACCGCGGCCGGATACTGCGGAAAAACCCAAGAAATGGTCGCGCGCGGCGCCTAATTTTATGCGCCGCGGGCCGGATAAATTGGCCGCGATCGCGCCGCCGATGGTTGCGGCGCCGGCGTCACCGCCGAGCAGCGGCCCATAATCCATCGGCTCGAATGCGAGTTCCTGGCGTTTTTCCGCAACCAAGGCCTCGATCTCGCGAAGCGGCGTGCCGGCTTTGGCCGAGAGCACGAGTTCCTCAGGCTCGTAGAGCGTGACGCCGCGCAGTGCCGACAGATCGAGCGTCGCGTCCCATTGCGCGGCGCGGCCGATCGCGCGCTTGCTGCCGTGACCGATCAGTTCGAGCGTTTTGCCTTGCGCGAGCGCCCAGGAAATCGCCTCCTCGACTTGTTTTGGGTCGCGCGGCCGTAGCGGCTCACTCATCGCGGATACTCACTCGGCCGCCCACGGCGCGGCGGCAGGGCTCGCGAATGCCGGCATGACCTCGCGCACGAAACGCTGCAACTGCGTCATCCCGCCCGCAAATGTGAGCAGCACATAATGCGCGCCAGCTTGCTCCAGGCTTTCGAGCATCGCGCAAATTTGGTCCGGCGTGCCAAACAATGCGTGCTCCTCAGTTCCCCCGGCTCGATCGGCATAGGCAAGCACATGCGAACCTGACTTACCGGCGGATGCATCGGCAGGCGGACGTGACACTTCCACAGTGCGTTTTGTGTAAGCGGCCTGGCGCTGCAGCGCCGCCGCTCTGTCGGCTTCGTCCTTGGCGACATAGATCTGGCGCGCCAACGCAACCTGCATCGGATCGAACGAAAGCCCATGCGATGCGCGCTCGGCTTTGTAGAGAGCGATGCGCTCGGCGATCAGTTCCGGCCCGGCATACTGGTCAAGGATCAGGTTGAACCCGCGCGCCGCGGCGCGCCGGATCGAAGCGGCGCTGCCGGCGGCGATCCATAGCGGCGGATGCGGCTTTTGCGCCGGTGGCGGCTCGACCACAATATCTTCGAAGCGCCAGAACCGGCCGCGATGCGAGAACCGGCGGCGCTCGGTCCAGGCGCGGATCATCAGGCCGAGGGCTTCGTCAAAACGCGCTTCGGCCTCCTCGGGCGCTATCTGAAAACCTTTGAACTCACTATGGCGATAACCCTTGCCAATGCCGAGATCGAGCCGACCGCCGGAAATCAGATCGAGCGTTGCCGCCTGCTCCGCGAGCAGCACCGGGTTGTGCCACGGCAGCACCATCACCGCGGAACCAAGCCGCAGTCGCGTGGTGCGCATGGCGAGCGCGGTCAACAGCATCAGCGTCGCCGAGACCTGATTCCAGCCGGTGAAATGATGTTCGACCAGAAAGCTCGAGACAAAACCAAGCCGCTCCGCCGCGACATTGAAGTCGAGATAGTCGCGGAAGCCCTGGCCGGTCTCCGGGCCGAGATCGCCGCTATTCGCCTGCGCCGACGTGAACAGACCGAATTTCATGACGCCTATTTTGTTGCCTCAGCCGAAAAAAAATTTTCAAAAGCGCGGCAGGTCGGGAAACGCCAGGCGCCCCGCATGCACGTGCATGCGCCCAAGCTCGGCGCAGCGGTGCAGCGTCGGAAACACTTTGCCGGGATTGAGCAGACTCTTATCGTCGAATGCACATTTGAGCCGTTGCTGTTGATTGAGATCGGTCTCCGAAAACATAGTCGGCATCAGATCGCGCTTCTCGACACCGACGCCGTGCTCGCCGGTCAATACGCCGCCCACTTCGACGCAAAGCCGCAAAATGTCCGACCCGAATTGCTCGGCGCGCTCAAGCTCGCCCGGCTTGTTGGCATCATAGAGAATGAGCGGATGGAGATTGCCGTCGCCGGCGTGGAATACGTTGGCGCAGCGCAAGCCGTATTTCGCCGACAATTCCTGCATCCGCCGCAATACCAGCGGCAGTTTCGCGCGCGGTATTGTGCCGTCCATGCAGTAATAGTCGGGGGAGATGCGGCCGACGGCAGGAAAGGCCGCCTTGCGCCCGGCCCAGAACAACAACCGCTCCGCTTCCGAATTGGAAATGCGGCAAGTCGTGGCCCGGCATTGTCGAGCGATCTCCTGGACGCGTTCCAACAAATGATCGACCTCGGCCGCCGGACCGTCGAGCTCGACGATCAGCAAGGCCTCGACGTCGAGCGGATAGCCGGCATGCACGAATTGCTCCGTGGCGTGGATCGCCGGACGGTCCATCATTTCCATTCCGCCAGGAATGATGCCCGAGCCGATGATCTTGGCCACGCATTCGCCGCCGTCCTCGGAGGAGGCAAAGCCGATGATCGCGGCGCGCGCAGTCTGCGGCCGTTTGAGAATGCGCACCGTCACCTCGGTGACGACGCCAAGCAGGCCCTCCGAGCCGGTGACGATGCCCATGAAATCATAGCCGCCGGAATCGAGATGCTTGCCGCCGAGGCGGACGATCTCGCCGGTCATCAGCACCAATTCGCAGCCCAGCACGTTGTTGGTCGTCATGCCGTATTTAAGGCAATGCACGCCGCCGGAATTTTCCGCCACATTGCCGCCGATGGTGCAGGCGATCTGCGACGACGGATCGGGCGCGTAATAAAAACCGGCGGCCTCGACCGCCTGCGACACCGCGAGATTCGTGACCCCTGGCTCCACCACCGCGACGCGGTTGTCGTAGTCGATTTCGCGAATGCGGTTGAATTTCGCAAGACCCAGCAGCACGCCGTCGCCGAGCGGCAACGCACCGCCCGACAGCGAAGTGCCGGCGCCGCGCGGCACGACCTTAATGCCTTCGCGATGGCAGAAACCGAGCACCGCCGCCACCTGCGCCGTGGTTTCCGGCAGAGCCACAACCATTGGCAGCTGACGATAGGCGGTCAGGCCGTCGCTCTCGAACGGCCGCATCGCCACTTCGGAGTCGATCACACCTTCGCCGGGCACAATGCGTTTGAGCGCCGCGACGATCTCGGCACGGCGCTCAAGGACGGCGGCGTCGGACTGCGGCATCTTAAGCGCCATCGGTTCCTCCAAGCGTTTGCAGCCGGCATTATAGCCAGCTGGCGCAGGCGGCGCATGACCAGAAAGTGCTTTGGGTCGCGACAGAACGGGCATGCAGTAACGGTCGACCGTGCCACGCGCGCCGTTGACAGGCTCCGTTAGGCTCGCTTCAACGCTCGCGACATGCATCTGCGCCACATCCGTTCGCGTCCGGTGCATCTGGTAAAAGGGCAATACGGAATGGCACGCACATTTCTTGCGGTGGCCGCATTTATCGCCGCGACCGCCAACTTCGCGATGTTGCAAAAAGCCGCAGCGCAGGACGTCGAGAAGGGTCGGCGCTCCTTCAACAAATGCCTGCCCTGCCACGCCGTCGGGCCAGGCGCCAAAAACAAGGTCGGCCCCGAGCTCAACGGGCTCGACGGCCGCCACGCCGGCACAGCCGCGAATTTCAATTATTCCGACGCCAATAAGAATTCAGGCATTGTCTGGAACGAAACGACGTTCAAAGAATATATCCGCAGCCCGCAGGCCAAGGTCCCTGGCACGAAGATGGCGTTTGCAGGCATTACCAATCCACAAGAGATCGAAGATCTGTGGGCTTACCTCAAACAATTCGATACCGATGGCGGGGTCAAGAAATAGATTGCCAACCCCATTGATCCGGCGCAAAGCGCGCGCGGACCGGTGAGATAGACTATGTTGAAGGACAGTCAGACAGGAAACGCGACCATGGTCAAAGACATCATCGTCAATCTGAGCGTCACCAAGGAGGGGAGCCTAGTCGGAAAATACGCCGTTTCAGTCGCGGCCGCTTTGGAAGCGCACTTGACCGGCGTCGCCTTCATTTACGATCCCGTCGTGCCGATTTCCGGCGCCGGCTACATTCCGGCCGAGGTCATCGAGACTCAGCGCGAAGACAACGAAAGCGCCGCCGAAGCCGCCATCAAGGGATTTACCACCGCCACCGATCAGGCCGGGATTTCCGCCGAACCGCTGATCACAAGCGCCAGCCTCGCCGGGGCGGGCGATCAGTTTGCCCGCATGGCCCGGCGCTTCGATCTCGCGATTGTCGGTCAGGCGCAGCCGGAAATCAGCAGCATGGAGCAGATCATCGGCGAGACCACGCTGTTCGAGTCCGGCCGCCCGATGATTATAGTGCCGTACATTCAGAAGGCGCCGTTCAAAACCGACAACGTGATGATTTGCTGGGACGGCAGCCGCACCGCCGCGCGGGCGGTTGCCGATGCGATACCGATCATTCGTAAAAGCGGTCGTGTCGAAATCGTCATCGTCGCCAACGAACGCGGCAAGGAAGACGAAATCGAAGGCGCGGACATCGGCCAGCATCTCGCCCGCCATGGACTTACGGTGGACGTTCATCGCATTTCCGGCGGCAACATCGATGTCGGCGACGCGTTATTGTCGCATGCTGCCGACAGCGGGGCCGATTTGATGGTGATGGGCGGCTACGGCCATTCGCGGTTGCGTGAATTCGTGCTCGGCGGCGTGACCCGGTCGTTATTCGAATCGATGACCGTGCCGGTGCTGGTCTCGCATTAAGCGTTGGGATGGCCGGTACTTGTTCCGGCCATCCCCGTCTTTGTTGCGGGCACAACGCATCAGTGTCGTTTCGCTTTATTCGGCCGTCACCGTCGTTTGCACGACCAGGCCGCGCGCCCGCGGATCAGCAAGGCCGAGCGCGCGCAAAGCGGTCAAGGCGAGCGATTGCACCAATTCACGCTCGCGCCCGGGCGATTGCGGCGCCAGCGGTCCGATCGTCCCTTCGACCAGGAGGCCGAGTACGCCGACCGCGGCGAGCGGTGCGTCCTGCTCCGGCAGATCACCGCTCGCCATTGCGTCGCCGATGCGCATTGCAAATTCGTCGGCCAGCAATTTCCGGAATTTCAGCCGGATCGGATCGAGCGCGGCGTCGACCGGTTCGGCGATCGCCGCGAAAGCGAGCCGGCGATGGCGCAATACTCGCGCGGCAAAGCTCATGATCACGCAAGCGAGCGCCGATAAGGGACCCGGCGCATTGGCCGCCGCGCGTCGCAATGCGCCGAGCTCACGCTCGGAAATTTCCGCAAGCACGGCTGCAATCAGAACCGTCTTGCCGGGAAAATAGCGATAGACCGTCCCGGCGGCGATGCCGGCGCGCTGTGCCACCGGAGCGATTTGCACCGCTGCCATGCCGCCTTCACTTGCTGCTTCGCGCG
>Ga0335081_10016353_pt1 | contig 12005 bp, 8 predicted proteins | sample Lox_Sample_35_FD_206713 | JGI IMG/M metagenome (GOLD analysis project Ga0335081, IMG submission 206713) | Soil microbial communities from Loxahatchee National Wildlife Refuge, Florida, United States - Lox_Sample_3.5 | ecosystem: Environmental > Terrestrial > Soil > Wetlands | place: USA: Florida... | reverse complement strand
CAATAGCCTTCTTCAAGGTGATGGATGCGTCCATCGAAGGCCAGCAGGAACTTAAGGCCGTGCTCATCGCTCATATCATATCCTGTGATGATATTACACTTTGGTCGCGTTCGCCGTCAAGGGAAGGGCGGTTGACACGGCATTGTGCGGTCTCATCTCAAATGCCGTATTCCGCTGTCGGGCGGCGTGACCGGAGCTGCGTGACGCCGCTGCCCATCGGTTACTTCGGAACCGCATGCGGCGTCGCGACGATGCACTGCCGTTCGAATGCTCGCGTATCACGGACGGCCCCGGACGTGAGGCGCCGCCGCGTACGTTGGACGTGGTTGAGATGCGCGTTATAGGCTGGGGAACGGGGTCGCCGGGCAGCAGCGTTTCCAGTCCTATGCTGCCCGGCGTCTCGACGTCTCATGCCGATCGAAGTTCAGGATCGACAGTACTACAGTCCGAAGGTTTGGGCGGGGCAAGTCCGTCAGCTGTGGTCGGTCTGATCGTCCCCCCCGGCTGGAGGCGGCCCAAGCTGGGATGTAGGTTCTTCCCCTCCGCGCCGGGCTTCAACCGGCATGAAGGTGTCTCGGATCGCCTGAAGCAGCACCTCGGTCTCCTCCGCGCGTGGATCTCTTGCTGCTTCCTTGGCAGCTTCCGCCGCGGCAATAGCATCGCCACGCTTGATGAGGAATTCGATGGCACGCTGATCACCCTTCAGCGCTTTGGCTATCTCGACTCTATAGACGGCTTCAATCACACTTACCTGCCGCTCCTTACCATTCTCTCGAAGGGTACGACGGCGACCGAACAGAAGTTTCTTTTCGAACTCCTCCAGGCTTGGCATCTTCTTCGGGCGGCGCCAGCGGGCAACGAACGTACTCATATCCGACTCCTTCAAGGCCGCAGCACGGCGCATCGGCCGCGGCGGCGGTTAAGCCACCCGATCCGGATCGCTAACGAGAAGGGGGAAGCGCAGAGGCACCACCGCCGTTCTCGCTCGCGCGAGACCCAGATCGGTGGGCTGCTGCCTTGTGTGCTGCTGCCCGAGTGAACGTCGATGAGCGGAAAGCTCGATCGACGGGCCCATGATACCGAGTTTGCGATGCCATGCAAGAAAAAGTGCACGCAATATCAAAGGCCTGTTGACTAAGGATCGGTGGTGTCGAGGATCCGCAACCGCTCCGGATCGATGCAGCGTGATCGCGGTGGTGCGGGAATCGATTTCGGCCCGTCACTGCAGCGACGCTTAAGTCTCATAACCCTGAAGGTCGCTGGTTCAAATGTCCCGCAACCAAATCACCGGCTAATATCGGCACATTACTATGTCCGACCGATGTCCAAAAAACGGTCGTCGGCAAGCGTCTGCGGATGTCGGCGAAACGCCGCCCGACCGCTTGAAAAGCAGCAAGCGCCGGCATAGGTTTCTGGCACTCTCACAATCAGAGTGCTAAACACGGAGGAGGCGCCGCAATGAAGTTCCGACCCTTGCACGACCGCGTTGTCGTCCGCCGCATCGAATCGGAGGAGAAGAGCGCCGGCGGCATCATCATCCCCGACACGGCCAAGGAGAAGCCGCAGGAAGGCGAGATCGTCGCCGTCGGCCCGGGCGCCCGTGACGAACAAGGCAAGATCCAGCCGCTCGACGTCAAGGCTGGCGACCGCGTGCTGTTCGGCAAGTGGTCGGGCACCGAGGTCAAGATCGATGGCGAAGAGCTCATGATCATGAAGGAAAGCGACATCATGGGCGTGATCGAGGGCAAGCCCTCGAAGGCCAAGAAGGTCGCCTGAGGGAGATAAAGCAATGGCAGCGAAGGAAGTTAGGTTCCAAACCGACGCACGCGACAGGATGCTGCGCGGCGTCGACATTCTCGCCCATGCGGTGCGGGTAACGCTCGGTCCCAAGGGCCGCAACGTCGTGCTCGACAAGTCGTTCGGCGCGCCGCGCATCACCAAGGACGGCGTCACCGTCGCCAAGGAGGTCGAGCTTGCCGACAAGTTCGAGAACATGGGCGCACAGATGATCCGCGAGGTGGCGACCAGGACCAGCGATCAGGCGGGCGACGGCACGACGACCGCGACCGTTCTGGCCCACGCGATCGTGCGTGAGGGCGTGAAAGCGGTAGCCGCTGGTCTGAACCCGATGGACCTGAAGCGTGGCATCGACAGAGCGGTGGAGGCCGTTGTCGAGGACATCAAGAAGCGCTCGAAGAAGGTATCGACCAACGACGAGATCGCCCAGGTCGGCACCGTCTCGGCCAATGGCGATCAGGAGGTCGGCCGCATGCTGGCGCAGGCCATGCAGAAGGTCGGCAACGAGGGCGTGATCACAGTGGAGGAGGCGAAGAGCCTCGACACCGAACTCGACGTGGTCGAGGGAATGCAGTTCGACCGCGGATACATCTCTCCCTATTTTGTCACCAACGCGGAGAAGATGCTCTGCGAGCTCGAGGATCCCTACATCCTCATCCACGAGAAGAAACTCTCGACCCTGCAGACTCTGCTGCCGCTCCTCGAGGCGGTGGTCCAAAGCGGCAAGCCGCTGCTCATCATCGCGGAAGAGGTCGAGGGCGAGGCGCTCGCCACCCTCGTCGTCAACAAGCTGCGCGGCGGCTTGAAGGTGGCGGCGGTGAAGGCGCCGGGCTTCGGCGATCGCCGTAAAGCGATGCTCGAGGATATCGCCGTCCTCACGGCCGGGCAGCTCATCAGCGAGGATCTCGGCATCAAGCTCGAGAACGTTACCCTCAACATGCTGGGCAAGGCGAAAAGGGTACGCGTTGAGAAGGAGAACACCACCATCGTCGACGGTGCCGGCAAGAAGCAGGACATCCAGGGCCGGATCGGTCAGATCAAGGCGCAGATTGAAGAGACGACGTCGGATTATGACCGTGAGAAGCTCCAAGAACGCCTGGCGAAGCTTGCCGGTGGTGTTGCCATCATTCGCGTTGGCGGCGCCACGGAGGTCGAGGTGAAGGAGCGCAAGGACCGCGTTGACGACGCGATGCACGCGACCCGTGCCGCAGTCGAGGAAGGCATCGTCGCCGGCGGCGGGGCTGCGCTCCTCTACGCGAGCAAGGCCCTGGCTCGACTCAGGCCCGACAATGACGATCAGAGAGTCGGTATCGACATCGTTCGCCGCGCGCTCCAGACGCCGGTGCGGCAGATCGCCGAGAACTCGGGTGTCGACGGCTCTATCGTTGTCGGCAAGCTGCTCGAGAGCAGCGACACGAACCGTGGCTTCGATGCGCAGACGGGGGAGTACGTCAACATGCTGACGGCCGGGATCATCGACCCGACGAAGGTCGTGCGGCTGGCTCTGCAGGATGCGGCATCGGTGGCGGGGCTGCTCGTCACAACAGAGGCGATGGTCGCAGAGAAGCCGGAGAAGAAGACAGCACCCGCGATGCCACATGGTGGTGGCATGGGCGACATGGATTTCTGAGTGAACAGGGTTTGGGAAGGGGCCGATCCCAGGGGCCGAACAGCGCGGCAAGCTCCGCCGTGATGCTTTACGGACGGGAGAGGGTTATCGTCATCCATGGCGGGTGTGGCGCTCCGCGATCGCCGCTTCGACTCTAGAGAACAGAAGCATGGGGCAATCAGAGGTCTATGCGACGTCCGCCAGCCAAAACTCGGTGCTGTCACGAATAAGACAGGCTAGGTCCTGTGGACATTCCGGACAATCGGTTCGCGGATCCGGCAGATTGACTCGGGGCGGAGCGGCGGTAGGGCCTCCGGGTCGATGAGGACCGGCGCATAGGCGTGGATGAAAGCGAGATACCGGTCCTGTTTGGGGGTGAAAGCGCGCTGCAGGCCGGGACGGGGTGACCATGATCTGATATCTAAGCTGATTCATCCAAAACGTCCGCCATGTGATTCGTATGTGGTGCCCTTAACCTTTGGTCCACGGTTTACCGGAGCATGCGCCGGTTCGTCGAAGGCAATCTCGAAGCGGCATTGAGCCTTGGCCCGTCTCGTTCGCCGACACGGACCGCCGCCTGGTCACGACCTTCGCGCAGCGAATCGGCACGCGAGAAACCGTCGTCGGTCGCGGGGAGCGCCGGGCGGGCGCACCGCGGCGGCGCGTTGGGGCCGCGCCACGCCACGATCAGCCAATGGCATAGGTCGCGATTCTGAAACGTGAGTCGAGAATGCGCGCGTGCGGCAACAGCCGCAGTTGCGATGAGGGCGAGGCCGCGTTCTAATCATCGGCCATGGCACGGGAATGCACGAGGAAAGCATCCGAGGGCGGCGATCAGCTTCAGCTCCTCGACGCAGACGATGCCGGAGCGCCGGACGAGCACCACCATGACTCGACCGCTTGGGCGTCGCGGATTCGGGCGCTCCTGAGCGAGGACGGGGAAAAGGCCGCTGGGATCGCCGACGAGGCGCTGCGCGCTTGCCCCGGCAACGCGGAGCTCGTGCTGCTGGCGGCGCTCGCCGCGCTCGTCGTCGAGTCTCCTGCTCGCGCTCTCATTTTTCTGAAGCGATTTCACAAACGATATCTTCCCGACCGGGCCTCGATGCTCCTGAGGGCGATTGCCGTCGCGCAGCAGGGGAAAGTCAGCCACGCGCGGGCCTTGCTCACGGAGAACGGCCTCCTCTCCCCGTGGTGGGCGATCCAATACTTCGTCGGCGGCCATGCCATGGCGCCCTGGCTGCGCGACCGGCTCGCGCGCATCGAGCGCGAGAGCACGCGGCGGCAGCGCGCCGTGGCAAAGCCGCGGGTCAAGGCGACAAAGCCGCAGCCGAAGCGCGCGTCGGCGCCGCCACCTTCACCCGAGCCTCGCGCCTTGCCGCGCTTGCCGCGGCTCGCAACGTCATTCGACGTGCAATTCGCCATCACCAATCCCCAGACGCTGCGCGTCGCCGGGACGAGCGGCGAAGCCGATGCCGAGTGGTTTCGCCTGCGCGCGGAGCTGGGGCAGCTCGCCCTGCTCCAAGGCTTCGACGAGCTGCTCTGCCTTGCCGGGCTGCGCGGCGTCGAGGCGCATCCCTACCAGATCGAGACCGTGCGCAAGGTGCTGAAGCAGTTTCGCGGCCGGGTGCTTCTCGCCGACGAGGTCGGCTTGGGCAAGACCATCGAGGCCGGCATGGTCATGCGCGAATACATGCTCCGCGGCATGGCGGAGCGCATGCTCATCCTCGTGCCCGCCGCCCTCGTCGGACAATGGCGCGAGGAGATGAGCAGCAAATTCGCGATCGACTGCGCCACGAGCCACGACTCGCTGCTGCGCCAGGATGCCCCCGCCTTCTGGGCGCAGCCTCGCGTCATCGCTTCGATCTCGGCGGCCCGCCGCAAGGAGCATGCGGAAGTCCTGGCCGGCATGACCTACGACCTCGTGGTGGTGGATGAGGCCCACCATTTGTGCCATCCCGCGAGCGCAGGCTATCGCCTCGTCAATCGGCTGAAAAAGCGCTTTCTGCTGCTGCTCTCGGCCACGCCCGTGCAGAACGGGCTGCTCGAGCTCTATCACCTGCTGACGCTGCTCCAGCCCGGCATCTTCAAGACGCAGAAGGAGTTCCGCGCGGCCTACATGGTGCCCGGCAAGCCGCGCGAGCCGACAAATACCGACCGGCTGCGCGATCTCATACGCAGCGTCATGGTTCGCAACACGCGCGCCTTGGCGGGCGTGCGCCTGCCGCGCCGCCACGCGGCGACGCTGCGCGCGCAACCGGGCGAAGCCGAATCTTCGTGCTATCGCGATATGACGAGGCTCGCGCGAGAGCTGGCCGGAGACCAGCGGCACCATCTGTCGCTTCAGCACATGCTCGGCGCGGCGGGGTCGTCGCCGGCGGCCGCCGCAGCGGCGCTGGCGCGCTTCCTCGGCCGCCGTGAGGGCGGCGACCCGCGCTGGTCCGGCTTGCTCGAGCGCTATCGCGCGATCACGGCCGGAGCGAAGCAAGCTTCGCTCTTGACGCTGTTGGCGCAGAATCCGGACGAGAAGAAAATAGTCTTCGTCCATTACCGCGACAGCCTCCTGCACGTCGCCGAGCTGCTGGAGCGGCAGGGCGTGGCGTTCGCGACCTTCGACGGCAGCATGACGGGGCCCGAGAAGGACGCGGCCGTCGCCGCCTTCCGCGACGCCGTGCCCGTGCTGCTGTGCAGCGAGTCGGGCGGCGAAGGGCGCAATCTGCAATTCTGCAACACGCTCATCAACTTCGACATCCCCTGGAATCCTATGGCCATCGAACAGCGCATCGGGCGCATCGACCGGATCGGACAGACTCGCGAGGTCTTCCTATTCAACCTAGCGACCAGTGGCACGATCGAGGATGAGATGCTTCGCATTCTCGAGGACAAGATCAACATGTTCGAGTTGGTGGTCGGCGAGATCGGCGCGATCCTCGGCGAGATCGATGACGATCAGGACTTCTCGGGCCTCGTCCTGGGCGCGTGGCTCGACAGTACCGCCGACACGCCGCGGCAGGCCTTGGCGGCGCTCGAAGAGCAGCTGGTGGCCGCCCGGCGCCAGTATGACGGGGTGAAGCAGCTCGACGAAGCGCTGTTCGGCGACACGTTCGAGGCGGCGTGAGTTGAGCCGCTTCCAGGCCTTCTCCGCCGACCTGCTCCAGCGCGCGGGCGCGCTGGTCGAGGCGATCGATCCGGAAGCGCTCGAGGTGATCGCCCCCGAGCCCCTGCAGCAAGCACTCGGCATTCCGGAATTTTGCCGCCTCGGCTTCGGTGCGACGATGCCGGAGGGGGCGGAGCGCGTCGGTATCGAGAGCGACTGGCTCGAGCGCTTCGCGAACGTCGTGGGCGAACGCGGGCGGAGCGCGAGGCGCGTGGTGCGGCCGAGCAACCCGCCGCTCGCGGGGGTCGACCGCCTGCTGGAACGTGAACTCGCGCTGCCCAACGCCGTTTATCGGCTGCGCGGCGTCGCCGAGGCATGGACACGCTATCTCATCCTCGTCTTTCGCTTCACCGCCTTGTCCGACGAGAAGCGCGAGGGCGTGCTCAAGCTCGGTATCAATCTCGCGACGGGCGCGATGCTCGACGCCACATTGGAGCGGCTCATGACCCGGCTCGAGGCCGAGCCGGAAACAGCGGCTTTGCCCGACGGGATCGATCTGCCGCCGCTCTGGCAGCGCGAGCGCGTGCTCGATCTCATTCGCCGCTCGCTGCCGCCGCGGCTGATGTCTCAGATCGAGCCTTTCGCCAAGAGCCTGGAGCGGCGCCTCGCGCGCGACGAGACCAGGCTCTACGGCTATCACGACCAGCTGTTCCAGGACGCGATGGCCCGGCTGGCGGCGGCCGAGAGCGACGAGCGGCAACGGCGCGAGCAGCAGAGGGGAGAGGCGATTGAGCGCGAATACCGCGCCCGGCTCGACGATCTCCGTCGCAAATACGCTCTCTGCGTCACGACGGCGTGGGTGCAGACACTCGAGATCGCCATGCCCGTGCAGCGGCTCAACCTATTGTTGCGGCGACGCAAGGGCGAGCGCCCGCTTCATCTCGATTGGAACCCGTTGGCGCGTCGCCTCGAGCCGCTGCCTTGCGATTTCGGCGATCCGGCCGAGCACGAGCGCCTCGTTTGCGACGACGCGCTCCACCTCGTGACCCCGTCCGGGCTCGCCGCCTGCGCCGGCTGCGGCAAGACCTATTGCCGCGCCTGCTATCGCAAACGCTGCCCCCGATGTGGCAATGATGCTGATGGCGCGCTCGCTTCCAGTGGCGGTTCTCTCCTGCCTCAACGGCAAGGACCGGGCCGTCCGACTCCGCAAGAAAAAAGGTCGGGTATCGTGCTTTCGCGATGTGCGGCGAGCGGCGCTGGTCGAGCACGAGGTGGTGAGTGACCTCGCGTCGAGGAGCGGAGTGAGCTTGAAGACGGTCATCAACTTCGAGAGTGGCGACCGGCGACCCATTCGCTCCGTTATGGCGGCCATACGAAGGCTCTCGAGGACGCCGGTATCGAATTCATCGCACAGAACGGCGGTGGTCTGGGCGTGCGATTCGCCAATCGGCAAAAACGCTCGAAGCGGTAGCCATGATGACCGGCGAAATTGCATAAGGTCGCGTCCCGATCGTAAGCCAGGATCGCGTGCCTCGAAGGAACGACGGGGCGAGGGGGGCGAATTCACCAATGGCGCCTCGTTTGCGCCTGATCGCGCCCTAAGTGGCCCGTTTTGCCGGAACCGTTCGCCCGGACGCTGCCGCTGATCCGACCCAGGGAGCGCGAGTGGAAGGATTCACATTCAAACGATCGGCCCGAAGTGCTATTCTGCCTTCGTTTTCAGGGCGTTGGAGCGGTTCAGCATAGGCTAATTGGTTTTTTGCGAAACGAACCCAATTTCGATCTATGATAGTGAAGTCGAATTCGAAATCGCTAATTGATTGATCGACCGCCCCGAACCCGCACGGAAGCTTCACTCAACCAGCTGGCGCGGTCCGAAGCCGCCGTATGCGGGGGACCGATTGAAGGTTTCGGCGCCTGGGCAGTGATGGCGTCTGCAGGTGCGACAGCCGACTATCGTTTGTGCCGCGTCGGGAAGCCGAGGGGCTCGCGTCCCCTGCGCGCTGGGAGCCGCTCGGCGTCTCGAATGGTCTCGGTCGATGACTGTCCATCACCGGCGCGGAAGCACGGGATCCAGAATACGCGGAGCGCTGCAAGTCTCACATGGGCTCGAGAGCGCGACGAGCTGCGGCGAGCACCTCGAAAGGTACCCGCGGTGTATTCCCCTCAGTCGCGACTTCGAGCGAAGAGGCTTGTCCGACTGAGCGTTCGGTGCGCGGTTAGCGCGGCGCCGGAGGCCGAGGTCGCGTCCCGACCTGCCGCGGCGAGACCGCTAGACGCTTGGGGGTCGTGGCGGTCGCGTTCGTTGTCTGACCTGCTGTCTGAATATAGGTGGTTCTTGCGTGCCGTTTTGACCATTCGCGTGCTCGATCGTCACCCCAGTCGCCGGTTCACGTTCATCGCCGGCAGAATGCGTAACATCGACCGCGATTGGCGCCATCACCGGTTCTCCCTTGCGCCGCAATTGCCAGCGTTCCAATTCATGAAGCGCGCGTTGCAACGAACGCTCGATCGTGGTCTCGTATCGAGAGAGGTGCTGAAACGGCCCTGTGATCAGTTTCTCCGCGATGAACCCGTCGCTGGGCTTCGCATTGAGGAAGGTCATGCCGTCATCTAGTGGCTCACTGTGCTCCTTGGCTATCGCGACTTCCATACGACAGACGCGCCGCAATCGCCACCAACAGAGTGCGATCCGTTCAGCAAGTTGCTCTTCGATGGCACCCTGCGGGCACAAGCTTTCTAGGATGTCGTCGCGAAATGCTTCGAAGTCCGCTGCTTGCTCTCCTTCCATCGTGACCTGTTCGGCAGTCAGTCCATGTTTCAGTGCGTTCCGGCTCGATTTGGCGCGACCCACTTCCGTTGTTGGGCCGGTGCTCTTCTGGGCATTGCGCTTGTTGGCCTCAATCTGCTTCTCAGTGGCCATGTGCTTTGCTCACAAAAAAAGTGGTGACTCTGCAAAGGTTGCAGCGCTTCATCCCGCATCGGCGAATGACGCGCGACAGGAGGACGGAAATCCTTTCGGTTTCTGATGTCACAATCAATAGGGTGTGTCGTCGCGGACGCGGCAGATCGTCGTGCCTGCGGTGCTCGTCGATGCTCTTCTGCGGCGGCGGAACGACGCTCGGCCTGCGCGGCGAGTTTCGTATAACATGCCGTTATACTTTCATCGGTCATAAACCACTCTGCTCCACGATAACCGGTCTGCTCACGAACTGAGCGTAATGGCGCCGTTTGGGCCCGACGGTCGTATCCGAGGCCCATCACTGATGGGCAAACAGATAGTCGCGCATAGCAGAGACCTTGAGGAACGATGATGAGCGAGACTGCGGCCGACCAGCCGGAAAGCGATGCTCGCGGCAAGGAGCGCCGCCGACAGCCGCGACGCGCGGCATTTTTGGCGGCGACGGTCCGCACCTCGCGCGGCGCGCTCGATTGCCACGTTGTGGATGTCTCGGATGAAGGCGCTCAGTTGCGTATCGTCACGCCGAGGGTAGCGGCGCCCGTGCTAGCGCAGGAAAGGGTGATGCTCACCATTGCCGGCGTCGGTCGCGTCCTGGCCGTCGTCGTTTGGTCTCGCAGGAATGCGATCGGCATGCACATTGCGGATCCCGTCGCGATCGCAGCCTGGCGCGCGGTGTTGGAAAAGGATCCCTCGCGGTGTCATGGTCGCCCTGTAGGCGCGGATATGCCACGTGCCCTGGCCGAAAAATCGGCTGCCGCGCCAAGCAAGAGGCCAACAGCATAGAACGGCGAGGCAGGGCAGCGGGCATCGACAATGGCCGCCCGCGCAGGTCCGGCTTCCATGCACCAGAGTGGATTCTAGCTGTCGGATGATTCTCGAGGTTCGCTCGCCGCGGCCCTGGAAAGCGCCAGCGCTCCGTCGTTGGCGGGATCGCCATTGACGGCGCTAGAGGACCGTAGGACGATCACTCCCGTCGGTAGTAGACGCGCAAGCTTATAACCGAGCGTCCCTCGCTTTGGGACGTTAACCGGGCTCTTAGAACTACCGACAGTACAGGGAGGACATCATGCGAAACCACTGGCTGGTTGTGCCGGCGCTCGCGCTGGCTTGCGCCTTGGCTCCGCCGGCGTCGGCGCAGACGCATTACGGACCCGGCGTCACCGATAAAGAGATCACCCTCGGCCAGACCATGCCCTATAGCGGGCCGGCCTCATCCTACGGCACGATCGGCAAGGCCGAAGCCGCCTATTTCCAGATGATCAACGATCACGGCGGCATCAATGGCCGGACGATCAAACTCATCAGCCTCGACGACGGCTACTCGCCGCCGAAGACGGTGGAGCAGATGCGCCAGCTCGTCGAGGAGGACCATGTCCTCGCCGATTTCGGCTCGCTCGGCACGCCGACCAACAGCGCCATCCAGAAGTACATGAATGCCAAAAAGGTGCCGCAGCTCTTCGTCGCCACCGGTGCGACCAAATGGGGCGATCCCGAGCATTTTCCGTGGACGATGGGCTGGCAGCCCACCTACCAGACCGAGGGACACATCTTCGCGCGCTACATCCTCGAGCATGAGCCCAACGCGAAGATCGCCATCCTTTATCAGAACGACGATTACGGCAAAGACTACGTCAAGGGGCTGAAGGATGGACTCGGCACAAAGGCCAATGCACTTATCGTCAAGGAAGTCACCTACGAGACCAGCGATCCGACCATCGATTCTCAGATCGTGTCGCTGCAATCCTCGGGCGCCAACGTCTTCTACAATGTGAGCATTCCGAAGTTTGCCGCGCAGGCGATCCGCAAGTCCTATGACATCGGCTGGAAGCCGTTGCAGCTGTTGAACTCCGTCTCGGCCTCGGTCGCCGCCACCTTGAAGCCCGCCGGCATCGACAAGTCGATTGGCATCATCACTCTCCTCTATCTCAAGGATCCGACCGACCCGCAATGGCACAACAACAAGGGCTATGAGGACTGGTTGGCCTGGATGAAGAAATACTACCCCGGTGGCGACCGCACCGACGTTAACAACGTCTACGGCTACAGCGTAGCGCAAAGCATGGCGCAGGTGCTGAAGCAGTGCGGCAACAACCTGACGCGCGAGAACATCATGAAGCAGGCGGCGAATCTGCATCAGACGCTGCCGATGCTGCTGCCGGGCGTCACTGTCAGCACCGGGCCGACGCAGTTCTTCCCAATCCGTGAGATGCAGCTCGCCCGCTTCGACGGAAAGATTTGGAAGCTCTTCGGCAACGTTATCAAGTCCGAATAGCGATCCGGCGGCGGCCTCGTGGGGCCGCCGCCACCCCTGGTACTGCGTCAGATGGGCGTGGCGCGCCGCTGGCGGGCTCGGCGACGCTTCGGGGAATCGAGCTCAAACCGGAATGTTACATGCGCGGATTCAGCGCATCGACCGAACGCAATCAAAGATAGCGCCAAATCGTTGACTAGAGCTATTGTCGCATTGAAATCGATCAATGCACGCCATTGTAGGACCTGGTTACCTTGTCCCGTCACTGACAAGAACCACACCAATTTCCGAG
>Ga0335081_10016352_pt1 | contig 12005 bp, 14 predicted proteins | sample Lox_Sample_35_FD_206713 | JGI IMG/M metagenome (GOLD analysis project Ga0335081, IMG submission 206713) | Soil microbial communities from Loxahatchee National Wildlife Refuge, Florida, United States - Lox_Sample_3.5 | ecosystem: Environmental > Terrestrial > Soil > Wetlands | place: USA... | reverse complement strand
ATAGAGTAATGACGATGGGACTCGTTGGTACTCCTGAGTCGTGACATCTGCGAGGTTTGGGAATTACGGCGGAAAGCCATGCCCTTCGTCAGCTTATCAGGGTCTCGCTGATCCTGCATCCCGGCCCCCCACTACGAGCCCGACAATCGCAACTGTAGATACAAAAGTTCGCGACGCACGACGAGAGAATAGACGCATGATGGCTGCTCCTTCCTGTCATACCGGTCCTCACTTGTCCCGACCCGCCCCTCCCAAGTATGAAAACGTAATCGTTTTGCCTCAAACCAATCAGCTCATCGCCCTCCTCACAATCTGTCGGGATAAGACGACAAGCAGAGCCGATTTCATCTTTTATGCCAATCGAATTATTCGTTTGCTCGTTGAAGAGGGTAACAATCCCGCCCCCGCTTTTTTTTGGTGGGAATCGCTAATGTAAGGGTTGAATCATCTTCCGGTCGTGGAGAAGAAAGTGACAACTCCGACAGGTATTTCTACTCGATTTGAGGGTTCATTAATGGTAGGACTCGAATACAATGGCGTGTCTTTTGAGGGCAAAATATGTGGTGTGTCTATTATGAGAGCTGGAGAATCTATGGAGCAAGGTCTTCGTGATTGTTGTCGGTACACTTGTTGATGTCCAATTTCTTCTAATAACTTTAGTTCCGTTCGAATTGGTAAGATTCTGATTCAAAGAGACGAAGAAACGGCACTTCCAAAGCTATTTTACGAAAAGCTGCCTCACGATATCAAGGACCGATATGTTTTGTTATTAGATCCCATGCTAGCCACAGGAGGAAGCGCTATTACAGCGGTCAAAGTCCTTTTGTCGAAAGGTATTATCCTTAAGACCTGACTGTAGGGCTAATTGAAGGTATTCCCGAGGAAAGGATTCTGTTTTTGAACCTATTATCTGCTCCGGAGGGTATCATTGCGTTTAAAGAAAAATTCCCTCGGCTGCGTATTGTAACCGCCTTTGTCGACGAGGGTCTCGATCAAAGAAAGTGCGATATTCGTTCCGGCCCTTGTCTGACTTTAGATTTGTTGTTCCTGGATGCGGCGACTTTGGGGACAGATTCTTCGGAACGGATTGAATCGGAATTCCAGGGAGAGGTGTATGAACGTTGGCATTTAGTCCTTCTCAATGTCTTTTACTCTCTTCATATAAGGATGACAATGTTTGTGCTGATTTCTCCATGCTCAAGACATCCCATTTCCTGGTCGTTGATAACCCCCCTCCAGACAAAGCGAAAAACGAAGGAAGGACCGATATCCAAATGAATTCCTTTCTTTTTACATTCATGCTTCCACTCCATCGTCCTCATACTCATCATCCCGTTCCCCACTAGCTCCCCCCGCTCCGACCTTCCCAACCGCCTCCGCGGCATCGATCCAGTCGGAATACACATCAATAGGAGCCGAGAGGTCTGAGGAATCAGTTGCCATAGTCAGAATACGAGGGGAACTACTATTTATAACACATTGATGACTTTGACCGCAGACTTTACACACCAAATTTCCGATGCGATGGACTTTGTCGAGTTTACACACCACACTATCCTCGTGATTGCAGAAGAGACAGGCAAACTGCGTGGGCAGGGGTTCCAGTTTTTTCTTGCCTGTGGGGCGTTTAGCTGCCTTTTTGCGTTTTCCCTGTGGGCTTGTTAGACCCGAAGAGGTTTGGTGGGGGGGTTCGTACCATTTTTGTTTTTTATCGGCGGTTGATTCGAACGGAGTGGGAGTTGCGCAAAAGCAGATTTATAACGCCTGGTCGGGATTTGAATTTCTCTTGAAAGGTAGAACATTCCAGCGTGGAGTTCTACAGGGTCGGAAAAGACCACTGACTATAAAACACCTGCTCGACTTAAGTCTGGACGTTCTTGAAGTTGCATGACATAACAGCGGTTTGAGAATTCTTTGTCGTCCGACAGAGACTATATAACCAGGGAAAGGACAATAAGGTCCGTACATTTGGTCTTCCCGCTTAAACATGAGTCTGCAGATGATTTTCCGCTCCGCCTATTTGATTTCAATGGGGTCCCGGAATTGCGCTTGCATATCTTCGATGACTAACATCCAGACTTAACCTCAAATCGAAATGTGAAGAACATTCGAATTGGGAAACAATAACTGCATGGTCATCAACAAAACCGCAGGGGGACGTATGGTCGCACAAGGTTTGAGCGGAATCAATCCAAACGTAAAAAATTTCAAATTGATGCTGGAGCCCGAGATAATAACGTTTTAGATGCAAGGGCGGTTTGACCGTTACACGAGTGACCATTCCGGCTGAAATGCCGTGGGGTTTAGCGGATCAAAAAAGACCCAGGTTGGCACGCAATTTCGGAGAAACCTAAATTCGTTCTCTTTGGGGCTGTGCAGTGACCCCCCCACCAAATTGCCATGCGCGCATCGCTGGGCGCCAAGCAGCTGCGAATAAAACAGCCCGCCACGAACAGAGACAATGAGATATTGTACATCGCCAAAAATAGCGAGAAAAATTTCGTCTTCTATAGAAAATTGTATTGCTCTTGGCAATTTAGCTCTGCCAGCCGAGCCCCCTGAATAGTCCCCCCGATTTTGGTATCCCCATGCTTCTTCTTTCCCTCATTCAATGCTACGCGAGCTATATGACAAGAATATACATCTTTCTCGCATTTGAATGTGATATTCACCGGACGCTTCGATAAATCTCTTCAAGGTCGTCGTCTTCGTCACCTTCCATTTCTCCAAAGTAGCCTTCATCATCTTCGGCCCAATAGGCCTCATCCTCCAATTGTTGTTTCTCATCCGGCTTGCTATCCTTCGTAGACTCTTCGTTCAGGGGAACCGAGATGTTTAACTGAGGGGTTCGAGGCGTGATTGGTGAAACATCGTTCGAGGACGACACAATAGAGTCGGGCGAGTTCAACGGACTGTATTTGTTTATTCGTTGATGCCCAGTCCTTTTCACCCCTGATCGATTTTGATGTTGATCCTGCTCCATGGCCGTCTTGAGCCAGGTTGGAACAAGCGAAAAGCCGGTCAGAGCGTCTTCGATGTCGCTTCCGCTATGCGAGAAATTGAATTCTCGCGATCGTCGGCTCTCGCGAGCAGGGCTTGAACTTCGACTGACAGGCGAGAAGGGAATGTATGCGCTTTGGGGTGACGAAGGGGCAGATCGACTGGGAAGGTCAAAGTAGCCCAGCACTCGATGAGGATCGTATGACGAACTGCGCGACATGCTGATCGGGACGTTCTTTGATGGTGTCGGATGCTGTAGGCTCGGTGACTTGGGAGATGAGAATCCCGGCTTGAGGTAACGATCGTTCGTGTTGCTCATGCGAGGAAGTCTTATTGCTGATCGCGATATGTGTACGATGCAAGAACCACACGAATGTGTCTGGATGGCGATGCAAGAGACAACGACCGGGAGCGTGTGTTACTGATGAGGCCTGAAGTGGGGCGGGTGAACATTTATACCCTGTGAAGAGTCACGTCCCACGGATGTAACGCCCTTGGCGCAGCAGAAATTAATAAGCCAGTCAGGGTCCACCGCCCCACGGAGCAAAATGGCTGTATGTCCGTGTTGGAGATTATGCTCGGCCAATCAGAAAATGCCATGCCATTTGTAACATGATTACAATCTGGTTGCAGCTTCACAATTTCGCCCAGTGTGCCACGGAATTACTGCCGAATACAACTATCAGGCCGGCCTGTGCCAAAATTATGCGATAGGCCCCGTGCCCAAACAAAATTCGGCAAATTAGCGCGGCCTACTGACCGCAGAAGGATTTTAGATGAGCTAAATATCCCTTGGTTGGCGCCAATTAAGGCCCACGTTTCAGCTCCACCCCATGAGCTGAAATAAGGGCACCTCGGTACAACATTGATCGTCCAATGGTTACTGCAGCTGCAGGGACTTGCTTTATAGGGCGGATGTCGATCAAACGCCGACCGTCTAAGTCCGTGGCCTGCCCCGCCTTCCATCAAAGCCACCCCTGGAAAAAACCAGTCATCTCGCCAATATTGCAGCTCGGAACGGTCGAGCCGTTGACAAACATCGACGACCGACAGGACGGTATCTATAATCAGGAAACCGCAACTTCCAATTGGATTTGAGTGCTCTTCGGATCGTCCTTCCGCTGATGTGCGGGATCCTCACAAACCCGGGGGTAACAACTTTCACATGTGACACACGAAAGCGCTCATTTAATGAACCATATTTTGTCATCAATCAACAACTCTTTTTTTTTTTTGTTACGGATCAAAAATTGGCCTCATTTTCTATGGAATTCATGGGGACCGTTTCACGGGGATTTGCCACCCCAAGATTTTCAGATGCGAACAATGTGATCATGGCCAAACGCCGGCTATGGTGTTTTCAGTTCATGAATCCTCGCTTTGATTATGTTCAAGATGAAACGATAAGCCTGTAGGCAGTATTTGCCATCGGAAGAGATATTCTTGCTCCAATTCCTGTCAGTAGATATGTAATTGAACTGTCCATAATTCCACGATGGAATGAAATCCCCTATTGCTGCAAAACGCCGGGGTTTCGAAACTACACGTCGGAGACTTTGGTCTGTAACTTCTTCAGGTACGCAATTGCAATCTCCACCTTGACGGCGCGACAGACATCACGATTATCTTCTCCTCCAGCTGCTTGTGCCGTCCGTTCGGGAAGGGGTATCGCACTCCACAATTCTTCCAGCGCCTTGTTGAGTCTTGCGCGCGAGCGCATCGCGCTGTCATTATGCATTTGCCGTCGAAGCTTGACAGCAGAGTGTCCGGTTGGCCGTTTGCTGTTGGGATAGTTTGCGGCGGCCTGGGCTTTGGTTGGTCGTCCCGGACCGCGACGACGGGGGACGTGTGATGCTTTCTGGGGAGCGATGGTTTGCACCGAAGGGGGAGGCTTGGGCTCCAGAATAATGTCGCTGATTTCAGGTGAAATAGGTGTGATTGGGCGACGAGGAGGGATGGTCGAGGCCACGAAGTTGATGTCGCTAGGTGATACAATCGGATAGCAATTTAGCTGATGAGGATATAACAAAGGACTTATTGCCATTGGGCCTTCCAGCAAAGGCGCAGTTGAAAAGCAGGGAGACCCGGTTCCAGAGCGTTCAATACTGTTCACCGGGGATGACGCGGGTGACAAGTCATCGTCCGCGACCGCCTTTGGATCGACGTATCTCGGCACGGACTGAAAGTCGGGACCACCACGTTCAACAATCAGTGGATTCTCCTTCATCGTTAGCCCCACCAGAAACTTGACGTTACCATAACGAGTCCCCATTGTCCTTGAAAATAAGAATTGCTCGACCCATCAAACAGTGGCAATTCATAGCCCATGCCAGCAACATGATCGACGCGAGGACCAAAGTAAGTATTCGACATTCTCAAAATTGACGGAGTCGAATAGAAGATAGGCTATATGAGTGAAACATCTACTTCAGGCTTGAAACCTGTTATAATAGAGGTTTTCTATCCCTATTGCCAAGGCAGCGGGTGGGGAAAAGATGTGTGTGTAAGGTTTTGGTGATCTGCACGTTATTTCCACCAATCAAGAGTAGAGATGCTAGTCCCGTCCCGTTGCGGCGCTAATTAAGAGGCAGGTCTAGGCAAAAGCCCGGGCTATTGAAAAAGAAATGCTCTATTCTCGGCATTTGCCCCAATACCCTCCCCCCAATTAAATCCATCCGACCGCAAGCCGACAGTATTCAACACAACGCTACCTTTAATTTAACTTTGTGGCACATCGATGCAGATACCCAACTGGCCCACGTGTATGAATGGCTTGCTTATCGGTTACAAAGGGTAGCCTCAACCTTTTGTTCTTATCGAGGCACACCCTGAATTGGCTGAGAGTAATCACAGCGACTATGACACGTTTGTAGGAATGAGAGAGCCGTTGGGATTATATGAAGCGGGGCTCTTCCGACGACTCCAGAAATCCAAAAGCAGTAGAACAATACCTTACAGATCACGTTATTTAGTCCATTCAACAATTTTCCAATCCAGTAGTTTGCAAATGATCATATAGAAGTCTTGTCCACAAGAACATACACCCCCGATTTCAATGACCGGGGTTGATTCGTTCTTCGAGTTGCTTTACCCGTTGCTCGAGATAGTGGATATAGTCGATGGCAATTTCCACCTTGTCGGCTCGGCCAGTGCGTTCCTCCTCTTCGTCATCAGTGTCTTCCATTGCATCTTGCCCATCAATGTCTTCTCCGAGATGCTTCCGCCGTCGCGCCGCGGGTATGGTCTTCCACATTTTGTCAAGAGTTTCATTGAGACGTATCCTTGAGCGCATCGCAGATGCGTTGTGCATTTGACGTCGCTTGCGATCTCTCGCTGTCATAGGCTTAGAGTTGTTGTGATTCGAAGTTGTAGCCGCCTTGCCCGAGTCCTTCGACACACCCGTAGGTTTCATTGCAGCGCGACGACGACTTGGGCCGGGGGCGGGAGCCGCCTCTACCGGTTCATTCCCCAACTTTGGAGATGCTGCGGGAGCGATGGAGTGCGTGACGAGCTTGGGGGATATGGGAGTCAGAGGTACGGGGGTGGCATCTTCCTGACGTAAGACGGGGGAAGTATAGACGGCGGGTTTGGCAAAGTATCCGACGGTCTGTGGCAGCAACGGGGAAGATAACATAGAGTCTTTGGGGGATATGGTGTCCCCTGAGGAGACGGTCGAATGGGAAACTCTCCTCAAGTCGTCGGGTGCAAATAGTAGATAGTCGGACAGAGCAGGGGATGATGAGATTGTGGAATTTGGGGAATGGAATTGGAAGAAGTCGAGGGCCCCGATTGAGCTGTGTAATGCCTGGGGATAGTCCTGCCGCTATGAATCAGCCACCGTCGCGATAAGGTAACGGAGCATCTACGTTCTTGCTCGACCACGAGAAAGCGGAGGTATATTCGATGTCGCATACGCGTAGGCCATCAATGTTGTCAGGCGTACCCAAGACGTCACCAAGGGGGTGGAGGGAGTCGTGGAGAATATCGTCCCAGCCGCCGTCGACGGCTTCCATTTCAGAATGTTATCACGGCCAGTTGGTGGCTTGCTGCAATGGTCTGCGGCTTGCGAGGCAATCGTCGTCGCCCTATTAATCGTGGGTATATAAACCTTGCGCTTCGTCTCCAAGCTCAGTTCAAATGGTGATGGGGAGAGAGGGGGACGGGTGGACGGGTGGTGAAGAAGGGAACGTGTTGGGGATCAAATATGTCGAAGGTTCCTATTGACTATCATGTGCGTCAGGGCAAGGTTAGGCGAGGGATTGCTGCAGGTTGACAAAACAAGTAGCTAGGAAAGCAGTCAGAATTAAAGATTTCTAACGATTTGGGTATATTCAGCATACGAGTCTCTTTGAGGTCCAAGACATTGTTGCTCAAATAGGTATTGCCAGGTATGACTACTCTTTTGGAACGGTCATTTCTCAAACGGGAAATAACAGTAACAACGCTTTTGCCAATAAGAACTGCACGTGTTGAGATTAATCATCCTTACAGCGGAATAATTCTGAGTGTGGAGGGACCATGTTTCCGGGTGCTCTCGATCCGAACTCCCGGATGATTTGAAATTGTTGTGGGATTACGTCACTCCGCTCTTGTCATTTGCGAAAATTGAGCATTCGGAGACATAAAAATTTGTTTGTTGTTGACCAATCTACAGTACATGGCGTCATTGCATTTTAGCCCTGAGGACAAGCCGGCAGATCAAATTGCTTCAATTGACACCCCATTGACTTTGGATAACGCTTGGCGAAAGATCGAGGAGGTCATTTCAATTCAGTTGATCGTATCCTAGGGCTTCTTGCCCAGTCACATTTCGCGGAAGGTCAAGTTTGACTCAGCAGTCGATTTTATTGCAGCAAAGCCTAAAATGCCGTTGACATTAGGTTTATTTTCCGAAGGTAGAAAGTAATTCATGATATGAAAACAGAGCCGGAGCCTCCTAATATTGCGTTTGTCGCGTAATGAGCCTATCAGCTTCCCGTCAACAAACCTTGTTTGGATTGAATTGATAGGAAATTTGAAAAAGCATTATTGGAGCGATTTCGATGAAGCAGATTCGTCGCTAAACCGATCCGCTGCCGAGCATGTGTGCTATCGGCGGTCGATCGACAAGACGCTTCTTGTGGCTTATTTGGGCAAGAAAACCGAGGCCAGGTCCGCCTTTGCAGAGAATTGCATCAGCATCATGTCACAAATTTGCCGTTCTTGCCCAATCACATTATCGGTCGCGTGTAACGGATATTTAGATAGTCGCTCAAGCCCCAACTTTGCACTGCCCAACACTGATATCAGATGGCTCGGACCTCCCCGTGTATGCGTTTCCCACGGCTCTTTTTACAGTTCAAGGCTAATCCAGACCACGTTCCACCTTTCTTGCGTCGAGCCATTCGCAATTCCTTCTGGAATGGAAATTATCTGCCCCCGCATCAGCGTGGCTCATACCACTTACTCCGATCCGTTGGCTAGATGGACTACCCTCTTCCCCTGCGCCACGAGAGCCAATTCCTGGCGATCAGAAAACATGTGCCATGCCAACTTTCCCTGACAATCGCTTGAGCGAGACAAGTTTCCCCAAGCCATTTCCCCAGTATGCAGTGTCCGTCCACCAGGAGCCGTAAACTAAAGGCGGTTAGAGGTTTATCACGCGGGTGACTCGGATAAAGCGCGCTGGATACCGAGATCCGAGATTGAAGATATTGATGAGTTCGTGGGGTTGATTTCGTAGACAGAATCATGTCAAACGGCCATGGGCATATGGTGTCAAATTCTGCGTCGGATGGGACGGGAATTATTGCGGCGGGGACGTGCTGGCTCGCAAGGATGCACTGGATCCACAAAGTGTGGAGTTTTTGCAGTCGGGAAATTCAGCTGCGGAAATCAATCCTCGGTGAAAACTTCCGAAGAGGAACATGAAGTGAGGCTGAGGGGTGCTTCGACTGTCTTGCAGAAAGGAGGACCCCAATAGAGCAGAAGGTCTGTTACATATTGGGGCTCCTGGGTCCTCAGGGGTCGTCCGATGTTTAGGTCTCGTGCGAGTGAACTGGGGAAGCGCATGTCGACATTCTGTTTGGATGTGACGTCTTCGGGACCCGTATAAGTACACAATACATATCAAGGGTTTCCGGGTTTTAAACCGCCTGGTTCGGAAAAGCTGGTTCCCCAAAGAACGATGTCCTTGAAATATGAATCCAGTAATAATCTTATGATCAGCCCAGTGTTTGACGCAATGGGGTTTCCACCAGCCACTGCAATTGAATGATGCAAATGCTTCATCAAAAGACGAAGCGGCGACTCATACGGTGAAGTCTCTCGGAACATTTGCATTCCGCCTGGCCTTCGGCGGATTATGTGGATTTCCACACTGCAAGAGCGACGATCGCCCTCTCCATGGCAGGGCCCGGGTCGGACGCCAAATCACGGTCTCCTGCACCAGCGCAAATATCCGTTGTTCAGTTCATACTCGCCAGTCTTGTCTTCCAGTTCTTTCTTTCGTACATCATCACCGAATCATGGACGTGGGGGTACAAGTCGAAATGGTTGTCCCCGACAAACTGGAAGTACTTGATTGTTACTTAATACCCCCCAATCGTTCGAGGCTTACAGAATAGCGACCGGCCCTGAATCTCACTGAAGCCGAGCTCGCACAGTATGATGGCTCTGACCCAAGCAAACCTATTTACATTGCGATCGAGTATTGCGGTCTCGGTATTTGTGGCTAACTGTTCGTAGTGGCGAAGTGTACGATGTCTCTGCCAATCAGCGAACGTATGGAAAAGGCGGTGGATACTCTTTCTTTGCAGGTAGAGATGCAGCGAGAGCTTTTGGGACCGGGTGCTTCAAGGACGATTTGACGCATGATCTCCGCGGACTGGATCCCGCTCAGTTGAACGTAAAGGTCCAAAAATGCGCTCTGGCTAATGACAGAGCGTGATCCATTGGAAGGACTTCTTTGCCAAAAGCGAGAAATATTTCTGGGTTGGGACGGTATACCTTCTGTGTTATCCCCAACTTACTCAAGGTCCATCATCCCCCGATAGACCCCAAATCCCCTTTCTGGCCACCATGCCACGGACGTCACAAGGACGACTAGGGAGCAGGAGCACAGGTTTATATCGGTGTAAGCAATGGGATCAATATATTCTTAAATGCATTACTGCTATGAAACAACCTCCCCCTTCCATTCTAAAATGAAAATGACATCAACCATGGATTCAAAGCCAACGGCAGGACAAAATGGTACGCCAAAGTCAATCCAGGGGCAGTTCCCGAACCTGCCACGATCCGGCAACTGCCTACGCCAAAACAATCATCATTAAAATCCCCGTAATCACAAGAATATGTATGTCTTCAAAATCTGGGGTAATCGTGGGTAATTCCTTCCGAAGTTCGAGGTTTCCGATTCCTAAACTCCCTTGACCAAGTTATCTTCGCTAATGCGTCCTATTGCATATCGATCGAAAGGACGCAACGCATTAATGCCCACAATAGATGAAGACTTGGACACCGAATAATACGAACCTGGCGGGGCAGTTATAACTCCCCATGAGGGCATGGTCGAAGCTGTCATGTTGCAGCGTTGAAGAAAGAGCCGAAATTAAGAAGACAGCGATGAGAATACTCCATTTAATACTGATCCATACCCCTGGGATATCCAAAGTAGTTCACGAGCAGGCAAATCCAGGCACCCGCCATGGCATTTACCAATAAGCAGATCATCCAGGAAAAGAGTATTCTCAATAGGTGCCGATGTAAACAATAATCTTAAATTTTGAAGAATCTTTAACATTGAATCTCAAAAGCATTCGGAAGAGGGGTGTAAATGGCCCTTCTTCAACCAAGGTTTGAATGGATAGAACATAAGTTCCGCCGTCCTTTTTTTATATCTCTCGGCGAATCCCTTCACAAAGAACAAGAGAGGGGATCTATGGCTGTGCCTGTCCCATAATCGTGGTTCATCGTAAATCGTAAGATACACGTTCTTCAAACCGTTCTCGCAATTAATCGCATATCAAATGCGGCACCCCGCAGATTGTAGTTTCAGTGACACTTCGAAATTGTTCGAGAAGTGAGATGTAGACCACCATTTCTTTTGTCCCGTTTCCAACCCGCAACATCTTGCATGCCGACCATCCAATAAAAGCATTGTGACTGTGAAGTTAGATTTGGGGAGGCGATTAAGGTAAGCAAGGAAAGGCCCTGCATCGCCGAAAGCGGCAGCACACGTAATCGACAATAAACCGAATTCGTGAAATAAGTAATCCCGTTTTCGCGGTAATTATGATCGACTTGCTTGACTCCCGATTCCAGGATAGCAACATTTTGCGATTCGTAAAATTGCCTTGGGAACTCGAGTATCGCGATCGACAATCAATATTATGTCGCTGATTGGAGTAGCTCAGGCTCATCCATCTTCCTTAACCACGACTTAACAATCTCCTGGCGTGCATTCTCTTCATCATCTTCGGTCCTCGCATCGTGTCTCCGAGCCTATGAAGCGGCTGTTCGATTGATATGCAAGGTTCTTGGCGAATTTATGTTTGGAGGTTTCTTCAACCATCCTGTTTGAATGAATTCCTTTTGAGCTGGGGACAAACCACCCATCCGATATTGCGGTTACGATAACATAGTTGCCGGAGTTCGGCCACTTCGGGATCGAGAAGATGCATGCTTTCGTTGCTGGTAAAGATGGAGGCTGTCCGTCACTGAAGTTCAGTTGTTGAGATGACCACCTTGAAGAACTAAACTGTCAGGTCAATAACGCCTGTCAAGGATTCTTTGTAAACGGGACATTGAATCGTGATCTGCGGTAATTCTCCTGTTATTCGGCGTTCCGGGGGGTTGCGGGAGAAGAACGTCGAGTTGCTGAAGGCTCGATCAAAGGTTGTTAGGAATGGATCATCCGCGGGACCATAGCCGCGGTAATCAGGGGAATGCGGAGAACCCCGACAGCAAAGATACATATATATATATGCTGGTTAGCACACATTCTTCTGTATTGAATCTACACA
>Ga0335081_10016351_pt1 | contig 12007 bp, 11 predicted proteins | sample Lox_Sample_35_FD_206713 | JGI IMG/M metagenome (GOLD analysis project Ga0335081, IMG submission 206713) | Soil microbial communities from Loxahatchee National Wildlife Refuge, Florida, United States - Lox_Sample_3.5 | ecosystem: Environmental > Terrestrial > Soil > Wetlands | place: USA... | reverse complement strand
GACGCTCACTTTATCCGAAGTCGACGCGCTGTTGCGCGCCGCCGGCAGCGTCGATGCGAACGCCGCCCCCGCGGCACGGCTGCGCGCGGCGCGGCTTTCCTGCCTGCTCGAGATTCTTTACGCCACGGGCTTGCGTGTTTCCGAACTGGTCGCGCTGCCGATGGCGGCTGCCCGCAAGGATGCGCGCGTGATCGTGGTCCGCGGCAAGGGCAACAAGGAGCGGCTCGTCCCGCTCAACGAGGCGGCCAAGCGGGCGATGGTCGCCTACCTCAATCTGCTCGCTCAATCCGGACGGGACGCCCGCTCGAAATGGCTGTTCCCCTCGTTCGGCGAAAGCGGGCATCTGAGCCGCCAGCATTTTGCCCGCGAGCTGAAGTCGCTGGCCGGCGCCGCGGGCCTGCGCCCCGTGCAGTTGAGCCCGCATGTGCTCCGCCACGCCTTTGCCAGCCATCTGCTTCACAACGGCGCCGACCTGCGGGTGGTGCAGACGCTGCTCGGCCATGCCGACATTTCGACCACGCAGATCTATACCCATGTGCTGGAAGAACGCTTGAAAAGCCTGGTGCGCGACCTGCATCCGCTGGGGGAGAACGATCGTTCCCAGAAATAACGAAAGTCTGCTCAACAGCAAAATGTGATTGACCTTTGATTAATCCATGATACAGACGCTTTTGCTGCGTCGTAGCCCGGCCACGACGAGCAGAGCATGGGAAGTCATGTAACCCGATCAACAATCGCGCTTGCGATTGTCATTGTCGTGCTTCTTGCGCTCGCGGCGGCAGCGGTGGTTTGCGCCTATCGTGGAGACTTTCAACTCCTGCAGACGCTATCGGCAGTCGTCGCCGCCCCGTTGGGATGCATCATCGGCTATTACTTCCGAGGCACAGGAACGAATGGAAAAGAAGACTACCCGAGTACAGCTTGAGCTTCCGGAAAGCTCGATGGAGCGGTTGAAGGCATTGCGAGAAAGGACCGAGGCGTCGTCCTACGCAGAGGTCATCAAGAACTCGTTGCGGCTTTACGAAGCGTTAATCAGGGAAGCCGAGGGCGGCAATCAGGTCTATATCAAGGACAAAGACGGGACTGAAATCTCATATCGGATGATTTTCTGATACAAATCTGATCCGAGCGCCCGATCGAGCTTGCCATGAACAAACACGAAGCCATCGAAGTTCTGCGCCGTCATCAAGGCGATCTGCGCGCGCGCGGGGTTCAGCATGCCGCATTGTTCGGGTCTTTAGCCCGCGGCGAGGCCGACCCGCAAAGCGACATCGATATTATGATCGAGTTGGCCCCGAATGCCAGCCTGGACATTTTCGCCTATGTCGAACTGAAGAGCTTTATTGCGGGGCTATTTTCAGGGCCGGTCGATGTGGTGAACAAAGACGCGCTGAAACCATACGTGCGACCGACCGCGACCGCAGACTCGATATATGCCTTCTGAGTCCGCCGTCGAACCCTTAGTCGATATCAGAGAAAGCATCGCGCTCGCCTTCTCATTCATCGGCCAGATGACGGTCGAGCAATTCCTTGCTGATCGTCGCACAGTCTACGCAGTGACGCGCTGTCTTGAAATCATTTCGGAGGCTTCACGCCGGTTGCCGCCCGAAATGAAATCGCGGCATCCTCATATTCGCTGGAAGGGGATGGCCGGTGCCGGCAACGTCTACCGGCATAATTACGAGCTTGTCCTCGACAAGGCTGTTTGGGACACCGTCCACGCAAGTCTTCGACCATTACTCGCCGTAGTCGAGGAAGAATTGCGCGGGCTCAAAGCCGAATAAGCCGGCCTCGCGGGCCCTCGGCCGCTTGCTTGACTTGAGCGTGCCCACGGGCGAGTTAGGCCGCCGATCGTCGAAAGCGCCCTCGGAACTCTGACGAACACGGTTCGCCCACTCATGCGCTCTTATCTCGATTTCGAAAAACCGGTGGCCGAGCTTGAGGCCAAGGTCGAGGAATTGCGCGCGCTCAACAGCGACGGCGAGGCCATCGCGGATGAGATCACCCGTCTCGAAGGAAAGGCGGCGCTGGCGCTCAAGGAACTCTATGACGATTTGACGCCGTGGCAGAAGACGCAGGTCGCCCGGCATCCGCAGCGGCCGCACTGCCTCGATTATGTTGCGGCGCTGATTTCCGACTTTGTGCCGCTGGCCGGCGACCGCAAGCACGGCGAGGATGCCGCAGTCGTCGGCGGCTTCGGACGTTTCCGTGGCGAGACGGTCTGCGTGATCGGCCACGAAAAAGGTTCCGACACCGAGAACCGGCTCAAACACAATTTCGGCATGGCGCGCCCGGAAGGCTATCGCAAAGCGGCGCGGCTGATGAACTTGGCCGATCACTTCGACGTGCCGGTGATCGCGCTGATCGATACCGCCGGCGCCTATCCCGGCATCGGCGCCGAGGAACGCGGCCAAGCCGAAGCGATCGCGCGCTCGACCGAAGCCTGTCTCGGCCTCGGCGTGCCCAACATCGCCGCGGTCATCGGCGAGGGCGGCTCGGGCGGCGCCATTGCGATCGCGACCGCCAACCGGGTGCTCATGCTGGAGCACGCCATCTATAGCGTGATTTCGCCCGAGGGTGCGGCGTCGATCCTGTGGCGCGACACCGCCAAGGCGCAGGAGGCCGCATCGAGCATGAGAATTACCGCGCAGGATCTGGTTCGCCTCGGCGTGGTCGATGAAATCGTCGGCGAGCCAACGGGCGGCGCGCATCGCGAGCCTGCGGCGGCCATTGCCGCGACGGGCGAGGCCATTGCCGAGGCACTTACGGCGCTGCGCGGCCTCGACCGTGCGGCTCTGGTGCGGCAGCGCCGCGACAAGTTTCTCGCAATCGGACGGACGCTTGGCTGACCGTTTTTGATGCCGTCCCAGCCCCGCCGAATGGCTGCCACAATCCGGCCCCGATCGGTCCCCCGGGCGGTTTGCCTGCCGGTTTCTTGGATTTAACCCACCAATTCGACGATAATTTACTATTCATTTATGCGAGGCATGCTCATACCGGGCCGCCGGCGGCCGTTTGCCTTGCGAAAGCCAGCGCTTATGGATAACGATGAGCGCGTGATGGCACGGGGAAAAGTCCATCTGTCGGGGAACTTTGCCGTGATCCGGGCCTGCGTTGTCCGCGCGCTCTCGAACTGCGCGCGAAGTCTTCGTTTCTTCATGACGTGGGTGGTGCTCGGCGCCGCGGCGGTGGCGCTCGCCGGCTGCTATGGCGAAGAGGGCTATCAGATCCCGACCCGCGCGATGAAGGACCTGTCGCCGGAAATGCTCGCGCTCCTGCAACAGAAGAATATGCCGAAGGATTCCCCGATTCTGGTTCGCGTCTTCAAGGAAGAGTCGGAGCTCGAACTCTGGAAGCAGGACACGACCGGTCAGTTCCAACTGCTGAAAGTCTATCCGATTTGCCGCTGGTCCGGCGAGCTCGGACCCAAAAAGACCGAAGGCGACCGCCAGGCGCCCGAGGGCTTCTATGCGATCACGCCCGGTCTGATGAATCCGAATTCCAGCTATTACCTCGCCATCAACATCGGCTTCCCCAACGCCTATGACAAAGCGAATGGTTATAGCGGCGCGTTTCTCATGATCCACGGTGACTGCTCGTCGCGCGGCTGCTACGCCATGACCGACGAGCAGATCGGCGAGATCTATTCGCTGGCGCGCGATGCGTTTCTCGGCGGCCAAAAGGAATTTCAGATCCAGGCCTATCCGTTCCGCCTGACGGCGGCCAATCTCGCGAAGCATCGCAACAACCCGAACATGCCGTTCTGGATGATGCTCAAGGAAGGCAACGACCATTTCGAGGTGACCCATCTCGAACCCAAGGTGAGCGTCTGCGATCGCCATTACGTTTTCGACGCGCAGCCTCCGGACGGCTCGACCAAGCCGCTGGTTTTCAATCCCACAGGCCGTTGCCCCGCCTATCAGGTGCCGCAGGAAATCGCCGGGCCGGCGCTGGAGAAGCAACGAAACGACGAGTATCAGCTCGCTCAGCTGGTCAAGGAGAATGTGCCGACCGAGCCGGTGGTGTGGGGCACCGATGGCGGCATGAATCGCGTCTTTGCCTCCAAGCTCGCGGAGACCCAGCCGGTTTACGACAACGACGGAAAGCTCCATGCGCCGCCGATCCATCCGGGCATGCCGGCGCCGACGCTGAGCGGGCCGCGCGAAAATCCCGAGGACGGATTTGCCCACACGCAGGTGGCGAGCTCGTCGCCGAACGTGTTCGGCAGTTTATTTAGCGCCAAGGCCGACGGGCAGCCAAATCAGGCGCCGCCGGCTCCCGCCGACAGCGGAACCACCGGCACTACGGGCTCGCCGGACCATTCGAATTTCTTCGCCGGTCTGTTCGAGCCGAAAAAGCAGCCGCAACCGCCTGCGTTCGCCGATCAGGGCATCGCGCTGGCCGGCCTGAACCCGAATCCGTCGCGGACCATGCCGCCGAAGAGCGAACCGCAGCGCGCCGAACCGCCGAACGCGGAGCCGCAGATCGCCCAGGCGCCGAAGCCGAAGGCCAAAGCGCAGGATAATTCGCAGCGCGATGCCAGCACCGCCCCGCCATCGGTCGCCAGCACCGGCAGCACAGGATTGATGAGGGGCGCCCAGCCCGTCGTGCCGGCAGGCTCGTTCGACAGCCGTTGGGCCGGCCTCCAGTAAACACAGGAATCGGGCGCTCGGGGATCGGGATCAGAAGATCGAGTTATCCCGCGTCCTGATGCCCGATGCCGCTCACACGTATCTGCCGTGACAATGCTTGAATTTCTTGCCGGACCCGCACGGACAGGCTTCGTTGCGGCCGACCTTGCCCCAGCTTTGCGGGTCTTGCGGATTTCGCGCCGGCGGTCGTCCTGGCGTTGCGCCGCCAAGAGGTAAGGCCGCGCCGGGTCCGGCCGGGCCGATGCCGGTCGTTCCAATGCCATGACGCGCAAGCGTTTGCGCGCCGGCCATGGCCAACGCCATCTCGTCTTCGCCGGTCATCGGATCGATCTTGTGGGCCGCCATGGCGGGCAACGCTGCCGGCTGCTGCTCCGGCGGCGGGGCGGCCTGGATTTCGACGCGCATCAATTGCGCCGTGACCGCCTCGCGCAGGCTCTGGCTCATCGCTTCGAACAGGCTGAAGGCCTCGGCTTTGTATTCATTGAGCGGATCGCGTTGGCCGTAGCCGCGCAAGCCGATCACCTGGCGCAGATGATCGAGCATGACGAGATGCTCGCGCCAGAGATGATCGAGCGACTGCAGCAGGATCGACTTCTCGATGTAGCGGATGACATCCGGACCCCACTGCGCGACCTTCGCCGCCATGTGCTCGTCGGCACGCCGCTCGACCCGGGAAAAAATCTCCTCGTCGGCGATGCCTTCTTCCTTGGCCCATTCGTCGACCGGCAGATCGAGCCCAAGCACGCGCCCGATCTCCTCGCGCAAGCCAGCGACATCCCATTGCTCCGGATAGGCGTTTTCCGGCACATGCTTGGCGACGAGATCGTCGATCACGGTATGCCGCATGTCGGCAACCACTTCGCCGACGGTCTGGTCCTGCATCCATTCGACGCGCTGATCGAAGATCACCTTGCGCTGATCGTTCATGACGTTGTCGAATTTCAGCAGGTTCTTGCGGATATCGAAATTGCGCGCTTCGACCTTCTGCTGCGCCTTCTCCAGCGCCTTGTTGATCCAGGGATGGATGATCGCCTCGTTTTCGCGCAAGCCCAGTTTCTGCAGCATGCCGTCAAGCTTGTCGGTGCCGAAGATGCGCATCAGATCGTCTTCGAGCGACAGGAAAAACTTGGAATGGCCGGGGTCGCCCTGGCGCCCGGAGCGGCCGCGCAATTGATTGTCGATGCGGCGGCTCTCGTGCCGCTCGGTGCCGAGCACGTAGAGACCGCCGGCGGCGAGCGCCTTTTCCTTCAGGCCGGCGACCTGGGCGCGTATCTCCGCGGCACGCGCACTCCTGTCGCGCTCGCGCGGATCCGCGATATCGGCAATCTCCTGACGGATGCGCATGTCGGCGTTGCCACCGAGCTGAATATCGGTGCCGCGGCCGGCCATATTGGTGGCGATGGTAATCGCGCCCGGCACGCCGGCCTGGGCGACGATATAGGCCTCCTGCTCGTGGTAGCGGGCATTGAGAATGGCGAAAACCTTCGCCTTGCCGGAATTGTCGCCGGAATAGAGCGCGGCGAATGCATTGAAATCGGAGAAATCATGCTGCTCCCAGCCCTGCTTGCGCAGCATCTCCGCAAGCTGCTCGGATTTTTCGATCGACGTGGTGCCGACCAGCACCGGCTGACCGCGCTCTCTGCAGTCTTCGATCAGCGCTACGATGGCGCGAAATTTCTCGGCCGCGCTGCGATAGACCTCGTCATCGTCGTCGAGACGGATCATCGGCATGTTGGTCGGAATTTCCAGAACTTCGAGATTGTAGATGTCCTGAAATTCCTCGGCTTCCGTCGTCGCGGTGCCGGTCATGCCGGCGAGCTTCTCGTACATGCGGAAGTAGTTCTGGAAGGTGATCGAGGCCAGCGTCTGGTTCTCCGGCTGGATCGGCTGATGCTCCTTGGCCTCGAGTGCCTGGTGAAGCCCCTCCGAGTAGCGCCGGCCCGGCATCATGCGCCCGGTAAACTCGTCGATGATCACCACTTCGCCGTTGCGCACGATGTAGTCCTTGTCGCGGGCAAACAGCTTGTGGGCGCGCAAGGCCTGATTGACGTGGTGCACGACCGAGACGTTTTCGACGTCGTACAGCGAGTCGGATTTGAGCTGGCCTGCCTCGCGCAGCCAGGTCTCCATCCGCTCCATGCCGATCTCGGTGAGATTGACGGTGCGCTGCTTCTCGTCGAGCTCGTAGTCGTCTTTGACCAGCCGCGGAATATAGGCGTCGATGGTGTTGTAAAACTCGGAGCGATCGTCCAGCGGCCCGGAAATGATCAGCGGCGTGCGCGCCTCGTCGATCAGGATCGAATCGACCTCGTCGACGATGGCGTAGACATGGCTGCGCTGCACCATGTCTTCCAGCCGGTATTTCATGTTATCGCGCAGATAATCGAAGCCGAGCTCGTTATTGGTGCCGTAAGTGACGTCGCAGTCGTACTGCCTCTTGCGCTGCTCGTCGTCGAGGCCATGGACGATGACGCCGACGGTAAGACCCAGGAAGGTGTAGATCTGGCCCATCCATTCGGCGTCGCGCTTGGCGAGATAGTCGTTGACGGTGACGACGTGAACGCCGCGGCCGGCCAGCGCGTTGAGATAGACCGGCAGCGTCGCCACCAGCGTCTTGCCCTCGCCGGTTTTCATCTCGGCGATCTTGCCGTCGTGCAGCACCATGCCGCCGATCAGCTGGACGTCGAAGTGGCGCTGCCCCAGCGTACGCTTGCCGGCTTCGCGAACGGTGGCAAAGGCCGGCACCAGAATATCGTCCAGCGTCTGGCCTTCGGCGAGCAGTTTCTTGAACTCGTCGGTACGGGCGCGCAACGCCTCGTCGGACAGCCCCTCCAGCTCCTTTTCCAGCGCGTTGATCGCGTCGACGCGCGGCCGGTAGGAGCGGATCCGGCGATCGTTGGAGGAACCGAACAGCTTGCGGGCGACAGCGCCGATCATCGCATCATCCTTTTGAGTTTCGGGCTTGCCTGCCGCGGGGCGCGATGGCGCACAACGCGTCCGAGAATCGAATTCCAGTCTCCGGGATCATGCTCTGGCTTTGCTCGCCGGCGGGCGTGGTGCAACCGGCGGAAATTGCGGCGCTATTCGGGCTTCTGCAAGACGACCGAACGTCCCGGTCTCCGTTCGAGAGATAGGAGGGGGTCGATTTTTTGTCAATCCGAGCCGTCTATTCTGCGGCGCCGGGACGAAGCCCGGAAATCGGCGCTTGCCACGCAATCGGTGTCGCAACACTGCCATTGCAAAGCCTTGGCGGTTGGGCGAGTGTCCGCCCCGACTGCGGACCGCGTGTCTGGACGTCCGCCCGCCTCACAGCACCCGGCGCCCATAGCCGCGCCAAAGGACCGATTATGGCTTCCTCCTGTCTGCTCGCCCGCGCGCCCAGCGCCCTCGCGCTCATTGCATTCCTGCTCGCTCCGGCCGTCGCCGCAGCCCAGAATTCCGATTCGGTGATCGCCCGCGTCAACGGCGTTCCCATCCACGAGAGCGACATCACGCTCGCCGAGGACGAAGTCGGTTCGAGCATGCCGCAGATGACGCCCGATCAGAAACGCGAATACCTGATCACCTATCTTTCCGACGTCGTCCTTCTCGCTGAGGCCGCCGAGAAGCAGAACATCGCGGACCGCGACGACGTGAAGCACCGCATCGCGTTCGAACGCAGCAAGGTTCTGATGGAAACGCTGTTGCAGGACACCGGCAAGGCGGCGTTGACCGACGAAGCAATGCACAAGGTCTACGACGAGGCGGTCAAGCAGATGCCGCCGGAAGAGGAAGTGCATGCCCGCCACATCCTGGTTCCGACCGAAGACGAAGCAAAGGCGATCGAGGCCGAGCTGAAAAAGGGTGCGGATTTTGCCACCCTGGCCAAGGAAAAATCGAAAGACCCGGGCGCGGCGGACGGCGGCGATCTCGGCTACTTCACCAAGGAGCAGATGGTGCCGGAATTCTCCGAGGCGGCGTTCAAGCTCGACAAAGGCCAGATTTCCGATCCGGTTCATACGCAATTCGGCTGGCATATCATCAAAGTGGAAGATAAGCGCATCAAGCCGACGCCGACCTTCGATCAGGTCAAGCCGCAGCTCGAGAATTTCGTCGCCCATAAGGCGCAGGCCGAATTGGTGGAGAATTTGCGCAAGGCGGCGACCATCGAGCGCCTCGACAAGCCGGCCCCGGCGCCGAATCCTTCGACGCTCAATCCGTCCGCGCCGATGAAGAAATAGCCTCATCCGTTTTGCCGGATCGTCACACCCTCGGCCTGTTGCTATGATCCCGGGTCTGCAGCGCGCCGCTTCGTGCTGCATCGCGCCCGGGAAACGTCACAAATCATGTCCGCCAATATTTCTCCCCTCGCCCCAGCGTCCGTGCCCGACATGCCGGCCATCGCCGGCGTCCGGATCGCCACCGGCGCCGCCGGCATCCGTTATCGCGACCGCACCGACGTCATGCTCGCGGTCTTCGACGAAGGCACCAGCGTCGCCGGCGTCTTCACACGCTCAAAATGCCCCTCGGCGCCGGTCGAGTGGTGCCGCGCCCGATTGAAGGGCGCGCGCGCCCGCGCGCTCGTCGTCAATTCCGGCAACGCCAATGCCTTTACCGGCAAGAACGGCCGCGACGCCTGCGCCTTTACCGCGAAGCTCGCCGCCGCCGCAGTCGGCTGCAAGATGTCCGAGGTATTTTTGGCTTCGACCGGCGTCATCGGCGAACCGCTGCCGGCGCAGGCTTTCGACGGCGTCCTCACGAGGCTCGAGACCGCGGCCACCGCCAACGGCTATGTCGACGCCGCCCGCGCGATCATGACCACCGACACCTTTCCGAAGCTTGCCACGGCGCGCGCGCGGCTCGCCGGCGCGGACGTGACCATCAACGGTTTCGCCAAGGGGGCCGGCATGATCGCTCCCGACATGGGCACCATGCTCGCCTTCGTCTTTACCGATGCGCCGATTGCGGCGCCGGCCTTGCAGATTCTGTTGCGCGAGACCGTGATCGACACGTTCAATGCCGTCACGATCGATGGCGACACCTCGACCTCGGACACGTTGCTCGCTTTTGCCACTGGCGCCGCGCGCGCCCCCCGCATCGCTCGCGCCGGCGATCCGCGCCTCGTGCCATTCCGCAAGGCGCTCAACGCGCTACTCGCCAACCTCTCGGAACAGGTGGCGCGTGACGGCGAGGGCGCGCGCAAGCTCGTCGAAATCACCGTCGAAGGCGCGGTGTCGAAAACCTCCGCGCGGCGCGTCGCGCTGTCGATCGCCAATTCGCCGCTGGTCAAGACCGCAATCGCCGGCGAAGATGCCAATTGGGGCCGCGTCGTCATGGCGGTCGGCAAGGCAGGCGAGCCGGCGGACCGCGACCGGCTCTCGATCTGGTTCAATGGCATCCGCGTCGCCCATAAGGGAGCGCGCGACCCGGGCTATGACGAAGCCGCCGTGTCGGCCGCGATGAAGCGGCCGGAGATTGCCGTTAAAGTGGCGCTCGGGCTGGGCAAGGGGCGCGATCGCGTGCTGACCTGCGACCTGACCAAGGACTACGTCGCGATCAACGGCGACTATCGCAGCTAGATGTGAGCTTTCACCGGCAAATATCAGATCAGCCATGACTGTCGCCATCAAACATGTTCGCACGTCGATGCTCGATGTCGCCTATGAAGAGAGCGGCGGAGCAGGCGGCGCGCCGGTATTCTTGCTGCATGGCTGGCCCTATGACCCGCGCTGCTACGACGACGTCGTGCCGCCGCTCGTCGCCGCCGGCTGCCGCGTCATCGTGCCGTATCTGCGCGGCTTCGGCCCGACGCGATTCCTCTCGGCGCAAACGCCGCGCTCCGGCCAGCAGGCGGCGCTCGGCGCCGATCTTCGCGACCTGATGGATGCGCTCGCGATCGAGCATGCCGTGCTGGCCGGCTACGATTGGGGCGGCCGCGCCGCCTGTATCGTTGCGGCGCTGTGGCCGCAACGTGTGCGCGGCCTCGTCACCGGCAACGGCTATAACCTGCAAAACATACCGGGCTCCGTAAAGCCGCTCGATCCCGCGAGCGAGCGTCGGCTGTGGTATCAATATTATTTCCATACCGAACGCGGCCGCGCCGGACTTGAGGCCAACCGGCAGGCGTTCGCCGCTCTTCTCTGGCGACTGTGGTCGCCGCCCTGGACGTTCGACGACGCCACCTTCGCCCGCAGCGCGGCGTCCTTCGACAATCCGGATTTCGTCGCCGTGACGATCCAGTCCTATCGCCATCGCTTCGGCTATGCGGCGGGCGACCCCGCCCTGGAGCCCATCGAAGCGCGGCTCGCCGCACAGCCGAAAATCGCAGTACCGACGATCGCCGTGCAGGGCGAGGACGACGGCGTCCAGCCGCCGCAAGCCGCCGTCAAGCAGGACGATCAGTTCATTGGGCCGTTTAGCCGCCGGGTGCTTGCGGGCGTCGGCCACAATCCGCCGCAGGAAGCGCCGCAAGCGTTCGCCGCTGCGGTCTTGGAACTCGCCGCCACGACGCAACCCCGCCCGCAAACCTTTCGTTAACCAGCGCCGTGAATGCGGCGGCTGCGAGCTTCGGATTGAATATGCCTTTACCCTCCACTCCTTAGACTGAGGCAGATCGTGAGCGTCCGACTCGTTCTTGTCGCCGCCTGCGCGCTGATCGATGCCGACGGCCGGGTGCTGATCGCACAACGCCCGCCAGGCAAGGCGATGGCGGGCCTATGGGAGTTTCCCGGTGGCAAGGTCGAGCCCGGCGAGCGGCCGGAGCAAAGCTTGATCCGGGAGCTGAAGGAGGAACTGGGCATCGACGTCAAGGAGGCGTGTCTCGCGCCGCTGACTTTTGCGAGCCACCGCTATCCCGACTTCCACCTGCTCATGCCGCTCTATGTTTGCCGGCGCTGGGAAGGTTTCGTCGAAGCGCGGGAAGCGCAACAACTCAAATGGGTGCGGCCATACGAGTTGCGCAATTATCCGATGCCGCCGGCCGACGAGCCGCTGATCTCGCACCTGACGACGTTGTTGTGATCGAAACGCCAGAAGGCCCAAAGCACCATGACAAAGCCTGACACTCCGGCGCCGAGCCTGCTGAATCGCTTTCTGCGCGACGACAGCGGCGCTACCGCAATCGAATATGCCATGGTCGCGTCCGGCATCGCGGTCGCCATCGCGGCGACGATCGTGACGCTCGGCTCGTCGGTGCAGGGCATGTATTCGAGCGTTGCGACCGTAATGAAGTAAACTAGCTGCCGGCCTTTTCGCCGGTTGAAATCTCATGCGTGCCGAGCGCGTCGGCGAGCCGCGCTTTTGCCGTTCCCGGCCGAAGCGGACGCTGCTGATCCGGGTGCGGCGCCCAGCCCGACAGCCATATGATGTCGAACGTG
>Ga0335081_10016350_pt1 | contig 12007 bp, 12 predicted proteins | sample Lox_Sample_35_FD_206713 | JGI IMG/M metagenome (GOLD analysis project Ga0335081, IMG submission 206713) | Soil microbial communities from Loxahatchee National Wildlife Refuge, Florida, United States - Lox_Sample_3.5 | ecosystem: Environmental > Terrestrial > Soil > Wetlands | place: USA... | reverse complement strand
ACGCGACCAACATCGCCGAGACCGTTTATTTCATGATCGAGGGCCGCCTGATCACCGACCAGCGGCCGAAGGGCGACTCCACGAACTTTGGTGCGACGCAACTGCGTAAGGGATGATCGAGGAGGGGCCGGATGGGAGCCAATATCCTGATTGTGGAAGATGAGGAGCCGCTGACGACGCTGTTGCGCTACAATCTCGAGGCCGAGGGGTACGAGGTTGACGCCGTCGCCCGCGGCGACGACGCCGATACGCGGTTGCGCGAGATCGCGCCCGACCTCGTGGTGCTGGACTGGATGCTGCCCGGGCTATCGGGCATCGAATTGTGCCGGCGGCTGCGGGCGCGGCCGCAGACGCAGGGTCTGCCGATCATCATGCTCACTGCGCGCGGCGAGGAGAGCGAGCGCGTGCGCGGGCTGGCGACCGGCGCCGACGACTACATCGTCAAGCCGTTTTCGGTGCCGGAACTGCTGGCGCGGATCCGGGCGCTGCTGCGCCGGGCTAGTCCCGAGCGCGTCGCCATGGTGCTCACGATCGGCGATCTCGAGCTCGATCGCGAGAAGAAACGGGTGTCGCGCGGCGCCCGTCCGCTCGACCTCGGGCCGACCGAGTTCCGGCTGCTCGAATTCCTGATGGAGCGCCCCGGCCGGGTGTTCTCGCGCGAGCAATTGCTCGACGGCGTCTGGGGCAGCGACGTCTATATCGACGAGCGTACCGTCGACGTCCATGTCGGGCGGCTGCGCAAGGCGCTCAACCGCGGCCAGGGCACCGATCCAATCCGCACCGTGCGCGGCGCCGGCTACGCGCTCGACGATCGGTTCGGCAAAGCGAGCTAAGCTCAGCGCAGCGGGCGGCGCTCGCGGCGGCGGTCGCCGGCCGGCTGGTAGGCGACCCGCGAATGGTAGGCGCAATAGGGCAGTCCGGCGATCGTGTTGCCGCCGCAGAAGAAAAACTCGCTGCTGCCTGGATCGCCGATTGGCCAGCGGCAGGTCTGCTCGGTCAGCTCCAGAATGGTGCGCCGTTGCCCGATCGGAATAATGTTCTCGATCAGCTCCGGCGCCGCCTCCGCTTCGATCTCGTAGGCGTGGGCGAGCGCGGTATTGCCGCGGATCGAGGCGCGCGCCAGGCGCAGCATGTGCGAAGAAGAACGCGCCTTGCGCTGGCGCGGCGCGGCCGAGGAGGCGCTCTTGGCACGACCGGAAAGCCCAAGCCGGTGCACCTTGCCGATCACCGCGTTGCGGGTGATGCCGCCGAGTTCCGCCGCGATCTGACTCGCCGACAAACCGTCGGACCACAGCTTCTTCAACAGCTCGACCCGCTCGTCAGTCCACGACATGCCCAATCCTCCTCAAAGATGCGCGCCGGTCGTGACCGAATCCCCTATCGGGCCAGGAAGCGCGCAGCCGCCCAACACGCAACACTTGACAACGCTGTAGATGACTGTCCGCCGCAACGAAATGTCGTACTCGACAAGCAAAAGGCTACAATATGGCGGGAGTCGGGCGCAAGAGTCGCACCGAACGCGTCCACACTTTCCCGGCGCCGATGTGGATGAGTTGGGGGCAACCCGATCAACCGCGCCGGTCGGGCGTGTTGACAGCCGACGACGCGGAACTAAAATAGCGTCATCGTGCCGCCCGGAGAGGCGGCACATTTTGTTTCAGCCGCGCCGGTATTGCTGCGCGGCATAAGCGAGCGGGCCGTGACCTCGCATCTGATGCCGACCTATTCGCGCGTCGATCTCGCCTTTGAGCGGGGCGAAGGCGCCTGGCTCACGGCGACCACGGGCGAGCGCTATCTCGATTTTTGTTCCGGCGTCGCCGTCACCGCGCTCGGCCACCATCATCCGCATCTTCTTGCCGCCCTCGCCAACCAGGCCAACAAGGTCTGGCATGTCTCCAACCTCTACGAAATTCCGGAGGCCGAGCGCGTCGCGCAGCGGCTGTGCGAAGCAACCTTCGCCGACGTCGTGTTCTTCCAGAATTCGGGCGCCGAGGCGATCGAGTGCGCCATCAAGACCGTGCGGAAATACCAGTCGGCCGGCGGCCGGCCGGAACGCTATCGCATCATTACCTTCGAAGGCGCCTTCCACGGCCGCACACTCGCCGCGCTTGCCGCCACCGGGAACAAGAAATACCTCGACGGCTTCGGTCCACCTGTCGACGGCTTCGACCAAATGCCGTTCGGCGATATCGAGGCTGTCAAGCGCGCCATTGGTCCGCAGACCGCCGCGATCATGATCGAGCCGATCATGGGCGAGGGCGGCGTGCGCGTGGTCGAGCCGGCGTTCCTCAGGGCGCTGCGCGAATTGTGCGACCAGCACGACCTGCTCCTCGTCTACGACGAGATCCAGACCGGCATGGGACGCACCGGCGAATTGTTCTGCTATCAGCGCACCGGCGTTGCGCCCGATGTCATGACGGTGGCGAAGGCGCTGGGCGGCGGTTTTCCGGTCGGCGCGTGCCTGGCGACGCACGAGGCGGCGAAGGGCATGACCGTTGGCACCCACGGCTCGACCTTCGGCTTCAATCCGCTCGCCATGAGCGTTGCCAATGCTACGCTCGACATCATGCTGGCGCCCGGCTTCTTCGATCACGTCAAGAAGGTGGCGCTCCTGCTCAAGCAGCGGCTCGCCGAGATCAAGGATCGCTATCCGTCCCTGATCGCCGAGGTGCGCGGCGAGGGCCTGCTGGTCGGGCTACGCGCGCTAGTTCCGGCCGGCGAGCTCGTCAACGCGCTCCGCGCCGAGAAGATGGTCACGGTTGCTGCCGGCGACAATGTGGTGCGGCTGTTGCCGCCGTTGATCATCAGCGAAGCCGAGATCGCCGAGGGGGTGGCCCGGCTCGATCGCGCCTGCGCGCGGCTCAGCCGCGCGGCGCTCAGCGTGCCTGCCCCCGCCGCCAAGGGGGGAAAGGAAGGCGCCAAGCACGAGGCGGCCGGATGAACACGGCCCGTCACTTTCTCGATTTGATCGACGTTCCGGCCGCGGATCTGCGGCAGATGATCGAGGCCGCGCGTGCGATGAAGGCCAAGGGGCCGCACGGGGCGCGGCCGCTCGCCGGCAAGACCCTGGCGATGATCTTTGAGCGGCCGTCGACGCGCACCCGGGTTTCCTTCGAGGTCGGCATGCGCCAGCTCGGCGGCGACGCCATCATGCTGACCGCGGAAGAGATGCAGCTTGGCCGCGGCGAGACGCTCGCCGACACCGCGCGCGTACTCTCGCGCTACGTCGACGCGATCCTGATCCGGATGCTCGATCCCGAGGCGCTCGCCGAGCTGGCGCGCCACGCCACCGTGCCGGTGATCAACGGCCTGACGCGGCGCTCGCATCCGTGCCAGGTCCTGGCTGACGTGATGACCTTCGAGGAGCATCGCGGCTCGATCCGCGGCCGCACCGTGGCCTGGAGCGGCGACGCCAACAACGTGCTGACCTCGTGGATGCAGGCCGCCGACCGCTTCGAGTTCCGGCTGCGCGTCGCGACACCGCCTGAGCTGGCGCCGAAGAAGCCGCTGACCGACTGGATCAAATCCTCGGGCGCCGCGATCAGCGTCGGCACCGATCCGGAGGAGGCGGTCAAGGGCGCCGATTGTGTCGTGACCGACACGTGGGTGTCCATGGGCGACCGCAATGGCGCGCGTCGCCATAATTTGCTGCGGCGCTATCAGGTCAACGGCCGATTGATGGCGCGGGCGAAGCCCGACGCCATCTTCATGCACTGCCTGCCCGCCCACCGCGGCGACGAGGTGACCGACGAGGTCATGGACGGCCCGCATTCCGTGGTGTTGGACGAGGCGGAAAACCGGCTGCATGCACAGAAGGGCATCCTCACCTGGTGCCTGGCACCGAGCGGGCAGTGATCCGGCCGAATGAGGCGCGAGGGCCTCACAATTCGGGTCTGATCGCCTATATTGACGCGATGAATCCCGACATCGTCATCCCGGTTCGCGAGCCGGCGCAAACCGGTTGCGACGACACGATCCTGCCGTTCGAAGTCAGTGCGCTCGATCTGCGCGGTCGCATCGTGCGGCTCGGGCCCGCGGTCGACGCCATCCTGACCAGCCACGACTACCCGCTGCCGGTCGCCAAGCTGCTCGGCGAGGCGATCGTGCTCACCGTCATGCTTGGCTCCGCGCTCAAATTCGACGGCCGCTTCATTCTGCAGACGCAGAGCGACGGCCCGGTGCGCATGCTGGTGGTGGACTTCGTCTCGCCCAGCAAGGTGCGGGCCTGCGCGCGGTTCGACGCCGAGCGCGTCGCCGCCGCGATCGCCGCGAAGGCGGCTGCGCCGGGCGAGCTTCTCGGCCACGGTCATCTGGCGATGACCATCGACCAGGGGCCGGACATGAGCCGCTACCAGGGCCTTGTCCCGCTCGAAGGCGGCGACCTGGAGCAGGCGGCGCATGAGTATTTTTCGCGCTCGGAGCAGATCCCGACGCGGGTGCGCCTGGCGGTCGCCGAAGAGTTTCGCGGCGGCGAAAACGGCTCGCGCCGGCGCTGGCGGGCCGGTGGCATCCTGCTGCAGTTCCTGCCGAAATCGTTTGAGCGGGCGCGGCAAGCCGACCTCGACCCCGGTGATGCGCCGCCCGGCGCCGAGCCGCATGTACTGCCTGAAGACGACGCCTGGGTCGAAGGCCGCTCCCTCGTCGCTACCGTCGGCGACGTCGAGCTGATCGATCCGGAGCTGTCGAGCGAACGCTTGGCCTATAATTTGTTCCACGAGCACGGCGTGCGCGTGTTCCGCGCCGCCCCGATCGAGGCGCAGTGCTCCTGCTCGCGGCAAAACGTCGAGGCCATGCTGCGAAGCTTCTCGCAGGAGGACCGCGACGACATGGTCGAAGACGGCAAGATCACGGTGACCTGCGAGTTCTGCAGCTCGAGCTACGAGTTCGCCCCGGAGGAAGTCGCGGCGAAGACACCGTCGCAGCGCGCGGATACTTAACGCGCATCACGTCACGCGCATTACGGCGGGCACCCGATGAAGATCGCGATCATGGCGACGGGCGGGGTTGGCGGCTATTTCGGTGCGCGGCTCGCCGCCGCCGGCCAGGATGTTCATTTCATCGCCCGCGGCGCGCATCTGGCGGCGCTGCGGGCGAACGGCCTTGTGCTTCACAGCGCCAACGGCGACCTTGCTCTGCGGCCGGTCTCCGTAACCGACGATCCGGCGACGGTCGGCACCGTCGACATCGTTCTCTTTGCGGTCAAGCAGTACGACACCGCGACTGCGGCTAAGGCGCTCGTTCCGCTTGTTGGCGCCTCGACCGGCGTGATCTCGGTGCAGAACGGGATGGACCGACAGGACCTGCTGCGCGCAACGCTTGGCCCCGAGCACGTCATGGGCGGGGTAACCTACATCACCGCCGCTGAGGTCGCTTCGCCCGGCGTCATCACCCATGTCGGTCCGGTGGCGCGGCTCATCTTCGGTGAACTCGACGGCAGCGTCAGCCCGCGCGCTGGGCGCTTCCTCGCCGCCTGCACGGAGGCCGGAATCGATGCCACGCTCTCGACCGATGTCGCCAAGGAGATGTGGGCAAAATTCGCGCTGCTGTCGGCGTTCAGCGGCGTCAGCAGCGTGCTGCGTAAACCGATCGGCGCCATCGTCCGCGATCCTGATACGCGCAGGCTGCTCGAGGACGCGATCGCCGAGACTGCGGCCGTCGCCAGGGCGAACGGAATAGATCTCGGCGCCGACTATGTGGCGCGGCAAGTCGCCATAGTCATCGACAAGATGTTGCCCGAGACCAAGTCCTCGATGCTGATCGATCTCGAGCATCGCCGCCGTCTCGAGCTCGAATGGCTCTCCGGCGCAGTCGCGCGATTGGGCGATGAAGCCGGCGTGCCGACGCCGACGCATCACTTGATCTACGCCGCTTTGAAATTGTACGCCGACGGCCAAAACACCTGATCGAGCTCGCGCCGGCTTGCGCCTTGCAAGACGCCGATCAGGCGCGCTCAGTACTGTTCGGCAGGCGCCCGCCCGCAGATTTGAATTCCACTAATGTAAATCGAGCCAACAAAAAATATCGGCGAGTGTTGCACAAAAGGTATTGTTGGCTGACCGAGCCGAACTTATACGGAAACAGTTGAGGCAATAAAAAAATACTTCAAAACTATTCTAAAAAAGAGGCCGCGAATGTCGACTCTGTTGGTGTTGAAACTATCGCCGGTGCGATGGCCGGCGATCTGCAAACACGTGATGTCGATCCTTCGCAAATCTTGCCGGCTGCGGATCTGCCTCGGCGCGATGGTGCTGATCGCCGCGGGAGGCGCTGCGGCCGAAGCGGAGGACGATAGCGCCTTCCACGAAATCGAAACCAAGTACATCTTCGGCAATTTCACCGTCGGCTCGGCGACCGGTATCGAGGGTGAGAAGGCATTCGAGTCGGAGACGCAGGCCGGTTTCGACAAACGGTTTGGACGCTATCGGGCGGCGACAACCGAGTTGGAGTTCGAGTACACGCCGACCCAGTTCATGCAAATAGAGGCCGGGCCGACGGTCTCCGGCTACAACATCCACGATGTGCCGGGTCTCAACGACCTCAACATGGCGGGCGTCAACGGATTTGAGAGCGATTTCCGGTTTCTCATGCTTGAGCGGGGACCGTCGCCATTCGCGGTCACGGTGTCCGTCGAGCCGGAGTTTCACCGCCTCGACGAAACCAGCGGCGCCAAGGTTTCGAACTTTGGCTTGGAAACCCGGCTCGAAGGCGACGCCGAGCTGGTCAAAAACCGGCTGTTCTACGGCTTCAACGTCCTCTACGAGCCGGAGACCACGCAGTCGGTCGATGGCAGCTGGGACCGCGAGTCAACACTCGGAGTTTCGTCGGCGCTCGCCTTTCAGATCATTCCCTACGTCGTCGTCGGCGTCGACCTCTGGTATCTGCGCCACTACGAAGGCGTGGCCTTCAACTCGTTCACCGGTGATGCCGTCTATCTCGGCCCGACTTTTTATTGGCAGCTCGCCCCCAAGGTGCTGATGAGCGCGAGCTGGCAGGCGCAGATCGCTGGCCATGAGGTCGGAGTCGTGCCCGCGCTCGACCTAACCGATTTTTCCCGGCAGCGGGCGATGCTGCTGCTGGAGTTTGAATTTTAGAGCACCGTGACCCGCAATCGGCGAAGCACCGCTCGAAGGAGGATTCAAATGCGAACGACATCGGCGCTCGTCAAATCGGCGCTTGTCAAACCGACGATCGTCAAAACGAACGCGCGCCGGCTGGCGCTGGCGATGACGATCTTGACCGGCGCCGTGATCTTGGCCGCCGGTGCTCCTGCCCGCGCCGAACAGTCCGCTGCGGTCTCGATTGCGATCAAGGGCCATCATTTCGAGCCGGCCGAAATCCACGCGCCGGCCAATCGGCCGCTGGCCATAAGGGTCAAGAATCTCGATGCCGCGGCGATCGAATTTGAAAGCGTGTCGCTGCGGGTGGAAAAGGTGGTCGCGCCCGGCAGCGAGGGCGTCGTCAACGTCCGCCCGCTTGCGCCTGGCCGCTATGAGTTCTTCGACGATTTCCACCAACAGACCCGGGGTACCCTGGTCGTGCAATGACCGTTCGCGGCCGCCGAAAAATTTAGCCGATTAAACAATATCACGGCGAAGGCCGCCGCCAACCGTCGAACGCGCGGCCTCAAGGTCGCCGCGCTCCGAGACGCTCCCACTCCTCGGTGCAAGCGCGATCTTTTTGGAAAGCTGGTTCCAGCTTTTTTTGGCTGGTGCGCTAATTGATCGTCGGCTTGGCGTTGCCGCTGTCGAGCGAAAAGGCAGGAATCTCGATATCGAAATGCTCGCCGCTTGAGCTGACCATGCCGTAGGTGCCGACCATGAATCCCGACGGCGTCTGCAGCGGCACCCCGCTGGTATATTCGAACGACTCGCCTGATTTGAGCACCGGTTCCTCACCGACGACGCCGGGACCGCGTACCTCCTGTCGGCGGCCGCCGGCGTCGGTGATGCGCCAATGCCGGGTCTTCAATTGCACCGTGTCTGTGCCCTTGTTGGTGATGGCGATGGTGTAGGCCCAGAAGAAGTAGTTATTTTCCGGCGAGGACCTGTCGGCGATGAAGCGCGGCGTGACCACGACCTCGATGTTGCGGGTAACCGCACGATACATGGCGCAATCCTGTCGCTCGTTCTGCTCATCCCGATGCGACCGCATCGGCGCCGACTGCCGGTGGAACCCGCGCGGCCTTGCCGAGCAGCCGCCTCATCCGGTTCCGCGGCATAAGTGAATAGTGTCGAGGCCGTTGTTGCAATAAGCGCGTGGATGCGCTTTCTCAAGCCGCGGCCGACGGACTAGACTGACGGGGCGGGGTCCAGGATCCGCGCCGATTGCTGCGCCGGCGCGCGGCGGCAGCAGACAAATGGTTACGCAACGTCATGGCGACGGCCCCTCCGCCCTTGGCGGCCTCAAGCGAACGCGATCTGCGGCTTGACCTGTTCCGCGGCCTGGCGCTGTGGCTGATCTTCCTCGACCATATTCCGCAGAACATCGTCAGCTGGCTCACCATCCGCAACTACGGCTTCAGCGACGCGACCGAAATCTTCATCTTTATCTCCGGCTATACCGGCGCCTTCGTCTACGGCCGGACCATGCGCGAGCGCGGCTTCGTGCTTTCCAGCGCCCGTATCCTGCGGCGCGCCTGGCAGATCTATGTCGCGCACATCTTTCTGTTCACGATCTTCATGGCCGAGATCGCCTATGTCGCGGCGACCTTCGAGAATCCGCTGTACGCCGAGGAAATGAAGATTCTCGATTTTCTCAAGCAGCCGGACATCACCATTTTTCAGGCGCTGCTGCTGAAGTTCAAGCCGGTGAACATGGACGTGCTGCCGCTCTACATCATCCTGCTGCTGCTGTTTCCGCCGATGCTCTATGTGCTGCTGTGGCGGCCGAACCTGGCGCTGGCCGGCTCGGCCCTGCTCTATGCCCTGGTCTGGAAGCTCGACTTCAACCTGCCGGCCTATCCGAACGGGGTCTGGTTCTTCAATCCCTTTGCCTGGCAGTTGCTGTTCGTGTTCGGCGCCTGGTGCGCGCTCGGCGGCGCGCAGCGGCTCGGTGAGGTGCTGCGCTCGCGCATCGTGCTGGCGGTCGCCATCGCCTATTTGGTCTTCGCCTTCGCCGTCACGCTGACCTGGCGTTTCGAATCGCTTGAGCGCTTCGTGCCAACCTGGCTGGCGGATTGGATGTATCCGATCGACAAGACCAATCTCGACGTACTGCGCTTCGCCCATTTTCTCGCGCTCGCGGCGGTCGCGATCTACTTCGTGCCGAGCAACTGGCCGGGGCTGAAATCGCCGATCCTGCAGCCGGCCATCAGCTGCGGCCAGCATTCGCTGGAAATCTTCTGCCTCGGCGTGTTTCTCGCCTTTGCCGGGCAATTCATCATTGCCGAATCCTCGGGCGGTCCGCTGCTGCAGGCGGCGATCAGCCTGTTAGGCATCCTCATCATGATTGCGACAGCGAAACTGATCTCGTGGTACAAGGCGATAGAAGGACGGGGAGCGCCGGCGCGCGTCAAACCCCGTGATGCCGACCTCGCGGGAGGCGAGGCATGACGTTCATTTTTCCCCTGGCGATGGCTATTACGCTGATAAACGGCGCCGCGGCCGCCGAGCCGGCGCCGGCAACGCCGGATTGCGACGTTTCGGAATCGCTGATCGCCAGCGAAATCGATCTCACCCGCGTCACCAACGAGATCAAGGACCGCCACCGTTTGGATATCAGCGTGGTCGGCTCGGGCTCCTCGGCGCTGCCAGGGCCCGACGGCGCACGCTTCGCCTACCCGGCGCGCCTCGAGGCGGTGCTGCGCGACCGGCTGCCGGGAAATGAAATCAAGGTTACCACGCACGTCCAGCTGCGGCAGACCACGGCGGAAATGGCCGCGGAAATGCCCGCGATTCTGGCGCAAGACAAGCCGGCGCTGGTGATCTGGCAGGCCGGCACCGTCGATGCCTTGCGCGGCATCGAGCCGGAGGAATTCAGCACCAGCCTGGAAACCGGAATCGACGCGATCGGGGCCGCCGACGCCGACGCCATCCTGATGAACATGCAATACAGCCCGCGCACTGAATCCATGCTCGGCGTCGAGGCTTATGCCGACGTCATGCACTGGCTGGCCCAGCAGCGCAGCGTCGTGCTGTTCGATCGGCTGGCGATCATGCGCTCCTGGACCGATTCGGGAACGTTCGACCTCTATGCGGCGACCAAAGATTATGCTATGGCCCGCCGTGTTCATGAATGTATTGGCCGCGCATTGGCGTCGCAGATCATCAACACCGCTCATCTCGACGCCGGGAATATGCAGACGAAGCGTTGATGCGATCAATCCATAAAACGGTGCTCGGAGCTTTCGTGTGCGCGGCCGCGAACGTCGCGCTGGCCGCGGTTATTCCGGCGCAGGCGCAAATGCCGGCCGCACGCGTCTTCGCATCAACGCCGGTGCCGCCGATCGCTGCCCCGCAGCAAAACTCGGTGTTCGCCTGCAGTGCACCCACCGACGTGGCACGCCTCAACTATCCGCTGCGGCATACCGCGCGGCGCCTGGCAAGCGAGGAACCGCTCACCATCGTCGCGGTGGGTTCGTCCTCGACGGCCGGGGCCGGCGCGAGCTCGCCTACAGCGACTTATCCGAGTCGGCTCGCGGTCGAGCTGAAGCAGCGGCTTCCGACCCCCGAGATCACCGTGCTCAACCGCGGCGTCAACGGCGATGACACCGCGAACATGCTGGCGCGATTTGCGACCGATGTCGTCGCTGCCCACCCCGATCTCGTGATCTGGCAGGTCGGCACCAACTCAGTGCTGCGCGATGATCCGCTCAAGCCGCACTCGGTGCTGCTGCATGAGGGCATCGAACAGCTCAAGGCCGCCGGCGCCGACGTGGTGATCATCGACATGCAGTTTGCGCCGCGGGTCATCGCCAAGCCGGAGACCCAGGGCATGGAGGATCAGATTGCGCTCGCCGCCAAGGAGGAGAGCGTCGATCTGTTCCGCCGCTTCGAGCTGATGCGCAACTGGCACGAGGTCCAGCACATTCCTTTCGACGCCTTCGTCTCGCCGGACGAGTTGCACATGAACGACTGGAGCTACGCCTGCGTGGCCAAACTCCTCGCCGCCGCCATTACCGAGGCGGCGACGCGCCCGACCGAGTCGGCCGCAGTTCCGTCCCGGCGCTGACGGTCCAGGTTCACACCGTCGCCAGCGCCGCGAGCACGTCCTCGACGATGTCGTCGGGATGTTCGAGCCCGACCGACACCCGCACCAGGCCGTCGCTGATGCCGAGCTCGGCGCGCTGCGCCGGGGTCAGCCGCTGGTGCGTCGTCGTCGCCGGATGGGTGATGAGGCTTTTGGCGTCGCCCAGATTGTTGCTGATGCGGATTAGCTTCAGCGCGTCCTGAAAGCGGAACGCCGCCTTCTTGCCGCCGTCGATGTCGAAGGCGACCAGCGTCGAGCCGCCGCGCATCTGCTTCTGCGCCACCTTGGCCTGCGGGTGGTCGGGCCGGCCCGGATAAATCAGCCGCGTGATCTTGGGATGCTCGGCGAGCGTCACTGCCAGCGTCGCGGCGCTGTCGGTCTGCCGGCGCACGCGCACCGGCAGCGTCTCCAGGCCCTTGAGCAGCACCCAGGCATTGAACGGCGACAGCGACGGGCCGGTCTGGCGCAGCAGCACGTGAATGTGTTTCTGGATGAAATCCTCCGACGCCAGGATGATGCCGCCCAGGCAGCGGCCTTGCCCGTCCATGTGCTTCGTCGCCGAATAGACGACGCAGTCGGCGCCGAGCGCGAGCGGGCTCTGGTAGAGCGGCGTGGCGAAGACATTGTCGACGACGAGCGTGGCGCCGGCTTGGTGCGCGATCTGCGCGACCGCGGCGATGTCGATCACCTCGAGCGTCGGGTTGGTGGGCGTCTCCAGGAAGAACGTCTTGGTGTTCGGCCGCACCGCGCCGCGCCATTGATCGAGATCGGTACCGTCGACCAGCGTCGACGGCACGCCGTAGCGCGGCAGATAGTCTTC
>Ga0335081_10016349_pt1 | contig 12007 bp, 7 predicted proteins | sample Lox_Sample_35_FD_206713 | JGI IMG/M metagenome (GOLD analysis project Ga0335081, IMG submission 206713) | Soil microbial communities from Loxahatchee National Wildlife Refuge, Florida, United States - Lox_Sample_3.5 | ecosystem: Environmental > Terrestrial > Soil > Wetlands | place: USA: Florida... | reverse complement strand
CGAAGCGTTTCCGCCAAAATCGCGCGTTTGAAACCAAGCTGAGCCTCGTAGCCGGCGTGCTGGTAGTGGCAGCCGCCGCAGCGCGCGAAGTAAGGGCAGCGCGCGTCTACCCGGTCGCTGGCAGCTTCGTGAAGCTCAACTACCTTCGATCGCACGAGCCCCGGTTTCTGCCCCAGCGTCTCGACGGTGGCCCGCTCTCCCGGCAGCACGAATGGCGTCAGCACGACCTGGCCGTTGAGTCGGGCCAGCCCGTCGCCGCCGTAGACAAGCTTTTCAATCGTTACGTCGAGTTTGTTTGAAGAATGCGTCATCGCTTACGATAGAGAACTACCGTCCTATCCTAATCATGAAAGCACGCGTATTCTCCGGCGTCCAACCGTCCGGCAACCTCCACATAGGTAACTACCTCGGCGCCCTGTCGCCGTGGGTCGGCTACCAGCAACAATTCGAGAGCATTTTCTGCATCGTGGATCTGCACGCGATCACGGTTTACCAGCCCCCTGAGGAGTTGCGCGCAAAAATCAACGAAACCGCCGCTCTGTTTCTAGCCGCGGGAATTGATCCCAAAGTTTCGAGCATCATGGTGCAGTCCGCCGTGCCCGCCCATGCGGAACTCGCCTGGATGCTCACATGCGTGACGCCCGTGGGCCAGCTTGAGCGCATGACGCAATACAAATCAAAAGCTGCTGCCCAGCAAACCATCGGGGACGGCCTGCTCCAATATCCCGTCCTCATGGCCGCCGATATTCTCCTCTACCAGGCCGCGATTGTGCCCGTGGGCGAGGACCAGGCACAGCATCTCGAACTCACCCGTGATATCGCGCAGCGCTTCAATTCGCTTTACGGCGAGACTTTCGTCGTTCCGCGAACCAGCCTGCCGTCGGTGGGAGCGCGCATCATGGGGCTCGACGATCCCACGGTGAAAATGAGCAAGTCCGCCAGCGGTGCGGGGCACGCCGTGGGCCTGCTCGATCCGCCGGAGAAAGTCCGCAAGACGATCATGCGGGCCACCACGGATTCGAATCCCGCGGTGGATTTCGCGTCGCTCGGTCCCGGCGTGGAAAACCTGCTGAGCATTCATCAAGCGTTCAGCGCATGGCCCGACGACAAGGTGCGCGCGCACTTCACGGGCATGCGCTACGGCGACCTGAAAAAGCAGGTTGCCGAGATGGTCATTTCGCATCTGGAACCTTTTCAGCAGCGCTATCGCGAGATCACCTCCGACCCGGGCTATGTGGCGCGAGTGCTGCGCGAAGGCGCCGAACGCGTGGCCCCCATCGCGAACTCCACCGTGGAACTGGTGAAAAGCCGTATGGGCCTCTACACCGAAAAACGCTGACCGCTCGCCGTGACGCTCGGATCCTACTGGCGCCTCGTCCGCGAGAATCGCAACTTCCGGCGGCTGTGGCTGGCGCAAATCGTCAGCGAGATGGGCGACTGGTTCTACATACTCGCCATCTACAGCCTTCTGTTGCAATTCACCGGAAAGGCGCAGTCCGTCGGCCTTGCGCTGGTGTTGCAAGTTCTGCCTTCGACTCTTGTGGGCCCAACCGCGGGCGTAGTCAACGACCGCATCCGGCGGAAGCGCGTCATGATCGCCGCGGACCTCGCCCGCATGGTGATCGTGCTCGGGATGACGCTGGTGCGCTCCGCGCAAATGGTGTGGCTGGTCTACCCGCTGCTGTTCTTCGAAACGGTGATGTGGGGATTTTTCGAGCCGGCGCGCAGTGCCGTGCTGCCGAATGTGGTCGGCGAGGAGCAACTCGTTACAGCCAACACCGTTTCTTCCATCACCTGGTCGTTCAATTTCGCGGTCAGTTCCGCGCTGGGCGGGTTAGTCGCAGTGCTGCTGGGCCGCGACGCGGTTTTCGTCTTGAACGCGCTCTCCTTCCTCGGCTCCGCGTTGTTGATCGGCGGGATGCAATTTCATGAGCCGCATGCTGCCGATACGTCCCCGTTTCGTTTGAGTGAGCTGGTGGACTTCTCCCCTGTAGCTGAGGGCATTCGTTATATCCGGCGCGATACCCGCCTACTCGCTACCGTCTTGCTGAAGGGCGGGATCGGCATCATGGGCGCCAATTGGGTGATCTTTCCCATCATGGGCGAGCGCGTCTTTCCCGTCCGATTCGGCGGAATGGATGCTTCGCGCGGAGCCGTGCTCGGCATGAGCCTGCTGATGGGCGCACGCGGTGTGGGCGCACTCATCGGGCCCCTTACGGCTACCCAGTGGGCCGGGGAACACAGTTCTCGCATGCGCGTGGGAATTCTCGCCGGCTTTCTCTGCGGCAGCGCCGGCTACATTCTGCTTTTTAAAGCGCCCACTCTCAGGCTGGCTTGCGCTTGCGTGGCGCTAGCGCACGGCGGCGCTTCGATCGTCTGGGTATTTTCGACGACGCTGCTCCAGCGTTTCTCCGACGACAGATTCCGCGGCCGGCTGTTTGCCGCCGATCTCGGCTTTCTTATGCTCATGATCGCCGCGAGCGGCTATGGGGCGGGCGTCGCCATTGATCACGGCATTGGCGTTCGAACGGTCGCGCTTTGCACCGGCGCCGCGACGCTCGCCCCTGCACTGGCGTGGCTGTGGGCCATGCGTTTGTGGCGCGATGTGAAGGATTCGAGCGCGTAGTGGATTGCCGGACGAGGCGTGCCTGACCCCTACTTTGTTGCCGGCAACTGGATTCCATCGCCGTATTTCGCAAGATCGGGAATGGTCACCGGCAGATGACCGCGGATGGGCATCTCGCCGAATAGCGCTTTGACGGCCGCGACCTCCGATGGCGGGACGGTGCTGTAGGTGGTGAGATATGCGGCGACCTTCGGAAAGCTGCGCAGCAGATAGGGATTGCCAAAGGCAATCAGGGTCATGGGCTTCCCCGAAGCGATCAGGGTGTCGAGCAGTTTCGCATAGCCGGGCGAGACGGCGAGCGCGGCGCGCGCCGCCACGGGCACGAAGGCGCCCACCACGGTGGCATCGCAGAAGCTTGCGCGCTGCGTAGCCACATCGAGTGCGGGATCTGGAAGTGATGGATCCAGCGTCAAAACCAGCGCATCCGGGCTACGTTTGTGTATCTCCTGCGTGAAAGCCAGACCTTCGTTCGAGTAGTGACTCTCCGCGAGCAATAGAAAGCAGGTCTTGGCCGGCGCGCGCAATGGAATCTCGGCCGGCTCGTTGCGCAGCAGCGTAACCGCGCGGTCGGCAACTTCCTGCGCGCGATCGTTGGCTTCGGGAGCATTGACGACATCGTCGATGGCCTCCAGATCCACCAGCCGCCCGCGATCCAGCCCGACTTTCACTTTAGCCGCCAGCACGCGGGCCACGCTTTGATCGATGCGTTTCTGCGAAATGCGGCCCCGGCGCACGGCCGCCACCACCGCATTCACCGCCGTGTCGGCGTCGGGTGGCATCAGGATCACATCGGCGCCCGCCTCGATCGCCCGCACCGAGGCGTCCGCATCGCCGAATGCCTTGACGATGGCGCCCATGTCCATAGCGTCGGTCACGATCAGCCCGTGGAAGCCCAGTTCTTCGCGCAGCAGTTTGGTCAGCACCGCGGCGGAAAGCGTCGAAGGGACGTCGGCGGAATCGAGCGCCGGGACGGATATATGGGCCGTCATGATGGCATCCACGTCCTTGCTGATGGCCGCACGGAAAGGAGCGAGTTCCACATCGTTCAGCCGTTGCCGGTCGGCGTTGATGACGGCGAGACCCAGGTGCGTATCGGTGGCGGTGTCGCCGTGCCCGGGAAAATGCTTGGCCGTGGTCAAGACGCGGCTGTGGCGGTCGGCATCTGCGCCTTCAATGAACGCCTGCACGTGGCGCGAGACGAGTTGTGGGTTTTCTCCAAACGACCGGATATTGATGATCGGGTTGTCGGGATTATTGTTGACGTCGGCATCCGGATAGAAGACCCACTGCACGCCCAGCGCCCGCGCTTCCCGTGCCGTCACTTCACCCTCGTAGCGTGTGAGCGCCGGATCTCCGGCTGCGGCGAATGCCATGGCGTGAGGAAACACCGTGGTACCGCTGACGCGCATGGATGCGCCACGCTCGAAGTCGCCTGCAACCAGCAAGGGCAGCTTGCTCATGCGCTGCAAGCGATTGACGAAAGAGGCCAGCTCGTGCGGCTCGGGTCGCGCCGTCAACCGGCCCTGCGCAACGTTCACCAGGATCAGCCCGCCTACGTGCACGTCGCGGATCAGGTGCACAAACTTGCGGTAGTCGCGCGTTTTAGTGCTGATGGAGCGGCCGCTGAACGGAATCATGATGAGTTGCGCCACCTTGTCGCGCAGGCTCATCGATTTCATCCACCGGTTGACGCTTTTCTGCGAGCTACGGTCTGGAACCGCAACGGCAGAAGACAGCAGCAAAACCGCAAGGATCGCCGATGCAACTCGTACGAGCAGGGAGACAAGCCGGGATGTGCGGTTTTCATGCCGCGCAGCCCGGCTCATCCCGTGTTGCGAGCCTTCTTGGCTTGGGCAGCGCCTTCCGATTCCACAGACTTGCGTGACGGCTGCCGGCTCAACAGGCGGCGCACCGAGCGAACCAGAAATCCAACCTCGCCGGCGCTTTTTGACAGGACCACGTCGGCGCCGGTGGATTGCTCGGTCAGCCCCAGAGGCTCCACGAACCCGGATAGCAGAATGATGGGAAGGTCCGGCCGCACCTGCCGGATGCGGGTGATGAGCTCGACGCCATCCATGGCGGGCATGCGGAAATCGGTGATCACAAGATCCACCGGCTGCGCGGCGAATAGCTCCAGCGCTTCCGCACCGCTTTCGCAGATGCGCACACGATAACCCAACTCCTCCAGCACGGTGCGGCGCGCGATCAAACCGTGCGGATTGTCATCGACGAGGAGAATCGTCGCGCCTGGATGCACCGGCGCGGATGGCGTCTTCATGGAACCGTGCGAGGGTAACAGAGATGTCACCGAGGTGTCAACGATTCTGCATCAAATTGTAATTAAGCGATTTCGAGAACTTGACTTTACTCGACTTCGCGTGGCGCCTTGTACCCGGCCTTGGCAACGATCGAGTACTTGATCGGCTTCCCCTTCTCGTCGGTCACCCGCAGCGGCTCGTTGGTCGCGGGGTTCACCAGCTCCACCTTGATTTTGCGGTACGATCCATCCTTCGCCTGGTTGGTGGAAGAATAGGCGAGGGAGTATTGATTGCGAAGCGACTGCGCGAGGGCCTGGTAGATGGTGGGAAACTCGCCCATAAAGTGCGGGAAGAACGCCATGCCGCCGGTTTCCCTGGAGAAGGTTTTCAGCATATTCTCGGCTTGCATGGTGTTGATTCCGTCCGGGGGCAAACCGCCGTAGTAAGGGTTCACCATCTCGCGTAACCCGATGGCGTAAATAGGGACGCCAGCTTCCTGGAGCGCTTTACGTGCTTTGTCGTACGTGAGCTTGCTGAACGTATCGATCCCCGTCGCGAACACTACGATCGCCTTCCGCCCTTCGATGCCGCTCATCCGGTCCGCGGTATCCGCCATGGCGTCAAATAGGTTCGATTCCGAAAATCCCGGGATGCGGAGCATCGACATTGCCTCGTAGGCCTTGCGTTTGTCGCTGGAAAAGTCGGAAAGGATCGTGGTCCTTAGGTCGAACGCGATTACCGCCACATAATCCTCCGGCTTCAGCGTCTGCAAGAAGCCGTAGGTGGCTGACAGCGTGTTGATCCACGTCCCGCTATAGAACGACTGGAAGCGCGCGTTGAACTCGATCAGCATACAGACCGTCATGGGCGCTTCGCCCATCGAAAACGTCGAGATCTGCTGCGGAACGTTGTCCTCCAGAATGCGGAAATTGCCGCGCGGGATGTTGGGAATGAAGTGGCCCTTGTTGTCCAGCACCGCCACATCGACGTTGACCACGCTGGTGTCGACTTTGAACGCGGGCGCGCCGGGCGGGATATCTGCCTTGCTTTTGTTGCTCAGCTTGGAAGGAATGGGCGGCAGATTGGCGTCGTTTGCTGCCGGGGACTCCGTCTTGCGCGGCTTGGCCACCGTCTCGCCAACGTCCTTGTTCGGCCCTTCCTGCGCCGGCACAGCGACAAACGCCACCAACATCAGGCCAAAAAAGGAGAGTTTTTGTACGATGCCCATGCGTCCGCCCCTACGTAGAATGATATACCAAAAGACGACTGGAGATCCGTGAAGGTTTCCCCATCGGGCCCAAGAAACGCAATAAGTTACGAGCGTGAACCGCGGGCGGTCACGCCGCAGGAATCTTGCACAAACTCCTTGCAATATGGCGAAGCGCGAATATAATAGGCCTCTACTGAATGGGGGCGCGCCAACGGTTTCGCCCTTGGCGCTCGCACGGGGATTCGTCGAAGCCTCTTCCCATCGCCACACCCAATGCCGGATCCTGTTCCTTTACACGAAGTTCTCAAGCAAGAGCACGAACAGCTTAGGGCCCGCAGGGGTCATCTCCAAGTCCTCAACTCCCATGACCGGCCCCACAATGGGCCGCCTGGGACGCCCGAGGTGGAGTTCAAAAGGCGTGCGCTCGACGCGCACAGCCTCCGGCCCTTTGGCCTTTGCCTTTCCGGCGGCGGAATTCGGAGCGCGACCTTCAATCTCGGCATCCTGCAAGGGCTCGCGGAACGCGGTCTCCTGCCGTTCATCGACTACCTGTCCACCGTTTCGGGTGGCGGATACATCGGCACCTGGCTGCACGGCGTAATCAAACGGAAATGCGGCGGCGATCCGCTCCACGCGGGCAGCTTGATTTCTCCCTCCGCTAAACAGGAAGGCCGGCACACTCCCAAGGCGCCGAACCATCCCACCGAGGATCCGATCACCTTTTTGCGGAAATACAGCAACTACCTGGCGCCGCGATTGGGTCTGCTTAGTGCCGATTTTTGGGTCATTGGCATCATCTGGCTGCGGAACATGTTTCTCAACCAGCTCATCCTGGTGCCATTTCTGGCCGGTCTGGTCCTGGTGGCGATCCATGCGGGCTTGCTGCAACAAAAGCTGGCTCAAACCGGCTGGTCGGGCTGGTTCGCCGTTGGGGCGTTGGCTATTGCTTCGCTTGCCGGCGCCGTTGTTCTCATCAGCCTGAACCTGGGAGCGATCGTCAAAGGGGAGTTCGGCAACCCTGGCGAGGTGTCGGAAAAGGAAGATCAAGACTCCTGGCTCGAGAAGTTCTGGGTGGTTTGGGTGTGCGCGGCATGCGTTCTGTTGAGCGCGCTGGTGGTGGGGACTTCCAACTACGACCCTATCCCAAACGGTCTGAAGAACATCTTCAGCCCGCTCGACTGGTATCGGGTTCCGCTCGTCTTCACCGTTCTACTGCTGTTGTTTGGCTTTCTCCAGTGGTGCGGCGGATTCAAGTATTGTTTCAAACGCCACCACGCAACATACGGAGATTATTGGTGGTTCCATCTCTGGATTCCGCTTGTTTGCGCGCTGGCCACAACCATCCTTTTGTCTAAAGTATTGCATTGGATCACCACTTGGCAGGGAGCGCCCGCCAGCGCCTGGCACACGATTGCCTGGGGACCGCCCCTGGTGGTGCAGGTGCTCCTTGTCGGAGTCTCGATCCAGATCGGCTTAATGGGCGCGGACTTTCCGGACTCGACCCGCGAGTGGCTGGCGCGGCTGGGAGCGCTCCTCACGATCTCTTTCACCGCCTGGATGGCGCTGTTCGCGATCAGCGTGTTTGGCCCGCAATGGCTCGCGGCGTTTGCGTTGAGTTACGGAAAGACTGCGGCAGCAACGGTGGGCGGATGGGTTGCCACAACGGCCGCGGGTGTATACGCAGGCAAAAGCTCCCGCACGGGTGGCGCCAACGGCAAAACCAGCACGGCTCTGGAATGGATCGGCAAGATCGCGCCCGCTGTGTTTCTGATCGGGTACCTGCTGACCATTTCGTTGGTCGTGCACGAAATCATCGCGCACGAGGCGGGAGTATACGCGAGGGCCGGCGCATACAGCGCCACGATGCCCAAAACGGGGGCAGGTACCACGGTGCATATCTCCCTGCCTGCGGCGTCGGCCAGCGGGGATGGCACGCTCAAAGTGGAAGTGAATAACGTGGCCAGCGCTGTTCCCTGGTGGATCGCGCGGCTACAGCCGGTTGACCGCCACTATTGGATCACCTATGACCTTTCGACCGCCGGGACGTGGGGGATGGCCGCAGTGCTCCTGCTGGGCTGCGCGGCGCTCGTTGCAGTTCTACCGTTACGGATCAACATCAACGAGTTTTCGTTGCATCATTTCTACAAAAACAGGCTGGTGCGCTGCTACCTGGGCGCGAGCCGGGGCGAAGACCGCAGGCCGAATCCGTTCACCGGTTTCGACTCTCACGACGATCTGCCCATCGCCGAATTGCGCGCCAAGCCGCCTGCCGAGAGGCCGGCGCAACCGCCCTACTGGGGACCTTATCCGATCCTCAACACGACCCTGAATCTCAATGCCGGGTCGGATCTGGCCACCCAGGAACGCAAGGGGGCGTCGTTTGTGTTCAGCCCGCTCCGCTGTGGCTTCGACTTGCCGCCGTCGGCGGAGGACCGGGATCCCGGCGGCGAGGCGCCAAAGTGCGTTGACGGCTATCAGGAAACGCGGTGTTATATGTACCCGCCTGCCGGGGGTTCAGCCGGGGGCCCGGCGATTGGCACTGCCATGGCCATCTCCGGCGCCGCTGCGAACCCCAACGGAGGCTATCATACTTTCGCGCCGCTAGCCTTTCTGATGACGATCTTCGACGTGCGGCTGGGCTGGTGGGTGGGGAATCCACGACTGACTAAGCGGAGCCGCCGGCCGGGTCCGAGCTATGCCCTCGGCGCGCTGCTCTCCGAACTGTTTGCGCAAACTACCAGCCGGAGCAGATATCTGAATCTGTCCGACGGAGGGCATTTCGACAACCTGGGCCTTTATGAACTGGTGAAGCGCCGTTGCCGCTACATCATCGTATGCGACGGCGAAGAAGACCCCAAGCTGAACTTCGAATCGCTGGGCGGAGCGATCCGTAAGTGCCGCGCGGATCTGGGCGTGGAAATCGATCTCGATCCGAAACCGATCCAGCGCGACAAAGGATTCAGCCGGACGCACTGCGTGGTTGGTTCGGTGACGTATCCGGAGATGACGCGCGACGAAGAGAACCACTGTGGCGGCCATGCGCCCTTCGAGCACGAGCCGGCGAAGGGATGGATCCTGTACCTGAAAGCCAGCTTGACCGGTGACGAGCCGGATGACGTGACCCAGTATCACGCCGGCCACCAAGCATTCCCGCACGAGCCCACCGCGAATCAGTTCTTCACCGAGTCGCAGTTCGAGAGCTACCGGCGGCTGGGCTTGCACGTGGTGGAATCGGCTTTCGAAAACGTAGGCGCCGAGGTCAACGCGCTGGTTCGGCAGAGAACGCTGGCGCGGGTGTCCGGGCTTTTCCAGGGGCTCTGTCAGCAGTGGTACCCGCCCTCGACCGTGGCCGAGGGAGTGGCTACACGCCATGCCGAAGCGTACACGGCACTCATGAAACGCATGAGCGACGACCCGGATCTGAGATATCTCGACAAACAGATCATTCCCAGATTAGGGAGACACTGCACCAGCCCGGCGCCGGTCGAGGCTGGCCCGCCTGCCTGGGTGACGGATGCGATCCAACGCAAAGCGTTCTTCTTTTGCCTGGATCTTTTCCAACTCATGGAAAACGTGTGGACCGACCTCCATCTCGACAACAAAGCGGACCGCGAGAACCCGAAGAACGGCGGCTGGATGCGCATGTTCCGCCATTGGGCGTCGCAACCCTTGTTTCAGGAAACCTGGAAAGATGCCGGGTGTACCTACAATGATCTGTTCCGGCAATTTTTCGATGGTCTGACGAAATAGGCGAATCGCAGTCCTGAAAATCCGTTGACCTGTGTCAGAGCCGCTGATATTCTGGTTGTAGATAGAGACGACAACCGCCCACGTGCAAGCGTGGGCGGTTTTTTTTGCACGGCACAAAACACAATGAGGTTACCAGATGTCCTCAGAAACGTCGCCAGGGCGTGTCGAAACGCTCAACGGCATCCAAACCTACTTCGAAGTCCACGGGACCGGTGAACCACTGCTCCTACTTCACGGTTTCTCGGGTTCCAGCCAGGATTGGACAGCACTGACCACCGGGCCGCTCGCGGATTTTCAATTGATCATGCCCGATCTGCGCGGTCACGGGCGGTCGAGCATCCTATCGACACCGTTCCGCCATCAAGATGCCGCCAAGGATATGCGCGCGCTACTCGATCACCTGGGAATCAAGACCAGCAAGGGCCTCGGAATCAGCTGCGGCGGTAACGTCCTGCTGCACATGGCCACCAGGCAGCCGGAGCGCATCAAGGCCATGGTCCTGGTGAGCGCGACGCCTTACTTCCCCGTTCAAGCGCGGCCGATCATGCGCCAATATCCGGACAGTCTGCCCAACGCCCAATGGGAAATTTTGCGCCGGAGTCACCCCGGTGGCGACGCTCAAATTAATGCCATCCTGGCGAGCACCCGATCTTTCGCCGACAGCTATGACGACATGAACTTCACTCCGCCATATCTCTCCACCATTCAGGCGCGCACCCTGATTGTGCAGGGCGATCGCGACCCTTTGTATCCGGTTGAACTCTCCGTTGAAATGGCGAAAGCAATCCCTCAGTCAAGCCTCTGGATCCTCCCCAACAGTGGTCACGGCCCCGTGATCGGCGAACGATGGCCTGAATTCCTGCAAACAGCCGCCAGCTTCCTGCGTGAATGACTCAGTAGTCGCTTGCTTGTATTGACCCGCAGCATTCCCTCTGACATACTCCAACCAGCCCCACCCTATGTTCCGCGCCCTTCGAGTCATTGCGGCGATGACTGTCCTCTCCACCTTCCCCGCCTCGCTATGCGCGGCCACTCTCAGCGGCACCGTTCGCGATCCATCGGGTGCAGGCGCCCTCAATGCGCAGATCACCGCGCGCAATGACGCCACCGGCGAAGTGATCCGCGCCACCAGCGACAGCCAGGGCCGCTACACCATGGAACTCGCGCCGGGCTCTTATCAGATCCAGATATCGCTCGCCGGGTTCACAACCGCGGAACGCCGCCTAACCATCGACGAGGGCCACCCGGCAGCGCTCGACATAAAACTGGAGCTGGCCGAGTCTCACGCGGAGGTCAGCGTACACGGAAAAGGTGAGACCCTCGCCAATGCGGATCCCAACTACCGTGCCCTGCGGGACGCGCAGCCGCGCGAAACATTCTCGGTGAACAACATCGTGCTGAAGCGCGACAAGGGTACCCTAACGCTGAAGACCGGCCGCATTAGTTTTGTCCCGCCTGTGCTCGGCCGCGTCACCATGGCGGCCTTCACCGGCGAAGGCGAGTTCACGCTCGAACCGGCCATCGCCACCGAGAAGCACCATCTGCATCTCATGACTAACGCCGATACCGTGCAGGAATCCTTCACCCGTATGGCTCTTTGCTTTACAGACGACACCTACGAAGAGACCAAGGGGCAGGCGAAAAAGGGAGCCGACGTTGCTCCCGAGCGTGACGTTTTGAACGACCTGCGCCATCGCCTGCGCCACCGTCCCGACCCGCCGCGCAGCATGCTCGAATACATGCTCACTTGGGAATCGATCGATAACGTCGAATCCGACATCCTGGCCGATCTATACAACCCCAGGCGCCCGGGATTCTTCAGCGCCTACATTTTCGGCCGAAAACATGGCGACCTCAGGTTCCATGTTCGTCCGCGCGGTGCGCTGCCGCAGTTGCCCGCACCCGAGGAGGTCGCCGTGATCAACGTCGGCCCCGATGCCGACGACGAGGGCATCTGGTACCTGGCTCACTATGAGACCGAGTATGCCGCGCACCGTGCCAGCTCCCGTGAAGACAAGCGCACCATGCACGTGGATCACTACCGCATCGAGACCGCGATCGACAAGCACGGCCGCTTCACCGCCACGGCCGCCCTCGACTTTACTGCCCTTGGCGATGGCGACCGTGTGTTCAAGTTCGGTTTGCTGCCCACGCTTCGGGTAA
>Ga0335081_10016347_pt1 | contig 12009 bp, 9 predicted proteins | sample Lox_Sample_35_FD_206713 | JGI IMG/M metagenome (GOLD analysis project Ga0335081, IMG submission 206713) | Soil microbial communities from Loxahatchee National Wildlife Refuge, Florida, United States - Lox_Sample_3.5 | ecosystem: Environmental > Terrestrial > Soil > Wetlands | place: USA: Florida... | reverse complement strand
GCGCGGCGCGTGGATCCCGGCCGTGGTCATCAGCGCCGTGTTCGCGCTGCCCATCGTGGTCAACCTGGTGCTGCACTGGCCGGGTGACTTCGGCCACTACTTCGCCTACGGTAAGTCCGGCCAGGCGGGCGGCCACAGCGTGACGCGGATCGCGCGGTACATGCTGTGGTTCTGGTGGCCGCACGGGCACGCCTGGCTGGCGCCGGTGCTGCTGCAGGTGGCCGCGATCGGGGTGGCGCTGGGGCTGGCCCGCGGCGAACTGCGCCGGTTCCTGCTCCTGCTGCTCGGCATCAACGTCGTGTCCACGCTGGCGGTCGCCGCCTACGCCGCGGCCGGCATCGATTTCCTCAACCAGTACTACATCGCCTACTTCTACTGGTCGGCGCCGATGCTGGCGCTGCTCGTCATCGCGGCCGGGGTCAGCCAGGCGCTCACCGCCCGCGCGGGCACCGCGCTGGCCGGGGCGGGCGCGGCCGCCGCCCTCGCCGTGTTCGCGCTGATGCCGGGGATGCGCACGAGCACCCAGGACACCGACCCAGGCCTGCCGCACGCCGTCGCCGCGCTCGCCGCGCGGGCGCCCGGGCGCGAGATCGTGCTGTCCATCCAGCATCCGGCCTGGGTCGACACCACCGGTTTCCTCGTCCAGGCCGAACGTACGCACGTACGGGCCTGCCTGGAGTCGCCGTACTGGACGTTCATGATGACCGCGCAGTTCATCTGCACGCCTCAGCAGGCCGCCGGCGGCGTCCGCTACACGTTCGACTCGCCGTCGGCGCCGTCGTCCGCCCCGGTCCTGCTGCACTTCGGCCACACCGACGTCATCGCGGGACCCCGGTGACCGGGCGCGCGCCACCCGCCCGGGCGGCCGGGGACACCGGTCCCCTCGCCGCGGCCGGCGCCCGCCCGCCGGGCCAGGCCGGGCGGTCCGGCGCCGCCCGCCCGGTCCGGCGGGCGGGGCGGGCCGCCGGGATCGCGCTGGCCACGGTGCTGCTGTTCGTGGCCTACCTGCGCCAGTCCCGGCTGGTCCCGGCCGGCTCGGACGGCGGGTCGATTGCGCTGCAGGCGTGGGACATGCTGCACGGCAACCTGCTGCTGCAGCACTGGACCGTGTCGGACGTGTCGTTCTGGCCGACCGAACTGGTCCAGTACGCGGCGATCGAGGCGGTGCGCGGGCTCGGCCCCGACGTGGTGCACACCGCCGGGGCGATGACCTACACGCTGGTTCTGCTGCTCGCCGCCTGGCTCGCCCGGGGCCGCGCCACCGGCCGGGAAGGCCTCGTCCGGGCGCTGGTCGCGGCGGTCATCATGCTGGCGCCCGCGCCGGACGCCGGCCCCACGCTGCTGATGAGCCCCGATCACTTCGGCAGCACCGTCCCGGTGCTGCTGGCCTGGCTGGCCGTGGACCGGCTGCCCGCCCGCTGGTACCGGCCGCTGGCGGTGGCACTCCTGCTGACCTGGGGACAGGTCGCCGACGGCCTCATCCTGGTCACCGGCGTGGCGCCGATGGTCATCGTGTGCGCCGCGCGTGCCGGCGTGCGGCTGCGGCGCCGCGAGCCGGGCAGCAGCCCGCCCTGGGCGGAGATCTCGCTGGCGGCCGCCGCGATCGTGTCCGCCGGGCTGGCGCGGGCGGCCGAGAACCTCATCACGCTCGGCGGGGGATACGCGCGGCAGCCGGTCGCCACGGCGTTCGCCGGCCTGGCCACGCTGCCGCACCATCTCACGCTCACCGCCGAAGGGCTGCTGTCCCTGTTCGGGGCCGGCTTGTCCGGGCCGTCCTCCCGCGCCGACCTGTTCTTCGCGGCCGTGCACCTGACCGGGGTGGCCGCGGTCGCGGTGGCCTTCGTGATCGCCCTGCGCCGCCTCGGCCGCGGCGGCGATCTGGCCGTCCCCGGGCTGGCCGTCGCGATCGTGCTCAACGTCGCCGCGTACGTGCCGACCCCGTTCGTGCAGGACCTGCGCAGCACCCGGGAGATCGCCGCGGTGCTGCCGTTCGCGGCGGTCCTGTCCGGGCGGCTGCTGGCCGGCCCGCTGCTCCGGGCCCGGCGCAGCGTGAGGCTCGCGGCCGCCGGGCTCGGCTGCGCCGCCGCGCTCGGGTACGCCGCCGCGCTCGGCTACCACGCCGCCCAGCCGCCGCAGCCCGCGCAGAACCAGTCCCTCGCCGCCTGGCTGGCGGGCCGGCGGCTGAACGACGGCCTGGCCGTGGACTACGGGGTGGCCAACGGCACCACCCTGGACAGCGGGGCCCGGATCGCGGTCCGGCAGGTCGGGCTGGCCGGCGGAACCCTGGTCCGGCCGGTGCCCCGGGAGCTGAAATCCGACTGGTACAGCCCGGACAGCCAGTACGCCGACTTCGTCGTCGCCAGCGACGCGAGCCCCCGGGCGGGGGCCGAGCTGGCCGCCGCGGCGCACACCTTCGGGCCGCCGGCGCAGACGCTGCACCCGGCCGGCTACACCGTCCTGGTCTGGCACACGAACCTGCTGGCCGCCCTCCGGTAGGCGGTTTGCCGGCCATCGTGCCCGCCTGGGCGCGATGCGAATACTTTACGTGACCGGACAGTGGCAATCCGCTTCGGGGCGGGCCGTCCGGCCGTTATCCTCAACGTCGTCTTGACGCCAGATGACCGGGTGGCGCCGGCCGGCCGCGGGTCTCATGCGGCCGCCGCCGCGCGCGCACCAGATGACACGCTGACCGGCTCCGTTACGGAGAGCGGTCTATCTCGTACGCTCAGTTTGCGCTGGTTCGGGCAGACTCGGCGGGCGGCGTGGGCGGCCGGGATCACGCTGGCCGCGGCGCTGCTGTTCCTGGCCTACCTGCGCCAGTCCCAGCGGGTCCCGGTGGGCTCCGACGCCGGGTCGATCGCGCTGCAGGCGTGGGACATGCGGCACGGCAACCTGCTGCTGCACGGCTGGGCCATGTCGGACGTGTCGTTCTGGTCGACCGAGCTCATGCAGTACGTGCTGCTGGAGGCGCTGCGCGGGCTCGGCCCCGATGTGATCCACATCGGCGGGGCGATGACCTACACGCTGCTGGTCCTGCTGACCGCGTGCGCCGCCCGGGGCCGCGCCGCCGGCCGGCGGGGCGCCGTCCGGGCCCTGCTCGCGGCGGTCATCATGCTGGCCCCGGCACCCGGCGCGAGCCCCACGCTGCTGCTGACGCCGGACCACCTCGGCAGCGCCGTCCCCGTCCTGCTGGCCTGGCTGGCCGCCGAGCGCCTGCCTGCCCGCCGGGCCCGCCGGGCCGGCTGGTACGCGCCGGTGGCCGTGGCCCTGCTGCTGGCCTGGGGACAGGTCGGCGACGGCCTCATCCTGGTCACCGGCGTGGCCCCGATGGCCGTCGCGTGCGGCGCCCGCGCCTGGGGGACGGCGCGGCGCCGGGCGGCGCCCACCGGCCCGGATCCCGGCGCCGGCCCGGATCCCGGCGCCCGCCCGGGCGCGGCCGCCTCCCCGTGGCCGGACGTCTGCCTGGTGATCGCGGCGATCGCCTCGGCCGGCCTCGCGCGCGCGGCCGTGGCGCTCATCCGGGCCGGCGGCGGCTTCGTGCTGAAGCCGGTCGCCACGCAGTTCGCCGGGCTGCCGGCCATGCCGCAGCACCTCGAGCTGACCGCCGGGGGACTGCTGGCCATCTTCGGCGCGCGCGCGGCAGGCCCGCCGTCGCTGGCCGGCCTGGCCGTCACCGCGCTGCACCTGATCGGGCTGGCCGCGGTGGCCGTGGCCACCGCGGCGGCGCTGCGCCGTCTGCCCCGCGGCGGCGAGCCCGCCGTCCCGGGGCTGGCCCTCGCGATCGTGTTCAACGTCGCCGCGTACCTGCCCACCCCCTACGTGCAGAACCTGCTCAGCACGCGGGAGATCTCCGCCGTGCTGCCGTTCGGCGCGGTTCTCGCGGGCCGGGTGCTGGCCGCCCCGCTGCTGCGGGCCAGGCTGACCGCCGCGCCCGCGGCGGCCGGGCTCGTCTTCGCGGTCGCGCTCGGCTGCCACGCCGCCGGGCCGGCGGTGCCCGCGCAGAACCAGAGCCTGGCCTCCTGGCTCGCCGCCCGGCACCTGACCGCCGGCCTGTCCGCCGATTACTGGGTCGCCAACAGCACGACGCTGGACGCCGGCGCGCGGATCACGGTCCGGCAGGTGTCGCTGAGCAACGGCGCCCTGGTCCGCCCGCTGTCGTGGGGTTTCAAACCCGACTGGTACGACCCGGTGACTTGCTATGCGGACTTCCTGGTGGCCCGCGGCCGGGGCCCGCAGGGCTGGGGCGCCGCCGCGGCCCGGGCCTTCGGGCCGCCTGCCCGCGCGCTGCACCCGGGCGGCTATACCGTCCTGGTGTGGCATAAGAATCTGCTGGCCGACATTCGGTAGTCCCGCCGCCCCAGTAGGCTGGCGGCGCTCTCATCGTCCATCCTGAGGTCCTCACATATGCGACGCATCGTTGCGCTCTTCGTTCTTCCCCTGATCGCAGGCCTGGCCCTGGCCGGCTGCGGTTCGTCCGCCCCGCCCTCGGCCAGCGCCGCCGTGACGGCCAAGGGCTCGTTCGGCGCCTCGCCGTCGGTCACGATCCCCAAGCAGAAGCCGGCCAGCACCCTCGCGGTCAAGACCCTGATCGAGGGCAACGGGGCGACGATCAAGAAGTCGGACCTGGTCTTGGTCAACTACACCATCTACGTGTGGAGCGGCACGACGAACAAACTGCTGGGCTCGACCTACTCCAGCTCGCCTCAGGTACTCCCGGCCACGGTACTGCCCGGCATCCAGAGCGCCGTGACCGGGAAGAAGCTCGGCAGCCGGGTGCTGGCCGTCATCCCGCCGAAACAGGGCTACGGCTCCAGCGGCAATTCCCAGCTCGGCGTGACCGGGACCGATACGCTGGTATTCGTCATGGATCTGCTGCAGAAGTACCCCTCCGGCACGGTTTCGGCCTCCGGGGCGCAGGTGTCCAGCGGCGGCGGCAGCCTCCCGACGGTGACCGTGGCCCGCGGCAGCGCACCCAAGGTGACGATTCCCAAGGGCGTGACCGCGCCGACGACGCTGGTCACCAAGACCCTGATCAAGGGGTCCGGGCCGGTCGTGGCCAAGGGCCAGGATGTTGTCGTCCAGTACACCGGCGTCAACTGGCGGACCGGGCAGGTCTTCGACTCCTCCTGGCAGCGCAGCCAGCCCTTCAGCTTCAAGATCGGCGCCACGCCCAGCCAGGTCATCCCGGGCTGGGACAAGGGCCTCGCCGGCCAGACCGTGGGCAGCCGGGTGCTGCTGGTCATCCCGCCGTCCGACGCCTACGGCAGCGCCGGGCAGTCGCAGGCCGGCATCAAGGGCACCGACACGCTCGTGTTCGTGGTCGACATCATCAGCGCCGTGAGCCCCGGCTCGGCAGGCTGACCGGCGAGATCACGATGGCGGGTCCGGCGCAGGAGGTGGCGGGGGCCGCCAAGGCGCCGGAACCGGGGGTTACAGGCCGGGCGGGCGCGGTTACGCAGCGCCCCGCCCGGCGTGCGCGGTGGCTCCGGGCGGCCGCGTGCACCGCCGCCGCGATCGCCGCGATCGCCGCGTACGCCCGGCTGTCCGGCACCTATCCGGTGAACTCGGACGGGGCGAACATCGTGCTCATGTCGTGGGACATGCTGCACGGCAACCTGCTGCTGCACGCGTGGTGGATGTCGGACGTGTCCTTCTACACGACCGAGCTGCCCGAGTACATGCTGATCGACGCGATCCGCGGCCTCAGCCCGGACGTGACGCACATCGCGGCCGGGCTGACCTACACGCTGGTGCTGGTGCTCACGGTCCTGCTGGCCAGGGGCCGCGCGGCGGCCGGCGACGGCCCGGCCCGCGTCCTCATCTCCGCCGGGATCATGCTGGCCCCGCAGCTGGGCGTGGGCATCTTCGTGCTGCTGCTGTCGGTCGGGCACATCGGCACAGCGGTGCCCGCCCTGGCCGTCTGGCTGATCCTGGACCGGGCGCCGCCCCGCTGGTACATCCCGGTCATCACCGCCGTCCTGCTGGCCTGGGCGATGGTGGCCGACACCCTCGTGCTCGTGGTCGCGATCGTGCCGCTGGCCCTGGTCGCGCTGTTCCGCGCGGTGCGGCGGCCGGCCCCCGGCGGGGAGCCGGCCGCGGCCGCGTCGCTGCGGTCCGCCTGGTACGAACTGTCCCTGGCCGCCGCCGCGGTCGCCGCGGTCGGCCTGTCCTGGCTGGCGCAGCAGGCGATCCACGCGGCCGGCGGCTACACCCTGCACCAGGTCCCGTTCAGCCTGGTCGCCCCGGCCCGGCTGGGGGTGCACGCCGCGACCACCGGGGACAGCCTGCTGGCGCTGTTCGGCGCCAACTTCGGCGGCCTGCACTCCGGGGCCGCCGTCGCGTTCGCCGTCCTGCATCTGGCCGGTCTCGCGCTGGTGGCCTGGGCGCTGGCCCGCACGATCCGCCGGTTCACCTCCTGCGGGCTGATCGACCAGGTCCTCGCGGTCGCGATCGTGCTCAACCTGGTGATGTACCTGTTCAGCAGCTTCTCCTCCGGCGTGCTGAACGGCCGGGAGATCGCGCTGGTGCTGCCGTTCGGGGCCGCGCTGGCCGCCCGCTCACTGGCGCCCCGGCTGCGCGGGGTCAGTTCGCGGGGAACCAGCCCGCGGGGGGCCGGGCCCGCGCGGATGCTGCTGGCCGTGCTCACCGGGACCGCACTGGCCGGGAGCGTCGCCTGCCTGGGGTACGAGCTGGCGCAGCCGATGTCCCCGCCGGCCAACGCGCGGCTCGCCGCGTGGCTGCAGGCCCGCCACCTCACGTCCGGGCTGAGCGGGTACTGGCAGGCGAGCGTGGTGACGGTCGGCACCGGCGGCCGGGTCACGATCCGCGCGGTCACCACCGCCGGCGGCGGGCTGGTGCCCTACCGCTGGGAGGCCAGGAGCCCCTGGTACGACCCGCGCACCCGGTACGCCAACTTCGTCGTGCTGCAGAACCAGCCCGGTTTCTTCAACGAGTGGCAGCCCGACGCCGCGGCGCGCGCCACGTTCGGGGCCCCGGCGCAGACCTTCCGCACCGGGCCCTACACGGTGCTGGTATGGACGCAGAACCTGCTGCCCGCCCTGCACGAGTGGGCCGTGCGGACCGGGACGGCCGGGACCTCGGTGACCTCCTACCGGTTCGGCCCGCCCATGCCGTCGGCCAGGGGACCGCTGCCCCTGATGCCGGGGTCCCTGGTGCCGGGGTCCCGGCACCAGGGGACCCTGTAACCAGATCAGCGTCCGGTACAGGGCGACCAGGATGACCAGCGGCGCCGCGCCCGCGGCGAGCGCGCCCAGCCAGGCCGGCCGCCACCGCGGCGCGGCCAGCAGGACCAGCACGGCCATCAGGTACACCTCGACGAAGGCCCGCAGGTCGGCGTAGCCGTCCCAGTTGGTGGGGGCCAGGCAGAAGATCACCACCACGTACGCCGCGAAGGCGGCCCGCTCGTACACACCGATCGTGGTGGCCCGCAGCGAGACCAGCGCGGCCAGCGCGAACAGCATCAGCACGACGAACTCGACGTCCCAGATGATGACCGCGCCCGGCGCCCCCGGCACCGGCGTGTTCGGGTGCGCGAAGTTTTGCGCTACCGCGGCGAACGCGGCGGACAACGGCGTGCCGGCGTTCTTCCCGCCGTCGCTGAGGATCGGGAAGACCCCCGTCGCCGCCTTCAGCACCAGTTCCCACCCGGCGAAGACGGCGGCCGGGATGAGCCAGGCCAGGTCGTCCGCCCCGGGACGGTCCCGCCGCCGCGCGATCTGGATAATCCGAACGATCCCCAGCACGGCCGGTACGACCAGTACCGTTTCCCGGGTCAGCGCGCCGTAGCCGAACGCCGCCGCGGCCAGCAGCGGATGCCGCTTCCGGTAGGCCAGGATCCCGGCGATCAGGCACAGCGCGCCCAGCGGCTCGGTCAGGTCCCGGGCCAGGCTGTCCATCAGGCCGAAATAACCCGCGAGCAGGAGCCCCCACAGCGCGTGCCGGCCGGCCTGCTGGGCCAGCACGCCGCCGAGGTAGCCGAGCGCGGCGAGGGCCGCGACGTTGATCGCCACGAGCACGTACGGCACCGCGGCGTGCTGGCCGAGCGAAAGCAGCCACGCCAGCGCGGAGTAGCCGATCCGCATGAACCGGTACGGCGCGTCCATGGTGATGCCGAACGCCGTCGTGTGCAGGTTGGCGGGGTCCAGCGCCAGCCGGTAGTAGAACTGGCCGTCGTAGCCGGTGGAGCCGGGGAAGACGGCCACCCCGCGCGGCACCTGCCCCGGGTGGCCGTACACCGTCCCGATCCGGAGCAGATCGGTGATGTCGCGGTGGGCCAGCAGCACGAGCCGGCCCTCGATCGCGGCCAGCGCGGCCAGGAAGGCGATGATCCCGGGCACGGCCGGCCGGTCCGTGACCGCCCGGAGCTCCGGCCGGCGGACCGGCGCGGCAGGCTCGCCGGACGTGGTTGACGCCAATTGCACCTGCGGCCTCCGCCCTGCCTGTCACGTCCGGGCCGGGCCCGTGGCCGGAACGCCCGAGGACGCGGACAGCGTACCGGACCGGCGGCCCGGGTGCGGGCTACCCGGGGTGACCGGCTGGTCGCAGAGCCCTATCGTGGTCTTCTATGCGAGGGGCCCCATTGTCGCACTGCGGCACAGCGCCGCCGCGTGCCGCCCGGCCGCGGCGGCGGCCAGGAAGTAGGCGCCGTCCTCGCCCAGCCCGCGGCCCATCGTCGACAGCGGCGCGGGACACCGGCGCAGCGCCTCGTCCAGGCCGCCGACGCCGACCCGGACCAGCGTGTGCCGCGCCCCGAGCGGGCCGGCCTGCGCGGCCACCCGCGCGCCGAAGCCGCCGGGCAGGACGGGCACCACCACGTCCGCGCGCGCCAGCGCCACCCGCCCGTAGGACGTCAGGCTGTGGTGCGACACGCCGCGGTGCCGTTCCCGCGGGTCGGCCTCGCTGACCCGGAGCGCGGCCACCGGCCGCCCGGCCAGGGCGGCCACCGCGTTGACCGCCTCGCCGGCCGCCACCCCGGAGAACCCCCAGCGCGTTCCGGTGCCGAGGTTGCCGGGCCCCTGCGCCACCACGGCCACGTCCGCGCCGAGCACGTGCCGCGCGGCGAGCAGGCCGGTGTGCAGCGTCACCGCCTCCAGGTCGCCGCCGAACGCCTGCCCCACCGTGATCGTCCCGGCCAGCCAGCCGGCCTCCCGCAGCGCCGCGCAGGCCCGGGAGAACCACGCGGGCAGCGCCCCCCCGTCGGTCATGACATACACCGCGCGCACCCCGCCCGGGCCGGCCCCCCCGTCCGGCGGGCGATGACCAGGGTCCGTGCGCAGCGCACCGGGGGGTTCCGGGGGGTCGTCCGCCCGGGCCGGCACCGCGGCTGTTTCGTACAGGCCGGCCAGCACCGGCGCGACAGCGGAGTGCAGGTCGGCCACCACCACCGGCATCCCGGCGATGTCGTCGGCGGCGCGCAGCGTGTCGTGGTACGGCGAGCCCTGCTCGTCTGCCCCGAGCACCACCGCCTGCAGCGGCGTGTACCGCGCCTTGACCAGGTGGCCGGGGCCGGAACGGTCCGGCGGCAGGCGGTCCGGCAGCGCGACGACCAGCGCGTACCCGCCGGTGCCCAGGCCCAGGTCCAGGGCGGTCGTGTTCAGCAGGACGCGGTCGCCCGGCCCGGGCCGCCCGGTGAGCGCCGGGTAGGCCAGAGCCCTGACCTGCGCCGGGGGCTCCCCGCCCGGCGGGCTGACCGTCACCTCGAGTTCGAGCGCCCCCGGCCATTCCCGGCGCACCCGGGAGACCGTGCCGTTCCGCCACGTGATCACGTCGGCAGGGTAGCGTCGTGCGCCGGGTGACCGGGCCCAGCGCGCCGAAGTGGGAGTAACCGGGGCGGGAATAGGCGCCCGGACCCGGCCCGGTGGGGGAGAATGGATCGGGGGCCACCGACGGCCCGCGGGGCCCGAGAGGGCCGCAGCACTCACCGGCGGACAGGAGGGCCGATGTCGCGGCGGAAGACCGAGCGGCTGCTGAGCCTGGTCGTCTGCCTGCTGTCCACCCGGCGCTACCTCACCGCGGAGCAGATCCGCCAGGCGGTGGCCGGCTACCCGGAGCAGCCCGAGGCCTTCAAGCGGATGTTCGAGCGGGACAAGGAGGAACTGCGCGAGCTCGGCATCCCGCTGGAGACCGGGTCGCTCAGCCCGCTGGACGGCGAGGACATCGGCTACCGGGTCCAGCGGCAGGCCTACGAGCTGCCCGAGCTGCGGCTGGAGGCGGACGAGGCGGCCGTGCTCGGCCTCGCGGCCCGGGTCTGGCGGCACGCGGAGCTGGCCGGGGCGGCGGCGGGCGCGCTGCTCAAGCTGCGCGCCGCCGGGATCGACACCGCGGACCGGGACGGCGACGCCGACGCCCGGCAGGGCATCGAGCCGCGGGTGCACACCACCGAGCCGGCGTTCGGGCCGCTGTGGGAGGCGGTCCGCGACCGCCGGCCGGTGACCTTCGCCTACCGCGCCGCCGGGCGCAGCGAGCCGCAGACCCGCGAGCTGGAGCCGTGGGGCGTGGTCAACCGGCACGGCCGCTGGTACGTGGCCGGCCGGGACCGTGCCCGGGACGCGGTCCGGGTCTTCCGGCTCGGCCGGATCGAGGGGGACGTCCGGTTTTCCGGGCCGCCGCGCAGCGTCACCGTCCCGGCGGGCACGGACGTGCGGGAGGTGGTCCGCACCTGGGATGCGGTGCCGCCGCGGGAGAACACGGCCGTGCTGCAGGTCCGCCCCGGCGCCGGGTACGGGCTGCGGCGCTACGCGACCGGCCCGCCGGAGCCGGATCCGTCCCCGGCCGGGGAATCCCCGACCGCGGGCTGGGACACGATCAGCGTGCCGTACTCCGATGTTGGCTGGTTCGCCGACCACGTCGCGTCGTTCGGCCCGGACGTCGTGGTCGCCGATCCGCCCGATCTGCGGGACGCCGTGATCCGCAGGCTCAAGGGGGTGCTGACGTGACCCGGCAGGCCGCCACCTCGGCGGAACGGCTGCAGCGGCTGCTGGCCCTGGTGCCCTACGTGGTCAGCCGGAAGGCGGTCGGCCTGGCCGACACCGCGGCCGCGTTCGGCCTGAGCGAGCGCGAGCTCGTCGACGACCTCAACCTGCTCTGGTGCGTGGAGCTGCGCAACCCGGACCCGTACTGCCCGATCGACCTGTCCTACGAGGGCGGCGAGATCGTGGTCAGCCAGGCCGAGTCCATCGGCCGGCCGTTGCGGCTGGCCGTCGACGAGGCCAGCGCGCTGCTCGTCGCGCTGCGGATGCTCGCCGACGTGCCGGGCCTGGAGGACCGGTCCGCGCTCAGCCGGCTGATCGCCAAGCTGGAGACGGCCGCGGGGGAGGCGGCCGGCCCCAGCACCCAGGTCGCCGTGCAGGTCGACAAGCCCACCGGGGACCATACGATCGCCCAGATCAGGGACGCGCTGGAGCGGAAGCGCCGGCTGCACCTGCGGTACTACGTGCCCGGCCGGGACGAGGCGACCGAGCGCGACGTGGACCCGATGCGGCTGCTCGTCGTCGAGGGCCGGGCCTACCTGGAGGGCTGGTGCCGCCGCGCCGAGGGCGTCCGGCTGTTCCGGCTGGACCGGATCCTCGGCATCGGGGTGCTCGATGCCGCGGCCGCGGTGCCGCCGGACGCGCAGCCGGTGGACGTCGATCAGGGGCTGTTCCGGCCGTCCGCCGACGACGTGCACGTCACGATCGAGGTCTCGGCGGCCGGGCGGTGGGTGGCGGAGTACTACCCATGCGAGTCGGCCGAGGAACTCGGCGAAGGCTGGCTCCGCATCCGGCTGCGCACCCCGGACACCCGCTGGGTGCGCCGGCTCGCGCTGCGGCTGGGTGAGGACGGCCGCGTCATCGCGCCGGACGACCTGCGCGCCCGGATCCGCGGCGACGCGACGGCCGCGCTGTCCGCCTACGCGTGCGGCTGAGGCCCGCCCGGTCCGGCCTGCCGCCTGCGCTGAAGCGGACAAAAAGGAACGATCCTCCCCGTGCGGCGCTCGGCCGCCGCCGGGTG
>Ga0335081_10016346_pt1 | contig 12009 bp, 12 predicted proteins | sample Lox_Sample_35_FD_206713 | JGI IMG/M metagenome (GOLD analysis project Ga0335081, IMG submission 206713) | Soil microbial communities from Loxahatchee National Wildlife Refuge, Florida, United States - Lox_Sample_3.5 | ecosystem: Environmental > Terrestrial > Soil > Wetlands | place: USA... | reverse complement strand
CAGACCTGGATCTGCACGGCGGCGATGCTGCTGGGGAGACTGGAGATCTTCAGCGTCATCGTGCTGGCGACGCGCGCCTACTGGCGCAAGTAGCCATGGCCGCGCCGCGCACCGCAGCGCCGCCCGACCCGCGCCTGCGCGCGCGCGATCTCGCGGCGGTGGTGATCGGCAACGGCCTCGAGTTCTACGACTTCATCGCCTACGCGTTCTTCGCGCTGCAGATCAGCCGCAGCTTCTTCCCGGCGCGCACTCCCGGGACGAGCCTCCTCCTGTCGCTCGCCACCTTCGGCGCCGGCTTCCTCATGCGCCCGCTGGGTGCGCTGGTGATCGGGCGGCTCGCCGACCGCCGCGGGCGCCGCCCGGCGATGCTCGTGTCCTTCACCCTGATGGGCGTCGCTATGGTGGGACTCGCGCTCACCCCCGCGTACCGCTCGATCGGACCCGCGGCGCCGCTGCTCGTCATCCTCTGGCGGCTGGTGCAGGGCTTCTCGGTCGGCGGCGAGGTCGGCCCGAGCCTCGCCTACCTCGTGGAATCGGCGCCGCCCGGCCGCCGCGGCCTCTACTCCTCGCTGCAGCCGATGACGGCGGACGCCGCCGCCTTCTGCGCGGGCCTCGTCGGCGTGGCGCTCTCGAGCGCCCTGAGCGCCGCGCAGCTCGATGACTTCGGCTGGCGCATCGCCTTTCTCCTCGGCGCCGCGATCGTGCCGCTCGGCCTGATGCTGCGCCGCGCGCTCCCCGAGACGCTCGCCGCCGCGGAGCCGCCCGATGCCCCGCGCGCCGACTACCGCCGCGTGGCCGTGCTCGGCTTCTGTCTGCTCGCCTCCGGGACCGTCATCGGCTACGTGCTCGACTACCTCACCACCTACGCCGCCGATACTCTGGGCCTCTCCGCGCGGCTCGCCTTCCTCGCGACCATGGTGAGCGCCTTCTCCATGATGTGCTGCGACCCGCTCGGCGGCGCTCTGTCCGACCGGGTGGGGCGGCGCCCCGTCATGATCCTCTCCACGGCGCTGCTCGCCGGCTGCACCTACCCGGCGTTCCTCGCCATCGTGCATTTCCGCAGCCCCGCGGCGCTCTACGGCGGCTGCGTGCTGCTCGGCGTGTTCACCGGCCTCAACCAGGGGCCGGTGGTCGCGGCGCTCGCCGAGTCGCTGCCGCGGCGGGTGCGCGCCGGCACGCTGTCGCTGGTGTACGCGCTCGCCATCGCCGTGTTCGGCGGCTCGACGCAGTTCGCCGTCAAGTGGCTCGAGCGCGCGACCGGCAACGCGCTCGCGCCGGGCTGGTACATGCTCGGGGCGGCGCTCATCGGACTCGTGGCGATGAGCCTGCTGCGGGAAAGTGCCCCTGCCCGGCAGGCGCCCGCGGCGCCGCTGCCAGCTGCGGGGGCGAGCGCCGCTCAGCTGTGAATGTAGCTCTCGAGCTGCTCGATCTGGGCTTGCTGCTCGGCGATGACCGCCTTCACCAGATCGCCGATCGACACCATGCCGACGACGCGCGCGCCGTCCACCACCGGCAGGTGGCGCACGCGGCGCTCGGTCATGAGCTGCATGCACTGCTGCACCGTGGTGTCGAGCGTCACGGTGAGGACCGGTGAGCTCATGATGTCGCGCACCGGCGTGTCGGAGGAGGAGCGGCCGCGCAGGATCACCTTGCGTGCGTAATCGCGCTCGGAAACGATGCCCTCGAGCGCCGCGCCCCGCATGACGAGGAGCGCTCCCACGTGGTGCTCGGCCATGAGGCGGATGGCATCGAGCACCGCCGCCTGCGGCTCGACCGAATAGATCGCCCGGCCCTTGCCCTCGAGCAGCCCCCGCACCGTGCTCATGATCAACCCCCTTCGCGCCGCGCGGCGGGCCCCACTTCCACCGTCAAGGTCACCTCGGCGGTCACGTCGAGCGTTCCCGCCTCGACCGGCGTGGCCGCCTCCGCTCCCGCCGCCGCGGAGCGCGTCGCCGCGATGCGCGCCCGGATCGGCACGATGCGCGGGCTCGACTCCTCGACCGTCAGCACGCGCAGCACCCTGAGATTGAGCGCACCGGCGAGCGTCTCCGCCTCGCCGCGGGCGCGGATCGCCGCCTCGCGCAGCGCCTGGGTGCGCACCGCGTCCTGGTCGCGCAGCAGGAACACGATGCCCTGCACCCGATTGGCGCCCGTGTGGGTCGCCGCATCGATCACATCGCCCATGCGGGCGAGCTCATCGAGCGTCACCTGAACGACGTTGAGCGCGGTGTAGCCCACGATCGTCGGCTCGCCGCCTCCCGGGTGGTACTGATAGCTCGGGCTCAGCGAGTAGCTCACGGTGCGCAGCTGCGCGGTGGGGCCGGCGACGCCGCGCACCGCGGCGAGCACCGCATCGAGCGCGCGCGCGTTGCCCGCGGCGGCATCGTGCGACAGCGGCGCCTGGGTGAGCACGCCCACATCGATCTGCACGCGATCGGGCCTGGCGCTGATGAGCGCATCCGCAGTGACGCGAATCGACGACAGCGGTGTGGCGGCGGGCGGAGTCTGCGCGGCGGCGGGAACGAGGCCGAGTGCACCCGCCGCGAGCAGCGCGGCAGCGAGCGCGTGCGTAACACGCAGCGGGGCGGAACGCATTCGCATATTCTACGCGCGCCCCGTGCGGCAGTTCATAGTTTGGCGAGGCGGGCGGGCGCGGCGCAACACCGGGACGGTATACAGCAGCATATGGAAAGGCGCGAGCAAGCCCGCCGGGAGATTCACGTCGCCCCGGACCGCTTCGAAGTCACGGCTGAGGACGCGATCCTCACCACGGAGCTGCGCTCCGCGGTGGCGGTGTGCGTCTATGACGCCGCGGAAGAGGCCGGGGCCCTGCTGCATCTGCGCTGCATCGTCAAGGCGAGCAAGCCCGCCGACGTCACCGATACGACGCTCGCGACCGAGCTGCTGCTGCTCGACCGCTGCCTCGAGGCGCTGCGCGAGGCGGCCCCCGGCGCGCGCAATCTGCAGGCGCGCATCGTCGCGCATCTCGCTGAAGGAGCGCACGCGCAGCCGATCTGCGACACGGTGGTCGGAGTCGTGCGCCACTACCTCACCGACGCCGGCGTGCAGGTGCTTCCCGAGGACATCGGCGCGGGCGCACCGCGCAGCCTGCGTTTCCGGCCCGGCATGGGCTGGGTGCACACCCGCACCTGAGGCCCCCCGGCCAGCGCGGCCGCCGCCGCGCGCTTACCATTCGCTCCCATGAACCGCCCCCGCGAGGTGGCCCCGCCGCCCTTGCTCGCCGCCGCGCTCGAAGCGCTCCTCGGTGAGAGCATCGCGAAGGTCCGCGTGATCGAGCATTCGTGGTACGTGCGCCTGCACGGCCGCGCGGTCGCCACTACCCGCCGCCGCCGCATCTACCTGCGCGGCTCCGCCGCGGTGTTCTTCGCGAGCCCCTGGCTCATGCTGCACGAGTACTGGCACGTCACCGGCCAGTGGGAGCGGGGCACCCTCACCGTGCCGCGCTACCTCCTCGAGTGCCTCAGGCGCGGCTACTGGATGAACCGCTTCGAGGTCGAGGCGCGCGACTTCGCCGACGCCCATGCGGCCGCTCTGGCCAGGCTTCTCGCGCTGCCGCCGGGCGCCGCCCTACAATACGCGCCCCGCTCGCGGGGCCTCAAAGCCCTGGGAAGACGCCCGCCGCAATCGCCATGACACGTGCTGCGCTCCTCGACTGCGACGTCATCGTCGTCGGTGGCGGCCACGCCGGCACCGAGGCGGCGCTCGCCGCCGCGCGCCTCGGCGCGCGCACGCTCCTCCTCTCGCACAGCATCGAGACGCTCGGGGCGATGAGCTGCAACCCGGCGATCGGCGGCATCGGCAAGGGACATCTGGTGCGCGAGATCGACGCGCTCGGCGGCGCCATGGCGCGCGCCACCGACCGCGCCGGCATCCAGTTCCGCACCCTCAACGCCAGCAAGGGGCCGGCGGTACGCGCGACGCGCGCCCAGGCCGACCGCGTGCTCTACCGGCGGGCGATCCGCTCGTTGCTGGAGAGCCAGCCGAAGCTCGCGCTCTTCCAGCAGGAGGCGACCGATCTCATCGTCGAGGGCACGCGCGTAGTCGGCGTCCTCACGGCCACCGGGATCGAGCTGCGCTCGCGCGCGGTGGTGCTCACGGTCGGCACCTTCCTCGGCGGACGCATCCACGTGGGACTCGAGAGCTGCGCCGGCGGCCGCGCGGGCGACCCGCCCTCGCTGCGTCTCGCCTCGAGACTGCGCGAGCTCTGCCCGCGTGTCGGGCGGCTGAAGACCGGCACGCCGCCGCGCATCGACGGCCGGACGATCGATTGGCAACTGCTCGCCCGCCAGCCCGGCGATGACCCCACCCCGGTGTTCTCGTTCCTTGGAAGCGCCAGTGAACATCCAAAACAGGTTGATTGTTTCATAACTCACACTAATGAGCGCACCCACGAGATCATCCGGGCGGCTACGGATCGCTCGCCGATATTCACCGGAGCCATCGAGGGGACCGGGCCCCGCTACTGTCCGTCCGTCGAGGACAAGGTCGTGCGCTTCGCCGACAAGGCCTCGCACCAGATCTTCGTCGAGCCCGAGGGGCTCGACACGCCTGAGATTTACCCGAACGGCATCTCGACCAGCCTGCCCTTCGACGTGCAGCTCGAGTTCGTGCGCTCCATCCGCGGCTTCGAGTGCGCGCATCTGACGCGTCCCGGCTACGCGATCGAGTACGACTACTTCGATCCGCGCGATCTCAGCAGCTCGCTCGAGACCAAGGCACTCGCCGGGCTCTACTTCGCCGGGCAGATCAACGGCACGACCGGCTACGAGGAGGCCGCCGCGCAAGGCCTCGTCGCCGGCATCAACGCCGCGCGCAGCGTCGCCTGCGAGGCCCCCTGGGTGCCGAAGCGCAGCGAAGCCTACCTCGGGGTGCTGATCGACGATCTCGTCACCCGCGGCACGCGCGAGCCCTACCGCATGTTCACGAGCCGCGCCGAGCACCGGCTGCTGCTGCGCGAGGACAACGCCGACGCGCGCCTCACGCCGACCGGGCGCGAGCTCGGCCTCGTCGACGATGAGCGCTGGCGGCTCTTCGAGGTGAAGCAGTATCTCGCCGACCTCGAGGTCGAGCGGCTCGAGGGCCTGCGCCTCAAGCCCGCGCAGATACCGCCAGAGTGGGCGGCGCGCCTCCCCACCGCGCCCCTCACCCAGGACACCGCGGCCTTCGAGCTCCTCAAGCGCCCCGAGGTGAGCTACGAGGCGCTGCTCGAGCTCGCCGGCGCCCCCGCATGGCTCCCGGATCCGCGGGCGGCAGACACGCCCGTGGCGCTGCCGATCGACGCCCGGCTGCCGGCGCAGATCCGCGCCCAGGTCGAGGTGCGCGCCCGCTACGCCGGCTACCTCGAGCGGCAGCGCCAGGAGATCGAGCGTGCCGCGCGCAACGAGGAGACGGCGCTGCCGCAGGACCTCGACTACGCGCAGCTCGCGGGCCTCTCGCACGAGGTGCGCCAGCGGCTCATCGAAGTGCGCCCGGCGACCCTCGGCCAGGCGGGGCGCATCCCGGGCGTGACGCCCGCGGCGGTGTCGATCCTGCTGGTGCACCTGCGCAAGCGCGCCCGCGCGGCCGGCGCGCGGGTCGCATGAGCGCCTTCGCGCAGCAGCTGGGGCGCGCCTGGGAGAAGCACGACTCGCTGCTGTGCGTGGGGCTCGACCCCGAGCCCGAGCGCTTCCCCGAGGCGCTCGCGGCGAGACCTGAGGCCATCTTCGAGTTCAACAGGGCGGTGATCGATGCCACCGCCGATCTCGTCTGCGCCTACAAGCCGCAGTTCGCACACTACGCGGCGCTGCGCTGCGAGGAGCAGCTCGAGCGCACGATCGACTATGTGCACCGCGCGCATCCCGGCCTGCCGGTGATTCTCGATGTGAAGCGCGGCGACGTCGGCCACACCGCCGAGCGCTACGCGAGCGAGGCCTTCGACCGCTACCAGGCCGACGCCGTGACCGTGAGCCCCTACCTCGGCAGCGACTCGCTGCAGCCGTTCCTCGAGCGCGCCGACAAGGGCGTCTTCATCCTCTGCCGCACCTCCAATCCGGGCGCACGGGATCTGCAGGACCTCGAGATCGGCTCACGCCGGCTCTACCACGTGGTGGCCGAGCTCGCCGCGCAGCGCTGGAATACCCGCGGCAACTGCGCGCTCGTCGTGGGCGCCACTTACCCCAGAGAGCTCGCCGAAGTGCGCCGCATCGTCGGCGACATGCCGCTGCTGCTGCCCGGGGTCGGAGCGCAGGGAGCGGATGTCGCGCAGGCGGTGACCTGCGGGCAGACGGCGGCCGGCACCGGCCTCCTGGTGAGCTCCTCGCGCGCGATTCTCTACGGCACCACCAGGGGCCGGGCCGGCGCGGACTTCGCGGGCAACGCTCGCGCCGCCGCCCAGGCGCTGCGCACCGAGATCAACCGCAGCCGCGCGCGGCCCGAGCGCTCATGACTGCGCGCCCCGCCGCCACGTTCGCCGCGGCCCTCGCGTGCGCGGCGCTCGCGTCGCTCGCCGCCTGCGGCAGCGGCGGGGGCTCGGCCGGCGGCGCGCACGGCAGCGCCGACGGGCCCGTGCTGGTGCGCGGCGGCGGACCGGATCCCGACTCGCTCGATCCGCAGAAGGTGCGCGGCTTCGAGGCGCAGGAGATCGTCCGCGACCTCTGCGAAGGGCTGACGACGCTCGATCACTCCGGCGCCGTGGCGCCCGGCGTCGCGAGCCGCTGGAGCGTGAGCGCGGACGGCCGTATCTATACCTTCACGCTGCGCCCCGAGGCGCGCTGGTCGAGCGGCGAGCGCGTCGTGGCGGCGGACTTCGTCGCGGGGCTGCGGCGCCTCGTCGACCCGCAGACCGCCTCGGGCTACGCGCAGTACGCCGACGTCATCGCCAATACCGACGACATCGTCGCCGGCAGGAAGCCGGTCGAGGCATTGGGCGTCGCCGCCCGCGACGACGGCACGCTGGTGGTGACGCTCTCGGCCCCCGCCCTCTACCTGCCCGCGCTCCTCTCGCACCCGAGCACCTGCCCGGTGCACCGGCCGACGCTCGCGAGCCACCCCGACGGCTACGCGCGCGCCGGGGTACTGGTGTCCGACGGCGCCTTCGTGCTCAAGGAGTGGGTACAGGGCTCGTACGTGCTGCTCAACCGTAATCCCTTCTACCGGGACCACGCCGCCACGCGCCTCGCGGCGGTCAAGTACCTCATCATTCCGGACGAGAACGCCGAGCTCGCGCGCTACCGCAGCGGCGAGCTGCAGGTGACGGCCGTCGTGCCGCGCGGCCAGTTCGACTGGATCCGCGAGCACCTGCCGCGGGAGCTGCACGTCTCGCCGCAGCTCTCGACCTACTACTACGGCTTCAACCTGCGGCGCGCGCCTTTCGGGAACTCACCGCAGCTGCGCCGCGCGCTCTCCGAGGTGATCGACCGCGAGAAGCTCGCGACGCTCGTGCTGCGCGTCGGGGAGCTGCCCGCCTACGGCTGGGTGCCGCCCGGGGTCGACGGCTACACGCCGCAGTCCTTCGACTACAAGGACGCGCCGATGGAGAAACGCATCGCCGAGGCGCAGCGGCTCTACCGCGAGGCGGGCTACTCGCCGCGTAAGCCGCTCGCCTTCGAGCTGCGCTACAACTCGGGCGAGGTGCACACCAAGCTCGCGCTCGCCATCGCCTCGATGTGGAAGGAGGCGCTCGGGGTCGAGGTACGCCTCACGCAGGTGGAGTTCAAGACGCTGCTCGCCGACATCGACCGCGGCGATGTCGAGATGTTCCGCTCCAGCTGGGTGGGCGACTACAACGACGCCTATACCTTCGCCCAATATCTCAAGGGCGATTTCGGGATGAACCTGCCGCGCTACCGGAGCGCCGCCTACGATGCGCTGCTGACGCGCGCCGCGGCCGAAGTCGACACGGGCAAGCGCCGCGCGCTGCTCGAGGAAGCCGAGCGCGTGATGCTCGCCGACACGCCCCTCATCCCGCTCTACTTCTACGTCAACAAGCACCTGGTGAAGCCGGAAGTTCTCGGCTGGTACGACAACGTCATGAACGTCACCTACAGCAAGGACCTCGGGCTGTCATCCATCGGCCAGGTTCGCTGAAGCGATCCTCGCCGACATCAGCCTGATTGCGGAGCACTGTATGAACTGGCACCTGTTCGCCGGCTTTCTCGCCATCACCATCGTGCTGCTCCTCACCCCGGGGCCGATCGTGACGCTCGTGATCTCGACCGCCGCGACGCGCGGCCTGCGCGCCGGCCTCGTGACCGTCGCCGGCACCTCGAGCGGCAATGCGCTGCTGCTCGCGGTGATCGCGCTCGGCCTCTCCTGGGTGCTCGGGCACGCGGTAGATCTCTTCGAGGGGCTGCGCTGGCTCGGCGCCGCCTATCTCCTGTGGCTCGGCGTGCAGGCCTGGCGGCGCGCCGCGCGGCCGCAGCCCGAACGCCTGAGCGCCAACGTGCACTTCCGGCGCGGCGTGCTGGTGGCGCTCACCAACCCGAAGACGCTCGCCTTCTTCACGGCCTTTCTGCCGCAGTTCATCGACCCCGCGCTCCCCGCGGGCCGACAGCTCACCGTCATGTGCGTGGTCACGGTGCTGCTCGCCGCGGTGAGCGATGGCTGCTGGGCGATCGCCTCGGGTCTCGGACGCGCGTGGTTCATGACGCCCGGGCGGCAGCGGCTCCTCGGTCGCGCATCCGGGGTGACGCTCATCGGCGGGGCGCTGTGGCTGTCGCTCGCCCGACGGCCCGCCTGAAGGCCGGGCAGGCCCTCGCGCACGGCAAGGCGCCGCCGCCCTAAGCCGGCGGCCCGATCGTGAGCCCTTTCCGGTACGCAATCCGCGTACCGGTAAGAGGGAGGCTCACATGCAAAGACTCGCGGCACTCATCGGCCTTTGCGCGAGCGCGCCGCTCGCGGCCACGCCGCCCGTGGTGCCGACCACGCACGTAAACGCACCCCCGCGAGCCATCGGCGCGGGCCCGTCGACGCCCGCGCTGTCGGTGTCCATGCAGCTCTCCGCCGCCGGCATGTTCCGCCTGCCGCAGACCGTCAAGGTCTCCACCGCGCTCGGGGCCTCCGGCCTCTTCCGCCTGCCCGTCACGGTGAACGTCCCCATGAGCCTGCGTGCGCATGGCCTGTTCCACGAGACCGGGAGCCCGTGATGAAGCGACTCCTCGTGTACGCCGCGCTGCTGCCGCTTGCGCCGCTGCTGATGGCACCGGCTCAGCGCCCGGACAACACCAACCCCACCCCGCAACAGGTGGCGGCGGCGAGCAATCCCGCGCGTGCCTATGCCGACATGGTGAACGTGACGGTGACCCTCGACCTCAAGGAGCTGCATCCGGCGGTCGATCTGGCGCGGCTCGACTGCTGGACCGCCGCCGGCCAGGGCGGTGGGGGCGCCGACAGCCTCGCACAGCTGATGGCCGTCTACCGGGCCGGGCCGCCGGCAGCCGGCGCCACCGCTGAGCAGGCGATGCTCTACCCGCGCGCGCTGCAGAGGCTCCAACAGCTCGCATCGCAGGGTACCTACTACCAGAGCACATCCTCGCAGCAGCTGCCGATCAGTGGACGCGCCTATCACGGTACTCAGACCGCATCGTTCGCCATCCTCCCGGCACAGCTGATGGACTCGAAGAGCAGGCACTACTACGACCCGCCGGCCTTCCTGACGCATTGCGTGGTATTCCTGCACGACCCGACCGGGATGGGAAACTGGCGCCAGGCACTGCCGGCGCTCACGCAGGTGGAGCCCGCGACGCCGTCGAACTTCGAGTTCGTGACGCAGGGCTCGACCGTCGAAGCGTACGTGCTGAGCGCGCTGCCGAAGGAACGCGCCCAGGAGACGGCCGGCAAATAGCGCCGCACCGGCGCGCCCGTCCGCCGGCGGCTCACTTGCCGATGCAGAACCCCGCGAATATTCGTCCCAGGAGATCGTCGCTGGTGAACTCGCCGGTGATCTCGTTCAGCGCCTGCTGCGCGCCGCGCAGCTCCTCCGCCACGAGCTCCCCGGCGCGCCGCTCGGTGAGCTGCCGCGCGGCCTCCTCGAGGCAGGCGCGGGCACGAGCCAGCGACTCGAGATGGCGCGCGCGCGCGCTGATCGCCCCGCCCTCGACGGTCTGGTAGCCCATGCAGCCCTTGAGGTGCGCGCGCAGCTCGCCGATGCCGGCGCCGGTGCGCGCCGAGACGTAGAGCCTCGGCGGTGTGTCGCAGGGCGCCAAAGCCGCGCCTTCGGCGCCCGGAAGCGAAGCTGACGTCTGAAAAATCGCCGCAGGCGGTTTTTCCAATGAATCAGTCAGGTCGCACTTGTTGAGGACGAGCGTCACCGGCACGTCTCCCGGGAGCCGCTCGCGCTCCTCGCGCCAGGCGTTGCCCGCCGGATCCGCCGCCGCGTCGATGACGAACAGCACGCGCTCGGCGCGCGCGATCTCGGCGCGCGCGCGCCGTACGCCCTCCTCCTCGACCGCGTCTCCCCCCAGGCGCAGCCCCGCCGTATCGAGCACGTGCAGCGGCATGCCGTCGATCGCGATCCGCTCGCGCACCACGTCGCGCGTGGTGCCGGGAATCGGCGTGACGATGGCGGCGTCGTAGCCCGCGAGGCGGTTCAGCAGGCTCGACTTGCCGGCGTTGGGGCGGCCGGCGAGCACCACCGTCATACCCTCCCGCAGCAGCCGGCCCAGGCGGGCGCTCTGCAGCACGCCGGCGAAATGCTCGCGCAGCGCCTCGAAGCGCTCGGCCAGGGCACGGTCGGCGAGGAAGTCGATCTCCTCCTCCGGAAAGTCGATCGCCGCCTCGACGTAGCTGCGCAGCTCGATCACCGCCTCGGTGAGACCGCGCACCATGGCGGAGAACTCGCCCTGCAGCGAGCGCATCGCCGCGCGCGCCGCCTCGCGCGAGCCCGCATCGATCAGGTCGGCGATCGCCTCCGCCTGCGCGAGGTCGAGCTTGTCGTTGAGGAAGGCGCGCTGCGTGAACTCGCCCGGCTGCGCGCGGCGCGCGCCGAGCTCGAGCGCCCGGGCGATGAGCGCCTCGATCACCACCGGCCCGCCGTGGCCCTGCAGCTCGAGCACGTGCTCGCCGGTGTAGGAGGCGGGCGCCGGAAAGAACACCGCGAGACCTGCGTCGATCGGCTCCGCCCGGGCGTCGAGAAAGCGCGCGAAGGTCAGGTGGCGCGGCGGCGGCAGGTCCCCGAGCAGCACCGCGGCGAGCTCCGGCACCTTCGGTCCCGAGAGCCGCACGATCCCCACCCCGCCCCGTCCCGGAGGCGTCGCCGCGGCCACGATGGTGTCGGTGCGCGTCATGAGGGTGAGGTCCGCCGCCCCGGGAACGGCGGTCTGCAGCCGAAGGCTAGCGCCGCAGGCGCGGCGCGTCATCCGCCTGCGGAATGCCCGCGTGCGCCGGCGCCCAGGGGCTTCAGCTCCTGGCCGCCGTGGAGCTCACGCCCACGCGGCGGTTGATGTTCCACTGCTGCGCGATCGAGAGGATCGTGTTGGTCACCCAGTAGAGCACCAGCCCCGCCGGGAAGAAGGCGAAGGTCACGGACATCACGAGCGGCATGATCATGAACACCTTGGCCTGCACCGGGTCGGGGGGCGTCGGGTTCAGCTTGTACTGCACGAACATCGCACCCGCCATGATGAGCGGCAGGATGTACAGCGGGTCGCGCGCGGACAGGTCGTGGATCCAGAGCGCGAACGGCGCCTGGCGCATCTCCGCGCTCTCGAGCAGCACCCAGTAGAAGGCGATGAAAACCGGGATCTGGATGAGCGTCGGCAGGCAGCCGGCGACCGGGTTGACCTTCTCGCGCTTGTAGAGATCCATCATCGCGCGCCCGAGCTTCTCGCGGTCGTCGGCGTAGGTCTCCTGCAGATTCTTGATCCGCGGCTGCAGCGCCTTGGTCTTCGCCATCGAGCGGCCGCTCGCCTCCGACAGCGGATAGAAGATCAGCTTGAGGAAGAACGTCACGAGGATGATCGCGACTCCCCAGTTGCCGGTCGTCTTGTGCACGAAGTTGAGCGCCAGGAACAG
>Ga0335081_10016344_pt1 | contig 12009 bp, 12 predicted proteins | sample Lox_Sample_35_FD_206713 | JGI IMG/M metagenome (GOLD analysis project Ga0335081, IMG submission 206713) | Soil microbial communities from Loxahatchee National Wildlife Refuge, Florida, United States - Lox_Sample_3.5 | ecosystem: Environmental > Terrestrial > Soil > Wetlands | place: USA... | reverse complement strand
GGTCTCTACATCGTGAACGGCACGCAGCACGTCGACAATCACACCTCCATCGATCATGCCAAGCCGCACGGCACAAGCCACGAACTGTACAAGGGCATCCTCGACGGCAAGGCATCCGCCGTATTCAACGGGCGGATCATCGTCCGCAAAGACGCGCAGAAGACCGATTCCAAGCAGACCAACAAGAACCTGGTGCTGTCCGACGAAGCCGTCATCGACACCAAGCCCGAATTGCAGATCCTCGCCGACGACGTGCGGTGCACCCACGGCGCCACCATCGGGCAGTTGGATTCGGAAGCCATGTTCTACCTGCGATCCCGCGGCATCAGCAAAGAGGAGGCGCGCAACCTGTTGACCTACGCGTTCGCGCAGGACATCGTCGACCGCATCAAGGTGCGCGAACTGCGGGATCAACTGGAAAAAGTTCTCTTCGAGAAATTCCATGAGCACGGTCAGCACTGAAATCTCTACCGGTTTCGACGTGGAGAAAGTCCGGGCCGATTTCCCGGTCCTGAAGCAGACCATCCACGGCAAACCACTGGTGTACCTGGATAGCGCCGCCACCGCGCAGAAGCCCTTCGCGGTCATCGATGCCATAAGAAAATTCCACGAAGTGGACTGCGCCAACATTCATCGCGGCGTGCACGAGTTGAGCCAGCGCTCCACCGCGGCCTATGAAGAGACCCGCGCCAAGGCCAAACGCTTCCTCAACTCGCGTTCCAAAAACGAGCTGATCTTCGTTCGCGGCACCACCGAAGGAATCAACCTGGTGGCAAGCTCCTGGGGCCGCAAGAACGTGAAGAGCGGCGACGAGGTCATCATCTCCGCCCTGGAGCATCACTCCAACATCGTGCCCTGGCAGATGCTGTGCGAAGAAAAGGGCGCGAAGTTGCGCGTCATCCCCATGAACGACCGCGGCGAGCTGCTGCTCGAAGAGTACGAGAAGCTGCTTAACCCGCGCACCCGCCTCGTGGCCGTGGCGCACGTTTCCAATGCGCTCGGCACCATCAACCCGGTCCGGCAGATCATCGAGATGGCCCGCAAGGCCGGCGCGGTGGCGCTGATCGACGGGGCGCAGGCCGCGCCGCACATGAAAGTAGACGTCCAGGCGCTGGACGCCGATTTCTACACCATGTCCGGCCACAAGCTGTTCGGACCGACCGGCATCGGGATTCTGTACGGCAAGACCAAGCTGCTAAACGCCATGCCGCCCTACCAGGGCGGTGGCGACATGATCAAGACGGTCACCTTCGAGAGGACCACTTACAACGACTTGCCTTATAAGTTCGAAGCCGGGACACCCAACATCGCCGGCGGCATCGGCCTGGGCGCGGCCTTCGACTACGTGAACCGCCTCGGCCTGGAGCAGATCGCGGCCTACGAGCACGAGCTGCTGCTCTACGGAACGCAGGCTCTCTCCGAAATCCCGGGGCTAAGGCTGATCGGCACGGCGCGCGAGAAGGCGGCCGTGCTTTCGTTCGTGATCGAGGGAATCCACCCGCACGATATCGGCACGGTGCTCGACCGCCAGGGAATCGCGGTGCGCACCGGCCACCACTGCGCGCAGCCGGTGATGGATTGGTTCCACGTGCCGGCCACCACGCGCGCCTCGCTCGCCTTCTATAACACCATGGCCGAGATCGACGCGCTGGCCAACGGTCTCAAACAAGTGAAGGAGATTTTCTCCTGATGGTTGACGATCTTTACCAGGAAATCATCCTGGACCACAGCAAGCATCCCCGCAACTGTCATGCGATGGAGGATGCCACCCGCAAGGCCGAGGGCTACAACCCTCTCTGCGGCGACAAGCTGAAATTGTTCATCAAGATCGAAGACGACGTGGTCAAGGACGCCAGCTTTGTGGGCTCCGGCTGCGCCATCTCGACGGCTTCCGCTTCGCTCATGACCGAGAGCCTGAAGGGTAAGTCGCGCGAGGAAGCCCTCAAACTCCTGGATAAGTTCCACGAGCTGCTTACCACTGACTCGCCCGTCAGCCACGACCTCGGCAAGCTGGTCGTGTTTTGCGGCGTGCGGGATTACCCCGCGCGCGTGAAGTGCGCCACGCTGGCCTGGCACACCCTGAAATCGGCCCTCAACGGCTCCGCCGAACCCGTGACCACCGAATGAGTCTGCGAGACCAGGTCATCGCCGCGCTGAAGAAGGTCTACGACCCGGAGATGCCCGTCAACATCTACGAGCTCGGTCTGATCTACGACTGCACGGTGGACGACGCAGGCCAGGTGGCCATTCGCATGACGCTGACGGCACCGAATTGCCCTGTGGCGGGAACCCTGCCCGGCGACGTGGAGCGCGCCGCGCGCTCGGTGCCGGGCGTGACCGGCGTGAAGCTGGAGCTGACGTTCGATCCACCGTGGTCCAAGGACCGGATGTCGGAAGCGGCGAAGCTGGCTCTGGGAATCGAAGACATCATCCCGATTGCGAGGCTGCAAAGAAGATGAAGCTGACCGCCAACGAGGAATACGGCGTGCGCTGCCTGGTCCGGCTGGCCTATGCCGGTTACTCCGGGCAGGGCCTCACCATCCCTGAAATCAGCCAGGCCGAAGGCGTATCCCCGGCATACGCGGCCAAGATCCTGCGCGTACTGCGCAAGGGCGGCTTCGTCAAAGCCGCGCGCGGCAAAGAGGGCGGCTACACGTTGGCGCGCCCTGCCGCTGAGATCGCCATCGGCGACATCATCGACGCGCTGGGCGGCCGCCTCTTCGAGAGCAATTTCTGCGACAGCCATTCCGGCCAGGCGGCGATCTGCACGCGCTCCGTAGATTGCTCGGTCCGTTCCCTATGGCGCGCCGTCCAAGTCGCGGTAGACCAAGTCCTGAGCAAGACCACCCTGCGCGACCTGTTACAGAACGAAGAAGAAATGAACACCTGGGTGCGCACCATCCCCGGCCCAAACGGTCTCCGCCTGATCCAGTAGCGTAGGGCGGGCTGGCAGCCCGCGGCCGATTGTCAATCGGCCAATTTACCTGCAGCGAGATCCAAAAGCCCAGAACCGACTCCCGGACGCTGGTAGTTTTTGACCCAACCCAATGCGCCAGCACAGCCCGCCGTGCTGGCGCTGGCTTCCGCCTGCCGGGTCGAGACTTGTCTCGACCCCTGTTCCGCACCGTAAGATTCAGGCAATCGACTTAGTCCGAAGTCTCGCTGTCTTACGAAGCGCAGATAACAAAAAATGCGTTAAAAAATGCGTCAGCCTGAACTGCGCGATTTTTTCGATTTTTCTGTTCGTCCACCTCTTCCATCACCAGCGGTCGACGCCGCGCTCAGTAATAGGCAAGCCACACCGGGGACCAAACTGCGGTCGCGTCGCGGCATAGGCACACGCTGACGGAGTGGAGATCGGCTCGGGTACTTCTCAGAAAAATCGCGCAGTTCAGGCTGACGCCTTATCCATGACGCCTTATCCATCTTATCCACACGATGCCGCCGTGCCTGCCGTCAGGGAAGAGGGGTTCATCGGACGCTTACGAAAAATCGCGCAGTTCAGGCTGACGCCTTATCCCCCCCACCGCACCGACACCGCCGGCGCGGCAAATTCCACGCCAAATGCCCCAAACCGGACTGATATGTCCGGTCGCCGGCGGCTATCTTATTTGGTTCCAACAAACCTTGCTCAAATTTCCGGACAATATGTCCGGCCAACAAGACTCCGGTTTAAATGAAGTTACCACGCAAGAGTGGTTCGACACTGGCACATGAGTCGGCCAGCAGCAGGCATTCGCCGTCGCTTCCAAACGCAGGCCGCGCAGGCAACTTGCACTGCGCGCCTCCGCCAGCCCCAATCCCACCCGGGTGTCGGCCCGCCGCGGCGCGCAAAATGCATCCGCCGGAACGCGCGGGTCGCCCGCCGGCCCCGGATTAGCCGACGCTGCTATAATGAACCCAGATGGTTTTCAGCCGCCCGCGCAAGCGGGTTGTCGAAGCTTCGAGCCGCTTCCATCTGAACGCATCTTCCTGTCCCGTTTTTTTCCAGCTTGGAGGTACCCAGCACCCACTCGATGAAAGCTAGTGTGCGCATCAGCCGAGGCGTGGAGAGCCTCTTTGGCACCCGCGATGAGAACATCCGGCTATTCGAATCCGGACTCAGCGTCCATACCCAACTGGTCGACAACAATCTCGAGATTGAAGGCGAGCCCGAAGGCGTCTCCCGCGCGGAGAGCATCTTGGAAGACTACAACGCGCTCGTGCGCGAAGGCCACGTCTTCAACAACGGAGATCTGAACAGCTATCTGCGCGTGGTGACCAGCGATCCGGAAGTCTCTCTGCGCGCCCTGGTGACCAGCGGCAAACAGCGCAACTTCGGCAAAAAGATCCTGGCCCCGAAATCCGTCAACCAGCGCCGGTACCTGGAGGCTATCGAGCGCAACGACCTGGTCTTCGGCATCGGCCCCGCGGGCACCGGCAAGACCTACCTGGCGGTGGCGATGGCGGTGTCGGCGCTAATGAGCAAGCAGGTGGCGCGCATCATCCTCACCCGCCCGGCGGTCGAGGCCGGCGAGCGCCTGGGATTTCTGCCAGGCACTTTGCAGGAAAAAGTGGACCCGTATCTGAGGCCGCTCTACGACGCCCTGTACGATATGCTGGACAGCGACCGCGTGGAGAAACTGCTGGAGCGCAACGTGATCGAAGTGGCGCCCATCGCCTTCATGCGCGGGCGCACGCTCAACGACAGCTTCATCATCCTGGACGAAGCGCAGAACAGCACGCAGGAGCAGATGAAGATGGTGATCACGCGCCAGGGCTTCAACTCCAAGATGGTGGTGAACGGCGACGTGACCCAGATCGACCTGCCGACGGGCCGGCTCAGCGGGCTGCTGCACGCCGTGGAAGTGCTGAAGGGCGTGGAAGGCATCAGCTTCGTGCAATTCGATGAGCGTGACGTGGTGCGTCACACCCTGGTGCAGCGCATCGTGAAAGCCTACGAGCGCTACTCCGAAACCATCGGCGCCGCGCGGCAGCTTACTCTGAAGCTGAGCGAGCCGGAGCCGCCGGCGTCCGAAGACGCCGCACAGGCCTGAGCCGCGGTATGTCCTCACCAGAAGGCAGTACCGTGACGTTCCGCCGCGTGCCACCGGATTTCCGCCGCCGTGCGGTCGAGCGGTTCGCACAGAGGCTGCAAGCCGAAGTAGCGGGTGGCCGTTCGTTCGATTGCCTCATCACCGGCGACGCCGACCTTCGCCGCCTGAACCGCGAGTTCCGCGGCTGCGACTACCCGACCGACGTCCTTTCATTTCCGAACCCCTCTGAGCCGCGAACGTCAGTGAGCGAAGGCCGGCCGCTTGGCGACATCGCCATCTCTTTCCCCCGCGCCCGCGCGCAAGCGCGCCAGTTCGGCCACAGCACCGAGCAGGAAGTGGAAATCCTCATGCTGCACGGCGTCCTGCACCTGACGGGTCTGGATCACGAGACCGACGCTGGCCGCATGGCGCGCGCGGAAAGGCGCTGGCGCGGGCGATTCGGTCTCCCCAACGGCCTGATCGAACGGGTGCGGCCATGATGATCGCGATTGTAGTCATCACGCTGCTGGCGATTCCCCTGCTGGCGCTCGTGACCTTCGTGCAACTGCTCTACCTAGAGAGTATGCGGTTGCGCACGCGCGACCTGCCCTCGCTCAAGTTCTTCAAAGAGACGCTCGAAGACCGCGTGGGGATGAAGACGGAAGACGGCGCCGGCACATTCTCGGTCATCAAGCATTCGCTGCTGGTGCTGCTCGGCGTGCTCTGCCTGGCGTGGGCCGCCGATGGCGAACCGTGGCACGCGGCGGTCTTCTGGCAGGCCGTGCTGGCCGTCTGGCTGGTCATGATCGGAGCTTCTTACCTGGTGCCGCAGTTTCTCTACCGGCGCACTGCGGCGCGTTGGGTGCTGCCGCTCGTGCCGTTTCTGCGGAGCGTGGCGTGGATTGCGCACCCGTTCGTGGCGTTGCTGGGTTTCTTTCAATCGCTCATGGATCTCGCCAACGACACCCCGGCCAAAGTCGAAGAGCCGACACCCGCCGAGAACATCGACGCGCTCATCTCCGCCGGCGCCGAGGAAGGGCTGATTGAAGAAGAGGACCGCAAGCTCATCCAATCCGTGGTCGAGTTCGGCGATAAAGTGGTGCGCGAGGTGATGACCCCGCGGCCCAGCATCGTGGCCATTTCCGCCGATTCCACTCTCGAACAACTGCGGCAGCTCGTCATCAACGAGCAGTACTCCAGGATTCCGGTGTACGAGGAGAACATCGATCGCATCATCGGTTTCGTCCACGTGCGTGACATGTTCGAGCTGGAAGAAGAGCAGCGCGCGGCCCGCACCGTACGCGAGCTGCTCCGCACCATCAAGTTCGTCCCCGAGACCAAGCCGGTGAACGACCTGATGCGCCAGATGCAGCAGGAGAACACCCACATGGTCATCGTGGTGGACGAGTACGGCAACACCGCCGGACTCGCCACCATGGAGGATCTGCTGGAAGTCATCATCGGCGAGATTCGCGACGAGCACGAACCGGACAGCGATATCACCGAGGACGGCCACGGCGGCTACATCGTCTCCGGCAGCTTCGACCTGGCCCGCGTCGCCGACCTGTTCCAGTCGTTCCATCGCGAGGAGGAAATCGAATCCACTACGGTGGGCGGCTTGGTCAGCGAGTGGCTGGGGCGCGTGCCGAGGGCCGGAGAAGCGGTGGACCGCGATGGCATCCGCATCGAGGTGCTGGCCTCCGACGAGCTGCGCGTCGAACAGGTGCGCATCAGCAAGTCGCAGACGGTTGCCCATGGGTGAACCGTTCAAATCCGGCTTCGTCTCGCTGGTGGGGCGGCCGAATTCCGGGAAGTCCACTCTGCTGAATGCTCTGGTCGGGCAGAAAGTCGCGATCGTCGCCGACAAACCGCAGACCACGCGCACGTCCATCCAGGGTGTGGTGACGCTGCCGCATGCGCAGATTGTCTTCGTCGACACGCCGGGCATCCACAAAGCCGATTCGCAGCTCAACAAGCGCCTGATGGACACTGTGCGCGCGTCCCTGGAGGAACGCGACCTGTTGCTGTTCCTGGTGGACGCGGCCCAGCCATTCAGCGTGGAGGACGAGCAGGCCGTCGCCCTGGTGCGCAAGACCGGAACGCCGGTAGTGCTGGTGCTGAACAAGGTCGATCTTCTCCGCGAGAAGGCCCGGCTGCTGCCGCTCATCGACCGGTACAAGGCGATCTACGACTTCGCCGACTACGTTCCGGTCTCGGCGATCAAGGGCAAGGGTCTGGATGAGTTGCGCACCGTGATTCTGGCGCACCTGCCCGAAGGGCCGGCGTATTTCCCGGAAGACCATGTCACCGACCAGCCCGAGCGCTTTCTGGCAGCCGAGCTGGTTCGCGAGAAGGTGCTTGCGGCTACGCGGCAGGAGGTGCCGCATTCGGTCGCGGTGGTGGTGGACCGGTGGGAAGAGACACCGAAGCTGAAACGGATCTACGCGACCATCCGCGTCGAGCGGCCCGGGCAGAAGGCCATCGTGATCGGCACCAAGGGCGCCATGCTCAAGAAGATTGGCACGCTGGCGCGCCTCGAAATGGAGCGCCTGTTCGGAGTCAGGATCTACCTGGATCTGCACGTGCGCGTGCAACCCGGATGGCGCGAACAGGCCGCCTTCCTCAATGCTTTGGACTGGCGTACAATGGCCGTTGAAGATGACACTTAGAATCTGTGTGTCGCTATTGGCGTTTTTGCTCGTTGCCAACCTCTGTCTGGCCGCAGCCAAACCAATCTCCGACGACCTGATCAACGATGAGGTCCGGCTCAAGCTGGCCAACGATCCCGACGTAAAAGGCGGCGCCCTCAAAGTGGATGTCAAGCAGGGCGTGGTGACTTTGAATGGCCAGGTGGATACGCAAAGCCAGAAAGACAAGGCCACGAAACTCGCCAAGAAGGTCAAGGGCGTCAAATCGGTCGTGAACAACATCGAGGTCAAGAGACGCGGTTAGATGATCCGCGCCTTTCAGACCTGCCTCGCCGGCGCTGTGCTGTGTGCGCTGGCCTCCGCCCAGGACTTCTCGAAGATCTCCATTGAACTGGTCAGCAAGGGATTCATGTTCACGGAAGGACCGGCGTGGTCCAAAGACGGCTTCCTCATCTTCAGCGACACGCCGGCCGACAAGCTCATGAAGTGGCAGCCTGGCCGCGGGCCGGAGGTGTTCCGCGAGGATGCTCACGGGCCAAGCGGCAATGCGTTCGACAGCGACGGCCGCCTCTACACCTGCGAAACCCACACGCGCCGCGTGACACGCACCGGAAAGGACGGGCGCATCGAGGTGCTGGCCGAGCGTTGGGAGGGCAAGCGGCTCAACGCGCCCAACGACCTGGTGGTGAGCCGCAACGACCACGTCTACTTCACCGATCCGGCCTTCGGCGAGCAGTCGGATCACCGTGAGCTGGATTTCTACGGCGTCTATCACATTCCTCCCAAGGGACCGATGAAGCTGGTGGCAGAGCCGGCCGGCCGGCCCAACGGCATCGCGCTTTCGCCCAACGGGCGCACCCTGTACGTGGTGAACACCGATGAGCGCAATGTGCGGGCCTACGACGTGGACCACGGTGGGGACACATCCAACGAACGCGTGCTGATTTCGGGAATCGACGGCGTGCCGAACGGGCTGCGCGTGGACGAGAAGGGCGATCTTTGGATCGCAGCCAACGGAATCGCGATCTACGGCCCGGACGGCCATTGGATTCACACCATCGACATGCACGACCGGGCTTCCAACTGTGCCTTCGGCGACGCGGACTGGAAGTCTCTGTACATCACGGCGCGCGGCTCGGTATACCGGCTGCGGCTGGACGCGAAGGTGGACCAGTGATCCTCCATGCCGACTGAGGACGACCGCCGCTACCCCAGGCGGCCGCTGATCGGTGTCGGCGCGATTCTTCTCCGGCGCGACCGCATCCTGATGGCGCAGCGCGGCAAGGAGCCGTTGAAAGGCTGGTGGTCGCTGCCCGGCGGCGCGCTCGAAACAGGCGAGTCGCTGGCGAATGCCGTGCGGCGCGAGGTACGGGAAGAAACAGGGCTGGAAGTCCGGCCGCTAGGGGTGCTCGAGATCTTCGAACGCATCATGCGCGACAAGAGCGGAGCAGCCGAGTATCACTACGTGCTGATCGACTATGTCTGCCGCGTAACCGGGGGAACGCTGTGCCCTGGCGATGACGTATGCGCCGTCGAGTGGGTGCGCCGGGAGGATCTTCCGAAGCTGCAGATTACCGAAGGCACCCTGGCGGTGATTGAAAAAGGCTTCCGGGAACGAAGAAAATACAGGTAGGCCGCGAATGAACGCGAATGGACGCGAATAAGCTTCAAAACCACATGCGCCCTTTCTCCGTGTTCCGTTTTTATTCGCGTTGATTCGCGTTCATTCGCGGCTGTGATCGAGTGGCTCTTGAAAACCAGTTCCGCAGTTCTCGAATTCGAATCCCTCCGCAGCCTGTTGGCCCGCTTCGTCTTCAGCCCGGCTGGCAGGCGCGAACTGGAGAAGATTGAACCGCACGCCGATCGCGCGCGGTTGGAAGAAGATCTCGCCGAAGCCGCCGAAGCCGTCGAATACTTGCGGCTGGCCACCCGGCCGCAGCCGGCGGCGCGCGGCGCGGCGATCCGTGTCGATTTCTCCGGGCTGCCCGACACCGAGGCTGCCGTACACAAACTGCGCATTGAAGGCGCCAGCCTCGAACCGAAGGAGATCTTCGACGTCTTCTCCCTCCTCGACCGCGCAGCGGATGCCAAGTCGGTGCTGACAGCGGCCGCCGAGCGCTTTCCGCGGCTCGGCCGCCGCGCGCTGGCCATCGGTGATTTCCGCGCGTTGCTCAAGGACTTGGCGGGGAAGATTCTCCCGGACGGCAGCGTGTCGGACCATGCCAGCGTGGCGCTGGCTCACCTGCGGCGCGACATCGAACGTCAGAAGAAGGCCATCCAGGAATCGCTCGAGCGCTTCTTGCGAACCCATCGCGAAGAGGGTGTTCTGCAGGAGGAGTTCGTCACCATCCGTAACGAGCGGTTCGTGGTGCCCGTCATCGCCGGCCAGCGCCGCAAGCTGGACGGCGTCATCCACGGAACCAGCTCCAGTGGCCACACGCTGTTCGTCGAGCCGCTCGAAACCATCGACCTGAACAACGAACTGGTGCGGCTCTCCGAGGAAGAGGCGCGCGAAGTCCATCGCATTTTGCTCGAGATGACCGACCGCCTGCGCGGCTACGGCGACTCGATCCGGCAGACGCTGGCCACCATGGCGGAGCTGGAGTTGATCTTTGCGAAAGGCCGGTTCGCCGCCGAATTTGGCTGCGCCATCCCGCGCTTCGGCGAGCGCCTGGTCCTGAAGGACGCGCGGCATCCGTTGCTCGAGGACGTCTTGCGGCGGCGCCGGCAGGCCGCCGTGCCGGTGAGCCTGGAGCTGAACCAGGACCGCCGCACCCTGTTGATCAGCGGCCCGAACACCGGCGGCAAGACGGTGACGCTCAAGACCGTAGGGCTGCTGAGCCTGATGGCGCAGGCGGGCCTCCCGGTGCCCGCGGTGGAAGCCGAATTCCCGGTCTTCGAACAGGTGCTGGCGGATATCGGCGACTATCAATCCATCCAGGAAAACCTCAGCACCTTTTCCGCGCATGTCTCGAATATCCGGGAAATGGCGCTGGACGTGACCCCCGCTTCGCTGGTGTTGCTCGACGAACTCGGCGCGGCTACGGATCCTGAAGAGGGCGGCGCCTTGGGCGTGGCGGTCGTCGAACACTTCCGCGCCGCGGGCGCCTTCACTCTGGTTTCGACGCACCTGATGGCGCTCAAGATCTACGGTGCCTCCACCGAGGGTGTGGTTAACGGCTCGATGGGCTTCGATGAACAAACGTTCGAGCCGACGTTTCAACTGCGCCTGGGCCTGCCGGGCAAGTCGGCTGGCCTGGAGATCGCTACAAGGCTGGGCATGCCGGAGGACGTCATGCTCCGCGCCCGCCGCTCGATGAGCGACCGCGAGCGCGACGTGACTCGCTTTCTCGCGGAACTGCACCGGCGCATCGAAGAGACCCAGGCGCTGGAGCAGCAACTGCGTGACAAGCTGGCGGAGCTGGAAAAGCGCGAGAAACAACTGGCGCAGGAATGGGAGAAGCGGGAGACCGCCAAGCTCAAGGAACTGGAGCGCCGCACCGACGAAGCGCTGGCGCGCTTCGAGGAGCAGGCGCAGGAAACCATCGGCAAGATCGCGCAAGGCTCCGACCGCCGCAAGGCCGAGCAGGAGGCCCAGCGCCGCGTCTCGAAGGCCAAGCGGGAATTACGCGAGGACTTCCATACCACGGTGCTTTCGACGCAGGACGATGCGCGGCAGGACCGCATCCGGCCCCTGCGGATTGAAGAAGGCGCTCGCGTGCGCCTCAAAGACGTCCGTGAGCCGGCTCGCGTGCGCCGCAAGCTGGGTAACGACCGGTTCGAGGTGGAAGCCGGCTTCATGAAGATGCAGGTTTCCATCGACGACGTGATCGAAATTCTGCCGGAGACCGGCGCGACGGGCCCCAAGCTCCCGCAGGGGGTGAGTTACCGGCCGGCGCCGGAACTGGCGCCGGTGCACCAGGAGATCAACGTCATCGGGCAGCGTGCCGAAGAGGCGCGCGACGCGGTGGACGAGTTCCTGGACAAAGCTGTGATGGCTACCGCCAGCCGCGTCCGCATCGTGCACGGCCACGGCATGGGCATCCTCAAGAAGACGATCGCGGAACTCCTGGCTCGCCATCCGCACGTTGCCCGGTCCTACCCGGCGCCGCAGCAGGAAGGCGGAGCGGGCGCCACCATCGTTGAACTGCGGGAATGATCGCCAGCGCCACGAGCGCCAGCAGCAGGATGGCGGCGGACCGATAGGGCGGGTGCGCCATACGGAACGTCAGGAAAGCCAGCGGGCTGAGGAGAATCAGCCCCACCAGCCGGTATCCGGGCCGGGTCTGGCTGAAAATCAGGAGCAACCCGGCCGGGACCAGGATGGCGGCATCCTGGATGAACGC
>Ga0335081_10016343_pt1 | contig 12010 bp, 7 predicted proteins | sample Lox_Sample_35_FD_206713 | JGI IMG/M metagenome (GOLD analysis project Ga0335081, IMG submission 206713) | Soil microbial communities from Loxahatchee National Wildlife Refuge, Florida, United States - Lox_Sample_3.5 | ecosystem: Environmental > Terrestrial > Soil > Wetlands | place: USA: Florida... | reverse complement strand
TTGACGAGCTGCTGAGCCGCCCCGCGCTGCGGGCGCTCGAAGAGCAGGCTGGACACGCGATCGTCCTCGAGGCGGTGCGCAGCGTGCTGGAGGGCCTGCGCGGGCGGGTGGCGGCCGGCGAAGACGCAGATGTTGCGCCAGAGGCGATCGAAGTTGAGGTTCGGTTGCAGGTGGAAGCGGAACTTTCGCCTTCCCTGCGCCCGGTGATCAACGCCACCGGCGTGGTGCTGCACACCAACCTGGGCCGTGCGCCCCTGGCAAAGGACGCGGTGGAGCGGGTGGCTGAGGTGGCCGGGCGCTACTCCAACCTGGAGTATGACCTCGAAGCGGGCGAGCGCGGCAAGCGCGACGCGCACGCAGACCGGCTGCTGGCGAAGCTGGTGGGCGCCGAGGCGGCCCTGGTGGTGAACAACAACGCCGCCGCCGTCTTTCTGGCTCTCAACACGCTCGCCGAGGGCGGCGAGGTGGTGGTGTCTCGCGGCGAGCTGATTGAAATCGGCGGATCGTTCCGCATTCCCGACATTTGCGCCAAGAGCGGCGCCGTGCTGCGCGAAGTGGGCACCACCAACCGCACCCGCCTGGCGGATTACGCCGCGGCCGTCAACGAGCGCACCCGGATGCTGCTGCGCGTACATCCCAGCAACTTCCGCATGGTAGGATTCACGGAGCGGCCCGAGTTGGAGGCCCTGGTGGAGCTGGCGCACCGGCACCGTCTGCCGCTCATGGAGGATCTCGGCAGCGGCTGCCTGGTGGACCTTGCGGCTTACGGCTTGGCGGACGAGCCGCCGGCGGGCCGGAGCCTCAAGGCAGGCGCGGACGTGGTGACCTTCAGCGGCGACAAACTGCTGGGCGGGCCCCAGGCGGGAATACTGGCAGGCCGGCGCGAGCCGCTCGCCCGCATCCGCAAGAATCCTCTCTTCCGCGCCTTGCGGGTGGACAAGCTCACCCTCGCCGCCCTCGAAGCCACCGCCCGGCTCTACCTGCGCGGGGAGCTTGACGCCATCCCGGCCCTCCGCCTGCTGCGCGCCCCAGCCGCACCCGTGGCCGCCGCGGCCGCCCGCCTTAAGGCCTACATATCTAGGCTACCGTCTTTCGACGCGGCCCTCGAGCCCGGCGAGTCGGTGGCCGGCGGCGGCTCCACCCCCGGCCAGACGCTGCCCACCACCCTGGTGGCCGTGGCTCACTCCCGCGCCTCGGCCGAGGAGCTCGCCACCCGCCTGCGCCGCCATCGTCCGCCGGTGATTGCGCGGGTGGAGCGCGGCCGCGTGCTGCTCGATCCGCGCACCCTGCTCAGTGAAGACGAGGAACGCGAAATCGCGCGGGCCTTCGAGCAGATCGGCGCCGAGCTCGCATGAGCGCGCACCGGCACCCTCCGCCGCTCCGCCCTGTGCGCCGCCTCCGCCGGCGGCCCGGATGCGCGCGCGGCGAATCTAACTCTGGAGCTTAAAACCTCGTGGATCCCAGCCAAGCCCGCATCGCTTATTTTTCCATGGAAATAGCGCTCGACCCTTCGATTCCCACCTACGCCGGAGGTCTCGGCATCCTGGCCGGCGACATGCTGCGCTCGGCCTCCGACCTCGGCCTGCCGATGGTGGGCGTCACCCTCGTCTACCGGCAGGGCTACTTCGAGCAGCAACTGGACTCGCAGGGCCGGCAAACGGAGCTGCCGTCAATGTGGAACCCGGAGCAGTCGCTCGAGCCGGTGGAAGAGGTCACGACGGTCAAACTCGAGGGCCGGCGCGTGTACATCCGCGCCTGGCTCTATCACGTCACGGGCATCGAGGGCTATCGCGTGCCCGTCTACCTGCTCGATACCGCGCTCACCGAGAACGACGAGCAAGACCGCACCCTCACCGATCGCATCTACGGCGGCGACCGGCGCTATCGCCTGTGCCAGGAGGTGATACTCGGCGTCGGCGGCTTGCGGCTGCTGCACGCTCTCGGACACAGTAACATCCAGTGCTACCACATGAACGAGGGCCACTCCGCGCTGCTCACCGTGGCACTGTTCGAGGAGCGCCTGCGCACGCGCCGCCCCGGGCCGGTAGACTTCGAGGCCGACCGGCAATGGTTGCGCCGCAAGTGCGTCTTCACCACCCACACCCCGGTGCCGGCGGGCCACGACGTCTTCGAGCGCTCGCTGCTGAGCCAGGTGCTGGGTGAGAAACGCACCGCAGGGATGGAACAGGCGGGGGTGATGCGGGACGGCCGCCTCAATATGACGGAGCTCGCCCTGGCCTGCTCGCACTACGTCAACGGCGTCGCCATGCGGCATGGCGAGGTGTCGCGCGCCATGTACCCGGAATACTCGATCCGGGCCATCACCAACGGCGTGCACGCCCTCACCTGGACGTCGCCTCCGTTTCAAAAGCTCTACGATAGGCATATTCCCGAGTGGCGGCGAGACAACCTGTACCTGCGCTACGCCCTGGGCATCCCCATCCACGAAATCCTGGCCGCGCACGCCGAGGCCCGGCGCGCGCTGTTCCAGGCCATTCAGGAGGAGACCGGTGTGGCGCTCGACGAGTCGCGGCTCACCCTGGGTTTTGCGCGGCGCGCCGTAGCCTACAAGCGGGCCGGCCTCCTGTTTTCCGAGCCCGAGCGCCTGAAAGCGATCACGCGGCGCTCCGGGCCTCTGCAGGTGATTTATGCGGGCAAGGCCCATCCGGCAGACGAGGACGGCAAGGCCATCATCGGCAGTCTTTTCGAACAGGCCACGCGCCTCGACGACGACGTTCAGATGATTTACATCCCGAATTACAACATGCGCTGGGGCCAGTTGCTCACCGCCGGCGTGGACGTGTGGCTGAACACGCCCCTGAAACCTTACGAAGCGTCGGGCACTAGCGGCATGAAGGCCGCTCTCAACGGCGTGCCCAGCTTCAGCGTGCTGGACGGCTGGTGGATTGAAGGGCACGGCGAGGGCATCACGGGCTGGAGCATCGGCACCGTGGGCCGCGGCGACACCCACTCGAGCGAGCTCAGCTCCCTGTACGGGAAGCTCGGCACGGTGATCGCGCCGCTCTACTACGCCAAGCCCGCGGCCTTTGCGGAGGTCATGCGCGGAGCCATCGCCTTCAACGGCTCGTTTTTCAACACCCACCGGATGCTGCGCCAGTACGTGCAGAACGCTTACGGCCTGGAGCTGGTGCCGAGTGCCTCGCCCAAGGGCGAGCTGCCGCGCGCCGGAGCGCTCAGTCTTTGAGGAGGCTGCGGGCGGCCATGTTGATGAGGCTCAAAATGAGGGCGCCCCAGAAGGCGGGCACAAAACCGCGCACCTCAAACCCAGGTACAAACCACGACGAGAAGTCGAGCATGAGGGCGTTCACCACCAGCAGAAAGAGCCCGAGCGTGAGGATGGTGAAAGGCAGGGTGACAACCTTCAGGAGTGTACCCAGGGTGGCGTTGACGAAACCGATCACCAGCGCCGCCAGCAGGGCAGCGGGAAAGCTGCGCACGTGGAAGCCGGGCACCACGTTCGCCACAATCAGCAGGGCGACGGCCGTAATCAACCAACGCGCCAGCAGCCGGGTCACGATTCACCTCCCCAGGACCATCCCTCACGGTGCGGCCGCAGGTCTCTCAGCCGGCACGCTCGCCTCGGTTGCCGCGCCCGTCCGCCAGAGGCGGGTCTCTTCGCGCAGCATGTGCAGGAGGGCGGAGGCGATTGAGAGCGCCAGCGGGCCCACAAAGATGCCGATGATTCCGAAAGCTTCAATGCCGCCGAGCAGGGCGAAGAAGACGAAGAGCGTGTTCATTTTTACGCGCTCACCGATCACGTAAGGACGTACGGCGTGGTCCACCAGGCTCACAAAGCCGCCGCCCCAGGCGAGGAGAATCAGGCCCTTCACCCAGTGCCCGCTCACCGCCAGCACTACCGCGGCCGGCAGCCAGACCAGTCCGGTGCCCACCAGAGGAACCAGTGAGCAAATCGCCGTCACGACGCCCCAGAGAATCGGAGATCGGATACCCAGCATGGCGAAGGCGAGTCCGATTAGCGTGCCCTGGACGACGGCCACGGCCAGCACCCCGTAAACGTTGGCGATAATGGTGTCGCTGATCTTGGTAAAGAGCTCTTCCACCCGCACGCTGTCGAGTGGCAGCAGCGCGGCCGCCATCAGGCGAATCCGGCGCCCATCCCGGAAGAGGAAGAACAGCGTGAAGAAGCTGATGGCGGCGTCGAAGAGAAAAGTGCCGAGGTTGGTCACCGCGTCGGCCGCCGAGCGCACAATGCCTGCGCTCAACTGCTCGAGGCGCGTGCTGATCTCGGCGCGCAGATTGAACCGGGAAAGATCGACGTGGCGGCCGACGACGGCCAAAACTTTCTGAAGCTCGCCGGTGGCGAAGGTCACCCAGCCGCCGCCGGCCGCGCTCTTCTGGCTCAAAGACTGGTAGGCCCCGCGCATCTCGCCCGTCAACGCACCGCCCAGGCCCGCCACCGGAATGATCACAATCAACAGCACCACCAGGGTGGAAAGCAGGGCGGCGAGGTTTGGTCCGCGCACTCGTTGCCAGATGCGATCGTGCAGGGGAAAGAAGACGATGGCCATCACGGCCGCAAATACGACGGGCTTTACAAAGGGCCGCGCCATGATGTAGCACACGTAAAGCGCGGCGGCGCTCGCCAGCACGAGGAAGAGCAGGGTAAAGCGCCGCTGCGCTGCGGCGGCGTGGTCCGGCGGAGGCATCGGGCTCAGGGGATGCGGCTCGAGAGGTGCGTTCATGGCTGAGAGCTGGCGGGCCGGAAGCGTCTCGCGCCACAGCGCGCCGAGCGCTTGGCAGTATACCTCAGCCTCGCCCGAACAGACGAAGCGCTCCCGCGGCCGGCCAGAGCACGGGCCGGCGCGCCATCGGCGTCGCGCGCCGGACGGTCGCCGCGCTTCAGAACGAAAGTTCAGAATGGAGGTTGGCAGCAGGTCCGCGTTTGGATATAATTCAAATGCGGGGTGGAGCAGTCAGGTAGCTCGTTGGGCTCATAACCCAAAGGTCGCTGGTTCAAATCCAGCCCCCGCAACCAACTCCATCACAAGCGTACGAGCGAAACGTAAATCACACGCCGGCTTTCGTCGAGCTGCGCCCGATTTCGCTCCAGCCACTCAACAACTGCAGCAGCCAGATCGGAATGAAGCGCGTCCGAAACTCGCCAGTTCCAGAAGCCACTTCTTGGCGCGCCTGTGCTCGGGTCTTCGGGCTACCAACTGCTGTATCGAGCCTACGTCAGCCAAGGCAAGCACCGGCTGAATTGCGGGTGGCGACGGCCTAACCTTATAGGTTGTTGCCGCCGCGGCGACCTGAGCTAAACTTAACGGGTGCCGCGGCGGGTTCGCGGCAGGGGAGAGAATATGAATCGTTCCAGACTGCCGCTCGGCTTCGTGATCGCCACCACCCTGGCTTTCGCTCAGACCCAGCCCAATCCCGGCGCTGAGGCCGGCGGCCAGGGGGCGAAGGCCGCCGAGCAGCCGCTTGAGGTCCTGCCCTACACGCCGAGCCTCGACCGCGACGCGATGGACACTACGGCCGACGCCTGCGTCGACTTTTATCAGTACACCTGCGGAGGCTGGCAGAAGCACAACCCCATTCCGCCTGACCAGGCAAGCTGGAGCGTGTACAGCAAGGCCGCCGACGAGAACGAGCGGTTCCTCTGGGGCATTTTGCAGGAGGCATCCAACCCGGACCGCGAGCGCAATGCCTCCGCACAGAAGATTGGCGACTACTTCCAGGCGTGCATGGACGAGCCCGCCATCGAGAAGCTGGGCGCCGGGCCGCTCGAAACGGGTCTCAGCGAAATCGCGGCGCTGAAGTCGAAGAACGAACTGGCGCCCTACCTTGGCCACGAGCATCTGGCCTTGAGACGTAGCGGCATGCTTTTCTCCTTCAGCTCCGATCAGGATTTTTCGGACTCCACCCAGGTGATCGCCTTCGCTGGCGCCGGCGGATTGGGCCTGCCGGACCGCGACTACTACACCAAAACCGACGCCCACTCCGAGGAGATCCGAACCCAATACCGGGCGCACGTCCAGCGCATGTTCGAGCTGATCGGCGATCCGCCCGCCACCGCGGCTCAAGAAGCGAAGAAAGTGATGGCGATCGAGACCGCGCTGGCCGAGAAGTCCCTGACGCGCGTGGAGCGGCGGGATCCCTACAAGCTTTTCCACAAGATGAACCGCGCCCAGTTGAAAGCCCTTACGCCGGACTTCAATTGGGACCTCTACCTGGCCGCGCAAGGCCTTTTCGGCGCGCAGAAGTTCAACATGACCGAACCGGATTTTTATCGCGAAGTGGACCGGCTGATCTCAACCGAGAGCCTGGACGACTGGAAAACATACCTGCGCTGGCACCTGGCGCACGCCTGGTCGCCTTACCTCTCGATGAACTTCCAGCGGGAGAACTTTAGCTTCTACAGCGGTACGCTGAGGGGCATCAAGCAGATGCCGCCGCGCTGGAAGCAATGCGTGCGCTGGGTGGATCGCGACCTGGGCGAGGCGCTGGGGCATGTGTTCGTGGCCAAGACGTTCGGCCCCGAGGTCAAAGCCCAGACGCTCAAGATGACGCTGCAAATTGAAGCCGCCATGCAGGAGGACTTGCAAACCCTGCCGTGGATGGGCCCTGAAACCAAACAGCAGGCGCTCGAAAAGCTGCACGGCATCGTCAACAAAATCGGCTATCCGGATCGCTGGCGCGACTACAGCTCGCTCGATATCGTACGCGGTGACTTCGCGGGCAACGTTCAACGCAGCGCAATCTTCGAGGCCAGACGCCAGCTCGCGAAGATCGGGAAGCCCGTTGACCGCGGCGAATGGGGCATGACGCCGCCCACGGTGAACGCCTATTACAATCCGCAGATGAACGACATCAACTTCCCGGCGGGCGTGCTTCAGCCGCCGCTGTTCGACCCCAAGATGGACGACGCCCCGAATTACGGCAACACCGGGGGCACGATCGGCCACGAGCTCACTCACGGCTTCGACGACGAAGGGCGCCAGTTCGACGCCCGCGGCAATTTGCGCGACTGGTGGACGAAAGAGGACGCCGAGCAATTCAACGAGCGCGTGCAGTGCGTGCGCGACCAGTACGCGCAGTACGTGGTGGTGGACGACATCCACATCAACAGCAAGCTGACGAGCGGCGAAGACGTGGCTGACCTGGGCGGCCTGCTGCTGGCTTATATCGCCTGGCAAAGGGAGACCGAAGGCCAGCACCTGCATCCCATCGACGGCTTCACACCCGATCAACGGTTTTTCATCGGCTATGCGCAGTGGGCGTGTTCGAACGACCGGCCGGAAGATGAACGCCTGCGCGCACTCACGGACCCGCACTCGCCCGCGAGGTACCGTGTGAACGGCATCGTCTCGGACCTGCCGCAGTTTCAGAAGGCGTTCCAGTGCCAGGCCGGCCAGCCCATGGTGCGCGCCAAAGTATGCCGCGTATGGTGAGCGGCCCCGGAGAGAAAAGTGCGGAGCTGCAATGAATCAAAGCGGAAGGGTTAATTGCGCCCGTCACTCGAGGTGCCGCTCAATCCATTTTCGGATGTGCGGAATGGCGCGGCGCGGGAAGCGGTGCTGGGAGTTGTAAAAGCGGAAATCGACCGAAGCGGCGCGCTCGGCGAGCCGGCTCTTGTTCTCCAGGTTTTTCTCGGGCGTGAACCACTCGTCGTCGGTGGCCGCGATGTGGAGCACGTGGGTGCGGGCCCGCCGGTAGCGAGGGTTCTCGCGCCAATCGCCCGGCACGCCTCCGCAGACACCGATGACCCCGCAGATGTCGTTCGGGTACGAGAAAACATAGCGGTAGTTGTAGGCGCACGCCTGCGAGAAGGCCAGCAGGAACACGCGCCCGGGATCGGCCCGGTGACGGCGCACCGCGAGCCGGATGAGGTGGCGCACGGCGTGATGATGGAGCTGGATGGACTCCTCCATGCGGTAGCTGGTGCCCCAGCCAAAAACCACGCGATAGGTCTTCGTATCCGTGAGATCGTTGGCGCCGTGACGGACGAAGAACTGGTTCTGCCCCTGAAGCGAAATCGCCACCATGCGGCCGGCCGCGATGCGCCGCGCCACCTTCATCATGGAGTCTTTGTCGCCTTGATACCCGTGCAGCGCGATCAACAGCGGCCACAGCCTGCCGCGTCCCGCGGGCTTCGGGAGTTCGAGATCGTAGTAACGGCGAACCGCGCTGGTGAAGAATCCTTCCATAGGCAGACGGGATAACCGGGTGGGAGCTACGAATGGACGGGAACGGCCTCCGCCTTCGCGACCTCCACGAGGTTGCAGTGGAAAGTCGATCCGCCGCCGAGATCGGTGAGGCGCGTGGAGACGAGCGCGTTCACGCTGCGCCCGGCCGGCGTGTGCTTCGCCCACCAGAGTCCTTCGGCCACCACTACACCTTCGCGGGTGTCTTCGGTAACTTCCGCATCGTAGAGGCACTCGCCGCGGTCGTTCGAGAGGCGTACGGCGTCGCCCGACACGATGCCGCGACGCAGGGCGTCGGAGGGATGAATTTTCACCGAGGGCGCGCCCACGCGGCGCCGCTGCTCGTCCACGGCGCCGAAGCTCGAATTCAGGAAGTGAACCGAAGGCGGCACCAGAAGCTGCAAGGGAAATCGCGCGTGCAGCGAGGTGTTTTCCGGGCTCTCGGTGCAGGCGCAATACGCCGGCAAAGGGTCGTGACCGAGCGCGGCCATGCGCTCCGAGAAGAACTCGAGTTTGCCTGAAGGCGTGTAGAATCCGCCTGCAAACGGATCGGCCTCAGCGGGAATGTTCAGGCGCACAGGCTCACCGCTCATCAGCCGTTCAACATCGATGCCGGCCAGGAATTCCGAGGAGGTGTCGAGCGCCTGGCGCATGATGTCGAGCTCCGTGTCTTCAAAGCAGGAGTCCGTGAAGCCGCAACGCTTCGCCAGTTCGCGGAACACGGCAAGATTAGGCCTGGCTTCGCCGAGCGGCTCGATGGCGGGTTTGGCCATCTGAAGGTAGTAGTGACCGTAGCTCTTGCACAGGTCCAGATGCTCGAGAAAGGTGGTGGCCGGCAGCAGGATGTCGGCGTAGTCCACCGTGTCAGTGTGGACTTGTTCGTGAACCACGGTGAACAGGTCCGGCCGGCGGAGCCCGGCCTGGACGCGCGTCTGGTCGGGAGCGACCGCCGCCGGGTTGCAGTTATAAACGTAAAGGGCCTTGACGGGCGGATGGTCCTCCTCCAGCAGCGCCTCGGCCAGCTTCACCATGTTGATTTCGCGGCTCGCGGGATGGAAGCGGTCAGCGCCCGTTACGCGGTCGTAGTTGAAGGCGAAGGCGTCTGCCGTCTCGTGGTGAGCGCCGCCGCCCGGCTTGCGGAACGCACCCACCAGGCCGGGCAGGCAGGCGATGGTGCGCATGGCCATGCCGCCGTTATCGTGCCGGGTGAGGGCGAAGCCCACGCGCAGGAACGGCGCCCGCGCGCGGCCGTAGCCGCGGGCGAAGGCGACGATCTCGTCCTCCGGGAGCCCGGTGATACGGGCGACGCGTTCGACGGGATACTCCCGCAGCACACGCTCGCCCAGGACCTCGTACCCCAGGGTGAAATGCTCGACGTAATCGTGATCGACCAGATCTTCGCGGATGAGCACGTTCATCACACCGAGCGCGAGGGCCGCATCAGTGCCCGGGCGCAACTGGAGCATGTCGTCGGCCAGGTGCGACGTACGGTTGCGGTACGGGTCGATCTGCACCACGCGCGCGCCGCGCCGGCGGGCAGCCTTCACCATCGGCACGAAGTGGAGGTTGGTGGCCGCGATATTCATGCCCCAGATCACGATGAAGTCGGAGTGCCTGGCCTGAGCGAGGTCGGTGGAGATTCCTTTGCCGATCGTCATCTCCCAGCCCGCCATGGCGGCTGGATCGCAGATGGTGCGCAACAAACGGCTGGCGCCCAGGCGGTAGAAGAAGCGGTGGCCGGCAAGGCGCTGCACGATGCCGAGCGAGCCACCGTAAGAGTAAGGCAGGATGGCCTCGGCGCCGTACCCGGCCGCGATGGATTGGAAGCGCGACGCGATCTCGTCCAGAGCTTCGTCCCAGGCGATGCGCTCGAAGCGCGCGCCCCGGTTCGGCCCTTTGGGACCCACACGGCGCGCGGGATAGAGCACGCGCAGCGGCGAGTAGAGCCGGCGGTCATAGTGCGTCACCTTGTGGCACAAGAAGCCGCTGGTGAACGGGTGCTCCGGGTCGCCCGCGAGCCGCGTGACGCGGCCCTCCTCGACCGTCGCCAGCACGCTGCAAGCGTCCGGACAATCGAGCGGGCAGACAGTTTTGAGGACCTGCTGCGACATGGAATCAGGCTCTTTTCCGATCAGCAAATTCTAGCACAGCCGCCCGCCGAATCCGGTTCGCCGTGCTCGCGACTTCACAGCCGGTCCGTCATCGTTCATACTGGCTCCAGCCTGTTCCGGGAACGCCGTGAGGCTGCGGGGAGCCCAGCCGGCCGGAAACCCAGGATGCTCCTGATCGGTCATGCTTGCTCTCTCCAAAGCGTTGCTGCTGTTGCTGCTGGTCGGCATGAACGCCTTCTTCGTGGGGGCCGAATACTCGCTGCTCAGCGTGCGGCGCACCCGGCTGGACCAACTGGTGAGCGAAGGCAGCACTCAGGCGCGGCTGCTGCGCGACCTGCTGTCCAACCCCGGGCTCCTCTTTTCCGGAATCCAACTGGGCATCACCCTCGCCAGCCTTCTGATGGGCTGGATCGGTGAGCGCATCGTCGCGGGGGCCCTCCAGCAACTTCTCGAGGGCCACCTGCAGCGCTTCGCCTCGACCGCCATCTCCCACTCGGTGGCCGTGACGGTCGCATTCTTGTGCGTCACGGTTCTCCTGATGGTGCTCGGCGAGCTCGTCCCGAAAACGCTCGCCTACGAGCGCGCTGAGCACGTGGCCCTGGCTGCGGCCCGCCCGCTGGGGCTCTTCTTCCGGATCAGCAAGTATCCGGTGGGATTGCTCGACCGCCTGTCCAGCGGCGTGGTCCGCACGATTGCCCGCGAACCTGCCCGGCGCCACGGCCCGGTGCACACGCCGGAGGAGGTCAAGTTGATCGTCTCCGCCATCCGGCAGCGCGGGCTGCTCGAAGAAGAACAGGAGGAGATGATTCACGGCGTCTTTGAACTCGACCGCGTGCGCGTGCGCGAAGTCATGGTGCCGTGGCCCAAGGTTTCCTCCCTGGCAGCCACCAGCACGCTCGGCGACGTGCTCGAAACCGTCGTCAGGGACCAGCACTCGCGCATCCCGGTGTACGAAGAGACGCCGGACCACGTGATCGGCCTACTCTATACGAAGGACCTGCTGGCACTCTTGCTCGAACGCCAGCGCCGCCAGATCCTCCTGGACGGTGCCTTCGATCTTCGCAGCCTGCTCCACCAACCCATGATCGTGCCTGAGACGATGTCTCTGAACCAAATGCTCGAAGAGGCTCGTCCCCAGCACGCGCAGATGGCCCTCGTGGTGGACGAATTCGGCACCTTCGTGGGCGTGATCACCATCGAGGACATCCTCGAGCAAATCGTGGGCAAAATCGAAGACGAGTACGATCGCGAAGGCAGCGCCATTGAGCGCATCAGCGACAATGTTCTCTACGTGGACGGCGCGCTCGGCTTGCGCGAGCTCGCCGAGGACCACGGCGTGGAGTTGCCGCGCGGCGAGGGCTACGAGACGCTGGCGGGGTTCGTGCTGGACCGTTTGGGCGCCATCCCGCGCGGGGGCGAGACCTTCGTGTTCGACGACCGGCGCTACACCGTGATGGAGATGGACGGCCGTCGCGTGGCGCGAGTGCGTGTGGAAAAGCTGGCGCCTGCTCAGCGGGCCGGGCCGGGCGTGGCGGCAAGCCCAGCGCGCCAGCCGCCCCCTGGCTAACGCCGGGGGCGGCCGGCTACCGCCCTTGCTCACTCCAGCTCCAAGGTAACATCGTCTCCCCGGCGGGCGGCGAGCGCCTCCGCCGCCGACACTTGGCGCGCCGCAATCTCGATCAACCCCGCGCTTCCCACGATGAGAAAGAGCTC
>Ga0335081_10016342_pt1 | contig 12010 bp, 17 predicted proteins | sample Lox_Sample_35_FD_206713 | JGI IMG/M metagenome (GOLD analysis project Ga0335081, IMG submission 206713) | Soil microbial communities from Loxahatchee National Wildlife Refuge, Florida, United States - Lox_Sample_3.5 | ecosystem: Environmental > Terrestrial > Soil > Wetlands | place: USA... | reverse complement strand
TTCAGCCAGGACCTTGATTTTGGATGTGAGCTGGTCCAGTTGCTCATAGGCGAGCGCGGTGTCGAGCACCACGGCGGCGCGTTTGTCGCGCACGTCCAGCGAGGTGGCCTGCCAATCGATTTTGGCGGCCTTGATGAAGTTCCTGAGCGAGAGATTGAAGAACGACTGCACGGAGTTGAAGTTCACCAGCGACGGCGCCGAACCCTCCAGGGTGAGCGGAAAGCCGTAAGAGTAGCCGAGTCCCGAGCCCACCGTGATCTGCGGGATGTAGTTGGCGCGCAGCTCGTCATAAGCTTTGCGCGCCCGCCACTGATTGATGGCGGCGATGCCCATGACCCCGCTGTGTTCCAGGGCAAGTTCGACGGCATTGCGGAAGGGAATTGGAGCGGGCGGCGGATCGGCCGCCAGGCCAATCGCCGGCACCGACAATATGAGACACAAAAAAGCAGCGGCCTTCGCGTGGCTGGTAACCGGATTTCTCTTCATCCTGGAACGCCGTGCTCTACATTACCACTGCGAAGGCGTGCCGTTACTGTACGCGATCGAGGGCGCTTCTGGCGGGGGCGAAGCCGGAGGCCAGCATCAGCGAGGCCTGGTATTCCGCCGCCGCGGCTGCATTGCGGCCCATCTTCTCGTTGAGTTGCCCAATCATGTAGTGGGCGCGGAAGGCGGGCGCAGATTCCACCAGTGCGCCCGATGCCAGGTACTCTTGCAGATACTCGACCGCGTCAGAGTAGTTGCGATTGCTCAAATACAACTCGCTGGCCGCGTCGAAGTACGACTCTGCCGGACGATTGGGCTCTGCTATGGCCGTTCGCACTGCTGCTTGCATCGCGTCCAGACGCCCCTGCTGGCGGTAGAAGGCGGCGAGCTGAAGCCACATGTCAGCGCGGTTCTTTGCTTGCGTGATGGCGGCGCGGAACTGCCCCTCCGCCTCAGGATACTGCTTCTGCTTTTCCGCGATGCGAGCCAGCACCAGGTGCGCCGCTCCCAGGTCGTATTTCGCAATCTGAACGGCCTGATCGTGTGCCTTGTCCACGCCGCCGCCCATGATACCGGGAGCTTCGGTGTAGTACTGCGCGAGATCGATTCGCGCCGGAACGTTGGCCGGATCAAGCTGCACCGCGCGCTCGAATTCGCTCTTCGCCTTCTTGGCATTGGCCGCAGCCGAGAGCGCACTGGAGTCTCCCGCTTTGCGTCCGTACTCGCGTCCCAGCCAGAGATGGTACGTGGCATTCTGCGGCGCCAGGCTGACCGCGCGTTCTCCACACTTCACCGCATCGTCCCAACGCTCCATCGCGAAATAAGCGCGAGAGAGAAGGTTGAGGGATTCCGCATCAGCGCGGCTGGTCAGGGCGGTGACAGCTTCGTTCATGTGACCGGAAGACAGCAGGTCACTCGGCGGCGGAGCGGCGATGCTAGCCGAGGCCAGCAGCAGAAGGGAAGCGAAAATCGAGTAAACCAACTTCATGGAGTGGTCGGCTTGACTGCCATCCCGCCTTTCAGTGATTGCATATTGAGCGCTCCCAACGCCAGCACTGCGTTATCAGGGAGGCCACTCGTTACCTCAACCCGAGTCAAGTTCGACACGGACGTGGTCACGTTCCTGCGCCTCAACTCCCCGTCGACGACCTGGAAGACGTACTGGCCATTGTCATCCTGGTGGACGGCCTCGCGCGGGATGGTGAGCGCATTTTCCTGCCGCACGGTCACAACGGCAACGCTGACGTTGGTGTTGGGGAGTAGCTTAAGGTCATTATTGTCGATAACACAAGTTACTTCGCCCACCATTCGCGTTCCGTGCTGGACCACTGTCGTCGGCAGGGTCTCCAGAGAGCCCTTCCACGCTCGACCGGGAAGCGCGTCCCAGGTCACTTCCACCAGTTGTCCGGGTTGCAACCTGCCGATCTCCGGCTCATCCACGAAGGCCCGCACCCGCACTTTGTGCAGGTCTGCGACTTGCACCAGCAGATCGCCAGTATTGACAAAGGCGCCCTCGCGCACCGGCAAGGAATAGACCATACCTGCCGCGGGCGCCGCGACGTTGGAGTTCTTCAGCAATTGCTCAGCCGCCTCCAACGACACTCGAGCCTCCGCTTGCTGGGCTTCCACGTGCCCAATCTCCTGCTGCGAGTAACGGCCTTTTGACTTCTGTTGCAGCAGACGCACTTCCGAATCGGCAACCTTAACCCGGTTCTGCGCCGCATCTACCTCGGCCTGCGATGCGGCCCCGGTTTGGAGCAGCTTCTGCATCGCCTGAAGATTGCGCTCGGCGGCATCGCGGTCCGTCTGTGCCTTTACCAGAGCGTTGCGCGTGCTGGCCAATTCGTCGCGCGTGCCTCCGCTCTGCACGATGTCGAGATCGGCCTCCGCACCCTTCAATTGAGCTCGGGCTTTCGCGGCTTGCAGCAGAGCGTCAGCATCGTCCAGGCGCAGCAGCATCTGCCCCGGCTTCACCCAATCACCCTGCTTGATGTAGATCTTTTTCACTGTAGTGGGCGCGGGAGCGTACGCCTGAAAGTTGTTCAGCGCTTCGATTTTGCCGTTGGTGGCGATGCTGGCGGTGATGGTCTGGCGCTGCGCGGTACCCACACGAATCGTGACCTGAGAATGATGGAGGGAGACAAATGCTGCCAGGACGATCACTGCGATCAGCAGGCCTACAATGACCAACCAGGTTCGTCTTCCATTCACCCGCCGGTGACCGTTCTCAGATGCGACTGCCATTGTCGGAATCTATAAGTATAACGTAGGACGCAACTTCTGGTTCGCTGCGCGTGTTGATCTGCTCAATGGGCTTCCCGATAGAGCACTGACGATCCATCTTCGGAAACGTTTATTAACCACATATTGATGTGGCAACGAGTCAGGAAGACGCAGCTCCGGCTTGGCTCAACCCTGACGCTTGATCCTCGTAGTCTTCCAAGATCTGCCGAACTCTTCACCCAAACACGCCGCGCACTAAGATGTTGGCATCGAGGACCAGGCCTTTAGGCTCGCTCATTTCTTCTTGCCGGCCCGCCAGCGTTTGAAGTCTGCCACAACTTCCTCCTCGGACATACCCTTGTCCGCGAGCATCTGCTGTAGGCGGGATGCCGCTTCCTCGAGAGCGGCGCGCTCCATCTCCGTGCGCTTACGCCGGGCCGGGATGTAGTAGCCAATCGTGTCCCCGTGGCGCGTGATCGCGACCGGGGCGTCACTTTCCAACAAGTAACTGGCCAGCTTCTCCCGGAACTCGCGAATACCGACCTTCAAGGTTTGCATCTCTGGAAAATCCCTATGTGTACATATGTGTACACCAATGAGCATAACATACTTTAATCTTGTTCCCCACTACTACAATACTTGCATGGCAAAGAGCTCGCGCTACACGCCGGAGCACGCAGCATCCGGTCTGGACGCCAAGCTTCCGGAGATCGAAACCTGGCCCAACCAGTTTCCCAATTACGAGATCGTGATCGATGTTCCGGAATTCACCTCCGTCTGCCCCAAAACCGGTCTGCCGGATTTCGGCACGCTGTGGATCCGCTACATGCCCGACAAAGACTGCCTGGAGCTGAAGTCGCTGAAGGAATATCTGACCTGCTATCGCAACCTCGGCATCTTTCAGGAGAACGTCGTCAACCGCGTGCTGGAGGACGTGGTGCGCGCCGCGCGCCCCAAGTGGGCTGAGGTGAAGGGCGAGTTCCGCCCCCGCGGCGGAATAGGAACAGTTGTGATTGCGCGCTACCCGAGACCGAAGAGATAAGAGTGTCACCGACGCGGAGGGTTTATCACGCGCACTTTTCGTTCAGTCGCGACGACAAAGCATCTTTCCCACTGGTTTACTGCTTCGTCTCGAAAAAGAGACATAGTTCGATTGATCAAGAGAGCGCGACTTGGATTGCGCACGCGTATGAGCAGGATGCCGCAGTGGGTCCCCGGTGCGAATTGACGCAAGTCTGAAAAATCCAAGTCTTGGGTGATGAGAAATCGGCTTTCGCGCTGGGCCGTTCTCCAGATTTCCGAGTCAGCCTCACCGGCCAATCCCTCAGCCTCGACGGAATGTGCATCATGACCCATCGCCGCGAGCGTGGGCACGAGGCTGACGGGAAGGTTTTCGTCCAGCTTGATCCTCATTGCACGTGAGGCGCTGCCGGAATCGGGAGGTCCTCTTCGGCGGACGCGGCAGCGAACGCAATCGCGGCTTGAACATCTTCCATCTTCAGCGTCGGAAAATCAGCCAGAATTGCCTCCGGACTGTCCCCTTCCGCTAAGCTGGCGAGAACGGTGCGAAGGGTAACGCGCGTTCCGCGAAACACCGGCTCCCCTCCGCAAACTTGGGGGTCGCGCACAATACGTTGCTCATATGCGGGACGACTCTTGTCCATGGGCCCTCGTTGCTCGTTATCGATGATATACCCGCAGCCTTGGTTACTCCGTGCCCTCCCGCCGCGTGCCGAAATACTTGCGGACGCCGAATGCGTTGTACTGTCCCCAGGGGCCGTCGGGGCCGAGCCACGCCGGGCCCAGTGGCCGGTCGCGGTCGCCAAAGCGCTGTAGTTTGGGATGTGATGTGAAGCGGAATTGGAAGCGCTTCGGCAGGTCCACGCCAACTCCCCACTTGAACTCCATGCCGATCGGGTCCCATGCCCAGGTGTACAGCGTCTGCGGAACGTTCTTGCCGAAGAGAAAATTTGGGTCGTAGAACAGCACCAGCCGCCGAGCCACGGTTCTGCCGATAGGACGCAGCTCGACGCTGCCTGACAGCACGTAACGGGCGAAGGCATTGCATTGGGAATGCACTCCGCCAAACTGCCCGGCATTGGAGGCGCACAGGTTAGGGTCGAGTTCGTTGTGCGGCGGAGCGATGTCAAACTGCGCATATCCCCAGTACCAATCTTTGGGGAAGAACAGCTTGTCCGATTGCGAGGATGTCGAGGTCTGCGACCACGCAGCGCACGAAAAGGCAAAAAAGACAAGGAACGGCAGCAGGCGTTTCATTGGGCCTCCGCTAAAGTTGATTGCTGGAAATGCTCTGACAGGATATGCGCTCGCGTGCGAATGGGAAAGAGTTTTGCGAATGCGCGCCCCCAAGAAACCCTTTCGAGCGGGAAGAGACGCTAGCGACTACTGACTACCGATTACTGGCCACTGTTCTTCGTGTTATCCTCCGCCCACCCATGTCTTACAGGACCAGCGCCACGGCCGCTCTGCTGCTGCTCACCGCGCTGAACTTCCTCAACTACATTGACCGCAACGTGCTGTACGCGGTGCAGCCGCTCATCCAGAGGGAATTCGCGCTCACCGACGAACAGGTCGGCTTTCTGACCTCGGCGTTCTTCGTGTGCTACATGGTGGCCGCGCCGCTGATCACGCCTATGGCCGACCGCTATTCGCGCCGCTGGATCATCGCTATCGGCGCGTTGGTGTGGAGTGCGGCCACGCTGCTCAGCGCCGTAACGCACAGCTACAACCAACTGCTGCTGCGGCACGTAATCGTCGGCATCGGGGAAGCGACATTCGTCGCCATCTCACCGGCGTTCCTCGCCGACTTGTATCCGGAGAACATCCGCGGCCGCGTCATGGGCCTGTTCTATCTCGCTACGCCGGTGGGCAGCGCGCTGGGCTACATCGTCGGCGGGTTTCTCGGCCATCGCTACGGATGGCGAGCACCCTTCCTGATTTCGGCGTTGCCGGGATTCTTGCTGGGCGCAGCCGTGCTGGCATTACGGGAGCCGGCGCGCGGCGCCAGCGATCACCTGGCCGACAGCTTCGAGCGCAGCTCATTGCACGGCCTGTTGCGCAACAAAGCTTATTGGACGGTGACCCTCGGCGCCGCGATGATGACCTTCGCCATCGGCGGGTTGCAAGTCTGGATGCCGACGTTCCTGGTGCGCATGAGGCACCTGCCGCTGGACCGCGCCAACACCATCTTCGGCGGCATGACGGTGGTCTCCGGAACAGTGGCGACATTATTGGGCGGCTGGCTCGGCGATCGGCTGCTGCGACGCACGCCCGCCGCGTATCAGCTCGTATCGGGGATTGGCATGGCGCTCGCGATTCCCGCGATCGTCATCGCCATCTACAATCACGGGCCGGCGATGTTTCCCGCCATGTTCCTGGGCGAGTTCTTCCTGCTACTGAATACCGCGCCGCTGAATGCCGCATTGGTGAACTCGGTGAGCGCGCGCATCCGCGCGACCGCGCTGGCGGTGAACGTCTTCACCATCCACCTGCTGGGCGACGCTTTTTCGCCGACGCTGATCGGCCATATCTCCGACCGCACCAATTTGCAGGTTGGATTGACGTCGATGATTGGTGCGGTGGCGTTATCAGCGGCGGTGCTGTTTTATGGAATGCGGTTTGCGCCGAAGCTCGCAGCCCGAAGCTCGTAGCTCGTAGCCCGCGGCTCGAAGCTACTTCGTTGGCTCCATCCGCAGCGCATTGTTGAAGCGGTTGAAGTAGTTGAACAATCCGATCGCCGCCAGCAGTTCGACGACCTCGCCTTCGTCATAGTACTTGCGCAGTTCGCTCCAGAAGTTGTCATCCACGCCGGCGTCGCGCGTGACGCGCTCGGCCAGCTCCAGCGCCGCTTTTTCCGCATCCGTGAAATCGGAGCGGTTGCGGAAATTCGCCAGATCGTTGAGCTGCTCCTCGCTCCAGCCGTGCCGCCTTGCCAAGGCGGTGTGCGAGGCCAGTCAATACTCGCAATGATTGAGCTGCGAGGTGCGAACGATCGCCAATTCCTTGAGCTTGGCCGGCACAGTCCCGGTGTTCATCACTGCGCGGAAGTGCGCGATCATCGTACGGAAGATTTCCGGCCGATGCGCCGCCGTGCGAAACATGTTGGGGACGTTGCCGCGCTCCTGAAGATAGGTGTCGTAGATTTTCGCGGTTTCGGGATCGACCTGTTCTTTGTCGAGTCGGGTTATGCGGGGCATGGATGAATTGTAGAATGATCCCCAAAACCAAACGTCTCGAGCAGCGTTAGAAATAGCTCTTGGACTCTTCGCCTGAAATCTCTACTGTTGAACGCCCACCAGTTCAAGGTTTGTATCTGCCGCGCCTTCCACGTCCAGACACAGCTCGATCGCTTCGCGCACACGCTTCATCAGAGTGTCCAGGCTCTTCGCCTGCGTATGACACCCGCGCAGCGCAGGGACAGTGGCCACGTAGTAGCCTTCTTCGTCCCGCTCAATCACAACGGTGAACTTTCGTTGGTTCTTCACGGCTGAAACTCCGGAACAATTCTATCAACGTCAACGCTGCCCTCTGGCGAACAGTGAAAAGCGAACAGCGAGTAGCGCTCACACAACAACGCCCTTCCGCGAAAGCGCGAAAGGGCGCCGGGTAACACGCACACGGCAGCACACCGTCGCAATGTTAGTGGCCGGCGAAGGCCGAGATGGCCCCGGCCTCATCGTCCTTCACATCGAACACCGTGTACAGCTTGGTGATCTGCAACAGGTCGTGCACCTTCTTGGTCAGGTGCAGCAGCTTCAGTTCGCCGCCCTGGTTGCGGACGGAGGTGAACGCGCTGACCAACTCGCCGATGCCCGAGCTGTCGATGTAGCTGACATCGCCCAGGTTCAGCAGGATCTTCTTCTGCCCTTTGCTCAGCAGGTCCTTGATGGTGTCGCGCAAAACCACACTGCCCTCGCCCAGAGTGATGCGCCCACTCAAGTCGACGATGGTGACGCCATCTACCTGCCGCGTGCTCGCTTTCATGCTCACGGGGAAACCTCCTGGCGGCCCAGGCCACTGCTCTGGAGCCGCTTGATCATAGTGATTTCAGTGCCAGGTTCAAGTTTACGGAAACGGACCTCATCCATGAATGCCCGCATCAAGAATATGCCACGGCCGGACTGTTTCAAAAGATTTTCCGGGGCCAGCGGGTCGGGAACGTCCTCCGGTATAAAGCCCTTCCCCTCATCGGTAATGGTGACGATCAACTCGCGCCCGTTCTGCTCAAAGGTAAGGTTGACTCGTTTACCCGGGTCATAGGCGTTGCCATGCAGAATGGCATTGATCATCCCCTCGCGCACCGCCATGGAAACGCCGCTGCGCGTGTCCTCGTCGATGCCCGCTTGCGCCGCGATCCGGTCGGCCATCTCCTCGGCCTTGTTCACGCTGTCCAGCGTGGACTCCATGCGGTAGGAAACGCGTTGTGGCGCGGCCATCAATGTGCTCGACTCGCCGGGAACCCGCTCCACATGCTGCCGGCGGAACGGAATCGCAGGAATGGAGCAGTTTGCCTGTTCGCGGCAGGCTTGTCAATTACGAAGCAAGTTTCGAGTTTCGAGTTTCAAGTTTCGGGTTTCGGGTTGGTGAGTGTTCCTGCCCGAGCTGGTTTGCTCGAAGCCCGCAGCTCGAGGCTAACCCCATCCGCCGCCCACGAAGTGCACGATCTCCAGTTTGTCGCCGTCCTTCAGCGTGGTCGCAGGCCATTGTGCGCGGCCTACGATCTCGCGATTGAGTTCGACGGCCACGCGGTCGCCCTTCATTCCGAGCTGCTCGACGAGCTGGGCGAGCGTCAGGGCGTTGTCGCACGTTTGCTCTTTGCCGTTGATTAGCAGGCGCATAAGGACAGTTTCAAGTTTCGAGTTTCAAGTTTCAAGCGCGTACACTTTGGGGGAAGCGGCCAAGCGAATGACATCCCAGTATGCGGCTAGCGTTTTTATCAAGGGAGTCTGACGCGCGCCGAATAGGGCCGCAACAGACCGCAACAACATGCCCTTGATGATCGCCAGCCGCAGGACCACCACTTGGCCACGCGAGAAATGTTTGCGCGCGTAGTGCAGCATATTGCCGTACCAGAAGACCTGCTTATCACCAAATGAGAGCTGTCCCACACTGTGGGCCCCGCTGTGGCGGAAGCGCGCTTCAGGGCAATAGAAGATTGGCGAGCCCTGGTTCCGCAGTCGCTGGCAGAAATCCACATCCTCGAACCACAGGGGAAAGAACTGCTCGTCGAAGCCGCCGAGCTTATCCCACAGTGTACGACTCACCGCCAGGCACGCCCCCGCTGGCTGTTCTACCTCCTGCTGCTGCGAATAGTCAGCATCTAAACAGCGATATCGCCGATTTATAGGATTTCCCGGCCAGAGCTGATTCAGCAGCAACACCTCGCACAGCAGCGGTGCCAGGGTTGCGCTTCGTCGAAACGCGAAGCCGCGCGCAGGCTGCCCATCCTCTCCCACCAGCCCTCCGCCGACTGCGCCTGCGTGAGTCTGATCCAGGCAGCGCAGCAGAGCGGCGACAGCGCCAGGCTCGGCAATCGCATCCGGATTCAGGATGAGCAGGACGTCGCCCTTGGCCTCGTGCGCCGCCTGGTTCGCTGCGGCAGCAAACCCGCGATTCGTCTCATTGGCAATCAGGCGGACCGGGCTCCAGGCCACAAACTCCTCAACGCGCTGTACCGTATTGTCGTGGGATGCGTTGTCAACAACGATGATGTCGCAATCCTCCACCCCGACGACCGCAAGTGCGGTCCCGCATGGCGGGATCGGGGACCCCGGTTGCCCGGCCAGCGCTTCCAGGCATGCCCGGATAGTCGCGCCCGAGTTGTGCGTGACGATGATTGCCGAGCAGCGCATAACTTAAGGGAACGACGCATTATAATTGTCGGCGCCGGACGGAACGGAAACTGACGCAGACGACAATCGGCACTTCCGGAGCCGACCATGTCAGTACAGCGGGACGCAATCCGGCAGGCTCCCTGTAGATTTGTTCGAAGCGAGATCCATACTCAACAGGAGGCGGTGAGCAGACCATGCGCGGCAATCCGAAGGTCTTGCAAGAATTGAATGCGGCCCTCAGCTCGGAGTTGACGGCCATTGTGCAATACATCACCCAATCGGAGATGTGCAGCAACTGGGGATACGAACGACTGGGCAGCATTCACAAGGCGCGCGCCATCGAGGAGATGAAGCACGCCGAAGGACTGATTGAACGGATTATTTTTCTCGACGGCGTGCCGGAAATTTCGGTGGGCCTGAAGCCCCGGGCCGGCGCCAAGGTGCAGCAGCAACTGGAAATCGATCTGGAAGATGAGCACGAAGCCGTGCGGCAGTATAACGGCTCCGTGGCCGTCTGCGTCGGGGTCAAAGACGACGGTTCGCGGGAGCTTTTTGAGCACATGATCGAGGACGAGGAAAGGCACGTTGACTTCCTCGAAGCCCAGCTCCACTCGATCGAGGAGATGGGGATTGCCAACTACCTGGCCCAGCAGATGAAAGACCAGAAGTAGCCACAACGCTGCAACTCCACGTTCTCGAAAGCGAACCTCATGGCCGCGAGGGCTGGTACTACAGTCGTTGGAAATACGAACTTGCAGATCGTTGAAACTTCGCTTCCCGGAGTGTTGCTGATCCAGCCGCGCGTCTTTGGCGACGCCCGCGGCTTCTTCATGGAAACGTACCGTCAGAACCTCCTCGCCGAGATGGGCATTCGCGACACCTTCGTACAGGACAATCACTCGCACTCGTCGCGTGGCGTGCTGCGTGGGTTGCACTACCAGCTTCGCCACCCGCAGGCCAAGCTGTGTCGCGTAGCGCACGGCGAGGTGCTGGACATCGCAGTAGACATCCGCCTGGGCTCGCCGCGTTTCGGCAAGTGGGTGAGCGCTGTGCTCTCCGGCGAGAACCACGCCCAGCTCTACATTCCCAAAGGGTTCGCTCACGGCTTTGTGGTGCGCTCCGAGGCCGCCGACTTCCTCTACAAATGCAGCGACTACTTCGACGGCCCCGACGATCGCGGGGTGCTGTGGAACGATCCCGATCTCGCCATCGACTGGCAAGAGCCTTCGCCCATTCTGTCGCAGAAGGACCAGAGCTATCTGCCGCTAGCGCAGATCGCGCCCGACCAGTTGCCGAGGTACGAGCCGTGAGCCTGCGGCTGCTCATCACCGGCGCCAACGGCCAGGTCGGATGGCACCTCCAACGCACCATGGCTCCCATGGGCGAGGTGCTGGCCATCGACATTGAGCAGGTGGACTTGACCGATCTGGAGGCGGTCGCCCGCACCGTGCGCGAGTTTGCGCCGGACGTGGTGGTGAATGCGGCGGCCTACACGGCGGTGGACAAAGCCGAGAGCGAGCCGGAACTGGCGCGCGCTATCAATGTCGCCGCTCCGGGCACGATCGCTGAGGAATGCGCCCGCACCGGCGCACTGATGGTCCACTACTCTACCGACTACGTCTATGACGGCAGCAAGCCCGACCCGTACGACGAGCGCGATGCCACCGGTCCACTGAGCGTGTACGGCGCCACCAAGCTCGCGGGCGATCAGGCGATCATGGCGAGCGGTTGCCCGTACATTATTCTGCGCACGACCTGGGTGTACGACACCCGTGGCCAGAACTTCCTGCGGACGATTCTCCGCCTGGCGCGGGAGAAAGAAGAGTTGCGCATCGTCGGCGATCAGTACGGCGCGCCGACGTGGGCGCGGATGCTGGCCGAATCGACCGCTATCGTCGTTGGCAAAGCGCTTGAACGGAAGAACGTTTCAGGACGATGGCAGAGCGGCCTCTTTCATCTCACGGCCGGTGGCCAGACTACGTGGGCTGGATTTGCGCGGGCCATCCTCGAAGATTACGAAGATCTGATCGACTGGCCGGCGGAGACCGGCGAATTCGGCGGCGAACTCAAGGCCAAGCGCCTGGTGGAAATCACCACCGAGCAATATCAAACGCCGGCACGGAGACCGCGAAATTCCGTGCTGTCCAATGCACTGATACACGCGGCATTCGGGATCGTGCTGCCGCACTGGCGCGGCCAACTGCGGCTTGCCTTGCAGGATGCCATTCGCTGATAATTGCCCTTAACGCTGTTGCTGGACAGTTCATTCCTCTAAATTGATCGGGTAGAGCAGGCCTTCAGGCCTGCGTCTCGCGCGCGGGGAGAACATCCCTTGGGGCGCTGAGGTCAGCGATCTCAGCGCCCGTAGGGAAAAACATTGCAGCTCATGACGCGGCCCTTAAAGGGCCGCTCTACCCGAGAAGCCCAGTTCGCACTGTTCACATGAACGG
>Ga0335081_10016341_pt1 | contig 12010 bp, 12 predicted proteins | sample Lox_Sample_35_FD_206713 | JGI IMG/M metagenome (GOLD analysis project Ga0335081, IMG submission 206713) | Soil microbial communities from Loxahatchee National Wildlife Refuge, Florida, United States - Lox_Sample_3.5 | ecosystem: Environmental > Terrestrial > Soil > Wetlands | place: USA... | reverse complement strand
GTGAGTGCCGTGGATGTACCAGTTCAAGGCGCGGGTCTGTTGGAAAGCGCCCTGGATGTTGAGTGGGATGGCGAACAGCACCCCCGTGAGCGCCCACTGCAGCGGAATGCTCTTGGTATACATCCACCACTTGTCCTTCATCGTCATGAGCATGTTCACGACGAACGCAAGCGCCGGAATCATGATCAGCACGCCCGACACCGAGGCAAACGACTTCAGCCATTCCGGGATCGGCGCACTCATCAAGTGATGGGCGCCCGGGGTCGAGTAGAAGGCGGCGATCGACCAGAAATGCAGGTGGCCGATCTTGTGGCTGTAGAGCGTATTGCCGGAGGCCTTCGGGATGAGGTAGTAGGCGATCGCTGCCGATACCGGCGTGATCCACAGCCCCAGGATGTTGTGGGCGTGCCACCAGGTCATGTACGCCTCACTCAGTCCCGTGACCGAAAAGAAATCGGGGATTGCGCCGATGAAGTAGGTCACCTCGATGAACAGCAGCGAGGCGCCGAAGAACCACAGGGTGACATACAGGCCCTCGACCTGGCGCGTGAGCATAGTCATCCAGATGTTCACCGCGAGCGGCGCGAAGACGAAGATCAGCATGTAGGCGTCCAACGGCCAAATCAGGTCCTGGTACTCCCGGCCTGTGGTCATGCCGTTGATCAGGGTGAAGAACATCAGGGCCATGGCCACGTTCCAGGCCCAGCAATTCCACACACCGAGCTTCTCGCTCCACAGCTTGGTCTTGCATAGCGCCGGGGTCATGTAGCACATGGCGCCGGCGAACGCCATGGAGATCCAGCCGAAGATCACGAAGTGCACGTGCACGGGCCGGATGCGGCCGAAATGCAGCCAGGGAATGTTGTTGGGGAAGATATCGGGCCAGGCGAGACGCATGGAGGTGCCCAACGCCATGAGCACGCCGATGTTCAGCATCACGATCGCGGAGAAGAAGAAATGCTTCGCCGCGGTGCCTTCCTGGTAGTCGTTCTCTCTCAGCAGTCTCACGATCATGTTCTGCTCCTCGCTCTTCTGCGCCCGCGACGATATGGGCGTCACTTGCCCTGGCGGGCCATGACCACGGTCATGAACCAGAAACTCAGTGCGGACAAGATGCCGGTCCCGATGCTGATGGCGAAACCCCAGGCCAGCAACCCGGTCCAGTCCTCGTAGCTGCGCATGCCCATCAAAGGCAGGAGGCAGAGCTGGAACACGGTTCCGAGCCCCAACCCCACGATGAATCCGCTGTAGAGCATGCTAAGCAGCCGATGCATGGGGTCGACCTCCGCGCTTTCGAAATACGGTCAGGTAGATGTTGGTGATGTAGGTCCAGTAGCCCAGGCCCATCAGCAGCGCGCCGGTGATGATCAGCACATGGTGAACGGGCCCCACCGCCTCGAGCGCCTGGGCGTAGGTCATCCCGGCATGGATCAGATTGCCCTCGATCAGGCCGAGGATCACCAGAGAGACGTAGAAGGTGGTCACGCCGATCGCCGAGAACCAGAACGAGGTCGCGGCCAGGACCGGGCTGTAGACTGGCCGGTTCAGCAGACGCGGCAGGACGTAATAGAACACGCCCATCAGTCCTGTGGTGACCCCGCCGACCAGGTTGATATGGGCGTGGGCCAGTGGATCGATCAGGTGCCCTGCAGGGCCCGCCGCCCGGAGCCACTGACTCACCCCGGGGAAAGTCTGCACCACGCCTTGCACGGTGCCGATGAACAGGTTGGTGACCGACAGCACGAAGAACCGGACGACCGAGGTAGCATCGCCCGGCTGCGGGATTGCCGCCTCCGCGGGCGGGACCTTGGCCGGCTCCGTCGATAGACGGCGAGGCACCTCGGCAAGATTACTCATGCTGCACTTTCCCGCTGCCGGCACGGCTCAAGCTGCGGACATACACGACGAGCAGCCGCCGCTGGGCCTCCGAAAGCTGGCGTTTCCAGCCGATCATCGCCGTCCCGCGCAGCCCCTCGCTGATGATCTCGTACAGCTGCGTGTCGGAGCGCTTGCGCGTGCGGCTGTCGGTGAGGTTCGCCGGGCGCGGGACCACCCGGTAGGCCCATTCGCCCAACCCGTCCCCGCGCACGCCGTGACAGGGAATGCAGAGCTGCGCGTAGTAAACACGACCCTGCTCGACCGACACCGGATCCAAATCGTACTCCAACTGCGCCTGGGGCGCAGCCTGCTCGCGCTCCATAGCAGGAAGCTCTGGGGCGTCGCCGGGACTGATATCCGTGATCAGCCAGGCCAACACCGCCGCCAAGCCGACGCCCGCGGGCACCACCACGGCCGTGACCGTTGCACCGCTGAACGGGGCCCATGTCATTTTCCCGAGGCGGGGCCCGCCTGGACCAACTTTCCGCCGCGCTCGCGCTGCATCTCCTCGCGCGTCTTCTCGAGGTCGAAGCTCGGGCGCAAAGACATCACGTACCAGACCAACTGCCAGCGCTTGTCCTCCGGAAGGAAATCCGCAAAAGTCGGCATGGGCGTGCCGTCCAGTCCGGTGGTGAAGGTCTGATAGATGCCTCTCGGTTCGCTGGACCCCACGAATTGGTTGGGGTCGGTGAAATCGCGCGGCTTGATCGATAGACCATTGTCATCGGTCAGCTCCGGTGCCGACGGCCCGTCGCCCCTGCCGAGCTCGCCGTGGCACTTGGCGCATTTCATCTCGGCATAGACGAGCTTGCCGGCTTGGATCATCGCCTCGTCCGGGATCGGGGGCTGGCCGACTTGGATCGGGGCCTCCTGGAAGCCCTTCTCCTCCTCCCATCGCTTGGACAGGCTCTTGATGTACGCGATCACCGCCCAGCGGTCTCGCTCCGGCAGGAACTTGAAAGCGGGCATGTCCTGGTCCGGGACCAGGCCGCGCGACATGGCCCGGAACAGGTCCTTGTCCATGGGCAGCGATCCGCTCGGCGTGGAGCGGATCTTAAACACCGCCGCAGTGAAATCACGCGGCTTCCTGGGAAGCTTGTGGATCTTTGCATACTTCTCTCCCAGCTCCCACACCCCGCCGTTGCCGTCACCCTTGACGCCGTGACAGCCGATGCACATCCCGCGAAACACCCAATGTCCGTGCTCGATGAGCCGCGGTGTCACGGGCGGGCTCTCCCCAACCGGCTCGATGTTTCCTGTCGCGCCCGGGTAGGAGAAGAAGGTCTTCTTACCTTGCGCCGCCAGATCCTCTTTCGTCAGCACGGTGGTGCTGACGAGAAGCGTCAGTCCCAAAACGACCGCCACGGACACGGCCACGATCAGCTTGATCAACACCGCCTCCGATCCATTTCAATAGCAAGGCACGCCTGGACTCGTCCGGGTGTCTGCCTGCAGGCCCAAGGCGAGCGAGTGCAACGCGAACTGCATGTCACTGCCATCTACTCCCTATCTCGCACCCGACGGCCCGTTGCGACTTTCCGCTTCGGGCCGCCGGGACCGGCTTGGGATCAGAATCTCCCTGGATCGAGCTTGGAGCCGGTGTTGGACCAGTAGATGTACGCCTCCAGCGCCTTCATCGCAGCGCTATTGGGATCGATCTTCACGCCCTCATTCGGCTTCTCGATGCACCAGTTGATCATGTCCCGCAGCGTCGCGAACTCGCTCATCTGCGTCTGGAATTTCGGGAACTCCTGAGGATGGGTGTCCGCCGTGAACGGGTGGCACATGGCGCACGCCATTCCCGTGTTGGACAGATTCACCCCCAACGCCTTCTGGGTGTCCCCGTCGCCGTGAAACAGCTTGTCGCCGATGACCACCTGCTCCATGAACTGGTCCTCCATCATCTTGAGCGTGGCCGCATCGACCGGGTCTTTGTGGGCAGCGGCCTGCTGCGCCGCCAAGACGAACACCGTACCCAACACGCAACCGCCGAGCGCGGCCGCATACTGCAGCTTCCTCGTTCTCATGCTCGTCTCTCCTCTCCTCAGTACGGCCATGCGCGGTCCGCGATGCGCGGTCGAAGCACCTGGTTGTCGTTGTCGCCGGTGCCGGAGTCCCACTCGTTCGTGGCGAACACCTCCTTGCGCCACATCTTGTACTCCTGGCTCGTGCGGTCCCCGGCGATCCCGAGTTGGCCCCAACCGACGCCGTCGAAGGGATCGCCCGGGTCGACCCGGATCATCGCTTTGGTCAGGGTCGGCACACCCGTGGGCGGGTAGGGCCAGGGCCAGGACGTCGCGAGCTGCGCGAAGAACCGCATATTGCCGATCTCGTTGTAGGCCACCTGGTGGACGTGCCCATGGAAGTTGGTCACGTTCTTGAACGGCCGGAGGATCTCCTGCGCCTCGCGCCAGTCGCGCACCCAGAAGTTCCACGGCGGGTAGTAGTCGTAGAGCGGAGTGTGAGTGAACACGATCACGGGCTTGCTCTTGTCCCAATCCGAGAGCGCACTCTGCAGCCACTGCAGCTGCTTGTGGCCCAGGCCCGACCATGGGCCCGCCACCGAGCCGTCGAGCGTCGCCATGTGCCCCATGCGCTCCGCCGGGGTCATGTGCTTGGCCGACCAGTAGTCGGGCGCCTGGCCTACGGTGTTCAGCCCGATGAAGCGCACGCCCTTGTAGTCGAACTTCCATGGGCTCTCGCCGAACATCTTGTTCCACTGTGCGCCCATGTCCAGGTACCAGTCATGCTCGCCCGGAATGAAGTACTTCTTGATCTTCACGTCCTTGAGGAGCTCGCTGCCGAGCTGCAGCTCCACCGGGTCGCCCAGCTGCGCCAGATCGCCGCCGAAGATCATGAAGTCGAACTTCGAGCCCATCGCCTGGATGTCCTGGAATGCACGTGTGGCCTTCTCGACGAAGCGCGTGTTGAGCGTCTTCGGATAAAGGTGCGTGTCGGAGACCCACGCGAAGGTAAAGCTCTCCGCTGCATGCGCCACATCGATAGCAGTGAAGCTATCGAAGAAATTCAGCGCACCGCCTCCAGCCACCGCCGCACCCGCTAGAAGCGACTTGTGAAGAAACGTCCGGCGCGTGATACAGGTGCTACCCGCCTGTGGCGTGCCGGGGTCCGTACTGCCTTGCTTATGCGTCTGCTTCGTCATCTGACTTCCCCCTTTGGAACGTTGTCGAACAGCTACGACGCGCTACCAACCCACAACAAACTGCCCTCCGCTAGTGCCTCAACACCCTGAGATGCCCAGCGAGCGGCGCGCTACTTCTTGAGCTCGATCGGCACCTGCACGGTTTCCTTGGGCTTCACCGTCACCGGCATCTCGCTCGCACCGGCATGCTCCTGCCAGACCACCAGGGTGTAGCTCCCCGGTGGCACATCGGTGATGCTGAACGTCCCGTCCGCGCCCGTAATCGCGTAGTACGGGTTGTCGACGACATAGATCCATCCCTCCATCCAGCCGTGCGCGTCGCAGTCGACACGCACCAGCCCGGGCCGCCGCAGCGGCTTCGTTACATGCCCGCCCTGGATTGGCAGCGCTACGTTGAAGGCTGTGTTCGTCCCGTAGTAACCGTGCGTGTTATGGAGGACGGGGTCGGCATTGACCACATCGATCATCCCGACGGGGATTGCCTGTACGTGCGGCTCGAAAATGCACTTGTGGTTGGTGATTTCGGACTTTTTCGGCTTGACCCACTCCTTGCCCTTGGCCACCTCCTTGAGATAGATGACAGCGTCCTTAACCTCCCCGCCGGAGCCGACGATCACGAGCGGGTCCTTGCGCGGTCCCCCGCAGGTATCCTTGTCCTTCGTGGGAAGCACTGTCTTCATAGGCACTGTGCCCTTGAAGACGACCTTGCCCTTGATGGCGCCGCCGTCCGCGACGGCCATCGTCTGGTACTCCGCCCAAGCGGCAGGCAGTGCAAAGTGCAGGGAGGCGGTCAGGGCGACCGCCAATAGGGGCGCAGTTCTCACGTAGCTCTCCTCCTTGGAGTTTGTTGCGGGGGCAAGTTGGCTCGACGCTCGGGCCCCCTGGCGGCAGCAGGATTCCCTGGGCAGTTCATCGGTTCAGTCGAGGGCCAGGGCGGGTTTCCCATCGCCGACGATGCAGGCGAACTGGGCAGGCGCTTTCAATGTGCGACGATGCGATCACCGGCGAACGAACGACGTCTACAAACGGCTCGGCCTGCCACAGACAATGAGACAGCCAGCAGGCATGCGACTGCGCGCGTGCTCGTCATCAAATACACCCTCCCTTGTTTCGGCTTGGAGCCCGTCCGGCGCTCCTCGGCAAGGCCGGAAGCGCGTCTCCTCAGGAATGTGACTTCATCAATATTCTGGTCAGCAGGCAAATTCAATGTTTCAATAGCGGTTATCGAAACTCGATGACCGAACTCGAAATCGATACTGCATATCGATTACGTCAATGCTGTTCATCGATGGCGGAGAATTACTACAGTTATACCGACGCCGGAGCGAGCCGGTTGCGGGATTCACAGAGTCGGAAGACCACACACCAACGGGGGAGTCATGACGCTGAAGGAACTTCGTTATCTGATCGCATTGGCGGATCAGGGGCGCTTCGTCCGCGCTGCCGAAGCCTGTCACGTGGGTCAACCCACACTGAGTACGCAGCTCAAGAAGCTCGAGGAGTATCTCGGCGTGACCCTGTTCGAGCGCAACAAGCACTATTTGATACCGACGCCGATCGGCGAAGAGATCATCGACCGCGCGCGGATCGCGCTCGACGTGGTGGAGCAGATCCGTCAGATCGCGCGCCAGAGTGACGACCCGATGCAGGGACCATTGCGCCTCGGGGTGATCCCGACCCTGGGGCCTTATCTGGTGCCGCACCTGCTGCCGGCGATCCGTCGGAACTGTCCGAAGCTGTATCTGTTCCTGCGCGAGGACCTGACGGCCAACCTGCTCGAGCGTTTGCGCCAGGGTCGCCTCGAGGCGCTGCTGCTCGCGTTGCCGGTCCATGGCGACGATCTCGACGTCCTGCCCTTGTTCCGGGAGCCATTCAAGGTCGCGCTGCCCTCCGGGCACGTCTTGGGGAGTCGCGAAGAGATCGAGGAGGGCGAGCTCGCCGGCCAGAACGTGCTGCTGCTCGAGGAGGGGCACTGCATGCGCAATCAGGCGCTCGCCATCTGCGGTGCCACCGCGTCCAGCGACCGCGAGGAATTGAAGGCGACCAGCCTCGAGACGCTGCGCCAGATGGTCGCAGCGGGCGTCGGCTGCACGTTGCTGCCCGCACTGGCTGCGCTGCCTGGCGTGGGCATACTGCAGGATGGTCTGGTTCAGATCCGGCCGTTCGCGTCACCTGCGCCCACGCGCACGATCGGGATCGTGTGGCGCCATCGCTACCCGCGCGAGAAAACCGTGAAACGGTTGGGGGAGGTGATCCTAGCCAACCTGCCGTCCGCCGTGCAGCCGCTGCCGCCGACCCCGATGCCGGTCAAGCCGGTGCCACCGCGCGACGGATCGAACCCGGCGCGGGTGCGGACGTTGCCTTGACCCGGAACCGCCATGCGAGCGGTTGCGGTCATTCAGCTCACCACGACCGTCTGCCTTCCAGTCCTGCGAGAAACCCCGCCTCCCGGGAGAAAGACGGGCTGAGGCCCGCTTTATGACTTCGCGGTCTGCGGGCTCGCGGGCGTTGGAGCGGCACTGCGCTCGGGCGCCTGGCGCGCGATGCGATAGCGGCGGTCGGTAAGCGCGATCACGCCGCCGATCGCCATCACAAAGGCCCCGCCCCAGATCCAATCGATGAAAGGCTTATGATAGACGCGCACGACCCACGCGCCATCGGGCAGCGGCTCGCCGAGCGATACGTACAGGTCGCGCGTGAAACCCGTGTCGATCGCGGCCTCGGTCATCGGCATCTGCTGCACGGTGAACAAGCGCTTCTCCGGATGCAGCATCACGACCGGTCGCTCGTTCCTTGTCACGCTCACGATACCCCGCATCGCCGTATAGTTCGGGCCCCTCACGTCCTTCAATGCGTCCAAGCGGAACTGGTAGCCCCCGGCGGTAACCGTGTCGCCGACGTTCATGCGCACGTCCTTTTCTACCTCGTAGCCCCGGACCAGCGTCACGCCGATGATGAACACGCCGATCCCGAAGTGTGCCACCAGCATGCCGAGGTACCCGCGCGGCAGCCTGGTCGCCGCGCCGGCCAGGCTGGCGCCGGTGGAAACGCCGAGCTGGGCCAGGTACCCCTTGAGATTCACGAATCCTGCGGCCATCACCCAGGCCGCGAGCAGCATCCCGAGCGCGAGCAGCGGCGTCCACCGGCCGAGCGTGAAGGGCACTGCGAAGGCTGTCACCACGGCGACCCCGAAGGCCCACTTCAAGCGCACCGCGACGTCCGGCAATCGGTCTTGCTTCCAGCGTAGCAGCGGTCCGACGCCCATGAGGAACACCGCGGGGGCCATCAGCGGTCCGAACACGGACTCGAAATAAGGCGGCCCGACCGAGATCTTGCCAAGGCCGAGCGCGTCGAGAAACAGCGGATAGAGCGTGCCCAGCAGCACGGCGGCGGCCGCGGCGAGCAGCAGCACGTTGTTGACCAACAGCGCCGCCTCGCGCGAGATAAGTTCGAACGCACCGCCCAGGCCCACCTTCGGCGCCCGCCACGCGAACAAGGCCAGCGACGAACCGATGACCAGCGCGAGAAACGCCAGGACGAAAACGCCGCGCTTGGGGTCGGTGGCGAAGGCGTGAACGGAGGTCAGCACACCTGAGCGTACGAGGAAGGTGCCGAGCAGGCTCAACGAGAAGGCGATGATCGCCAGCAGCACGGTCCAGAGCTTGAACCCGCCGCGCTTCTCCGTGACTGCGAGCGAGTGCATCAACGCCGTGCCCACCAGCCAGGGCATGAAGGAGGCGTTCTCCACCGGATCCCAGAACCACCAGCCGCCCCAGCCCAGCACGTAATAGGCCCAGCCGCTCCCCATCGCGATGCCGACGGTGAGGAAGGCCCAGGCCATCGTCGTCCAGGGCCGCGACCAGCGCGCCCAGGTGGCGTCGAGCTGCCCGCCGAGCAGCGCCGCAATGGCGAACGAAAACGCAACCGAGAACCCGACGTACCCCATGTAGAGCATGGGCGGATGGATCACCATGCCGGGATCCTGCAGCAGCGGGTTCAGGTCGCGGCCGTCGGGCGCCGGCGGCAGCAGGCGCTCGAACGGATTGGACGTGAACAGCATGAACAGCAGGAACCCGACGCTGATCATGGCCATCACGCTCAGGATGCGCGCCGTCATTTCCGGCGGCAGGTGGCGGCTGAAGACGCTGACTGCGGTCATCCAGACCGTGAGCATCAGCACCCACAACAGCAGCGAGCCCTCGTGGCTGCCCCACGTTGCGGCGAAGCGGTAGCGCAGCGGCAGGCTGGAGTTGGAGTTGTTCGCCACGTTCAGCACCGAGAAATCGTTGCCGACGAAAGATGCCGCCAGGCAGCCGAATGCCAAGGCCACGAAGACGAACTGCCCTTGCGCCGCCGGCCTCGCCAGCGCCATCCATGCCGGGTCTCCGCGCTGGGCGCCGATCAGCGGCACCACTGCCTGCACGCAGGCGACGCACAGGGCGACGATCAATGCGAAGTGGCCGAGTTCGGGGATCATAACCAGGGCTCGCGAGCTGTGATGAATGGGTGATTCGTTATCGTTCCGCTGTGCAGCCGCCGGCCGAGCCTTTGCAGTGCAGCTTGTGGATGATACACCCGAGCTAAACTCTGTCCATTCAGCTCGACAACGCTTCCAGAATCCGCCGCACCGGCGTCGGAATCGGAGCCCCTTTGGCCTCTTCCAGGTTCAACCACAGTCGGCCGGGCTCCTCGGCACCGGAGCGCAGCAATCGAACGCGGGCGATCAGCGGATGAATGCGCAGGCGGAAATGCATGAAGCCGTGGTCCACCGGCCGCAGGCGCTGGGGCGCATCGGTTTGCTCGCCGAAGCGATCGATGAGCGCCGCGGGCTGCTCGCTGCCCAACTCGGGGAAGCACAGAGCCCGCCCCAGAGGCAAGGGGCCGGCGGCTTTTCCAGCATGACCTCTTCGCCGGTCAGCAACACCAGCATCGTCGTCTCCCGCTGCGGCAAGAGCCTGGCGGGGCGCGGCCAAGGTAGGCGGGCCGTAGCGCGTTCGCGGCGCGCGACGCACGTATCGCTCACAGGACAGGCCCCACACAACGGAGCGCGTCTCCGGCACAAGCGGGCACCCGGGTCCATGAGCCCCTGGGTGTAGGGCTCCAGCTCCCACTCCGGCAACATCGCCTCGGCGCTGCGCCAGAGGCGATCCTAATCCGCTTTGTCGCCTTCGATACCCTCGTGCCGGGACAGCACGCGTTTCACGTTCCCGTCCAGGATGGCGTGGCGCGATCCGAACGCGAACACACAGATCGCGGCCGCCGTCGAGCGTCCCACGCCGGGGAGCGCGCGAACCGAATCGAAGTCACGCGGGAAAATGCCTGCATGCTGCTCCATGACCACGCGGGCGGCGCGGTGAAGATTGCGGCCGCGTGCGTAGTATCCGAGCCCGCTCCAATGGGCAAGGACATCGTCCTCGGCTGCGGCCGACAGTCCCTGCAGGCCGGCGAAGCGCGAGAAAACGCCGGTAGTAGGCGATGACCGCAGTCACCTGGGCCTGCTGCAGCATGACCTCCGACAGCCGGATGCGGTAAGGATCACGCGTCTGCTGTCACCGCAGGTCGTGGCGTCCGCGCTCGCGTTCCCACGCGATGACGCGCAGCAAACCCACCCGTGGCAGGACTCGACACATCACTGACAGCCTGGTTGGCATTCGCGTCGGCCGCCACCGCCCGCTGCATGCTGCCCTCGTACAGGTTTGCGGTCAGCGGATCGACGCTGAGCTTGCCGTTTTTCACCTTGTCTTCGACGCGCACGTCGCTCGCCCGGATGCCCTCGGCTGCAAGCTGTCCGATCTATTGATAGTAGAGGCGACCCTCCAGGTTGAGCGCCTTCAATGGCGACAAGTCGATCGGCTGCTCGGGTCGTTTGGGCTGAGCCGGGGAGGGCTTGGCTTGCGCGCTCTTCTGCCTGGAAGGTAGATACTTGTCCACGTCGAACCGGTCGATGTCGACTAGGAGTGATAGCCGGCGCACTGAGCGGACCGAGGTCGAGCCTGGCCTTGACCGTGCTCTCATCCAGCTTGACGATGAGGTCCGCGGCAAGGCGCTCGTTCTCCGGATCTGCACGGAGGGCGCCGAATAGCGACGCCCTCATCGCCTTCTGTGGGAGCGTCGGACTGGCGAGACTCAGATCCGCGGCGATCTTCTGCAGCTCGACGAGCCTCGGGTGCAGAGTGAGTGGCTATCGGCGTGCCGAGCGCCACCTTCACCGCGCTGTCCGTCTGCTTGGCATCGACGTTCAGCGTCAGCGAACCGATCTTGAGCGCCTTGGCCGGGCCTTCGAGCGCAGACAGCTTGAGGATCACATCGGCGTTGCATTCCGCGCCGGACAGCTTCGCGGTGAGCTGCATCGACTCGCCGCCGGCTTTGTCGGGACAACTTCCAACTTGGGGCGCTCACATTCACGTCGACGGCGTCGGCGCCGAGCTTGCCTTTGCAAGCAGCGCCAGGCCTTCGACCACAACCTCGGTTGCGCCCGGACTCAGCCGCAGCCTGTACACCCGCGTAGCCTCCTTTTACAATAGACATGAGGATATTGTGATGGTGGGCTTGGTTGCCCATTTGTAGTGATCCCGCGTGCGCTGAGTCGGCGTCGGGTGAGCTGTTTGGCGAATCGCCGCTCCGCGGCCGATGGATGGCGGGCGTTGATGCTCGTGACGCGTACGAAATACGCTAAGTGGGCAGCGCGGTGTCCTTGCTCTCGATACGCACGTCGTACTTCCAGCCGAGCCCAAGGCTTTCCACGTCGTAGCGAGCGTCCTTGCCGGTCTCACGAAGGTCGAGGTGAACAGCGACGGTCGCGGCCGCGCGCCCCAGTCTACGCTTCACCGACTAGGGCGTCGCGATGCTCTCCCCGATGCTCAGATCCGCGCGCGAGCGCGGTCAAGCGGGGATCATGCGCGCCTTCGTCGGACCGCGAGATGGTCGCCAGCGAAGAAGGGGGCACCGTTTGAGTGAGGATCAGGGCAG
>Ga0335081_10016340_pt1 | contig 12010 bp, 10 predicted proteins | sample Lox_Sample_35_FD_206713 | JGI IMG/M metagenome (GOLD analysis project Ga0335081, IMG submission 206713) | Soil microbial communities from Loxahatchee National Wildlife Refuge, Florida, United States - Lox_Sample_3.5 | ecosystem: Environmental > Terrestrial > Soil > Wetlands | place: USA... | reverse complement strand
CGCCAGCGAGCCGCACCAGCACGCGACGACCGCGGTCCCTGGCGTAACGCCACCGGACCGCGGCCGTCCCTGCCGTCGTGACGAGCCGGCCGAGCTCAGTTCACGAACACGTGCGGGTGGCTCTTGACGCTCGTGTCGGTGAGCGGGCCGAAGGTGGCGCTGAAGTTGCCCTTGCTCGGGCACGCGGCGGAGCCAGAGACCTTCGTGAAGGTCTGGTTGGTGAACGTGCTCACCTGGCCCACGTTCGACGAGGTGCCCTTGACCTGGGTCGCGCCGTAGGTGCACACGAGCGAGCCGAGGATGGTGCCGAGAGTGATCTTGGTGCGAGCCTTGCTGATCACGATGGGCTTGGTGCCAGCGCCGCTGACCGTCGTCTTGTAGGGCAGGCCGACCACGGTGACGTCCTTCACGCTCTTGGCGCCGGGCACGCCGGAGACCGAGCACTTGCCGAACGACTGCGCGGTCAGCAGCTCGGTCGCGACCTTCCCGGCGGGCGGGTTCTTGGTAACCCGGTCCGTGTAGGCCGAGGACTTGCAGGTGACGCCCGCCTTGGTGCCAGGCGAGAAGAACGTGGCCGAGCCCTTCAGGCCGGCCTTCAGGATCGCGCCGCGCTTGACGTTGGGCCCCTTCGGGCTGCCGTCCGTGAGCACGGAGTGCCCGGCGGTGCCGGCAGCGGTCGCTGCCGTGAGCGGAAGTATCGTGACCAGCCCGGCCATGACGGCCGCTGCCAGGAGCAGGTGCTTTCGCATAGGTGTGTCCCCCCCTTGGTGACGCTGAATGGCGGGTTAGCTCGTGCTGAGCTCCGATCCGACCGCCTGTACCGAGTCGGCAGTCGCGAAGGGCTGCTCGGCGACCACGCTGCTGAGCGTCATGTCAGGACGCAGTCCCGCCGGCGGGTCGGCGGCGGTGAAGGTGACCCGGATGCCATCGAGGACTCCGGTGAGCCTCGTCGTGAACAGCTCGACGTCGCCGCTGAGCCGAAGGGACGAGTCCCTGGTAGTGAAGGCGTGCCCGCCCTGGGAGACACTAAGCACGATCCCGGGCAGATTCAGCGAGCTCATGCTGAACTTGAGCATCGACTCATGGCCGCCAGCGACCGGGATGACGGCGATCCCGTCATAGGAGAGCCCGGTCAGCACCGCGAACCTGGCCTGCATGCTGGCCCGGTCGGCCGCGACGGGCGCCGAGGGCCGCCCGGCGCTCGCAGGCGCAGGCGGGCCGGCGGCCGGCGGGCCGGGAATGGCGGGCCGCGGCGCGGGCACCAGTGGCCGGGACGGGGACGGACTCGGGCCGGCGGCGGACGCGGCGGCCGGCGTGACGGCTACCACCAGCCCCCTGGCCGCCACGGCGGCGAGCACCGAGAGCGCCAGCGGCGCGATCGGCCTGGACCACGCCGCGGCACCGGTGGCCCCGCTTGCCGCGGGCCCGGCGCTCGTCGCGCTCCCGCCTGCGGGCTTGCCGTCGGCGCCGTCCTGGCCGGTCTGCGGCCCGTCGGCTCGGCGCTCCCCCTTGACCAGCGACAGGCCGCTGGTCCGCACCCGCCGCGGCGGCCCGGCACGGCCCGGCCCGGCCCGGTTCTGGCCGCCGCGGTGCTGCGCGGGGCCGCGTTGCTCGCGCTGCACCCACGCGAACGCCAGCGCCCCGCCGACCAGCCCGAGCAGCATGCCGATGAAGAAGCCGCCCAGGTTCGAGGTGACCCAGGCGGCGAGCGACAGCAACACGGCGAGCAGCGAGTAGAAGGTCCGCTGCACCGGGTTGAACAGCAGCAGCAGACCGCAGAGCAGCAGCATGAGCGGCACCAGGTACCCGGCCAGCCCCTGCAGCCCAATGTGGATGACCAGCGGAAGCGGCGCCCGCTCGGAGAGGAGGATCTCCACGCCGCCGAGCGTGACGAGCAGCCCGCCGAGGAACGGCCTGGTATGCCGCCAGCGCCGGAACGCGAGCCTGGCCCGGCGCAGCCGGCCGGGCTCGGCGGGCTCGGCCGTCACTAGCAGGAGCCGCCGAACTTCAGGCTGAACCCTGGCAGCTTGAACGTGCCCGCGGTGGTGGCGTACGCGTGCTGGTACAGGTTCGTGATCACGACCGAGGTGGCCTGCTGGCCGAAGTCACCTGCCGGGCCCCTGACCCCCGGCACCTGGTTGAGCGTGCTGGCGTCCTGGCCTATGTGCACGTTCGTGAAGGTCACGTTGCCGGAGAGCTTGTCCGCGTCCACAACGAGGTCGGTCGCCGAGACCGGGACGCGCCCGTTGCCTGCGGTGATCCGCAGCGTCAGGCCGCCCAGCGTGACCGCCTGGCAGAGGTGGCTCAGCGTCGCGTACCTGATCGCGTTCGCGGTCAGCACGATCTGGTTCGAGTGCCCGGGCAGCACCTTGAGCACGGAGGTGTCAAGCACGCCGAACTGCTCGAACCCGCGGCCCCTGAGCACCTTGGCAGTGACCGTGAACGGCGTACCTGAGATGCTGAACGAGACGGCGAGCACGCTCTGCGCGGTCAGCAGCACGAGCACCGCGGCGAGCACTGCCGCCGGGACCATGATCGCCGCGAACCGGCGCCAGCTGACCCTGCCACGGCCGCCGGAAGCCGGTGCCGGCTTGTTGTGTGCTGCCATCGCCGCCCCCTTCGAAGTCCGTCACTAGGGCTTCCCAACCAGCACGTTCCGTAACTTGATCGTAGCCCTCGGTAGTGACCCGGCGTGCGCATGCTACTCGCCGCCCGGTGACTTCGAAGCCCGCTCGGCCACGAAACTGCCGGGCTCGGCGCCCGGAGTCGCGCCGGAAGCGGGCGTCGCGCAGACTCGACGGGTGAGCATCGTCGCACTCCGCTGGATCGACCCGCCGGACGGCCCGGCCGTCGAACTGCTCGACCAGACCAGGCTGCCGGCCGTCGAGACGGTCGTGGCCTGCGCCGACGTGCCCAGCCTCGTGGAGGCGATCCGAGCCCTCGTGGTCCGCGGCGCGCCGCTCCTCGGCATCGCAGGCGCCTACGGGGTGGCGCTGGCCGCCGCGCGGGGGGACGACGTCGCGGCGGCCGCGGACGCCCTGGCGCGGGCCAGGCCCACCGCGGTCAACCTGGCGTGGGGTGCCAGGCTCGCGCTTGACGCATACCTTGGCGCCGCCGCCGGCTCCGATCCGCAGTCGCAACAGATCGGCGCCCGTGCTGCCCTGCGCCAGGCCAGGTCGATCGCCGAGGCCGATGCGAGGGCGTGCGCCCAGATGGCGGCTCTCGGCCTGCCGCTGGTGCCGGAGGGGGCCAGGATCCTCACCCACTGCAACACCGGCTCTCTGGTCACAGCAGGCGAGGGAACTGCGTTCGGGCTGATCCTTGCGGCCCATCGGGCTGGCCGGCTTGCCATGCTGTGGATCGACGAGACCAGGCCGCTGCTGCAGGGCTCGCGGCTCACGGCGTTCGAGGCGGCCAGGGCCGGCCTGCCGCATCGGGTGCTCGCCGACTCGGCCTCGGCGTCGCTGATGGCGGCGGGCCAGGTCGACCTCGTGGCGGTGGGCGCCGACCGGATCGCGGCGGACGGCAGCGTCGCGAACAAGGTCGGCACCTACGGCCTTGCCGTGCTCGCGAGATACCACCGGGTGCCGTTCGTGGTGGTCGCTCCGGTCTCTACCGTCGACTTCGCGACCCGGGACGGCGGGTCGATCGTGATCGAGCAGCGCCCGCCCGGCGAGGTGACCGCGATGGTCGGCCAGCCGGTCGCCCCGCCCGGGTCCGGTGCCTACAACCCGGCGTTCGACGTCACCCCGCCGGACCTGGTCACCGCCATCGTGACCGAACGCATGGTTATCCAGCCGGTGACAGCGTGTAATCTGCGTGTGCTGGACCGGGAGGCCTGAGTCGCCAGGCGCCCGCGGCGCCGTTTCCATGGGACGATGAGGTACATGAAAGGTCGCGTGCTTGTCGTCGATGACGATGCAGCCCTCGCCGAGATGCTCGGCATCGTGTTGCGCGGCGAGGGATTCGAGCCGACGTTCGTCTCCGACGGGGACAAAGCGCTCGAGGTGTTCAGGGACAGCAAGCCTGACCTGATCCTGCTCGACCTGATGCTCCCCGGCATGGACGGGATCGATGTCTGCCGCCAGATCAGGGCGGAGTCTGGCGTGCCGATCGTGATGCTGACCGCCAAGAGCGACACCGTCGACGTGGTGCTCGGGCTCGAGTCGGGCGCCGACGACTACATCGTCAAGCCGTTCCAGGCCAAGGTGCTGATCGCGCGGGTGCGGGCCAGGCTGCGGCGTACCGACGACCCGGCGCCGGAGATGCTGTCCATCGGGGACGTCACGATCGACGTGGCAGGCCACTCGGTCAAGCGGGCCGGCGAGGTGATCAGCCTGACCCCGCTCGAGTTCGACCTGCTTGTGGCGCTCGCGCGCAAGCCGCGCCAGGTGTTCACCAGGGAGGTGCTGCTCGAGCAGGTGTGGGGCTACCGGCACGCCGCCGACACCCGCCTGGTCAACGTGCACGTGCAGCGGCTGCGGGCGAAGATCGAGAAGGACCCTGAGCGGCCTGAGATCGTCGTGACCGTGCGCGGCGTCGGCTACAAGGCGGGCCCGGGCTGAGCGTCGGCGGCCAGTCCCGGTCGTGGCTGGCTTGGCTGGCAGGCGATGACCGGTCAGGCCGGCGGCTTCCGCTGCCGAGATCCTGGCCAGCCCGCCGCCCAGGACCCGCATGGTATGCGGCGCCAGCCAGACTGGCCCGTGGTGCCGGCGGACGCGCGGCCGCGGCAGGGCGGCTGCTCAGGGCGCGCTGGCGTAGCTCGCTCCAGCTGCGGGTGGTGGGCACGACGCTGGTCATCTCCGCCGTGGCGATCTCGCTGCTCGGGTTCTTCCTCGTGCAGCAGGTCGCATCGAACCTGCTCGGAAACGCCAAGGAAGCGGCCTTCAGCGAGGCGTCCGACGGGCTGTCCAACGCGCAGTCCAATCCGGCCGCGTTCAAGACGCCCGGCGCCGGCTCTGAGGCGCTGATGATCAAGATCGTCAGCAGCCTGAAGTCCAGCGGCGGACCGGGCGCCGACTACGGGATCGCCGTGACCGTGTACGCAGGTCCGCCGGTCTATTGGCCGGCGGTCTCCGACAACCTTAGGGTCCGCGACCTTCCCGCGGGGCTGGTCAGCCAGGTGCGGCGGCCCAGGAGCATGCAGCCGCAGCTCATCTACTGGAAGATGGGCACCGGCAGCAACGCCACCCCCGGGCTGCTGTACGCGGCGCAGTTCGGCAGCGGGTACGGCCTGTGGTACTTCTTCCCGCTCACCAACCTGCAGAGCGAGATCAGCCTGGTCGAGCGGCTGCTCGCGCTGGTGGGGCTGGCACTGGTGTTCCTGCTGGCCGGGATCGCCTGGCTGGTGACGCGCTGGGTGGTGGTCCCGGTCGCCAGGGCAGCGCAGGGCGCGCAGCTGCTGTCCACCGGCCGGCTCGACGAGCGGCTGCGAGTGCGCGGCAACGACGAGGTCGCGGCGCTCGCGACCTCGTTCAACGAGATGGCCGCCAGCCTGCAGGACAAGATGCGCGAGCTCGAAGATCTGTCCCAGGTGCAGCGCCAGTTCGTCTCCGACGTGTCGCACGAGCTGCGCACGCCGCTGACCACCATCAGGATGGCGGCCGACCTGCTGTACGAGGCCAGGGACCAGCTGGAGTCATCGGCCGCCAGGTCGGCCGAGCTGCTGCAGAGCCAGATCGGCAGGTTCGAGTCGCTGCTCGGCGACCTGCTGGAGATCAGCAGGTACGACGCCAACGCGGCCACCCTGGACGCGGAGCCGGCCGACGTCTGCGAGGTGGTGCGGCAGTCCGCCGACGTGGCACAGCAGCTGGCCGAGCGGCGCGGTTCGCGGATTGAGTTCCGGCTGCCTGTCGAGCCGTGCGTGGCCGAGATGGACCGTCGCCGGGTCGAGCGGATCCTACGTAACCTGCTGGTCAACGCCGTCGAGCACGGCGAGGGCCGGGACGTGCTCGTGATGTCGGCGGCGGACAGGGACGCGGTGGCCGTGGCCGTGCGCGACTTCGGCGTCGGCCTGGCCCCCGGCGAGGAGCACCTGGTCTTCGACCGGTTCTGGCGCGCCGACCCGGCCAGGGCCAGGACCACCGGCGGCACCGGGCTCGGACTCGCGATCGCGCTTGAGGACGCCAGGCTGCACGGCGGTTGGCTTGAGGCGTCCGGCGAGCCAGGCCGCGGCTCGGTGTTCCGCCTCACCTTGCCGCGCTCGGCCGGCACGGCGCTCGTCGGCTCGCCTCTCCCGCTGGCTCCCGACCAGGTCGACCTCTACGTGCTGCTGCCGCGGCCGGGCGCCGGGCTGCCGCCCCCGACCGGAGAGGCCGGAGCCGGGCCAGGCGAGAACGGCCACCGGCCAGTGCCCGGCCAGGAGCCGCTATGACGTGCCGCCGCTGGCTCGCCGGGGTCGGCGCGCTCGCGGCCGCGCTGGCGGTCGGCGCCTGCGCGAGCCTGCCCACCAGCGGCACCATCAGGACAAGCTCGCTGCACGGATCGTCCGGGTCGGGCCAGCCCGGGCTTCAGGTACTGCCGGCCCCTCCGGGGCCGCAGTGGTCGCCGGACGAGATCGTCACCGGGTTCCTGGCCGCCAGCGCCAGCTTCGCCGGGCGGCACGCCGTGGCCCGCGAGTACCTCACCCAGGCGTTCGCCAACGAGTGGGACCCGGGCTGGGCGGCTACCGTGATCGCCTCGCCGGCCGTGACCGAGCACTCGCTGCCGACCCAGCTCTCCACAGGCAGCCCGCGAATAGCCCAGGTCACCGTGACGGGCTCGTACACCGCATCGATGACCACCGAGGCCGAGTACGCCGCGGGGAACCTGGTGGCCACGCCGAGACCCGACACGTTCTCATTCGCGCTGATCGAGATCGGCGGCAAGTGGCGGATCGAGAACATCTTCCTGGACGGCAAGCAGCAGCCGACACTGCTGCTGCTGGCCCAGCCCGACTTCGAGCGCGACTACCAGCCGCGCGATCTGTACTACTTCCGCACCGGCATCCCGCCCGGCGGCTCCTTCGCCGGCAGCCTCATTCCCGAGCCCGTCTACATACCGCTGCGGGCGAACGGGCCGTCCGCGGTGGCCGGGATGGTCAAGTCGCTGCGCAGCTCTCCGTCGGACACGAGCTGGCTGTACGACGCGGCAGTCACGGCCTTCCCGCATGGCACGCGCGTGATCGGGGCGCAGGTGATCGGCGGGGTTGAGGCCGTGGTGGATCTCGGCGGCGCGGCGGCGAAGGCACACGCCGCGCAGCTGCGCCAGATGGCCGCCCAGATCTTCTGGACCCTCACCTCCCAGCCGTTCGCGCCGTCGGGCGGCAGCCAGATCCGGTCGGTGGTGCTCCAGATCGACCACAAGACCTGGCAGCAGATGCTGCACCCGCCGTACGACCCGCAATGGGTGGCCCGCGGCCAGTCGTCGGAGCTCTACGTGCAGGAGCCCGGCACCGCGCCGGCCTCGGCGGTCAAGATCGTGCCCGCCGCGGGCAGCTATCCGGTGACCCTGCCGGCCAGCCTCGGCAGCGCGCCGTTCACCGCGATCGCGGTGACGCCGGGGCCGCAGAACGAGGCCGTGCTCGCCGCGTGCCGTGGCAAGCAGGTCTACCTGGTGCCGCAGTGGTCCGGCGGGCCCGTGGTCACGGTGCAGCTGCCTGCCTCGTGCAGCTCGCTGAGCTGGGACGACCAGCGGAACCTGTGGGCCACGGCAGGGAACTGGGCGTACGAGCTGCCCGGTGCAGGCTTCGGCAGCCCGGTCAAGCCGAAGCTGGTCAGAGCGGACTGCACGTCGTCAGCGTGTCTCGGCACGATCTCGGCCCTGAGCGTCGCCCCGGACGGCGTCCGGGTCGCGATGATCGTCCGCACCCGCGAGAGCTCGCAGGTCGTGGTGGCCGCGATCAGCAGGTCCAACTCGTTCACCTACCTGGGCCAGACCGGGGCCGTGGTCAGCATCGGATCCGACGTCACCAACCCGGTCGCGCTCACCTGGCTCGATCCCGATCACCTGCTCGTGGTCGGTCAGTCGGCGGGCGGGTCCCAGATCTATGAGGTTCCGCTCACCGGCGGCAGCTCTACTCCGATCGCCGCCCCGCCGGGCCTGGTGACCTCGGTGACGGCGAGCTGGGTGAACGGCGCCGACCTGCCGGCCGTCGTGGTAGGGGTGGCGCCGACGGCGAAGACGTCCGCTGGCGTCTGGGAGGCGAAGGCCGGGTTGCTTGACCGCGGCTGGACGCTGATCGCCAAGGGAACAACGCCGGTCTACGGCGGCTGACCTCCGCGGCCCGTGCCCGTCGCGGAGCCGCGAGGTTGGCGTGACCCGGCACCTGACATCGGGCCCGGACAGGACTACCGTCAATGTGTGGCACCCGTCCGGGTCCGTGGTTGCGCTGGGTACACCGCCCCGAGTGCGGGACGGCGTACCTGGCAAGCCGATGCCAGCCGCAGGCGAAACGGCCCACGTAAGGCGACTTCTCGTCGACTGATCACGGTGCGGTTTAGAGGTAAGTCCTGCCTTCGCCTCCGGACCAGATGTCCGCAGCGCGGGGAGAAGGGCAGTAGTGGCACAGGAGGCCGCGAAACCCTCAGCAGGCGAATGTGGGGTCGAAGACCAGGTCGGCCGGACGGGTGCCGCTTCCGCACACCGGATGGAAGGGGGCTCGGGTCATGGACATCATCTTCAAGGGCCGTCAGACGGATGTGGCAGCGCGCTTTAGGGAGTACGCGACCGCGAAGCTGAACAGGCTGGTGAAGCTGGATGCCAAGGCGCTGAGGGTGGATGTGGAGGTGTCGGTCGAGCGCAACCCACGGCAGGCAAGCCAGAAGGAGCGGGTCGAGCTGACCGTCAGGTCGCGCGGCCCGGCCATCCGGGCCGAGGCGGCAGCGGAGGACCGCATCGCGGCGCTCGACCTGGCGCTGGCGAAGCTTGACTCACGGCTGCGCCGTGCGCTCGACCGCAGGAAGAGGCACAACGTGCACTACTGGCCGGACCGGTTCGCCGGTCCGCGCGAGCCCGAGCAGGCGGAACTCCCCGAGGGCGCCGCACTGACCGGGCAGGACCAGGCGGACCAGGAGGGCGAAGCGCCCGCCGACGCTGCCGCGGGGATCGCTGCGGGGGCCGCGGCGACGGGGGAGGCGGCGATGGGGGAGACGGGAGCGGCTCGGGCCGATCAGGCCGCTGCGTCGGCCAGGGCCGGATTCGGCAGGCGCGGACGGTCGGCTAGGAAGGCGGCGGCCGGCGCTGCGGGTGCCGACGGCGCGGGGCTGACCTATGGCACCGGGCTCGCCGAGGGCACTGGGCTCGCCGAAGGTACTACGGACTCTGTCTCCGAGGACGGTGAGTGGGCCGGTCCCGGACACGACGGCCACTCGGATAGTGTCGTTCCCATCGCGATGGAGGGGGATGGCCCGGTAGTCGTCAGGCAGAAGTTCCACCGGGCCGATCCGATCTCCATCGACCAGGCCCTTCTCGAAATGGAACTTGTGGGGCACGACTTCTACCTGTTTCATGACATCGACAAGGACATGCCGAGCGTGGTCTACCGGCGGCGTGGCTACCAGTACGGGGTCATCAGGCTGGTCGAGAACTCCACGGCGAAGCGAGCTGCCCCGACGACCGCGCAGGCTGCCATCCCGGCCCAGGGATCGGCGAAGTCGGCTGCGCGGCGGTAGGGCTGCCGGGGACGCATCGGCGGCCGCGCGGCAGGCGGCCAGGTCGTCGATGTGGCGGTTTCCGGCCGACGGTGGCCGGCGGTGGCCGGCCGGCGGGTGGTCGGCGAGAGTGGTAGCGCAGGCGTAAGGCAGGCTCCAGCGCGGTCCGGCGGCACCGGCTCGCGCCGGGGTCGGCCGGTGAGGTCACGAGAGGTACAACATGGCAGCCAGCGCGGACAGCGTTGCGGCATCGGGGGCTGGGAAAGGCGCCGAACCGATCCGCACGCTGATCGTCGACGATCACGCGCTCTTCCGCCGCGGGCTTGAGATCGTGCTCGAGACCGAGCGCGACATCAAGGTCGTGGGCCAGGCCAGTGACGGCGCCGAAGCGGTGCAGCGGGCCAGCGTGGCGCTGCCCGATGTTGTGCTGATGGACATCAGGATGCCGCGCAGCAGCGGGATCGAAGCCTGCCGCGCGATCAAGGATGTCGCGCCGAGCGCGCGGATCATCATTCTGACCATGAGCGACGAGGAGGACGATCTCTTCGAGGCGATCAAGGCGGGTGCGAGCGGCTACCTGCTCAAGGACATCCCGCTGGACGACGTTGCCGAGGCCGTCAGGTCCGTCTACGGCGGGCAGTCGCTGATCAGCCCGTCCATGGCAGGAAAGCTGCTCAGCGAGTTCGCTACGCTGGCCCGCCGCGAGGACACCGAGCCGCCGCAGGAGGTCCCTGCACCCAAGCTGACCGACCGTGAGATGCAGGTGCTGAAGCTCGTCGCTCGCGGCATGAACAATCGCGACATAGCAAAAGAATTGTATATATCAGATAATACAGTGAAAAACCATGTCCGGAACATTCTGGAGAAACTTCAGATCCACTCCAGGATGGAAGCCGTGATGGTCGCGGTCCGCGAGAAGCTGATCGAACTCTCCTGACCTCACCCGCGCCCGTGTGCAGCGGCGGGCAGCGCCGGGTTCGTCGGGCGCCGGGTTCGTCCGGGCGCTGGCCTCTTCAGGCGCCTGACGAGGCCAGCGCGGACCGCAGGCGCGGTTCGAGGTCAGCCGGACGAACCTCGGCAACCTGCACGCTGTCGCAGCCGACCCACTCGGCAGCCTCGGTCAGCGCCCTGGCCATGGGCTCGGTCGCTCGCGGCACCTCCAGCGTCACCTGCCGCGCCACCAGCGTCCGCCCCTCCCTGGCCGGGTCCACCCGGCCGACCAGCCGGCCCCCGGCCAGCAGCGGCATCGTGAAGTACCCATGCACCCGCTTGGCCCGCGGCACGTAGGCCTCCAGGCTGTGCACGAAGCCGAACATCCGCAGGGTGCGCTTGCGATCCCACACCAGCGAGTCGAACGGTGACAGCAGCGTGGCCCGATGCCGCCCGGTGCCGCCTGGCCGGCCGCCGTCCAGCACGCCCGCGATGGCCCGCGGATCGGCCCAGGCGGGGCTCGGCGCGCCCAGGCCGCCGTCGATCGCCACCGGAACGAGGCCGGCCGCGAGCGCCGCGTCGTCCGCCGACAGCCTGGCCCCGTTGCGGCCAGACCCGAAGTTCGGCAGCCGCTGGTAGTCGGTAAGGTCGGAGCGGGTGACGACGCCGAGCGCACGCGCCGCCACGCCGGTCAGGTGGACCAGGCAGTCGGCGTCCGAGGGGTCCTGCTCCAGCAGGTCGGCTGGCAGGACACGCTCGGGGAGGTCGTACACCCGGCGCCAGCCGACCCGCCGGGCGCAGATCACCTTCCCGGTGCCCAGCAGCCACTCGACCGCGATCTTGGTGTCCGACCAGTCCCACCAGGCGCCGCCATTCTTCGCCCCGCCAAGCTGCGTCGCGGTCAGCGGGCCCTCGGTGCGCAGCCTGGCAAGCACCTCGGTGCATACGGTCTCGCTGAAGGGGTGCCAGTGTCGGCCGCGGGCGAGTATCGCCCGTCGCCGGAAGGCGTAATAGGGCCACTCCTCGATCGGGAGCACGCACGCGGCATGTGACCAGTACTCGAACGCCGCGGGATTCGCCGGATGCCAGTAGGCGCGCTCGACCTGGGTGCGGCCGACCGCGCCGAGTCTGGCGTAAGCGACAAGCTCGTGCGAGCGGGCGAGCACGCTGATCGTGTCGAGCTGGACGGCGCCGATCCGCCGCAGCATGGCGCGGACTCCGCCGGCCTTGGCCTGCGATCCCATCAGCCCCTGAGCGTGCAGCGTGATGAGCCTGACGTCATCCGGCGACAGCTTAAGCTCAGGAGCGGGAGCGCTGGAACCGGCCACGATCGGATCGTAACGGTCGCCACCGACAATCTTCCGCCGTCAGGCAGCCGGTCGGCTTAGTACCAGTCTTCGAACGTGTTGGTGGCGATCGAGGTCAGCAGCCCGACAGCGGTGATGCCCGCG
>Ga0335081_10016339_pt1 | contig 12011 bp, 10 predicted proteins | sample Lox_Sample_35_FD_206713 | JGI IMG/M metagenome (GOLD analysis project Ga0335081, IMG submission 206713) | Soil microbial communities from Loxahatchee National Wildlife Refuge, Florida, United States - Lox_Sample_3.5 | ecosystem: Environmental > Terrestrial > Soil > Wetlands | place: USA... | reverse complement strand
CGCCGACCAGGACCACCTCATCGATCTGATCCGGCCCGATGCCGGCGTCCCGCAAGGCCTGGCGGCAGGGATCCAGCGTTCGTTCGACAATGGGCATGACGAGCGATTCCAGCCGGCTGCGGGTGAGCGGAACCCGATGCGTGGTGCGTTCACCGGGCAGGCCGATCTCCACGACCGTTTGCTCTTCATCGGACAGTGCGCATTTCGCGGCTTCCGCCGCCAGCCGCACGGCCGACCAGCCGCCGGCGCCGGCCGCTTCCAGCCGTTGCGCCCCGCCCAACTGGTCGACCAGCCACTCGGCCACCAGCCGGTCCATGTCGTCGCCGCCGAGGTGCGTGTCGCCGTTGGTTGCCAACACCTCGAAGATGCCCGATTTGAGCGCGAGGATGGAAATGTCAAAGGTGCCGCCGCCCAGATCATAGACGGCGATCTTCCCCTCCGTCCGCTGATGCAGCCCGTAGGCGAGCGACGCGGCGGTCGGTTCGTTGACGATCCGCAGCACCTCCAGGCCGGCGATCCGACCGGCGTCCTTCGTCGCCTGCCGCTGGCTGTCATTAAAATAGGCTGGCACGGTGATGACAGCCTGGCGTACCGGCTCCCCCAGTCCCGCCTCCGCCCACCGCTTCAATTCATCGAGTATCATGGCGGAGATTTCGGGCGGGGTGAAACGACGGCCGCCGATTTGCAGTCGGATGACGCCCGGCGGCTCTTCCACGACATCGAACGGGAAAAATTTGAGCTCAGGCCGGACGTCGGCAAGGCCCCGGCCCATGAAGCGCTTGACCGAATAAATCACGTCGACCGGATGGGTGGCCATCCGCCGCCTGGCCTCACACCCCACTGTAATCCGACCGTCTGCAATCGAGACAACAGAAGGCAGCAGACGCTCCCCGCCGGGCCCCGGAATGATCCGCGGCCGTGCCGCGTCCATCACGGCCACCAGACTGTTGGTCGTTCCCAGATCAATGCCGACGATCTTTGGCATCGCTCCGTCCTTCCAGCGTCATCGTCACATCCTCGATTGTGTTGACCAGATATTGGCGACCCGAGAGGCGGTCACGCAGGGCGCTGACCACCCGACGCTTGTCCTCGACGGCGACGCCGTCGACCGCGCGATCCCACCGCGCCGAGAGCTGACGCAATTCCTCGTCCACGAGGGCCAGCCGTTGTTGCCAGCGCTCCAGTTCCGCGTGCAGTTGCTCGCGCACGACCGCGTCGTCGGCGTGTTCCCTGGCCCTCTCGAGCACCTCCTGTAATTCAAAGACCTCCTCCAGCAGATCGGCCGGCGCCTTGGCTGCGATCTCCCGCTCGCCCGTCTCCAGCTTGATCAGCGTCTGGATGCGCTCGATCGGATCGCGGAGCGCGCGATAGGCCCGATTCAGCCGTGACGATGCCTCGAGACTCAGCGCCTGCTCCCGACTCGATTTCGTCTGAAAATAATCCGGGTGGATCAGGCGGCTCCGTTCATGATATCGTTCGGCAAGCAGCCGTTCATCAAGCTGAAGATGACGGGGCACCCCAAGGCAGGCGAAGTCATCGATGGCGTCAGGCAGCGGCTGGATGGACCCGCAGGCCGGGCAGATCCAGGCCTCCCCCGTCTTGCCCCCGCATCGCCAGCAGTGTCGAGGAATCTCCGGGCCTCCACGGTCCGCCGACTGCTGCGAGGATTGCGCCACTGCCGAACGAAACGGAATGACCGGAGGCGTCAGGCTGAAAAGGATTCCCCGCAGCCGCAGCTCATCTTTGCGTTGGGGTTGTTGAACTTGAAGCCTCCGCCGGACAGGCTGTCGACGAAATCGAGCACGGTGCCCTGCAGGTACAGCGCACTCTTCGGATCGATCAGCACCTTGACGCCGTCGCACTCGACCACCTCGTCATGGGGCCCTTGTTTCGGCTCGAAGGCCAGCGCATAGCTGAGTCCTGAGCAGCCGCCGCCCCGCACGCTCACACGCAGCAGCGACCCTTCCGGCTGCGAAGCCAGTAGGTGTTTGACCTTTTTGACCGCCGCCTCGGTCAGACTGACCGGGCTGGTATGCACATCCGCCATTGCTCGCCTCCTGTTCGCAATCCGCCCGGCAGGCTCAGCGCTGCCGCTCCGCGGCCGTCGGTACCGGCGCAGCCGCGTGGTCTCCGCGCTTCTGGCGGTAGTCCTCCAGCGCCGCCTTGATGGCGTCCTCGGCCAGCACCGAACAATGGATCTTGACCGGCGGCAGATGCAATTCATTGACAATGTCGGTGTTCTTGATTTGCATCGCTTCGTTCACGCTCCGCCCCTTCAGCCATTCCGTGGCCAGACTGGAGCTGGCAATAGCGCTGCCGCATCCGAAGGTCTTGAACTTGGCGTCGACGATCACATCCTTGTCGACCTTGATCTGCAGCTTCATGACGTCGCCGCACTCCGGCGCGCCGACGATGCCGGTCCCCACGCTGGGGTCGTTCTTGTCCAGGCTCCCCACATTGCGCGGGTTGTTGTAATGATCGATCACCTTTTCGCTATACGCCATGGCCGTCAGCCTCCTTCAAACCCCGTCCGTTGATTATTCAGCCTTCCATTCCACCTTGCTCAGATCGACGCCTTCCTTGGCCATCTCATAGAGCGGTGACATCTCGCGCAGCTTGGTCACGATTTCGACCGTGCGCCGGATCACATACTCCACCTCCTCTTCCGTGTTGAACCGTCCCAACCCATAGCGGATCGAGGAGTGCGCCAGGTCGCTGCCGACACCCAGCGCCTTGAGCACGTACGAGGGTTCCAGTGTCGCCGACGTGCAGGCCGACCCCGATGACAGGGCGATGTCCTTCAACCCCATCAGCAAGGACTCCCCCTCAACGTAGGCGAAACTGATATTGACATTGTTGGGCAGCCGCTGGGTCGGATGGCCGTTCAGATAGGTGTCGTCCAGCTGCGTCATGATGCCGTCGCGCAGCCGGTCGCGGAGCGCCGCGAGCCGCTTCGACTCCTCGGCCATCATCCGCCGGCAGATCTCGGCCGCCTTGCCGAAGCCGACGATCAACGGCACCGCCAGCGTGCCGGAGCGCATCCCCCGCTCGTGGCCGCCGCCATCGATCATCGGGACAAGCCGCACGCGGGGATTCTTGCGCCGGACGTACAGCGCGCCGACGCCCTTGGGCCCGTACATCTTGTGCGCCGTGAACGACAGCAGATCGATGCCCGCGGCCTGCACGTCAACCGGAATCTTGCCGACGGCCTGCGTGGCGTCGCTGTGGAAGAGCACGCCGCGTTCTTTTGCAATTTTGCCGATGTCGGCGACGGGATTGATCGTGCCGATTTCATTGTTCGCCAGGATGACCGAGATGAGGATCGTCTTCGGGGTGATCGCCTGCTTGATCGCTTGGGGATCAACAAGCCCATCGGTCCCCACCGGCAGATAGGTCACCGAGAACCCCATCTTCTCCAGCCGCTTGGCCGTGTCCAGCACGGCGCGGTGTTCGGTCACCGTGGTGATGACATGGTCCCCCTTTTCCCGGTACATTTCGGCGACGCCGCGCAACGCCAGATTGTCCGATTCGGTCGCCCCGCTGGTGAAGATGATCTCCTTCGCGTCGGCGTTGATCAGCTCGGCGATCTGCTGGCGCGCGGCCTCGACGGCCGCCTCCGCCTCCCAGCCGAACGCATGATTGCGGCTGGCGGCGTTGCCGAACTTCTCCGTGAAATAAGGCAGCATGGCCTCCAGGACGGTTGGGTCGACCGGCGTGGTGGAATGATTATCCATGTAGATCGGCAGTTTCATGCTTGGACTCCTTCTTCCTTCGCCATCGGGGCATAAATTGCATTGAGGGTCATCCGGCTCAACAGGGCGGCGATGTCGGCCTGCACCTGCCCGAGCGGCCGCCGGATCGTGCAGTGTGAAAGCTGGTCGCAGGCGCCGATGCCATGGTCCCGATAGCAGGCCGCGATGGCGAAGGGCCCTTCGATGGCTTCGATCACCTCGCCCACCGTTATCCGCGAAAGCTCCTTGGCCAGACTGTACCCTCCGTGCGAGCCATTATGGCTCTGGATCAACCCGTGCTTGGCCAACCGCTGAAGGATCTTGGCCAGCAATTCCATCGGAATATGACACTGATCCGCAATCGCCTTGGTCGTGACCAGCCGTTTCCCCTCATGCTCGGCCAGACAGCCAATCGCCATCAAACCATAATCGGTCTTTTTTGAAAACTTCAGCATCTGATTATCTTATTTATTCAATCTGTTATATTATTTTCATATATCCGACTGTTTTTGTCGTACTTAAATATACCATTCACTCATCGCGATTGTCAACGGAAAATTGACTGGGGAGGGGCGACAGCGCGCGGAGGAAGAATTAGACGAAATAACGGCTCACGTCCACCCCATAGGCGAGAGGGTCGATCGTCTTCACAATGCTGTGACGGTAGTGGCCCGTTTTTTCATCCTGCTCGTCCAGATCGATGATATCACCGTCAACGGCGTTGCCCTTCCCATCGGCGATGATTTTGACCGTGGGGCGATCAGCCTTGTCGATGTTGCCGCTCACTTTCACGACCACGCCCAGCTCGCTGGAGTCCAACAGAACCACCGTCCCCACCGGGAAGATGCCGATGCTGTTCACGAACACCTTCAGCAGCAGGGGATCAAAGGCCCTGCCGCTTTTGGCCAGCATGAACTTGAGCGCCTTTTCCGGGGAATAGGGAACGCGGTTGTAGACCCGGGCCGACGTCAGCGCATCGTAACAATCGGCGATGCCGATCACGCGGCCGAACAGCGTCATGTCCCATGACCGCGGTAGCCGCGGGTAACCGGACAGGTCATAATTCAGGTGATGCTCGAACGAACCGAAGCTGATCCGGATGGCCGACTCGGTCGGTCCTTTGATTTTGATGATGGTTTTCACGCCGAGGATCGGGTGGCGGCGCACGACCTTCCAGTCCTCCTCGGTAAAGTCGGTCGGCTTATTGAGCAGATCGTGCGAGATCGACGCCTTGCCCAGATCGTGGAACAGCGCTGCCATCCCCAGATCGCTCAGGAGGTTGCGGTCATAGCCCAGCCGTTGGGCCAGCACCATCGAAAGGATGCAGACATTGACCGTGTGGTTGTGCGTGTATTCGTCATGGCACCGCAACGTGGTGAGTCCGACCAGCGCCGCTTCGTCCTGTAACAACTGATCGACCATCGACTGCACCACCCGTCTGGCCCGGTACAGATGCAGGTTTTGCCCCACCTTGACGTTGTCCATCACCTCGGCGACCGCCGCAAACGCCTTGGCATAGGCCCGCTTGGCCATCTCCTTGCGGTCCTTGGTCATTTCCTCCAGCGATTCGCGTTCCTCTTCCTTTTGAAACTCCTCAACCCCCACGCTGAGGACGCCGGCCCGCTTGAGTTGCTGCTCGAACTCGGCAAACGCCCATTCCCCTTTGGCGGTCTGCATGGCGAACATCTGGATGAATTTCACCAGCTCATCGGCTTTGACCGATTCCTGGAAAATAATGGTCCCAATCTGGTGGCTCTTCAAATCCTCCATCACGTGGGTGAAGTTGGCATAGGTGTCGATGTCCATCTTCAACTTTATTTCGCCGATGAACAGCGCGTCCCGTTCGACGCGGAGGGACAGATCGCCCAGTTGGCTCTGCAGGCTGGAGAGCGTCCGCTGGAACTGCTCGAAGGCCTGCTCGAAGGCGACGTTCTTCACATTGTGGATCTGGGCGGTGCGCAGCAGGATCGAGAACTGGTTGACCAGCCCTTTGCCCAACTGCAACAGTTCTTGATCGACGCCGACGCTCATCACCTGGCCTGCCGGATCACCAGTTCACGGGCCGTGCCCCGCAGGGCGGCCAGGCAGGCCTCCTGCACTCCTCGGCTGGCGTGCTGGCTGCCCTCCTCCAAGAGGGCGATCGCTTCGTCCGTCCCCATCTGTTTGAGGGCATAGGCGGCGCACCAACACGATTGTTCATGTTCGCTCCGCCGCCACCAGGAGCTGCCCTTGAGAAACTGTTTGAGCACGGCCAGGGCCTCAGGACGACCGGACGAACCCAGGGTGACGAACGCATCGAGTTTTTCCGCCACGTCCTTGGCGGCAAACTGCCTGTCCTCGATGATTGCGGTCAACGGCTCGATGACGCGCGGGGTCTTCCGCCGGGCCAACGCCCTCATGGCCATCATTCTGACCGAACTCTCCTGGTCAGGCAAGCACTCCAGCAGCACATCGATCACTTTTTCCGAGTCCATGCCATCCAAGATCTTGATGATCTCTTTGCGAACCCGCGGTTCGGGGTGGCGGACGAGCGGCGCCAAATACGTAATCACTTTGGCCCCCCCGATCCGTCCCATGACATAAATCAGGTTGCGCACCACGAACCACCGATCATCCTTTAATCGGCCGGCCAGCACCTCAAGATGGTCCTGGCCCAGCGGCACCATGGCATCGCAGATGACTTTGCGGGTTTTCATCACGACCACCGTCCCCAGCAGATCGGAGAGCGGCCCCAGCGCCTGCGGGGTCATCGTCTGAATGAATGCCGTGAGGGAGGGGGCATCCACCTCCTTTTCCTTGTTCAGCACCGCGGCGAGTTTATCAAGCCGCTCCGGCGCGCCCAGGCGCACCAGGAACTGGTGAAGACTGGTCCGAAAGGCTTCTGCCTGCTGGGGGGGGTGATCATAGAGCTGCCTCACCTTCGTCGCGCACGATGCCGCACGGTACAGGTCTCCCCGTTCGAGGAACAGATCCACCATTTTTTCCAAGATCTCAAGAATCTCGCCAAATGACGTCTCGTCCAGCTCGATTTCCAGCATCACGGTGAGGATGTCGAGCAATTGCGCGACGGCGTCCCGCTGTTGTTCCTTCGCGATCTGCTGTTTCAGCTGCTGGATCTCCTCGTCGGTGAGCTTGAAGATGATCATCGGATGCTCAAGTCGCTTGGGACCTTCGAGCGCGGAGGAGGGAAGGGTCTCCACCTCCTGTCGGACCATGGTCTTCAAGTCCGGCACCTTCAACTCAACCTGGTCGGGGACAGAGTCGGCATGCTCAGGCAACTCGTCGACCACCACCGTCGTGATGTGAGGCAGGTCCCGTTTCCACAGCAGACTGACCAGATCGTCGTCCAGCGCATTGGGATCTTGATCGCTCCCGATGACCTCCAAGAGTTCGACCAGCTCCCCCTGCTCCAGCCCCTCGTGAAACGTCAATTCGGTGATCCCGTCCACGTAACACCGGAAGGCCAGATTGTCCTGGCGGCCCTCCTGCTCATAAACGACCTCTCCATCGACCACAAACGCGTGCTGTCGGACCTTCAACCGCAAGGCGCCGTAGGCGCGAAGGTAGAGCTCAAACCGCTCGTAGAGGTCGGACAGGAACTTCTGGCGCATCGGATTGTTGGCCAGATACAGTCTGACCGTTTTGGCCGTTTTGACAAATTGAAGCAGCAGCTCGCGGACGGACTTGAGCTTCTGCGGATCGATGTCGTTTTCGGACTGTTGGGGAAGATTCGCTTCCATCGTCGATTAAAAAAGTGTGGCAAACCCGCTGTCCGACGCGTAAACTCAGTATAGTCGCCCATGCACAAACTGTCAAAATTTCTGGGCACCTAGATGCCCGCGACCGCACGTGCGGGCCGTGAGGCCATGCACTTTCCGCTCAACGAGCACAGTCGGATTTGCCGGCATGAGGGCGACTCATTCTCCAGCCGCGGATCGCGTGCTGACCGGACCAGCCCCCCCTCGAACCATCCGCCTCCGTTGATGGGCCCTTGGGGAAGCCTCGGACTGCGGAGAAAAAGAACATCGGAGCGCCGGCGACGCATTGCCCCGCCCATCGCGTGCCAGTCTCTCCTGTTCCCCCCGCTTGGCAGTGCCCGGCATCATGTCTGTGCCAATCCGGGGGCTTGAATCCTCCGCCCTTCTCCGCATCCATGACCGTCCCGACCACTCTCATCACTCTGCCGGCCGGCGCCTTGACCCCGGCAGAAGTCTTTCGCCGACTGGAGAGTCATCCAGCCCTCCGGGCGGTGGCGCTGCTGGAGAGCGCGCAATCAATCGGCCCGACAGGACGATTTTCATTCATCGCCCTGAACCCGTTCCTGAGGGTCCAAAGCACCGGCTCAGCCATCACGTTCAGCGGGAACCGGACCGGAACGGTTCAGGGTCGACCGCTTTCCTATCTCCGTTCCCTGCTCTCTCACTACGCACTCCCCGCACCACCCCAGGATCTGCCGCCGTTCCTGGGGGGCGCCGTCGGCTATTTCGGCTACGATCTCGTGCATGGATTTGAACGGCTCCCCCGCTCAGCCATCAGGGATCCGGCCCTGCCCGACCTTGACCTTTTTCTGACGGGCACGGTCGTCGCCTTCGACCATCAAGAGGCCACGCTGACGATCGCCCACACACCGTTCGGCGGTCCGGGCACGCCCCCGATCGATGAAATCCTTCGCGCATTGGAACGAGAAAACGGCCCCCCCCGGTCACGTCTCGCCGCGGACAGTCAGCGACCCGTCCCGATCACGGCGGGGCAGACAAGGGGCGACTATGAAGCGCTGGTGCGACGGTGCTTGCGCTACATCGCGGCCGGTGACATTTTCCAGGCCAATCTGGCCCACCGGTTCAGCGTCGACCTCGGAGCAGTGGAGCCGTGGACGATTTATGAACGGTTGCGCGCCATCAATCCCTCGCCGTTCGCGGCCTACCTAAATTGCGGTCTGCACCGGTTGGTCAGCGCCTCTCCGGAGCGTCTCGTGTCGCTCCACGGTCGGCACGTCCAGACCAGACCCATTGCCGGCACCAGGCCGAGGGGGGTGGAACAGCAGCAGGATCTCGCCCTCGTCCGAGAGCTGTTGTCCAGCGAAAAAGAGCGTGCCGAGCATTTGATGCTGATCGATCTTGAACGCAACGATCTCGGCCGCGTCTGCGACTATGGCAGCATCAAGGTGGACGAACTGATGGTCACCGAACGCTACTCTCATGTCACCCATTTGGTCAGCAACATCACGGGGCGCCTTCATCCCGGCAAGGACTGGGCCGATCTCCTTCAGGCGGTCTTCCCGGGCGGGACCGTCACGGGCGTGCCCAAAGTCCGGTGCATGGAGATTCTCGATGAATTGGAGCCGGTCGGACGGGGGCCCTACAGCGGCTCGATCGGCTACGTGAGTTTTGCCGGCGACTTGGACATGAACATCGTGATTCGGACGCTGATCGTTCAGGGACAGACCGGCAGCTTTCATGTGGGCGCCGGGATCGTTGCAGACTCCGATCCCGCCCGAGAATATGAAGAAACGCTCTACAAAGCGCAGGCGATTCGAGACGCCCTGGCCGGCGCCTGATCCGTTCGAAGGGTTCGCCGGGTTCGCTTCCGTGAACGGCCGGCTCCAGCAGGCACGTGAGGCGTGTGTCTCAATCTTCGATCGGGGGCTGTTGCACGGCGACGGAATCTTCGAAACATTCAGAACCTACGATGGTCGTCCGTTCCTCCTCAATGACCATCTGCGCCGGCTGCGACGGTCCGCACGGGCCATCGGACTGCGGCTGCCCCAACCCGCCGCGTGGTTTCGCCGCCAGATCTCGGCGGTCGTGAAGGCCAATCGCCTCACAGACGCCATTGTCCGGCTGACCGTCACAAGAGGCATTGGTCCGGCGGGGCTCGAACCGCCCGCGGTGGAATCGCCAACCGTCATCCTCTTTGCCCGCCCCTTTCCAGGATATGCCGACGCGCGTATTCGTCGGGGGCTGCACGTCGTCTTTGCCGATTTCAGACGTGCGGCCTCCAATGCGGCCCCTCCGCACGCCAAAAGCCTTAATTATCTTGTCAGCATTCTGGCCAAACGGGACGCGTCCAACCGGTGCGCAGATGACGCCCTCTTGCTCAGTGGGGACGGCCACTTGTGCGAAGGAACCACCAGCAACCTGTTTTTTGTCCGGAACGGCGTCCTGTGCACCCCCTCCCCCCGCACAGGCCTGCTCGAAGGGATTACACGCCGGGTCATCCTGCAACTAGCCCGACGGCTCGATATTCCCGTGCGGCAAGGCCTGTTCCATCCTCAAGCGCTACAGGCGGCCGATGAGGCGTTTCTGACCAACACAAGCTATGAAGTAATGCCGGTGTCTCGGGTGGAGGGGCGTCGGATCGGAACGGGAACACCCGGCCCCATGACGCGCCGATTACTCCGGGCGTTTCGACGGTTGCGATGACGGCTCGCAGGCGGCAGGCGGTCTCCCAAGCTATCCCAATCATGCGGCGTGTCGATGTCGTGCTGGTCCGTCCGCTCAGGCCGGGCAACATCGGCGCCGCCGCACGGGCCATGGAAAATCTTGGAGCAGGACGGCTGGTGCTGGTCTCGCCCTGCGACCATCTCGCGACGGAAGCCCTCCAACTCGCCTACGGCGCCCAGGACCGGCTGAATCATGCCACCGTTGCGGCCACGCTGGCCGAGGCGGTGGCATCCTACCGTTGCGTCGTCGGCACCACGGCGCGGGCGCACCGCGGCTACGGACCGGCCGACCTGATCGGCCCTGTTCGACGAACCCTGCTGTCGCGGTTGAGGCGAGGGCGAATCGCTCTTGTCTTCGGTTCGGAGCAGAACGGATTGGTCAACGAGGAAATCGCACTGTGCCACCGACTCATCCGGCTCCCAATGGCCGTCCCCGCCCCTTCTTACAATCTGGCCCAGGCGGTGCTGTTATCGCTGTATGAACTGTTCACCGCCGCGGACCACCCGCTGCCGGCGCCCGCTAGGTCAACAGCAACGTCGCAGGACCTTGAGCGGATGTACGATGAATGGGCGGCACTCCTCTCCGCCATCGGTTTCCTCAACGGGTCGCAGGGGGGTCGGACGATGATCGACCTTCGCCGAATATTCCACCGCGCGGACCTGAATGAACGGGAAGTGCGGATCATCAGGGGGCTTCTTCGACAGACGTTGTGGCGGGAAGCGCATCCGAAGTCGCGGCCCGCCGCCGCACCGTCGCGACAGCCGAGCGGGAATCGATCTCAATCCAGGGCCGATGAAGGAGAACTCTTATGACGAGGTTGGAGCGGGTGACACCACACTCGGTACTTCGTTCAGCTTTTCGATCTTGACCTTGCTGATCCGATGGCCTTCCATATCCACAATAGTCAATTTATACCCGCCGAAGCGGATGATTTCACCCCCGCGGGGCATGTCCTGCAATTCGTGGAGCACAAATCCTCCAAGCGTTTCATATTCAGGTGAATCGGGCACGGCAAATCCATAGTCTTCCCGCAGATCGCGGATCGAAAGCGACGCATCCGCCACCACGGTGCCGTCCCTGAGCCGCTCCACCGCGCGTTCTTCAACGTCCGACTCGTCTCGGATTTCACCGACGATCTCTTCGATCAAATCCTCCATCGTGACGATTCCCTCGACGCTGCCGTATTCATTAATGACGATCGCCATCTGACACCGGCGCCGCTGCATTTCTTTGAGCAAGCGGCTGATCTTTATCGTTTCGGGCGCGAAATAGGCGGGGCGGACCAGGTCCTTTACTTCGAACGGTTTCGACTCGGCGATGACGCGGAGCACGTCCTTGTAATGAAGAATGCCGAAGATGTCATTGATGCCCTTGGTATACACCGGATAGCGCGAAAACTGATGGTCCGCCATATAGGCCAGCAGTTCCTCACTGGTAATGCCGGCCGGAATTCCTCGAATCTTGGGGCGGGGGATCATGACTTCCTTAACATAGATGTCATTGAACTGAAAGACGCTCAGAATCAACTCCTGCTCCGTCCGGTCAAACACCCCCCGTTCGCGGCCCTCAGTCAGCAGAAATTTGATTTCCTCCTCAGAAATGGACGCGCCTTCGCGCACCCCTTTGATTCCAAACGGCTTCAGTAACATTTTGGTGGAATAGGTCAGGAGATTATTGGCTACGGCGGTCAACTTGGCCACCAATCCAATCGGGGCGGCGATCAGGGGGACGATCTTATCGGGATAGCGAAGCGCAATGGATTTCGGAACCAGCTCACCGATGACCAGGGTCAGGTACGCCACGATGATGACCATGCACCCCACGGCCAGCGCCTCAC
>Ga0335081_10016338_pt1 | contig 12011 bp, 8 predicted proteins | sample Lox_Sample_35_FD_206713 | JGI IMG/M metagenome (GOLD analysis project Ga0335081, IMG submission 206713) | Soil microbial communities from Loxahatchee National Wildlife Refuge, Florida, United States - Lox_Sample_3.5 | ecosystem: Environmental > Terrestrial > Soil > Wetlands | place: USA: Florida... | reverse complement strand
CTGTTCGCTCAAAGACCCTGCAAACCGCTTGAGATACGCTGCAAGCGGGCCTTCCGGTGCTCGTATCAGAACCACCTGGCCGTCAATGCTAAACTTCACAGTAAACTCCTTTCCCCTAAAGGGGCTGAGGAGTTCATACTATGTCGCTGCAGACGAGCTCGTTCGCCCCAAAACACAGGGCCAGCACGCCGCGACAAGACATAGTCCGGAAGGGTAGATAGTGGCGACTATGTCTTCAAAGACATAGAAGGCATACATACGCGAGCGAGATGATCCGTTCGAGCGTGACCTTGCCTGCATTAATGAAGTTACTCGGCCATACCGATCCAGAGATGACGATGCGTTACGTCAATGTCACGTCGAATGATTTGCAGCGCGAGTACCATCTGGCCCGCGCGAAACCTCGACACCTATCCCCACATCCGAAGGCGCCAACAATTTCGCCCGCACCGGTTTGGACGGCGTCATCGACTCTCTGCTCTTCGCTCAACATGCCATAGAGATGTTCCGTCGCTCCCTACCAGATGGCCCTTCGCGACGATGCCTTGATCGACTTTCGAATCGGCTCACCAAATCCTCGCCCAAGCTCGCAAACTCAGCCCGTCCGCATAACGGGCAGAGAGCCGCCTGGGACGCCGAGAGCCGCGGCCTTCAGATCTCGCGCGAACACATCTCGCGCCTTCTGACCCTCGCAGAGCCCCATGAATATCCGGTTGCGCCCCCCCAAATCAACGGGCTACAGATTCGTGAGCCGATTTCCGACCAAGTCTTGCCTGCAAAAGCATTCGCGAGCTGTTCGGCGCTATCCACCTATGGTCGCGCGCAAGAGCGACTGCGCGCCGCGACCGTCCGCCGGGAATTCCCGGCCGCGCGTTATGCGCTCGGACCGTCTCGTCTAACTCTAACCCCGGCCGTCGGCGGCCAATCGGCGGACGCGGTCCCTTTTAGTTGTGGGGACAAAATCCGCGTGGAGGTCGCCTGACAGATCGGCTATCGGTGAAGCGTGGCGACGAGTTCCTGGAAATGAGGGTTCTGGCGAAGCCTTTTCAGGTCCTCGTCCCCCATTAGCCGGGAGACGTCCTTATATCCGCGATCGACGGCTTGCTGGAGGTAGCGAAGCGCGTCGTCAGGCCGGTTGGCCGCCGCTGCCACACATGCAAAGGCGTACCACGCCGCCCATCGGTTTCCGCGTTTTGCCGTGTTGCTTTCGTTTCCAAGCATGCCTTGAAACAGCCTCGCGGCCTCCGTGTACCGATGGCGGTAAGCCATCGCCATTCCGAGTTGCTGCAAGGCGTCCAACGTGCCGGGATGGTTCGGCCCCAAGCTGCGAAGCTCGACTTCGAAAGTCCTGCGGGCGACGCGTTCGGCTTCGGCGTAGCGGCCCTGGCGGTTCAGGATTCCCGCGAGATTGCCCTGTGATATCAAGGTATCGAGGTTTTCCGGCCCAAGGATCCGTACCTGAGTCTCCAGCGCAGCACGTTGCAGTTGTTCCGCTTCGCGCAAACGGTTTTCCTGGAAGAGCAGGCTCGCCAGGTTTGCCTGAGACTCCAGGGTCTCGCGGTGTTCCGGCCCGAGAGTTCGCAATCGAATCTGCACCGCCGCCCGGCAGAGAATTTCGGACTCGGACAGGCGGCCTTCCAGATTTAGAAGTCCCGCGAGGCCATCTATGTTCCGCACCGTTTCCGGATGTTCGGGTCCCAGCACTCGGCGCTCGACGGCCAAGACCTCACGGTACAGCGGCTCCGCCTCCGCGTAGCGGCCCTGTGACCGGATGACCAAGGCCAGATTGGCCATCGTCAAAACCGTACTGGGGTGATCGGGCCCCCAGACACGGCGGCCGACCACGAGTAGCCGACGAAACTCTCCTTCGGCCTCGGCAAATCGGCCCTGATACCAAAGCGCCGAGGCCAGATCCTCCGTAGATCGCAGAGTCAGTGCATGCTCGGGGCCCAGGTTCCGTGCCCCCTCTTGGATCGCCTCACGCTCCAGTCTCTCCTCCTCGTCATAGTGACCCAGATGTTGAAGGATAATGGCCAGGCTATCCATGGTCTCGAGCGTAAGAGGGTCTTCGGACCCCAGAACCCGGCGCTCGCCTGCCAAAGCCTGGCGCGCCAGCTTCTCCGCTTCGGCATCGCGTCCCTCCTTGTCCAGAATGAATGCAAGCTGACTGACTGACTCGAGTGTCTTTCGATCGTCGGGTCCTAGGAGGCTCCGGCGAGTATCCAATGCGCGCCGGGCCAACTCATGCGCGCGAGCGAATAGTCCCAAGTTGGTGTAAGTGCGCGCCATGACTTGCATTAATTGAGACTGGACCTCGGCGTCCTGGGCCAACCCCTGGCTCATGTCATTCGACGCCTTATCGAGGATCTCCCGTGCCGTCACACGATTGCCGCGCGCCTCGTTTGGGTCGGACACCTGAAACATCCCGGCCATGAAATCGGTGATGCGGGCGGCACGGTCCCGTTCGCGATTGGCGCGGTTGCGCTCCCGAGTGAGGCGCCGTAGCTCCGCCGCTTCGAGGACGGAGAAAGCGGCGAACATCAACAAAAGTATTGCCGTGACAATTACCGCTACGCGGTGCCGCCGACTGTACTTTCGCAAGCGGTAGACGGCGCTCACAGGACGCGCCAGCACAGGCTCGTGATGCAGATGGCGCCGGACGTCGGCGGCCAGTTCTGAGGCCGTTCCATACCGGCGCTCGCGATTCTTCTCCAGCGCCTTCATGGTGATCCAGTCGAGGTCGCCGCGCAGTTGGCTCGCGAGATGATCTGGCTCCGTGCCGCGCGCATCCGCCGAGGCGGTCGAAGCTTTTCGGGAGGCGGTGACCCTGGCGCTGGGGAGCGGAGGCTCGTCTTCGCGCAGCCTGCGCAGCAACTCGTCGAGTGGCGGCTTTTGCCCCTGGTCGGTCCCGAACGGTTGAAACCCGGCCAGCAGTACATAGAGAATCACACCCAGCGAGTACACGTCCGTGCGCGTGTCAATATCCTGCGCACTCGGATCGGCTTGCTCGGGACTCATGTAGCCTGGCGTCCCCACGAAATGTCCCCATACGGTGAACTGGGTCTCTTCCGGCATCGGCGTGGCAGCTTTCGCCAGGCCGAAGTCGATGATCCGCGGAGTGGGCTTGCCGTCCAGTTCCAGCACCAGGATGTTGGCAGGTTTCAGATCGCGATGAATGATGGCTTTCTGGTGCGCGTGCTGTACTCCGTCGCACGCCTGGATGAACAGTTCGAGCCGGTCCCGGATCTGGAGTCTGTGACCATCGCAATATTCCGTAATCGGCAGGCCGGGTGCGTACTCCATCACCAGGTATGGTTGGCCCTGCGGAGTCGCGCCTGCGTCGAACACTTTGGCGATGGCGGGATGATCCATGATCGCCAAGGATTGTCGCTCCGATTGGAAGCGACGCACCACGGCTTCTTCGTACATGCCGGCCTTGATCAGCTTCAGAGCGACGAGCCGACGCAAGGGAGAGAACTGCTCGGCCAGCCAGACCTGCCCCATGCCGCCTTCGCCGAGCTTGCGGATCAGCCGGAAGCGATCGTCAAAGAGCTGTCCCACTTCCAGGACTCCGGCGGGGTCGCTGCGTGTGATCCCTGCAGTCTCGGGCGCCGAGGGCAGGAAGGTCGAACCGAGGCCTTCACCAGCCGACAGCAATGACTCGACCTCGGCGCGGAGCGTGCCGTCCGAGCCGCAAGCCTCGTCGAGAAAGCCGCCACGTTGCGAGCGTGGAAGTTGCATGGCCTGGTGTAGCAAGTCTTTGACCTGCTCCCAATATTCGACGGTCATGCCGGCGCCACTCTGCTCAATTGGCGATGCAGCCAGAGGCGCGCGGTGGCCCAGTCGCGGTCGATGGTGGCACGCGAGATGCCAAGCACGTGGGAGATTTCGGGAGCCGAGAGCCCTCCGAAGAACTTCAGTTCCACGATCTTCCCCTGCCGCTCATCGATGCGGGAAAGCTCGTTCAGAGCATCGTCTAAGGCGAGGAGTTCGGCGTCTCCTTTCCCGGGCAGGGCCGCCAGATCTTCGAAGTCAACCCGGCAACCGCCACTGCGCTTCGCGGCGCGGCGGCTGCGCGCATGGTCCACGAGGACTTGGCGCATGAGCCCTGAAGCCACCGCGATGAAGCTGGCGCGGCTCGCGAGGTCAACCCGTCGGCCGGCGGCCAGTCTAAGGTAGACTTCGTGAACCAGGGCGGTGCCCTGTAGTGTGTGGCCGGGGCGCTCGGTTTGCAGGTAATAGTGGGCAAGACGCCGCAGTTCCTTGTAGACCAGCGGCATCAGAGCCCGCAGCCCGCTCTCGTCGCCGCGCATCCATTGCGCCAATAGCTCGCTGAACCGGCCGGGCTGATCTCCTGATTTCGCGGATTCGTTCTCTGGACGCGGTTCCATCACCTGGGTCCCTACCCTCCGAAGTAAAGTGGCCGCAAACGGCTCGGCGTTTCATCACGCCGTCAATTGTCAAAAGAAACTTCAAGAGTCGATGAGGCGTTTCGCCGCCGGTTTCCGCTGTTTTGTCCGAGCACGCGGGACTCACTGATCGTGATCTCGCGGCGATTTGCAAGAAGATAGGGAGGGAAACTGAAATGAAGAGTAACTACAACCAGGCGCTGGTGAGGAGCCTGATATGCCGGATCGTGTTTCCGCTCTGGCTGGCATTCACCTGCCTTCCGCAGCAGGCAGGTGCAGTGGTTAATGGGACCGTCTCGGGCGGGGGCACGCTCGATCCCGACGGCAACGGCTACAGTTCCTACACCCCGCTCGGAGGGGCGCCGGCCGGCGGGATTAATCCGAACGACTATGCCATGTGCGGCCTGCTCAACTTGTCGGGGATTTTCGACAGCTCCACCGTGGTAGAAATCGTGGTGAAGGATGACTATTACACCCTGTACCGGCATTGGCCGAAGAGCCGGATCGACGGACCTACAGTGGGCTGGAGCTGCGCGCACTTTACGGAATTCCAGGGACTGCCCCCCGTTATCCACGCCGAGACTTTTCTTCCTGCCCACGATCTGGCCGCCACCGGCGGCGCCCCACCGGCTACGAAGATCGTTGGCGGCAGCAACCAGGCATGCATCTGGGCGGGAGTGTCGGGCGGCTTTACCGACGTCGATCAAGTCGCGAGTTTTGTCTACGCGCAGGAAGCCGCGGCGGAGACTACCGAGATGCTGGCGCATGCCCCTTCTGGGGCTAACATCTCGACGTACGCCTTCTGCAGCACATACCAAGGCTACCCGGTGACTTGGCAGTATCTCAAGTCGGCGGTCTGGTCGGGCGACCCGGGCACGGGCGGTCCCGTCAACCTGTCTCTGCCCACGAACCAATACTGGTGCTTCATGGACGGCATTGGAGCGATCGCACCGACCTTCACAGCCGGGATCTTCCCGGGCCCGACTTCCTACTACGCGGACACCACTAAAGGAGACCTCTTGTTGTACAACTGTTTGCCGTTCAAACAATGAGTGATCGGCGTTTCTTGATGCGGGTGGCTGTTCCCACAGAACCGCCACCGCGCTGCCCGCAGCGAAGCATTTCGATCTTGGAGTTTTTGAGCGGGTGATTGGTGATCTACACGTCCTCGGGGCCGATAAGCAGACTGGGGCCAACAGGTTCGGCTGCCGACGCGCCCTTTTCCTCGATAGCCCATGACAGCACGAAATCGTACTTCCCCTGCAATCCGGTGGCGTCCACAACCAGCCCTCCCATCGGGCCCGATAACATGTCGGCAAGCCACTCCATGGTTTGGTTCTCCGATTGTATGCGCGCATGCCCCGGTATCACGGCCATCGTCGTACCCGGCGCAAGAATCGGATACCCTTCGCGATCCGTTTCCATCTTTTCGGGAGGCGCGTCATCTTTTGGCGGGTCCTTCGGAGTTGATTCTTTGAACTTCGGCCCATTCCGGGCGACCACAAGTTCGTACAGCGCCATCTCCTTCTTCTCGCCATGAACCTTCAGCCGGAAGCGCTCGGCGAGCAGATTCTGCAGCATCAGGTGGAACTTCTCGCTGGTCGTGCCTTCCGGCAGTTTGGCCGAGAAATCGAACCTTACGCCTTCCAGCCAATCCGGTCCCGAGAATTTGGCGGGCAGATTGATATCGTACGCCTGCATCACGGCCTGGTAGAGGCTGCAGTTCTGGCATCGATACAGACCCGGATTGCGTGTTCCGGGACCACCGCTGACGATGAATCTCCTGCCGAGCGGCCCCAAGGGTACCGCGGGCTTGATGGACGCGACCTCGAACGCAGGGTCCGTCGCCTGTCCTCGCGCCGCGAAGCAAACGAAAGCAATCGGGATGAGTCTGGTAAGCACGCCCGATCTCTCCTGCTAGAAATTTAGCACCTTCGCGCGAGGCCGTCAATCGATTTTCGAGCCGCGGTCGGCCCATGTAGACAGACTGAGAGTCAAGACTGAGAGTCTGCGCCACGTCCTACTGCTTCTTGAGCAGGGACGGCCAGTTGACGATGACCTCGAAGCTGTTGGGTGCGCTCTGCTCCGGCAACACGACGGCCAGGAACTTCTGTCCGTCCCGCGTCACCAACCAGCGATTTCGCCAGGTTCCGGCGGGCAGGCGCACCTCAAAAAGGAGATGTGGGATTCCCGGCACAATCGCGCCGTTGCTTACACCGATATCCACCGCCATGATCCGCACCGGATCCTGCAAGGTCGTGAAGAACAGCTCCTTGCCATCGCCGCGCCACTGGGCCTCCGTGGCGCCTCCGTTGGAGATCTGCCATTTCCCGGGTGCCGGCGGAAACGGACGGATGTAGACCTCGAAGCGTCCCGATTCATTGGAGCGGTAAGCCATCCATTTGCCGTCCGGGGAGAGTTTGCCGTGATCCTCGGTGAACGGCGTGCGGAGGAACTCTTGCCGTTGCCGGCTGTCCACGGAGACGGTCATCAGATCCACGCCGCTTCCCGGCGACGTTTCGTTATAGACCAGCCAGCGGCCGTCTGGCGACCAGTCCTCCAGGCTCTTCGCAAAAGAGGATGCGAGCAGCGTTTCGTCCTCGCCGGTCCCGGAGGCGTTCTTGACGTACAGGTCGCGGGCGCCACGCCGGTCGGAAGAGAAAGCGATCCGCGCCCCGTCCGGGGACCAGAACGGGTTGAAATCGTCGGCCGGATCGAAAGTGAATCGGGAAGCCAAGGCCTCCCGTTCGAGGTCGAGGATCCAGATATCCCGCCGGGCGGTGGCCGGGTCGCGAATGCCCACTGCAATGCGCTTGCCGTCCGGTGATATCGCCGGGTTGGTATAGTCCGCGACTCCTCCCACAGTGCCCAGCCGCTTGCCCGACCGGTCGAACCATACCAAACGGTCTTCGGTGATAATAGTGCCCCTGCGAAAAGCCAGGACGCCGTTGTCGGACGCCGAGTACGAGCCCAAGCCATCGGAGGAGGCCACCCGCGCCACCGGGCTGACCACGGGAGCAGCGGCCCCGCGCAACTGCCCGCTCACCACATCCATTGTCTGGGCCATCAATGTGTCTCCCCGCAGATACAGAAGGTAGCCAGGGCCGCCGTACATGGCTGCGGTCTGGCCGGATAGGAGTTCCCGGTCGGATTTGCCGTCCAGCGAAGACACGTGAACGGAGGTACTGTTAGGCTGCGAAGTCGAATTGCCGGCCCTGGATCTGCTGTACAGCAGCCATCGGCCGCCGGGAATCAGGATGGGGTAATAATACCGAAACGGATCGCCGGCCTCGATGGTCCGGATCCACCGCATGCTGCCGGTGTCGGGACGAGTCAACTGAATGCCTTGGGGTGACGCAGTGAGAATGCCTTCCGGTCCCCACGAGGACCAGATTCCGTCCGGTGCAGGAGACCGCTGCGGCGAATTGGTATTGAGATCCATCACCAACAAACTGCCGCCTCGCGACATCAGCATGGACCGGCTGTCGAATGACCAGTAGACTGCCGTTGCTCCCTCCGTTCCCGGCAGCGCCCGGCTGTGGCCTGTCGCCAGGTCATGCAGATACGCCACATTGTTCCCAATCGCCAGATCCACGACCATGAACAACACGGATCGGCCATCCGGCGAAACCGTTGGCCGGGCGCCGCCGAAGCCAGCCAGCGGGGCATTCGCGGGAGTATCCACGGTAAACCGGATCGGCACAGGCATGGCTTGCGGGCGCCCCAGAAGCAGGAATGCCATTGCCAGCGCAGCCGCCGCGCATGTTGCCATGCCGATCCAGGCGAACGTTTCACGCCGCTTCGGCCGCGGTGCAGGAGCGGAAGCGCTAGCATGTGCGCCGCCCTCGCGAATCCACCGCAGCTCCAGGGCCAGGTCGCGCGCGGTCTGCCAGCGACCGGCCGGGTCTTTGGCCAGCGAGCGCCGGAGGACGTGATCCACTGCGGCCGGCGCCACGCCCGACACGGCCGGCGGCTCGCGAGTCATGATGGCCGAAATCAGGCTGGCCTGGCTGCCTCCTTCGAAGGCCTTCCTTCCGGTCAGCATCTCGTAGAGCACCGCGCCGAAGGCGAAGATATCGGCACGCGCATCGACTTCGTGGCCTTCCAGTTGCTCCGGCGCCATGTATTGCAGGGTTCCGAGGATGGTGTTTTCCCTGGTCAGCGACATGGCCTGGGTTTCGCCCGCGGCGGTGGCCTCCGCGGACGCGCCCACTTTGGCGAGGCCGAAATCCAGCAGCTTGACTCCCGACCTGGTGACCAGGATGTTGGCAGGCTTCAGATCGCGGTGGACGATGCCTTTCTGGTGAGCGGCATCCAGCGCTTCGGCGATCTGAATCGCGAAGTCCAAGGCCTGGTCGAGCGGCAACGGCCCGGCCAGCGGCTTGCCCTCGATGTATTCCATCACCAGGTAGTCGGGGCCGACATCGTAAAGCTGGCAGATGTGGGGATGGTTCAGCGCGGCGACGGCCCGCGCTTCGCGCTCGAAGCGTTCGCTGAAATGCGCGCCCGATACCTTAATGGCGACGGTGCGATCCAGGCGGGTGTCGCGCGCTTTCCAGACTTCGCCCATGCCGCCCGATCCCACGGGCGCCAGGACATCGTAGGGGCCGAGGCGGGCTCCAGCGGTGAGCGGCATGACAAGTCATTTTACTCCGCGCGGCACAAGATCGACAATCATTTGCAGACCGAAAGGAAAGGACCGCAATGTGCTATGATCGCAGCCGTGAAGGGATGGCACGCGGTCCTCGCCGCGCTCCTGTTCTTCATCCCGCCCGGCGCCTCGGCGGCCGAAGACGGGAATGGCGCCGCACGGGAGCTTGCCCGAAAAACCGTAGCATTCGCTGGTCGAGGCGAGGCGGTATCGGTGGCCTGGAGCAACATCTCCTCTTTGGTATCGTCCGAGCTGGTCCGGATCCGCGGCGCCTTCGCCGCTGCGTTGCGGGAAGCCGGCGGCCGCATCAGCGACGGTACGGCCCCCGCGGAAGCCCGCGTCACCCTCTCGGAGAACCGGACCGAGTACCTCTTGGTGGAGGAAGTCCGGAAAGGCGATGACCGCCAGGTGTGGATCTCCGGCTGGAAGCGCGCCGACCCGGAATCCACGAACTCACCCGGGGTCACGCTCGAAAAGAAAATGGTGTGGGAGCAGGAAGAGGCCATGCTGGATGTAGCGTTCCCAGCGGGCGACATGGTGGTCCTCTCGCCAACCAAGGTAATGCTGTACTCCCGTCAGAGCGGCCAGTGGGCCCCGTCTGCCGCCATTCCGCTGTCACCTCCACACCCCTGGCCTCGCGATATGCGAGGCCGCCTGCGCATCAACGCCCAAAGCTTTCAGACGTACCTGCCCGGCGTGGCCTGCAACGGCGCGGTAGAACCTTCGCTCACCCTGGAATGCAAACCGAGCGAGGAGCCATGGGTACTGGAATCCGGCAGCCGCGCCACGCTACTGGGCTATTTCGTGCCGGCCAAGGACTATTTCGATGGCCGGGTCATTACGCAGAATGGTGTGAAGAAGAATGTCGCCCCGTTCTACTCCGCGGCTTCCGTGGAGGAACAGGGATTGGAGTCCGGCGTGGGCCATGCGCAGAAGACCCCTCTAAAAGGATTGCGCTTCGAAAGCCTGGCGGAGGCACAGTCGTACCTGGATCACTGGGAAGAGCGCTGGGCCGACACGCGCATCCACGGCACCACCAAGCGGCAGGTCGCGGCAATGTTCGCCGAAGAGCGGCCAGCGCTGCTAGCGCTACCGGTCGAGCCCTTTCGCTATTACCAGTACGGTGAACGAACGGTGCATTTGAACGGCTGCGTGGAAGTCGAGGCCGCCTACTACGGCGCCCCGCCGGGCTGGATTGGAAGACGTGTCCACGTGCAGTGGGATGTCCACCAGGTGCGCCTGCTGAACCCGCAGACCGGAGAACTGCTGCGCGAGCACCTGCGCCATGCACGTGGCGGTCATCGCATCAAAGAGGACGACCCGACCCAAACATACCCCGCCGGGCACCATGCAACTGCTGGCCCGAGCCGATCACGCCGGACCCCAGATCGGAGCGGTCTGCCACGGCATGCATCGCCAAGAAGGTGAGGCCGCCGTGCGCCGCATCCAAGGCATGTTGTCTCTGGCCAAGAAATACGGTACCGCCAGTGTGGAGGACGCCTGTGCCGCCGCGCTGGAGGTCGGCGTCTGCGAGTACAAATTTGTGCGGCGCTATCTGGAGCGCCATCCGCAACTGCCCTTAAGTCTCCGACAGGTCGACCCCCTGATCCGCCAGCTCACGGCGTACCGCGACGTCATCCAGAACAAAACCAAGGAGAGCGCGCCGAACCCGCCCGGTACACCGCTCGCGCAACCAACCTCAACCGCCGGTTGACGCCGGCCAAATGATCGCCAAACCCCCATTCGTCTGGGCAGAATTGGAGCGGTTTTTCGGACGATGGCACCAAACGGGGACGTCCACCCAAGCGTCTCCGACCGAATGAACGCCCCACTCTTGAAAGAAGAGTGGGTGGAGCCAATCCTCGTCGGCACGGGTTTCGGGCTGCCGATATCACCGGATAACGCGCAGGTTCGGTGCGCCCATCCACATGGATCGGCAACAATCGGCTCGCATCCCACGACATGCGCCGCAGATGCGTGTGCGCCTATTTGAATCGGTGCCAGGACAATGCGAGCCCGCCTTCGATGGCCACCGACGTTCAGTCGGCCGCGATGAACGACGTCCCAGAGCTACGCCTAGGTCCTCGATACAACCGATCCCTCGGGCCGCCGCTGCTCCCCGGCCCTGCTCTGGTGTGTCTTGCGTGCCTCCTTGATCCGCTCCTGAGGTGCGCCTGCGAACCGGGTTCGGCGCGCATAGATTTCCGCCACCAGACACGACACCCGGTTTTCCAGCGTCGCTGCCAATGACGCTTGGTAGGTCCGATCGAACGCCTGCGATCGTGTTGCGCAGGGGCTGGCAGACCGGTTGGCGAACACCGTCGCGGCACACCTACCGATATCTCTGATGTCTCAACTTCCGCCTGGCGAGCGCTAAGCCTTCTCTCCTCCGCTGGTCCTACGCTGGATACAAGCCCGGTTTGAGAAGAGGCGGTTGGAGATGGACGCCGGTGAAGCCGCAGTCATCGTAATGTTGCCGAAAAACGGTCCAGCCCCATGCTGGTGCTGGCTCAGAATGTAGGTTCGGCGCATTCCCGCTGTGTAATGCATTGAACTCCTGGCCGAGCCCCTCCTCGGTCGCCTTGAGCGTGTAGATTGCGCAGCGCACCGAGCTGAACCCTGGCGGAACCCTGGTTGCGTCATGACGTGCAAAGGTGTATACCGGATCTGTCCGGAACATCAGAATGGAGAACCTGGAAATACGCCCGAAGCATCGCGGAGGTGCACCATGGATTTCTTTCCTGGCGCATTCCTCGTCTTTGCGGCCATAGTCCTTGGAAGCGTTTTAGCTGTCGGACTGGCTGCCCTGGTCCGCGTGAGAAGTGGTCGACGAGAGAAGTTGCAGATGAAGCAGCACGTACAGAGATTGGCGGTAACCAGCGGCGATTGGAACATGCGTCGGTCGTGACACCGAGGGAACTTGAATGCGTGCAGGTGACGCATGCGAATCA
>Ga0335081_10016336_pt1 | contig 12012 bp, 11 predicted proteins | sample Lox_Sample_35_FD_206713 | JGI IMG/M metagenome (GOLD analysis project Ga0335081, IMG submission 206713) | Soil microbial communities from Loxahatchee National Wildlife Refuge, Florida, United States - Lox_Sample_3.5 | ecosystem: Environmental > Terrestrial > Soil > Wetlands | place: USA... | reverse complement strand
GCTGGAGCTCCTCGTCGGCCTGCCGGTGCGGTCGGGGGGGCCGCCGGGCGAGGCGGTCACCCCCACCGGCGCCGCCATCCTGGCCGGGCTGTGCGAGCTTTCCGCCCCGCCGCCCTTCACCCCCCGCGCCGTCGGCTACGGGGTGGGCACGGTCCGCTGGCCCGACCGCCCGAACGTGCTGAGGCTCACGCTCGGCGAGCTCGCCGCCCGCGAATGCGAGCCCCCGCGCTCGGGCCTCCTCCTCCTCGAGACGAACCTCGACGACTGCCCGGGAGAGCTCGTGGCGCGGGCCCTCGAGGCCGCCCGTGAGGCGGGGGCCCTCGACGCCTGGGCCACGCCCTGCACCATGAAGAAGGGACGCCCCGGGGTGGTGGTGGCGGCCCTCTCCCCGGCGTCCCGCCGCGAGGCGGTGGTGCGTGCGCTCGTCGCCGAGACCACCACCCTCGGGGTGCGGTTCTGCCCGGTCGAGCGGGTGGAGCTCGACCGTGCGTTCGAGCCGGTCGCGACGCCCTACGGCGAGGTGCGCGTCAAGGTCGGTCGCCTGGGAGGCGAGGTGATGGGGGCCCACCCCGAGTATGAGGACTGCGCGGCGCGCGCGCGGGAGCGGGGCGTGCCGGTGAAGGAGGTCCTCGCCGCCGCCCTCGCCGCCTGGCGCTCGCGCTGACCGCCCTCCCCGGCGAGGGCTCGCCCGCGCCGATGAACGCACCGGCGCGCACCGCGCTCGTCCCGCCTTCAGGAACCCGTCGGCCGGACGGAACGGTGGGTCACTCGACGGCGACCGAACCCGCCGAGCGCGCGAGGCCCCCGCCCGGCCCGCGATTCGCCTCGGGACCGCGGCGGCCGCGGGCGGCGAGCGCCGCCCACCCGTCGGGGAGGCCGAGGGACTCGCGGGGAGCCGCGCCCTCGGCGAGGGTGCTGTCCCCGAGCTCGGGGGCCGCGTTCACCGCCCAGCACCGAGCGGCGCCTTCGACGAGGGCGCAGGCCCGCTCGGCGCACCCGGTGAGGGCGGCCTCCGGGCCGCGCGCCTCCGTCCCGGCCGGGCCCGGGCCGAGGAGGCCGGCGACGAGGGTCGACGAGGCAGCGATCCTTCCGAGGCGAGTCATGAGCGTCCGTCCCCCAGCCCATGAGACCCGGGGAGCCGAGGCGTGACGCGCGCGTGCCCCACCCCGCCGGGGAGGCCGAGGCCCATGCGCACGGACGGGCCGACGGGTTCGCCCGAGTCAAGGCGGCGCGGCGCTCTTCCCCGGACCTCTCGCGAGGGGGCTCTTTCGCCAGGCGGTGAGCACCAGCGCGAGGAGCGTCGCCGGCAGCCAGACGTAGAGGAGCTCGGAGAGGAGGACCGCCGCGCCGTGCCGCGAGACGAGCCTCGCCGCCGAGAGCGGGGCGACCGCGATGGGACGGATGGGCGCGAAGTAACGGGCGACCGTGAAGGGCCACAGGAGCGCGACGCCGCGCCCGCCGTCGGTGAAGGCGTCGAGGACCCCGTGGGAGGCGGCCGCTGCGAAGAGGTAGAGGAACGCCGTCCTCCGCCCGACCCGCCACAGGCGGTGGAGGAGCGCCCCCGAAAGCGCGAGGAGCGCCGCGAAGGCCAGGGAATGGCTGAAGCCGCGGTGAGCGAACGGCGAGCCGTAGGGGACGCCGAGGCGCAGGCCGAGCACGTCGAGGTCCGGCACCACCGAGACGAGCACGCCAGCGGCGACCAGCCGGCCGGTGAGGGTGGTGCCGGCGAGGCCCGCCCCGAGGGCGAGTGGGACGGCGGGGTGCGAGAGGACGGTCGGCACGCGCTCCTTTCGTAAGCCGGGAGCCCGAACCTCGCCGGCGGCTCCCCCGGCGAGGCGCCCTTCAGGCGCCGACGGTGAGGACGGCGTAGCCCGAGAAGGCCGGCAGCACGGTGGAGATGGAGTAGCCCGAGGGATTCATGACGATCTTCTCGTCGGCCCCGCTCGCCGCCTGGAAGCGGGCCCGGCTGGCGGTCCCGGCCACCCGGAGGCCGAGGAAGAGCGTCGCGCCCTGGGCCGGGCCGGGCCCGAGCGAGACGAGGTGGGCGGAGAGCCTGTCCTCGTGGCGGTAGAGGGCGACCAGCATGGGGGTGCGCCCGGCCACGCTGGCGGCCCGGCGCGCCTTGCCGAGCAGGGCCGAGAGAGCGCGCGCGAGCGGCTCGAGCTGCGAGGGCTCGAGGAGCGAGCCGGGCCTTTCCGCCGCGAGGCGGTCGAGCCCGACCACCGTCCCCTTCCCGATCCGGCCCGGAGAGGGGCGCGCCCCCGCGAGCGGAGGGGCCACCGCGCGGCCGACCTCGTCGACCGCGCCGAGCTCGCCCACGAGGAGCGCGCCGCCGCCGGCCTCGACGCGCCGCTTGAGCTCGGCCGACTCGAGCGGCGGCAGCGCGGCCGCCCCGGCCAGCACCAGGACCGAGCTTTGGGGGGCGTCGGCCACCCGGAGCACCACCGGGGCCTGGATCTGCAGGGCCGCCAGGGCGTCCCCCACCCGCTCCACCTGCTCGCGGTGGTCGCCGGCGGTCCACAGGTCGCACTCGGCGGAGTAGAGGACAGCGCACTCGCAGACCGGCTCGGCCTGGCCCGCTCCGCGCAGGGGGCCCTGGGCGCGCGCGAAGCGGCGCAGGGCGGCGGTCTCGCCCATGAGCTCGCCCGGCCGTTTCCCGATGACCTCCAGCCCGCAGGCCGCGGCGACGCCGGCGAGGCGCAGGACGAGCGGGGGTTGCAGCTCGCCGAGGAGTGCCAGGGCGCCGCTGCGCCGGCCCATGGCCGCGCGCAGGAGCCGAAAGAGTCCGGCCCCGCTCGTCTGGGCGTCGGCCTTGACCGGGAAGACCGCGGCGTCGAAGTGGCGCACCGAGAGGAGCTGGGCCGGGCCGACCGCCTCGAACTGGGCGGCGAGCAAGAAGGGCCGGCCGGCGGTCCGGGCCAGGTCGCGGGCGGCCCGGGCGTGGGCGGTGACCGCCCCCTCGAGCGCCTCGGCCCGGAAGCGCCAGAAGTCGCGGCCGAAGGGGAGCTTCTCGTAGCCGAGCGCGCCCGACGCCTGCGCCAAGGCCTCGCGGGCGAGGGCCAGGTAGTCGAGCGGCATGAAGTTGTCGCCGTACTCGCGGGAGAGCTCGCGGGAGAAGGCCCGCTGGCAGTCGGGGCAGAATCCGGAGCCGAGGATGCCCTTCGCCACCGGGGCGTCCGGGCGGTCGAGGAAGGCGCCGGCGTAGCCCGCGGCGAGCGCCCGCGCCAGGGCCTCCGCCACCCGCGCCCGGTGGCGCGGCGAGACGAGGCAGGCGTGCAGGGGGCCGGGCGCGCCGGACAGGCTGCCGTCGGCCGCCCGGCAGGCCTCCTCGGGGAGCGAGGAGTGGCCGGCCGCCACGAGGGCCAGGGCCGCGCCCGCCATGCCGGAGGGAAGGGGGTCGTCCTGCCCCACCACCAGCGGCCCCGCGGCGGCGTCGCTCGCCAGCCGGGCGGCTTCCTCGGGCAGGGTCCCCGCGGGGAGCCGATAGGGAGCGAACGCGGTCTGCACGGCGATGGCCGGTGGATTTTCGCGAGGGACGGTACAACGAGGTCGGGCGAGGGGCAATTGCGGGCGGCCCGCCGCCCGAGGGCGCGCCTCCGCGGTGCGTCGAGGCCTCGCCCGGCGAGGTCGTGAAAAGTGCGTAAACCGGCGCGTTGACTCGCTTTCCGGCGGCGTGATAGGCCTTTACCCGGCGTCCTGGGGGCGAGGGACAGGGGGGCTGACCCGCCCCTTGGGCTCCCCGGACGCGATCCTGGAGGAAGCGCCGCGATGAGTGACCTCTTCGGCAGCATGTTCAAGGCGTTCCACGACGGCGGCCTCGGCATGTACCCCATCGCCGTGGCGCTGGTCTTCGCGATCACCATCGTGATCGAGCGGGTCTTCGTGCTCTACTTCCAGTCGTCCATCGACAAGGACGCCTTCCTGCGCGGGATCAAGAAGCACATCTACGCCGGGGACCTCGACAAGGCCATCAGCTACTGCGCCGGGCAGAAGCGCACCCCGCTCGTGTCGGTCATCAAGGCCGGACTCATCAACGTGCCGAAGGGCGACGAGGACGTGCAGGCCGCCATGGACGAGGCCACCCTCCGCGAGTCGCCCAAGATCGAGCGGCGCACCGGCTACCTGGCCATGATCTCGAACGTCGCCACCCTGCTCGGCCTGCTCGGCACCATCATCGGCCTCATCCACTGCTTCGGGGCGGTGGCGAACGCCAACCCGGCCGACAAGGCCACCATCCTCTCCCAGGGCATCTCGGAGGCCATGAACTGCACCGCCTTCGGGCTGTCGGTGGCCATCCCCGCCCTCGTGCTCTACTCGGTCCTGCAGGGCCGCACCCAGAACATGGTCGACGACATCAACGAGTCGGCGGTCGGCCTCCTGAACCTCATCGTCGCCAACAAGGAGAAGATGAAGATGCCAGCGGGGGCGGCGGTCGAGGAGGCGGTGGAGTGAAGCGCGCGCGCCGCCTCCCGCAGGACTAGGGGAGCCGCGGCCACCGAGGCGAGGACCCGAGGGACCGTACCACCGATTCCCGCCCCCTTTCCCCGCAAGGGCCGTGAGGGGGGCGTGCAGCAAAAGGAGAGAGCATGGGCGGCGGCGCGATGCCCGAAGCGGGCCACGGCAGGCGCAAGAGGCGGGCGCTCGACGCCAACGTCAACGTCGTCCCGGCCATCGACCTGCTCTCCTGCTGCATCTCCTTCCTGCTCTTCACGGCCGTCTGGACCCAGATCGGCCGGCTGCAGACGGCGCCCCTCGGTAACGGAGCGCCGGCCGAGAGCCAGCCCACGAAGTCCATCACCGTCACCCTCACCATCGGCCAGAACGGCTACGTGCTCGCCACCAGCGCGGGAACCCAGATCGAGATCCCCCTCTCCGGGCGCACGAGCGACGGGGCGGTCCTCTACGACCTCAAGGCCCTCGAGGAGCGCCTGAAGAAGCTCAAGGTCGACTTCCCCGACCAGGCGGCTATCACGGTGGCGGCCGACGACGCGGTGCTGTACGCCGACCTCGTGCACACCATCGACGCCTGCGTGGGGGCCGGGCTCGCCAACGTCTCGGTCATGGGGGCCTCCTAGCCGTGGCCATCGTCCAGCCTGGCAAGCGGCCGTCCAAGCGCTTTTCCGCTTCCCGCATCCTCGGCGGCAAGATGCTGAGGGGCCGCAAGTCGACCAACGCCGACCTCAACGTGGTGCCGATGGTGGACATGATGACGATGCTCGTCATCTTCCTCCTCCAGCAGTTCTCGGCCACCGGCGAGGTCCTCTTCATGCAGAAGGACATCAAGCTCCCCGACGCCAGGCACGGCCAGCAGATCGAGGTCGCCCCGGTGGTGGCCATCAGCGCCGCCCAGGTGGTCATCTCCGGCCAGCGGGTGGCCGAGGTGGCGGAAGTGGAGAAGGACCCCTCGCAGATCATCGGCAACCTGGTCGAGAAGCTGCGCGACGAGAAGAAGCGCTGGGACTTCATCCACCAGAACGACCAGGACCGCGAGAAGAACTGGAAGGGCGAGGTCAACGTGCAGGCGGACGTGCGGGTGCCCTTCCGCATCGTGAGGCGGGTCATGGCCTCGGCCGCCGAGGCCGGCTACGGCAACGTGAACCTGGCCACCGTCGAGGAGAGCACCGTGGCCGCCGCGGCGGCCGCCCGCGCCCCGCGCTAGGGTCCGCCGCACCTCGCCCCCCCGTTCGCATGAGTGGCCGAATGCCACGCGGCTTTCGGGCGAGCGTTTGCTAGGCTACGAGCACCTCCGTAGGTGCCGACTGTGCCGGTTTTGCGAGACATTTTTCGCGGCATCATGCAATCATGAGCTTCCACTAAGAGGGCCCCGAGTCTGCCATGACCACCCTACATGTCCTTTCCTCGCTCGTGTGTGCGGCCGAGCCATCCGCGGGGGGCGAGGCGAGCCTCGTCCTTCCCGACCTCTCGTCGGTCACCTTCCTCGGCCTGTCCGGCAAGGGGCTGCTCTCGATCGGCATCCTGGTCTCGCTGCTCGGCCTGGCCTTCGGCCTCGCCATCTCGTCGCAGCTCAAGAAGCTCCCGGTGCACCGCTCGATGCTGGAGATCTCGGAGCTCATCTACGAGACCTGCAAGACCTACCTCGTCACCCAGGCCAAGTTCATCGCCATCCTGTGGGCCTTCATCGCCGTCATCATCGCGGTCTACTTCGGCTTCCTCACCAACGGCGGGCAGGGCTACGGGCTCGGGCGGGTGATCATCATCCTGCTCTTCAGCCTGGTGGGCATCGCCGGGAGCTCGGGCGTCGCCTGGTTCGGCATCCGCGTCAACACCTTCGCCAACTCGCGCTCGGCCTTCGCCTCGCTGCGCGGCAAGCCCTTCCCGACCTACGCCATCCCGCTCAAGGCCGGCATGTCGATCGGGACCATGCTCATCAGCACCGAGCTGCTCATCATGCTCTTCATCCTGCTCGTGGTCCCCCGCGACCTCGCCGGCCCCTGCTTCATCGGGTTCGCCATCGGCGAGTCGCTCGGAGCCTCGGCCCTGCGCATCGCCGGCGGCATCTTCACCAAGATCGCCGACATCGGCTCGGACCTCATGAAGATCGTCTTCAAGATCAAGGAGGACGACGCGCGCAACCCGGGCGTGATCGCCGACTGCACCGGCGACAACGCCGGCGACTCGGTCGGCCCCTCCGCCGACGGCTTCGAGACCTACGGCGTGACCGGGGTGGCCCTCATCAGCTTCATCCTCCTCGCGGTGCCCGACGCCGGGAACCAGGTGCGGCTCCTGGTCTGGATCTTCGCCATGCGCATCATGATGGTGGTGGCGAGCGTCCTCTCCTACTGGCTGAACGGCCTCATCGCCCAGAGGCGCTACGGCGACGCCGACAAGATGGATTTCGAGCAGCCGCTCACCCAGCTCGTCTGGCTCACCTCCATCGTCTCGGTGGTGCTCACCTTCGTGGTCTCGGCCCTCCTCATCAGCGACCTCGGCGACGGTAGCCTGTGGTGGAAGCTCTCCCTCATCATCACCTGCGGAACCCTGGCCGGGGCCATCATCCCCGAGATGATCAAGGTGTTCACCTCGGTCAACTCCGGGCACGTGCGCGAGGTGGTGACCGCCTCGCGAGAGGGCGGCGCCTCCCTGAACGTCCTCTCCGGGTTCATCGCCGGCAACTTCTCCGCCTTCTGGATGGGCCTCGTCATCGCCGCCCTGATGGCGGCGGCCTTCCTGGTCTCCACCTTCGGCCTCGGCGGCATCATGATGGCGGCGGCGGTGTTCTCCTTCGGCCTGGTGGCCTTCGGCTTCCTCGGCATGGGGCCGGTCACCATCGCCGTCGACTCCTACGGCCCGGTCACCGACAACGCGCAGTCGGTCTACGAGCTCTCGCTCATCGAGAGCGTCCCCGACGTGAAGGCGGAGGTGAAGCGCGACTTCGGCTTCGACCTGAACTTCGACAGGGCCAAGGACTTCCTGGAGGAGAACGACGGGGCCGGCAACACCTTCAAGGCCACCGCCAAGCCGGTGCTCATCGGCACCGCGGTGGTGGGCGCCACCACCATGATCTTCTCCATCGTGGTGGTGCTCACCCACGGCCTCACGGCGAACCTCGACAAGCTCTCCATCCTGAACCCGGTCTTCCTGCTCGGCCTCATCCTGGGCGGCGCGGTCATCTACTGGTTCACCGGCGCGGCCACCCAGGCCGTCTCCACCGGCGCCTACCGGGCGGTGGAGTTCATCAAGAAGAACATCCGGCTCGAGGGGGTGGTGAAGGCCTCGGTGGAGGACTCGAAGAAGGTGGTGGAGATCTGCACCCAGTACGCGCAGAAGGGCATGTTCAACATCTTCGTCACCATCTTCTGCGCCACCCTCGCCTTCTCCTTCCTCGACGAGTTCTTCTTCATCGGCTACCTCATCTCCATCGCCATCTTCGGCCTCTTCCAGGCCATCTTCATGGCCAACGCCGGCGCCGCCTGGGACAACGCCAAGAAGATCGTGGAGACGGAGCTGCGCGCCAAGGGGACCGAGCTGCACGCCGCCACCGTGGTGGGCGACACCGTCGGCGACCCCTTCAAGGACACCTCCTCGGTGGCCCTGAACCCGGTCATCAAGTTCACCACCCTCTTCGGCCTGTTGGCCGTGTCGCTGGCCCTCGACCTGTCGAGATCCTGGCGCGTCTTCCTGTTCGTGGTCTTCTTCCTGGTGGCCCTCTTCTTCGTGCGGCGCAGCTTCTACGGCATGCGCATCGGGGTCGCCGCCAAGGCCGAGAGCGTCCCTCCGGTGAAGGCCGCCCACGGGTAGCGGCGTGAGCGAGGCCCACCTACCCGGCCTCGACGAATTCAGGGCGCGGCTCGAAGGCGCAGGCCGCGCCCTCAAGGTCTTTCCCCTCCCTGCCGTGGTGGTCCTCCCCGGGACCGCCACGCCGTTCCACGTCTTCGAGCCGCGCTACCGCGCCCTCGTCGCCGACGCGCAGAAGGGGGACCGGCTCCTCGCCGTGCCCACCCTGGTCTCGGCCGAGGGCGCCTCGCAGCTGAGGCCGCCGCTGCACCCCATCGCCGGGGCCGGCTTCCTCGAGGAGGTGGAGCGCCACCCGGACGGCCGCTTCTCCATCGTGCTGCGCGGGGTGGCGCGGGTGCGGCTCGCGAGCGAGCTCTCCACCGCCAAGGCCTACCGCGAGTTCAGGGTCGAGGTGCTGGACGACGTCTACCCGCCGGGCGGCGCGGCGGGGCTCGTCCGGGAGCGGGCCGCCCTGGAGGCCTGCGCCCGCGCGCTCGCCGAGGTCCTCCCGCCCGAGTCGGGCGTGCCGAGGCTCGTCGAGCTCGCCGCCACCATCGCCTCGCCCTCCCTGCTCGCCGACGTGGTGGCGTCGGCGGTGGTGAGCGAGCCGGTGCAGCGCCTGGCGGTCATCGAGGAGCTCTTGGTGGCGCGGCGGCTCGACCTCGTCACGAGCGAGCTCGCGAGCATCATCCTCATGCTCTCGAGGGGAAAGACGCCCTCGGCGTAGCGGGCCCCCGGGGCTCACCCGGCCGGCGGGGCTTCCCCCCCGCGCCCCCGCCCGCCCGCCGCCGCGGCCGGGGCCAGGATCTCGCCCCGGCCGTAGGCCTCGAAGAGCCGGCCCCAGGCGGTGCCGCGCTGCCAGGCGAGGAAGGTGGCCCGGTCCCGGGCCGGCCACCGGTAGAGGTCGTGGTAGATTTCGCTCCCGAGGACGAAGAGCTTCACGAGCGGGGTGCGGAAGCAGAGCTTCTCGAGCGGGCGCAAGGGTCCGAACCACACGAGGTCCCCGACGAGCGAGGCGCCGTTGTCGCCGACCTCGAACCCCCAGCGCTCTTCGGCCAGCGCGACGTCCCCGGCGAGCGCGATCCGGCGCGGGTCGGCCACCCCCAGCCCGTCCTCCTCCGCCATGCGCAGGTAGGGGATGGCGAGCGGGTCGAAGCCCATCATGCGGGCCGCCACCGCGTCGATGGCCACCTGGTCCCCCGAGGCCAGCATGACGTCCTTCACCACCGGGCGCATGGTGCGCGGCCCGGGACCGTCGCCGGCGGTGGTGCCGTCCATCACCGCGAACAGCCCGGGGTGGATCTCCTTCTGGATGGCGAGCAGGTCGACGAGCGTCTCGTGGATCGCCGAGTGGCAGTAGTGGCGCCGCTCGTGGAGCAGCCCGCCGAAGGCGTTCTTCATGGCCCCGGTGGTGGTGGTGTAGATGTGGCACTTCACGGTGGGGAGGTGGACCACGTTCTTGCCGAGGAAGAAGTCGGGGATCCGGATCCCGTCCGGGAACACCCGGTCGAGCGCCCTCAGGCGCGCCCGCGGCCGGTAGCTGACCCAGGCCATGTCCTCGGGCTTGAAGTTGTAGCGCACCGGGACGCCGTGCCGCCGCAAGAGCTCGCGGTAGTGGTTCAGGTCCTCCCCCTTGAAGGCGTCGGTGACCACGGTCCGGTTCGCGACGCAGGTCTGCTCCTCGTAGCCGCGCCGCCGGAGCGCCAGGATCGTCCCCTCGAGCTGCCAGGGGGTGGTGTTGGCCGCCGGAAAGGGGAAGTGCCAGGAGAGATTGTCCTTCAGGATGGTCGGGGCGCCGGCCTCGAGCGCACCGCTCACCCCGCCGAGCTCGCACAGGCGATCGACGTCCTCGAGGATGTGGTCCGGGCGGACCCTCAGGATGGCCACCGTGGACGAGCCCATGGTCTCCTCCGGCCGCAGGGTGTCCCGAGCGCGAGCCCCGAGAGCTCCTCTCTCGCGCCCCGGGTCCGGAGGAAGGCCCGGGCGCCCCTCGAGGGCCCAGCCCGCCTCCGCGGGCGAGTGTAGTTCGAAGGAGGCCGTCCTGGCGCGGGAGTTCCTCGTGGGGCCCCGCCGGGAGCGCGCCCTCAGGGGCCGACGAGGAGCTCGGCGGCGGCCTGCTCCCCGCGGACGAGCCTCAGGCGCGCGGGATCGCGGGCGCTCTCCACCACCGCCTCCACCGCCAGCCGCGCAGCGCGGCCGAGCGGCGGCGAGAGGGCCAGGGCGCGCTCGGAAGCCTGCGGGAAGTAGTGCGCGACGAGCGCGAGCGCCCCGTAGAGCGCCCGCTCGAGCCCGGCGGCCTGGGCGCGCGCCCGCACCGCCTCCAGGTGGGCCCTCTCGCCGAGTTCGGGGAGCGCGAGGAGCTCGCGCAGGTCGAGGAGCAACAGGAGGGGCCCGTGCAGGCCGCAGAGGGCCAGGTCGGCCACCGTGACGAGCAAGGCGTCCTCGGCCGACGGCCGGTGGGCCGCCCGCCCGAGCGGCGGGAAGGGCTCCCTGCGCTCGAACAGGCCGTGATCGTCGCCGCGCCCTTCCACGAGGCCCTCCTGGATCCGCAGGGTCAGGCGGCCGTCGTCGAGGGTGGCGGTGTGACCGCCCGGGCCGGGCCGGGCCTTCTCGAAGCCGGCCTTGGCGAGCCCCGAGGCGAAGCGGGCGCCGTCCTCGCCCCGCACGAACAGGCGCAGGTCGCCCACCGGGCGGAAGGCGAGGTGCGGGTAGAGCCAGTCGACGTAGGCGGCGCCGCCGAGGAGGATGGCCGGCACCTCCACCTCGCGCAGGGCGCCCTTCAAGGTGACGAGCTTGAAGACGTTGTCGTTCACCACCCCCTGGTAGACGGCGAGGAGCCGCTCGCGCAGCGCGCGCGGGACCCCGGCGCCGAGGGGATGGTTCTCGAGCTGGTAGGAGGCGAGCGGGGCGAGGCCATGCGCGTCGAGCACCCGGGCGAGCTCGTCGAGGTCGCAGCCGGGCAACGCGCCCGGAGGGTCGAAGGCGCATACCGCGCGCAGGGCTTCGAGGAGGGCCACCGCCGCCTCTCTTGTAACCGGGTGGGGGCCGCCCGCCACCCGCTCCCGAGCGGGCCCCTCGCGCTCAGCCGCGATCGACGGAGAACGGGCCCGGGCCGTGGCTCGCGAGCACGAGCAGGCCGCCCATGAGGCCGGCGTTCTTGAGGAGGTGGAGCATCTGCGCGCCGTCGCCCCGCAGGGCCGGGTGAAGGTGGAAGATGAAGGAGACGAGCGCCACGTAGGCGCAGGCGGCGAGCGCGCTCGAGCGGACCCGCAGCCCCAGGACGAGCAGGAAGGCCACCGCCAGCTCGAAGGCGCCCGAGGCGTAGGCGGCCAGGGTGGCGAAGGGCAGCCCGTGGCCGGCGATGCTCGAGGCGGCCCGGCCGGTGGCCGAGAACTTGTGGTAGCCCGAGTAGGCGAAGATGGCCGAGAGCAGGATCCGGCCGAGGAGGGGAGCGAAGGTGGTGAGCGCGGAGGTCACGGCGAGGCCTCCTCCTTAGGAACGCGCGCGGACGCGGTGGCCATGGAGGGTTCCTTCATACCTCGACCGGGCCCCGGGGAGAACAGCCGCCTCTTCTTGCGAGGGCGCGCCCGAGGAGGCCGGGCTCGCTGCCGCCTTCACGACAGGTGTCGAGCTCGCCCTAATTAGGGCCAGGGCCGCACGGTCGCGAAGTAGGCCTCCCCGCCCTTCTCGTCGGTGACCTGGTGGACGATGCGCTGGTCCTTGGAGATGGTGAGCCGCGAGCGGGTGCCGCGGGCGGAGACCCGCACCTCGAAGGTG
>Ga0335081_10016335_pt1 | contig 12012 bp, 9 predicted proteins | sample Lox_Sample_35_FD_206713 | JGI IMG/M metagenome (GOLD analysis project Ga0335081, IMG submission 206713) | Soil microbial communities from Loxahatchee National Wildlife Refuge, Florida, United States - Lox_Sample_3.5 | ecosystem: Environmental > Terrestrial > Soil > Wetlands | place: USA: Florida... | reverse complement strand
GCAGCGTCGTTGTCAACGACGGAGCTTTCGGGTATGTCTTCTTGATTCGCCGGCAGGTCTCATGAATTTTGTCCTGCCAGTCTTTCCGGACGGAAAACTGCACGATGGTTGATGGATCATCGACAGCTCGGTAGAGGAGTGTGTCCGAGCCCTGATCGCCTGACGGATCAGCCACCGGCCGCAGTTCCGAAAACTCACTGGTTAAGAAGGTGGCACCTACGCGCTCGAACAGCCGCCACTTACTACCGCAGGGCCATACCGAAGCGTTCGGCTGTGATCACGCATATACCTCCCCGAGGTAGTCTCCATCTCAGCCAACCCTGCAAGTCGGGTACGACAACCAACGGCAACTGCGCCCTCGATGGTCACCCGACCTCGGAAGTGGACGGGTGCCGTAGAACTCGATCCGTCTCGGCCGCCGAGCGTCCGTGGTTGCGCAGGTCAGGCCAGTTACAGCTGCGGTTGATGCACAACCAAAACTTTTGTTGGTGTGCTAGCCGAGACTCTCGCGTTTATCTCAGAACATCACCCACCCGGCGAGCCGGGGCCACCACCTATCCCTGTGCGCGTCCCTGGTAAATAATGCGAGCATGCCCGACGTAGGTGATGAACGACCGGCCGCCCGGCGCGAGACTTGGGCTGATTCGGACATCGCGGCTCAGGAGGCGACTGTTCGAAACCTCGTCGCGAAAGCGCACGAACACATCAGGGCGGGGAACGACGGCCAGGCTGTAGAGGCGTTCAATGCTGCGGCAGAAGAGGCCCTGGCAGTGCTTGTGGCGCGAGTTGAGTACGACGAACCTCCGAGCCAAATGTCTGCCGACGATCATGCGGCGTGGCGCTTGGTTTCAGACTCCTCAACGGAGTTCCAGCACGGAAACCATCAACTTGGTGAGTGGTTCCGCGAAAGTGCCCGCCGACGCGCCTTGGAGCGCTACGACGCGCCTTGGAGCGCTACACGAAGCTTGATGGGTAGGACGTAACAGTCGGCCCGCCACCAAGCGGCGGGCGGACTCGCGGGGAGTATGTGCGCAACCTCACCGTGCATTCGCGCGACCGCGGCTGCACCCACCCCGGATGCGACCGACTCGAATACCAATGCGAAGTGCACCACCTCATCGGCTACGCCACCGGCGGACACACCGACCCCGACCAGAACGACGATCCGTAGTCGGGCGGCTCGCGGTCCGCGGGCGTCACCCCTGAATCGCTGCGTACGTCCGCCGCACGAACCTCGGCAACGCCGTCCAAAGCTTGGCCTGCGACGCGTTGCCCGACACCGCCACCGCCGCGTCCGCCGACAGCGTCGGATGGTTCTGCACCAGGTAGATCAGGATCAGGTCGCGCGTCGGGTCGGCTTGCCACCACGTCCCGTACGCGCCGGGCCAGCTGAACGTGCCCAACCCTCCCGGCCCGAAGAGCGGCGTCGATTTCGCCGGGTCGGTCACCACCGACAACCCCAGCCCGAACCCGCGCCCCAGCCAGTGGGGCGCGCCCAGGAACGGTATCCGCTTCTGCTCGGCCGTCAGCCGGTCGGTGCGCATCAGCCGCACGGACTCGGCCGACAGCACGGGCGACCCGCCGCGCAGCAGCGTCTGCACGAACCGCAGATAGTCCTCGGCGGTCGACCACAGCCCGCCGCCCGCTTGGCAGAACGCGGGCGGCGAGGCCCGCGGCGGCCCCATTACGTCGTGCCGGAGGCGATTGTCCTCGTCGAGGGTGTACATCGTCGCTGCGCGGGCCCGGGCGTCCGCGGCGACGAAGAAGCCGGTGTCGGCCATGCCGAGCGGCTCGAAGATCCGCTCGGACAGCACCTGGTGAAGGGGCTTTTCGGAGATCCGCGACAAGATGATGCCCAGCACATCGGTGGCGTGACTGTAGGTGAGCCGCTCGCCCGGCTGGTGCAAAAGCGGCAACCCGGCCAGTTCCGCCAGCCAGGTGTCGGCGTCTCGACGCACCGGCAGCCGCAGGTAGGCCCGGGCGATCGGCCCCGTCACCGAGAACCCGTACGCCAGCCCGCTGCGGTGCGTCAGAAGGTCCTCGACCGTGATAACACGCTGCGCGGGGCTGGTCCGGTCCAGCGGGCCCTCCGGGTCGTCGAGCACCCGCATGTCGGCGAATTCGGGCAGCCAGCGGGTGACCGGGTCGCCCAGCGCCAACGCGCCCTCTTCGAGCAGGCTCAGCGCCGCGGCGGTGGTGATCGGCTTGCTCATCGACGCGATCCGGAAGATGGTGTCGTGCTGCATCGGCAGCCACGCCTCCACGTCGCGCCACCCGATGGCGTTGTGCTGCAGCACCTCTCCGTTCTGCCAGACCAGCGTCACCGCGCCGGCGAGCAGGCCGGCCTCGACCGCCTCGCGGATCAACGCCTCGTTACCGTCGAGGCTCCTCAACGACGCTGGGCTTCGACGAGGAAGAAAGCCATCTTGGGTCCGTCGGGACGCTGAACGGTGGTCGGTTCGATCGACGCGATGTCCCATCCCGCCTCACCGAACACGTCCCGCAGCGTCTGCTCGGACACCACCGGCCGCGGCCACGACTCGTCGTCGGCATTCTGGTCGGAAAAGCAACTCAGCAGCAACCGCGCGCCGGGGCGGGTGGCGCGATGCAGCGCGGCCGCGTACCGGCGCTTGCCGTCGTCGCCGAGGCAGTGGAACATGCCGCTGTCGATCACCGCGTCGAACGCGTCGGTGTACCCCTCCAACTTGGTGGCGTCGGCCACCGCGAACGTCACGTCCACTCCGGCGTCGGCCGCCCGCCTTTCGGCGGTGATCAGCGCGGTCGGGGAGATGTCCAGGCCGGTCACCGAATGGCCCTGCCGCGCCAGGTAGATCGCGTTGTCGCCGAGCCCGCAGCCGATGTCGAGCACGGCGCCGCGGACCAGGCCGGCGGTTTGCCAACTCACGACGGACTCCTTGGGCGCCTTGGTGTCCCACGGTGGCGGGGTCATCGCAGGCACACCCTCGGCGGGGCTCTCGCCACGGTACAGAGCATCAAAGTCGAAGTGCGTGGTCATGCTGGCCACGGTAGCGCGTGATGGTAAGCTCGCCGGAGTTTGACATCCTTTAACGATCCGTCCGGCGAGGCGGAGAAGGAGGTCTGGTTGGCTCGTGGGCAGCACGACTGACCGGGAATTGATGTCCGCGGCGGACGTCGGCCGCACCATTTCCCGCATCGCCCATCAGATCATCGAGAAGACCGCCCTGGACGGGTCCGGGGCTCCGCGCGTGGTGTTGCTGGGCATCCCGACCCGCGGCGTCACGCTGGCCACCCGGCTCGCGGACAAGATCCACGACTTCGCAAGCGTCACCGTCCCGCACGGCGCGCTCGACATCACGCTGTATCGCGACGATCTGAACTTCAAGCCGCCGCGGCCGCTGGAGGACACGTCGATCCCGGACGGCGGCGTCGACGACGCGCTCGTCATCCTCGTCGACGACGTGCTGTATTCCGGCCGGTCGGTGCGTTCGGCGCTCGATGCTCTGCGCGACATCGGCCGGCCCCGCACCGTGCAGCTGGCGGTGCTCGTCGACCGCGGCCACCGGGAGCTGCCGTTGCGCGCCGACTACGTCGGCAAGAACGTCCCGACGTCGCGCAACGAAAGCGTGCACGTTTTGCTGACCGAGGACGACGGCCGCGACGGGGTGGTGATTTCCCGACCATGACCAGGCATCTCTTGGCCGCGGCCGATCTGAGCCGCGACGACGCGACAGCGATCCTCGACGACGCCGACCGGTTCGCCAAGGCCCTGCTGGGTCGCGAGGTCAAGAAGCTGCCTACGCTGCGCGGCCGCACGATCATCACGATGTTCTACGAGAACTCGACCCGCACCCGGGTGTCGTTCGAGGTGGCGGGCAAGTGGATGAGCGCCGATGTGATCAACGTCAGCGCGACGGGATCGTCGGTCGGCAAGGGCGAGTCGCTGCGCGACACAGCGCTGACCCTGCGCGCTGCGGGCGCGGACGCGCTGATCATCCGCCACCCGGCGTCCGGCGCCGCGCAGCAACTCGCCGAGTGGACCGCAACCGACCGCGGCGGCCCGTCGGTGATAAACGCCGGCGACGGCACCCATGAACACCCCACCCAGGCCCTGCTCGACGCGTTGACCCTGAGGCAGCGACTCGGTGGCATCGAGGGCAGGCGGGTGGTGATCGTCGGCGACATCCTGCACAGCCGGGTCGCGCGGTCGAACGTCGTGCTGCTGAACACGCTCGGGGCCGAGGTGGTGCTCGTCGCGCCGCCTACGTTGCTTCCCGTGGGAGCGTCGGGCTGGCCGGTGACGATCTCCCACGACCTGGACGCCGAGTTGCCCGTCGCCGACGCGATGCTGATGCTGCGGGTGCAGGCCGAACGGATGACCGGCGGGTTCTTCCCGTCGGCGCGGGAGTACTCGGTGTTGTACGGCTTGTCCGAGCGGCGCCAGGCGATGCTCCCCGGCCACGCCGTGGTGCTGCACCCCGGCCCGATGCTGCGCGGCATGGAGATCTCGTTCTCGGTCGCCGACTCCACCCAATCCGCTGTGCTGCAGCAGGTTTCCAACGGCGTGCACGTACGGATGGCGGTGCTGTTCCACCTGCTCGTCGGTGCTCGACAGGAGGCGGTGAGCGCATGAGGGTGCTGATCCGCGGAGTGCGGCCCTACGGCGAGGGTGAGCGCGTCGACGTCCTTGTCGACGACGGCCAGATTGCTGCGATCGCCCCGGAACTCGCCATCCGCGACGACGCCGACATCATCGACGCCACCGGCCAAATCATCCTGCCCGGGCTGGTGGACCTACACTCCCACCTGCGCGAGCCCGGCCGTGAGTACGCCGAGGACATCGAGACCGGCTCGGCGGCAGCGGCTCTCGGCGGCTACACCGCGGTGTTCGCGATGGCCAACACCAATCCGGTCGCCGACAGCCCGGTGGTCACCGACCATGTCTGGCACCGGGGGCAGCGGGTCGGGCTGGTCGACGTGCACCCGGTCGGGGCGGTGACGGTCGGCCTCGCCGGTGAGCAGCTGACCGAGATGGGCCTGATGAATGCCGGTGCCGCGCAGGTGCGGATGTTCTCCGACGACGGCATCTGCGTGCACAACCCGCTGGTGATGCGGCGTGCGCTGGAGTACGCCACCGGGCTGGGTGTGCTGATCGCCCAGCATGCCGAGGAACCACGGTTGACCAGAGGCGCGATCGCCCACGAAGGGCCCAGTGCGGCGCGGCTGGGGTTGTCGGGCTGGCCCCGTGCGGCCGAGGAGTCGATCGTCGCTCGTGACGCGCTGCTGGCCCGCGACGCCGGCGCACGGGTGCACGTCTGCCACGCCTCGACCGCCGGAACCGTCGAGATCCTGAAATGGGCTAAGGGCCAAGGTATTTCGATCACCGCCGAGGTCACGCCGCACCACCTGGCCCTCGACGACGAGCGGCTGAAAACCTACGACGGGCGCAACCGCGTCAACCCGCCGCTGCGTGAGGCCGCCGACGCGGCCGCGCTGCGAGAAGCGCTGCGGGATGGGGTCGTCGACTGCGTGGCAACCGACCACGCGCCGCACGCCGAGCACGAGAAGGTCTGCGAGTTCGCCAACGCGCGCCCCGGCATGCTGGGGCTGCAGACCGCGCTGTCGGTGGTCACCCGCACCATGGTCGAACCGGGGCTGATGACATGGCGCGACATCGCGCGGGTGATGAGCGAGAACCCGGCGCGCATCGCGGGCCTGCCCGATCACGGCCGCCCCCTGGAGGTCGGCGAGCCGGCCAACCTCACCGTCGTCGATCCCGACGCGACGTGGACCGTCCGAGGCGCCGATCTGGCCAGCCGGTCGGACAACACCCCCTACGAGGAGATGACGCTGCCGGCGACGGTCACCGCGACGTTGCTGCGCGGCAAGGTCACTGCCCGGGAAGGGAAGTGCCCGGCGTGAACACCCCGACGCTGGCGGTCACCGCGTTCCTGGCGATCCGGGCGATGATGCGCGGCTGGCTGCGGCGTGCGCAGCGGCAGGCCGCATTGATCGGACGATTGCCCGAAATCCCGGACACCGTGGGGCCGCCCGTCATCCCTGCGATGCCCGGGCTCTATGTCGGCAGCACCCTGGTGCCGGGCTGGCTGGACCGCATCGCCGTCGGGGATCTCGGCGATCGCGCGAAGGCCGTGCTGACCCGCTATCCCGAGGGCATCATGGTCAAGCGCAGTGGTGCCACTCCGATCTGGATTCCCGACGAGTCGATCACCGCGATCCGCACCGGGCGCGGCCTGGCCGGCAAGGTGGTGCCGAACGAGGGGATCCTGGCGATCCGCTGGCGGCTGCCGTCGGGCACGGAGATCGACACCGGGTTTCGCGGCGACGACCGCCGCAAATATCCGGATTGGCAGCAATATCCGGATGGGCACCACCGATGAGCGCTTGCGCGAAGAGCAGAAGGCACCGATGAGCGCTGGGAGGGTCATGACCGCGCACCTGGTGCTTGAGGACGGCCGGGTGTTCACCGGCTCAGCGTTCGGCGCGGTCGGCCAGACACTGGGCGAGGCGGTGTTCTCAACCGGGATGTCGGGTTACCAGGAGACGCTGACCGACCCGAGCTATCACCGCCAGATCGTCGTCGCGACCGCCCCGCAGATCGGCAACACCGGCTGGAACCACGAGGACTCCGAAAGCCGCGGGGAGAAGATTTGGGTGGCCGGCTACGCGGTTCGGGACCCGTCGCCACGCGCGTCGAACTGGCGGGCCACCGGCACGCTCGAGGCCGAGCTGACGAGGCAAAACATCGTCGGCATCGCCCAAATCGACACCCGCGCCCTGGTAAGGCACCTGCGTAACTTCGGGTCGATGAAGGCCGGCATCTTCTCCGGCGACGCGGTCGCCGACCCCGGCACGATGGTCCAACGGGTGCGCAGCCAGCCGCCGATGCTCGGCGCCGATCTCGCCGGGCGGGTGAGCACCGAAGCTAGCTACATCGTGGAACCGCAAGGCCCACAACGGTTCACCGTGGCCGCACTGGACCTGGGGATCAAGACCAACACACCGCGCAACTTCGCCCGCCGCGGCATCCGCAGCCACGTCCTGCCGTCGAACGCCACCTTCGAGCAGATCGCCGACCTGAAACCCGACGGCGTGTTCCTGTCCAACGGGCCCGGCGACCCGGCCACCGCCGACGGGGTCGTGAAACTCACCCAGCAGGTGCTCGCGGCCGGGATCCCGCTGTTCGGCATCTGTTTCGGCAACCAGATCCTCGGCCGCGCGCTGGGCCGCTCGACCTACAAGATGACGTTCGGGCACCGCGGCATCAACGTGCCGGTGATCGACCAGGCCACCGGCCGCGTGGCGGTGACCGCGCAGAACCATGGGTTCGCGCTGGAGGGCGAGGTGGGGGAGCGGTTCGACACCCCGTTCGGCCCGGCCGAAGTCAGCCACACCTGCGCCAACGACGGCGTGGTCGAGGGCGTCAAACTCGCCACCGGGAAAGCGTTCTCCGTGCAGTACCACCCCGAGGCGGCGGCGGGCCCGCACGACGCCAACTACCTGTTCGACCGGTTCGTCGACCTGATGGCGGGGGGGCGCTGATGCCGCTGCGCGCCGACCTGCGCCACATTCTGGTGATCGGCTCCGGCCCCATCGTCATCGGCCAGGCGTGCGAGTTCGACTACTCCGGCACGCAGGCATGCCGGGTGCTGCGCGCCGAGGGCCTGGAGGTCAGCCTCGTCAACTCGAACCCGGCGACGATCATGACCGACCCGGAGTTCGCCGACCACACCTACGTCGAGCCGATCACGCCGGCGTTCGTCGAGCGCGTCATCTCCCAGCAGGCCAACCGGGGCAACAGGATCGACGCGCTGCTGGCCACGCTGGGTGGGCAGACCGCGCTGAACACCGCGGTCGCGCTCTACGAGAACGGGGTACTGGAAAAGTACGGGGTCGAGTTGATCGGCGCTGACTTCGAGGCGATTCAGCGTGGCGAGGACCGGCAGCGGTTCAAGGACATCGTCGCCAAGGTCGGCGGCGAATCCGCCCGGTCCAAGGTGTGTTTCACGATGGACGAGGTGCGTGAGACGGTCGCCGAACTCGGCCTGCCGGTGGTGGTGCGGCCGTCGTTCACGATGGGTGGGCTCGGCTCGGGCATGGCGCACAGCCGAGAGGACGTCGAGCGCATGGCCGGCCACGGCCTGGCCTCGTCTCCCAGCGCCAACGTGCTGATCGAGGAATCGATTTACGGCTGGAAGGAGTTCGAGCTCGAGCTGATGCGCGACGGCAACGACAACGTGGTCGTGGTGTGCTCGATCGAGAACGTCGACCCGATGGGCGTGCACACCGGCGACTCGGTGACGGTCGCGCCGGCGATGACGCTGACCGACCGGGAGTACCAGCGCATGCGCGACCTGGGCATTGCGATCCTCAGAGAGGTCGGCGTCGACACCGGCGGCTGCAACATCCAATTCGCGGTCAACCCGGTGGACGGCCGGCTGATCGTCATCGAGATGAACCCCCGCGTGTCGCGGTCGAGTGCGCTGGCGTCGAAGGCCACCGGGTTCCCGATCGCCAAGATCGCCGCCAAGCTCGCGATCGGCTACACGCTCGACGAGATCCTCAACGACATCACCAAGGAGACCCCGGCCTGTTTTGAGCCGACCCTGGACTACGTCGTGGTCAAGGCGCCGCGGTTCGCGTTCGAGAAGTTCCCGGGCGCCGACCCGACGCTGACCACCACGATGAAGTCGGTCGGTGAGGCGATGTCACTTGGCCGCAACTTCATCGAGGCCCTGGGCAAGGTGATGCGGTCCCTGGAGACCACCCGAGCCGGTTTCTGGACCGGACCCGACCCCGACCCCGGACCCGGCCCCGACCCCGACAAAGCCCGAGACACCCTCCAGCGCCTGAAAACCCCCAGCGAGGGCCGGCTGTATGACATCGAGCTGGCGTTGCGGCTGGGCGCGACGGTGGAAGAGGTGGCACAGGCCTCCGGTGTCGACCCGTGGTTCGTCGACCAGATCGCAACGCTGGTCACGTTGCGCGAAGAGCTGCTCGACGCGCCGGTGCTCGACGCGGACCTGCTGCGGCGCAGCAAGTACCACGGCCTGTCTGACCGCCAGATCGCCGCGCTCAGGCCGGAACTGGCCGGCGAAATAGGCGTGCGCGCACTGCGCCACCGGCTCGGCATCCGCCCGGTGTTCAAAACCGTCGACACCTGCGCGGCCGAGTTCGAGGCCAAGACCCCGTACCACTACAGCAGCTACGAGCTCGACCCGGCCGCCGAGACCGAGGTCGCGCCGCAGACCGACCGCCCGAAGGTGCTCATCCTCGGCTCGGGCCCCAACCGGATCGGGCAGGGCATCGAGTTCGACTACAGCTGCGTGCATGCCGCGACCACGCTGTCGGAGGCCGGGTTCGAGACCGTGATGGTCAACTGCAACCCCGAGACCGTCTCCACCGACTACGACACCGCCGACCGCCTGTACTTCGAGCCGCTGACGTTCGAGGACGTGCTGGAGGTGTACTACGCCGAATCCCGCTCCGGCGAAGGCGGTCCCGGCGTGGCGGGGGTGATCGTGCAGCTCGGCGGTCAGACCCCGCTGGGCCTGGCGCAGCGGCTTGCCGACGCGGGCGTGCCGATCGTGGGGACCAGCCCGCGGGCCATCAACCTGGCCGAGGACCGCGGGGCGTTCGGCGAGGTGCTCGGCAACGCCGGGCTGCCCGCGCCGCGGTTCGGCACCGCGACCAGCTTCGAGGCGGCCCGCAAGATCGCCGCCGAGATCGGCTATCCCGTGCTGGTCCGTCCGTCCTACGTGCTCGGCGGGCGGGGCATGGAGATCGTCTACGACGACGACACGCTGCGCGGCTACATCACCCGCGCCACCGAGCTGTCACCCGAGCACCCGGTGCTGGTCGATCGATTCCTCGAGGACGCGATCGAAATCGACGTCGACGCCCTCTGCGACGGCGACGAGGTGTACATCGGCGGGATCATGGAGCACATCGAGGAGGCCGGCATCCACTCCGGTGACTCGGCATGTGCGCTGCCGCCGGTCACGTTGGGCCGCAGCGACACCGAGAAGGTGCGCCGTGCCACCGAGGCGATCGCCCACGGGATCGGCGTGGTGGGACTGCTCAACGTGCAGTACGCGCTCAAGGACGACGTGCTGTACGTGCTGGAGGCCAACCCGCGGGCCAGCCGCACCGTGCCGTTCGTGTCGAAGGCCACCGCGGTGCCGCTGGCGAAGGCCTGCGCCCGGATCATGCTGGGCGCCACCATAGCCCAACTACGGGACGAAAACCTGCTGGCACCGGAAGGTGACGGCGCCACCGCCCAACCGCACGCCCCGATCGCGGTGAAGGAGGCCGTGCTGCCGTTTAACCGGTTCCGCCGCGCCGACGGCTCGGGTGTCGACTCGCTGCTGGGGCCGGAGATGAAGTCCACCGGCGAGGTGATGGGCATCGACCACGACTTCGGCAGCGCGTTCGCGAAGAGCCAGACCGCCGCGTACGGGTCGCTGCCGACCGAAGGCACCGTGTTCGTGTCGGTGGCCAACCGCGACAAAAGGTCGCTGGTGTTCCCCGTCAAACGCCTCGCCGATCTCGGATTCCGCGTGATCGCCACCGAGGGCACCGCGGAGATGCTGCGCCGCAACGGGATTCCGTGCGAGGTGGTACGCAAGCACTTCGAGCACCCGAGCTCAGCCGATCCGCGCCCGTCGGCGGTGGACGCGATCCGCGCCGGCGAGGTCAACATGGTGATCAACACCCCGTACGGCAACTCCGGTCCCCGCATCGACGGCTACGAGATCCGTTCGGCGGCGGTGGCGGGCAACATTCCGTGCGTGACGACGGTGCAGGGCGCCTCGGCGGCGGTACAGGGCATCGAGGCCGGCATCCGCGGCGACATCGGGGTGATGTCGCTGCAGGAACTGCACAGCGCATTGAGCGGACCTTCAGAGTGCGGACCTCCAGAGTGCGGACCCCCACAGTGACGGATTTCGGCCAGCGGCTGGCCGCCGCGATCTCGTCCCGCGGACCGCTGTGCCTGGGCATCGACCCGCACCCGGAGCTGCTGGACGGGTGGGATCTGCCGCAGGACCAGTACGGCCTGGCCAGGTTCTGCGACATCTGCGTCGACGCGTTCACCGGGTTCACGGTCGTCAAACCGCAGGTGGCGTTCTTCGAGGCGCACGGGTCGGCGGGCTACGCGGTGCTGGAGCGCACGATCGCGGCGCTGCGCCAGGCCGGGGTGCTGGTGCTGGCCGACGCCAAGCGCGGCGACATCGGGTCGACGATGGCGGCCTACGCCGCGGCCTGGGCCGGGCCGTCCAGCCCGCTGGCGGCCGACGCCGTGACCGCGTCGCCGTACCTGGGGTTCGGCTCGCTGTGCCCGCTGCTCGACACCGCGCGCGCCCAGGCCCGCGGCGTCTTCGTGCTCGCGGCGACCTCCAACCCGGAGGGCGACGCTGTCCAGCGGGCACTTCGCGACGGCCGCACGGTCGCGCAATCGATCGTCGACGACGCGGCCGCGGTCAACCGAGACGCCCTCCCGCGGCCGGGCTCGGTAGGTGTCGTCGTCGGCGCCACCGCGGCCCACCCGCCCGATGTCAGCGCGCTGAACGGGCCGGTCCTGGTGCCCGGCCTGGGTGCCCAGGGCGGCCGTCCGGAAGCTCTCGGCGGACTGGGCAACGCCCGACCGGGCCAGCTGTTGCCGGCGGCGTCGCGGGCCGTACTGCGCGCCGGACCCGGTGTCGCGGCGCTGCGGGCGGCCGCAGAGCGGCTGCGCGACGAGGTCGCCTACCTGATCCAACGACTTGACCCAACGACCTGACCCAGCCCCGGGCCGCCCCACCGACCACCGCCCGACCGCCTCAGCCCGCGAAACTGAATTCCGCGCGGGGTCACCCGGCGTGTCGCCGCACCTGTGTCAGTGTCGCGCCCCCAAGCAGCACCCCAATGGCCCCAGCGGGCCCCAACAGGCCCCACGGGGGCCCAGCCGCGCCCCAACCGGCCCCAGCCGCGCCCCAACCGGCCCCCAGCGCGCCCCAACCGGCCCCGGCGCGC
>Ga0335081_10016334_pt1 | contig 12012 bp, 11 predicted proteins | sample Lox_Sample_35_FD_206713 | JGI IMG/M metagenome (GOLD analysis project Ga0335081, IMG submission 206713) | Soil microbial communities from Loxahatchee National Wildlife Refuge, Florida, United States - Lox_Sample_3.5 | ecosystem: Environmental > Terrestrial > Soil > Wetlands | place: USA... | reverse complement strand
GCGGTTTTTCGGAGCGTGCTGATCGGCACTACTTATACCTCCCGAGACCGATTCTCTTGCACCCGGAAAAAACATCCCAAGTGCCATCGCTGCAAAAGCCCATGGAATAAGGCGTAACGAGTTGCAGCGGAAAGATCGTTAAATTGGCAGCCCCCGTGGCTACGTCGCCGGACCGGTATTGCCCGCTCTGCGACCGTTTACAAGTGAATTGAAGCTGTAAGGAAAGTAATGCGGCCGCAGCACATCCGACGATCAATACCAGTGTCTCCACGATTGCCCTCCCGCTAAGAATCGTCAGTTACGCCATGCTAGTCCTGCCGGCGTAAATGAAGCATAAACAGCGGCTAAATAAGCCCATAAACGCACCGCTTTTGCGTGTGTGCGCGGCAATTCGTAAAAAAGTTATTAAAAGAAGTGCCTTTCTATTCAACCGTTTTATGCCTTTTTCACAGCTCTGGCCTCAATCTCACCTGTGAACGATGGCCGCAGCGAAACTGCTGACGGCTCGCAGGGGAAAGGAAGTTCACATGAAGAAGATGGGAATGCAGGTCGCGGCTCTCTTATTGATTGCTGGAGCGCCGCTGATAGCGGCGACGCAGCAAGCGCCGGCTCAGACGGAATCTGAGCAGCTTACTGCAAAGCAAGTTCGCGACATGGAGAAGACAGCCATCACGGCTGCCGACCACGAGCGGCTGGCGGGCTACTATCAGTCCAAAGCCGTGGAAGCGGAAAAGAACCTGGAGGCCGCACAGGCTCTGGAGCAGCAATGGGGTGCGGCAGAGCGCGCTTCGAAGACGCCCGACCCATATCCTCACGCGAAGCGACTGGTAGCTGAGTATAGCGAGCAAGTCCGCAAGTACGCCCATCTGGCAGCCGATCACGAATGGGTCGCCGAGAAATACGAGATGGCCGCCAGGGCCGCTCAAGACGGAGTGGCGTCGAATGCGGCTGACATTACGAATCCGGCTAGCTCCACGGTCGACAACAAGCCCAGCGGAAAGAACGCCTTCGTATTGGGACCAAAGGGCGGGCCCGGCCGCTGATGGCGAGTGATCCGTCCAGCGACAAATTGTTTCACCCATGATGCAAAAGCTCGCGGCAACGAAGGGAAGAGGCAAAGTGCAGCGTCTCTGGCGATTGTGGCGCACGATTCAATGGAGCGCACTGGGGACAGCAGGCGTCCTGTTGCTAACCTGGATCGCCTTCCGCCTGCATTTCAATTTCCTCACCGCGAGCTTTTGCTATCTGATTCTGTTGGTACTTCAATCTCTGGCGGGCGATTTTGGCTCGTCGGCCGTAGTATCTTTCGCGGCGGTCGCCTGTCTGGACTACTTCTTCACTGACCCGGTCTTTTCGTTTCAGGTAGACAGTCCTCTTTACATTGTCGGTTTGGGCTCTTTTCTGATCACGGGTCTGGTCATTACCAGGCTCGTCCCCAAGGCTCGCGCGGGGACCGAGCTCGCTCGGGTACATCACGAACGGCTCGAGCGGCTTTACGAGTTCGCGGAAAAGCTTCTCGGCCTCGAGACTGCGGAGAGAGGCAGTTCTCAAATCCTCGAACCTTTTTGCGGCAACTTCGGAATTCGCGCCGCCTGTTTTTTTGATATCGCCGATGAAGTGTACGTGGTCGGAAACTCGGACGGTGAGATCGAGAAGGCCACGGGGCAGGCTTTCCTTCACGGTACGGAGTGCGATGACCCCGAGAAGCAGATCGTCGCGCGCTGCATCCGGGTGGGCGGCCGAACCATCGGCGCGATTGGATTCGAAGGCCTGGAAGATCCGGAATTCATGGCCGGGCCTCTTATCAGCCTTGCAGCGGCCTACCTGGAAAGGCCCCGCTCTTTCAAAGACGCCAATCAGGCGGCCGCCGCCGTGCAGACCGAATCCTATCGAACGGTCATCTTGGACGCCCTCGCTCACGAGTTCAAAACCCCGCTTTCGACGATTTTGACCGCCGCGGGCGCTCTGCGTGAAGCGTCTGCTCTTGGGCCGCAGTACCACGAAATGACCGAGATTGTGGAATCGGAAGCGGCCCGTCTGAGCCGGCTCACCTCCCGGCTGATCCGCACGGCGCGCCTCGAGCGGGAAGAGGTGAAACCGTGGATCGAGCTCACGGATCTCTCCGAGGTTTTGGCGGACTCCGTGGATCAATACGCAAGGTTGTCCGGTGGCCGGCGTATTGTCGTTTCGAAGTGCGGTACCAGTGAAGTAATGGCCGATCCGGAGCTCTTGCGGCTGGCCATCAGCCAGCTCCTGGATAATGCCTGCAAATATTCCAATCCGGGTTCCACCATAAGTTTGAACATCGGGCGAGAGGAAAACGAAATCGTTCTTCGCATCATCAGCCGGGGAAATCCCATTCCGGCCGCAGAGAGAAGCAGAATTTTCGAGCGCTTTTACCGTGGAATTGACGGCCGGCGCTCAGGCCCGGGGTCGGGGCTTGGCTTGTTTGTAGCTCGAAAAATCGCGCTGGCTTTGGGCGGGACGATCGAGCTGGATAGCGCAGACCCAGGAGCGGTAAATGGCACAGTCTTCCGTTTCGCATTACCCGTTCCCAACAGGGAACGTGATGACATTGCCGCAGCCGTTTAGTGTTCTCGTCGTTGATGACGAAGCGGCTCTGCGCAGAACGCTGCGGGCTTCTCTGGCGACGAGCGGCTTTTCCGTCGAAGAGGCGGGAACCGGCACGGACGCCGTCGCCGCCGTCCAACGCCGGGCGTTCGATCTCGTTTTGCTGGACGTGAATATGCCCGGGATCAGCGGGGTGGAGGCCTGCCGCCAGATTCGCGCTCTCGCCCCTCGCACAGGGATTGTCATGGTGACGGTAAGAGACGCGGAAGAGGACAAAATTCGCGCGCTGGATGCTGGCGCCGATGACTACGTTACCAAGCCGTTCCGTTTTCGCGAACTCATCGCGCGGTTGCGCGCCGTTCTTCGCCGCCTGCACCCCGATTCCGCCGCCCAGCGAAACGTCCTGCAGGCGGGCGACTTGAAAATCGATCTGGAACACCGGCTGGTATGGAAAGCGGGCCAGGAGGTCCGGCTCTCGCCCAAGGAGTTCGATCTGCTCTCTTATCTTTGGAAGAATCAGGGCGCTCCCCTTACCCACACCAAGCTGCTGCGGGCTGTCTGGGGCCCGGAGTACGGCAACGAATTGGAATATTTGCGCACTTATGTGCGCATGCTCCGCAAGAAAATCGAAGACGACCCGGCGAAGCCGGCATACATACAGACAGATCCATGGGTTGGGTACCGGTTCCGAAATCCCTCGGAGGAGGACGGCGATTCTGCAATCGCCCAATAACCTTATGGCCACTTCGCGAATATTCGGAAGGATCATCCCGCTGCCGAGGGCTGGGCAACAGCCCGGCGTCAACGGCGCCTGGCTGCGGGAAATCAGGCGGCCGTCCAGGGGCGACGGCAGTTCGGCCTCTTTGGACAAGCCGCTGCTGGCGATGCGCGTCGATCAATTGCGCGACGCCATTCGGAGAAACCAAGTCAGTTTTCCTTCGCAAATTCCGGTGTTTTCCAGGCACACCCGTCCGGACCTGCAGCGCAAGCTCGTGCAGCTCTATTTCGTTTCTGGCTGGAGCGCCCCGCAGATCAGGGCCCGTTACGAACTGGGTGCCCAGCGGTTCCAGCAAGTCCTGAGCACGTGGAAGAACAGGGCCATCCAGTTGGGATACATCCAGGTAATTCCGCCGGATGATCGAGTCTTGTCGCCATCCCTGAAATCGCCCTTGCGAATTAATCTGTCTGAAGTTCAGCACTCAGCGCCCGAACCGGCGCGCTCCACGGCAAAGCAATCTCGGGCGCTGCAGAAGCAAAGGCAGCCCGTTGAGGCCGACAATAAGCACGAGAGCAGCTGCAGGCCGCGAAAGAAGTGCGATTCACGCCGCATCGATGCGCTGCTCAAACAGCTCCAAAACGGCCACTCGCTTGAGGATCTGGCCGATGAAGCCGGCGTGACCACGAGCACCATCCGCGTGTGGAAGCGGCAGCAGCAGATGCGCCTGCTCCAGCGCGAAAACAGACAGCTTAAAGAACTGCTCACCAAGCTGGGCGCAATGCAGAAGACGAACCGCCCAAATTGAGACGCAGCCTCGCCTTGCGACCCGGGAACTGATGCACGAATTCAGAATGGCCGTGGCCCGTCAGATCAAAAGCCAGACGCTGGACGATCTGCTGCAGTGTCGAACAAGCGCTGCGTACGCCGCGTTTGCGCATCTAACACCGGCGGAGGCGCTGAAGGAGCTGGAATCTAGCGTTGCGCCTAACGCCGGCGCTCGCAGCGAGCTTATGTTCGATTCCGCTAACGCGCCGGATTTTTGCAAACGGGTACAGTTCCTGATTGGGCCGGATGGCAAGATCGACGGCTTCGAAGTAGTGCCTTCCGGCGCGGACACCTTGGATCTGTCCGAGCTTCTTCAGAATGCGGACCGCTTTGATTTCAGTGGCGGAAAAGACGCCAGCGGGAAACCGTACTTCATCGCGGAGAGCAAAGACAAAACATTTCGCATCGAATACACGCTGCAAGGACGTGTGCCGATTTTGACGCGTGTCCGTTATCTCTACTAAAACAAGCGACTTCGCCACATCGAAAAAACTGATCGACTGCATCCAAACTATCCCTCTTCTCCTTTCATGCCTTTTTTAGGTCTCTAAAGACACCTTAGTCACGCGGTATCTCTTTGGTTTAAACGCACGGGACGTGCCGGTGGCGAACCGTGTGATCTAGCGCACAGCCTCCAAATGTTGCGTGTTCAGGCTTGGCGAGCGCGCTCAAAGAGCGCCGCAGGAGAGGACAAACAATGAACGGTAATACGGGGGTGTTGTCAGTAATCCGGCAGTTTATTCGTAATTGTCGAACGCACCAGAGCAACTTTAGACGCAATCTTCCCGCCGCAGGGGTGGGGGTCGGTGCCGCGCTTCTGGTGGCATTGCTGGCGTTTCCCGCCTTTGGACAGGTGGTCGATGGCTTTGTCGGCGGTATGGCCCGCGACTCAGCAACCGGCAAGCCGGTGGCCGAGGCGCGGATCGTGGCGCACAACGTCGATAAGGGGACAGACCTTTTTACGACCACGGACGCCACGGGAATGTACAAATTCTCGAGTTTGGCGCCCGGCCGGTACGACGTCGCCGCCACAAAAGACGGCTTTCAGAAGGCGTCAACGAGTGTCGATGTAGACGGGAAGCACCTGACCCGCCTCGATCTCCCGTTGCAGGCCGATAATTCAACGAAGCTTTCCGCCAATGCCGCAGCCGCTAAGGATAGTTCGGCTGCCGACGTTCCCGCGGACGTTTCTCCCACAATCACCAAAGCAAACACCGAGCCATCGACGGCGCGCGAAAGAGAGTTGCTGAGCCGAATCGATAGCCTGGAAACTCGCCTCGCGGCGATGGAAGCGAAAGAAGAGGGACCGTCGTCCGCCAAACCGAATGAGTCGAGTGAGCCGACGATGGCTTCGCTCAATCCGCCGGCACCGCCCGAGACAACGCCCCAGCAGGCATCAACTACGGTCGCTGCCGCGACGGTCCCGTCGGTAAGCGCGGCGCCGGCTGCCAAGCCCCAGGAAGCCAAAGGGCCAACCGTTCCAGAAGCCCTACAGGCACCGGAACCAGGTCCTAAAGTCGATAACGATACTCCGTTTGCGTACGCGGATTTCGGCTGGCTAAACGGTACGAGCCGGGCGGCTACACCAGTTTTCGACACGAAGTTTTTCACCCCGGAAATTCGATTCGACTCTTATTACGCTCAGAGTTTTCACAAGCCAAAAGACCACACGATGGGCGGCTCAAGCGAGGAGTTCCGTTCCGGTGAATTTCAAGTCGAACAGGCCAGCGTCGGCGGCGATTTTCATTGGCAGAATGTTCGCGGCAGAGTTCTGACAATGTTTGGCATGTACGGCGCAACCACGCCCAGAAATGACGCCAGCCCAGGCGTGGGAAGCTGGGACGTACGCACTGCGTACCGTTATGTTTCTGAGGCTTACGGGGGATACCACTTCAACGTAAATCACGGGCTGAACGTCGACGCCGGAATTTTCGTCTCTTACATCGGCCTTTTCAGCTACTACAATTATGACAACTGGACCTACCAGCCGTCCTACGTATCGTCGAACACACCCTGGTTCTTTAATGGATTGCGCATCCAGTGGTTCCCTACAAACAAACTGAAGATTGAACCTTGGATCATCAACGGGTGGCAGTCTTACAACAAATTTAACAGCCGGTTGGGCCTGGGCGGTCAAATTCTTTGGCGACCGACAGAATGGCTGTCGTTTGTCTTCAATAACTATGGCATGGGCACCGATACGCTGAACAACGCCGCCGTCTCCCGTATCCACACCGACGATAGCGTTGAAATCAAGTATTACGACCACGCCGAAAACACAGGGATTTCCAAGATCGGCTTCTCCTTTACCGGCGACCTTGGATGCGAATATGGCGGCGGCGCAAGCTGCTTCACGAACACGGCAAATGGCACTAAGACCAGTTTTCTCGGCTGGATGGCATACAACCGCTTCTGGTTTGACAAGAATAAATATGCAATCACGGTCGGTGGCGGGCAGATGACTAACCCCGGTCGTTATCTGACCCTGCTGCCACCAATCAATGGAGCCGACGCTATCTCAGGCTCTCCGTATTTCACGGAGAACTTCGGCGACCAAGCGAAGATGTGGGATGCGACGCTTAATTTCCAGTGGATGCCAAGAGAATACGTCACTTGGTGGGCAGAGGCTGGTTATCGGCACTCGAATGTGCCGTATTGGAGCGGTCACGGCGGAATTACGCCGCCAGGCGGCGCTAACGGCTCTCCCGCAGATTACGCCTGCAGCAACGGCGCGAGTTCCGGGATCACATCTTCCGGAAGTATCACAGCCGATCTTCCTGCAGTCGAGGCGGTGTGTTCTCCTCTAACCGGTAAGTCAGGACCGAGCAGCGTCTGGTTTCCCGATCTGGTCAGAGACGAAACCACAGTTGCTGCGGGAATCCTGGTCAGATTCTAGCGCTCAAACCGTCCGGGGCCGCTGCGGCGGCCCCGACACCTTCGAGGACAAAAGATGAAAAGCCTGACGACAACAAAACCTGCCGCTGCCGAATGGGCAAAGTTTTGCATGATCCAGGCGAACACAGTCGAGCCGTATTTATGCGCTGTTTATAACTTTCGTGTGCCTCCTTCATGCCTTTTTTATGGCCCATCGGTAGCCTAATAAGTATGCGAGTAGCGCGCCAATCCAGCGAGATCGAAAGCAGCGCGACGCTGCGCAACTGCCTCTTGCTGCTTCTTGCGTTCTGCGCGCTCGCCACGATGCTGGCGACGCTTCGCGCGGTTGCTGCATCGCGGGATCCCCGGCCTTCTTCGGGAATCGCGCCGAATGCCTTTGGACGCGATGGGAACTTTGTAAGCGATGGCGCGTTGAACGTTCCGGCTTCCACGCACTATTCGGTGCACGTGCGCGTTGGGGATGATAGTGACGAGGTGGTTCCAGTGACCGCCCCGCCGGGAGGACTTCAACTCCAAGTCCTCGACATGAGCGGCGATAACGTCCGCAACGACATTGTTCTGCGCCCTGCCCTGGTTCATTGGCCGTTGATTGTGCTTCTGAATGATGGACACGACCATTTCACGGTGGCCATTTCAGCCGATCTGCCGGATCAAGTCGATTCAGACACCCGGGCATCAGGGGAGTCGCGGGTTCCACACAACCTCGCTCTCGTTTCATCGAGTTTCGCGTCTGATCTAGACGCGAGCAATTGCCGCGCATTCGTACCCATTCTGCACAGCCAACTTCTTGTCCCTAAGGTTCGACGAGCCGTTTGCGGAATGGACGGCATTCCCATCCTCGGAAGAGCTCCTCCGGCCGCACAGCTCAGCTGACACGTCCTGAAAACCAGTCGCGGGCAAAGCGGTGCCGGTCTGTGGCCGCACAGGATAGCTCTACACGGTTGGCGGACTTCAATCGGCGAATTCAAAGAAGGCCAGGGGAAGATGCAAGCCAGTTCATCAGGGTGGAGAGGTAATCGGCCGGTGATGAGAAACGTCATGAGTTGCAAAGCGAAAGTTGGCAATACGAAACAGGCGCGGCGGCCCTACGTTCAGGCCGCTAAGGGGATTCTAGTCGCGTTGCTCGTGCCGGCCGCAGTGTTTGGACAGACGTCCCTGACGTGGCAGCAGGTGAGGGACAAATTTGAATCCGCCAACCCCAATCTGAGGGCGGCGCAGCTCAATATCGATGAATCCCGCGCCGCCGAAACTACCGCCTATCTGCGCCCGAATCCCGACTTTTCGATCAGCGCAGACGGATTCCAAGCGGTGCCGAATCAGGGCGTATGGCAGCCCCTTGCCGGTGTTGTCGAAACGCCGTCCATCAGCTATCTGCACGAACGGGATCATAAGCGTGAACTGCGCCGCGACAGCGCGAAGGTATCGACGTCGATTGCGCAGTCCACTTATACGGACCAGGAGAGAAGTCTGCTCTTTAACCTTCGGAGCGCATTTGTTCAGGTTCTGCAGGCGAAAGCCGTCCTCGAAAACGCGCAACAGAATCTCCAGTACTGGGATCGTGAGTTGGACGCCAACCGCACGCGCTTCACTGCTGGCGATCTTGCCCAAGCCGATTTGAATCGCCTCGAACTTCAGCGAGTTCAGTTCGAGTCCGACTTTGAAACCGCCATGGTGAGTTTGCGGACGGCGAAGATTCAGCTCCTCACCCTCTTGAATGACCGTACCCCCATCGAGCAGTTTGACGTCACAGGCCCCTTTGATTTTTCGGAAGGCCTGATGAGCCTCGAGGATTTTCGCAGTAAGGCTCTGGAAGCGAGGCCGGACCTCAAGGCCGCCGTGCAGAACGTTCAGTTGGCCAAGACGACCTACGATTTGGCTGTCTCAAACGGGTCGACCGATCCCACCTTCAGCATCTGGTATTCGCACAACTCATCTTTCGCCAACCCGTTTGCAAATCAGACCATCGGAGGAAGCGTCGACATTCCTCTCCGTATTTTCGATCGCAATCAAGGCGAAAAACTGCGGACCAAGCTCGATATCGACCGCAACCAACGGTTACGCGATGCGGCCCAGGCGCAAGTCCTCAGCGACGTGGACTCCGCCTATTGGACCTTGGTTCAAAACATCAATCTTCTGAAGCCATACAAGGGCAAGTATCTCCCGCTCGCCACGGACGTGCGCGACCGTATGACCTTTTCGTTCCAGAACGGCGGTTCCTCGCTACTCGACTTTCTAGACGCCGAGAAATCCTACCGCGACACGCGTTTGGCTTATTTGAATTTAGTGGGTGCCTATTTGACTGCCGCAGCCCAGATGAATATGGCTGTCGGCCAGGAGGTTATGCAATGAATCGCTCTCTCGTTTTTCAACTAACGATCTGTGTCAGTCTGGCGCTCTTTCTCACCGGATGCGAACGGATTGCCGGGGCCCACGAAAATGCCGATGCAAACGCCGGAGCTGTGCCAATAAAGGTCGTGCCCGATTTCGACCCCAGCATCTTCCAGGTGGAGCACCCGGATCAATTTCCGCTCGCGGTTGCCAACCAGTACACCAGCGCGCCGGAATTGAACGTCACCGGCACGGTCGGTCCGGACGTTTCGCGGCAAGTGCCCGTGCCGTCGTTGGCCACGGGCCGGGTGATCGAAATCGATGCCCGCCTCGGTGATGAGGTCAAGCAGGGGCAACTGCTCTTTAAAGTTCGAAGCACCGATATCTCCGGGGCCTATTCGGACTATCGCAAAGCAGTCAAGAACGAGGAACTATCGAAAGTTCAGCTCGGCCGCGCGCAACTGCTTTTCAATAACGGATCCGTCCCCAAGAGCGCCCTCGAAATCGCCCAAAATACCGAAGACAACGCCCTCGTTGATCTGGATACGACCAAGGAACACCTTCATCTCCTCGGGGCGGATCCCGAACATCCCACGGGCATCGTTGAAGTGTCCGCTCCGGTTGCCGGGGTGATCACCGATCAGCAGATTACAGACCAGTCTGGCGTGCAGGCGCTATCATCCCAACGCCCTTCACCATCTCGGATACCTCTCATGTCTGGGTCGTGTGCGACGTCTACGAAAATGACCTGGCCGGCGTCCACATCGGCGATGCCGCCGATATACGTCTAAACGCTTACCCCGACCGCGTCTTCAAGGGCAAGGTCAGCAACGTCGGCGCGATCCTCGATCCGACGATTCGCACGGCCAAAGTACGTATTGAAGTAGCCAATCCCGGGACCATCCGCATCGGCATGTTTGCGACCGCCACATTCCGGGGGCAGAAGAACGAGACCTTTACGCAGGTCCCATCGAGCGCAATCTTGCACATCCACGATCGCGACTTTGTGTACGTGCCCGCGCCCGACAACAAGTTCCGCCGGCTCGAAGTAGTGAGCGGAGCCCAGTTGCCCGGAGACATGCAGGAGATCCAGTCGGGCATAAAGCCGGGTCAGCAAGTTGTCTCGAATGCCTTGGTTTTGGACCACACGATTGGTCAATAAGATCGACGCCATTTGGAGAAGGAGTAGCAACATATGATCCGGGCTCTTGTAGATTTTGCGCTGAATAATCGCTTCGTAGTGATTGCCATGACGGTTTTGTGCCTCGGGGCGGGGGCGCTTGCATTTCACAACCTTCCTGTCGAAGCCTATCCGGACATCGCCGATAACTATGTAACGGTCATAACGCAGTGGCCCGGCCGCTCCGCCGAGGAAGTCGAGCAGCAGGTCACCATTCCCGTCGAAATCCAGATGAACGGCATCCCGCATCTCTCGGCCCTGCGATCCGAGTCCATTTTCGGGCTCTCGTTCGTCATCATGATCTTCGATGACCAGTCGAATAACGACTGGAACCGCCAGAAGGTCCAGGAACGGTTGGTAGAAGCCGACCTCCCGGAAGGTTTGCAGCCGGAAATGGGGACAGACTGGAGCACCACCGGACAGATCTACTGGTACGTGCTGAGAAGCACGAATCCCACAATCGATGTGATGGACCTGAAGACCCTCGAAGACTTTTACGTAGAGAAGGAGCTCAAGTCTGTTCCGGACATCGTCGATGTTTCGAGTTTTGGCGGTATTACTCGCGAATATCAGGTCCGCATCGATCCCAACAAACTCGTCGAGTACGGCTTGACGATTGGCCAGGTGGAACAGCAGCTCGCCAACAACAATGTGAACGCAGGCGGCAACTTCGTGGAAACGGGCCTGCAGCAGATGAACGTTCGCACCATCGGGCTGTTCCAGAAAGTGAACGACATTGCCAACACGGTTTTGATGACGAAGTCGGGAACACCCGTGCGGGTGAAGGACATCGCGGACGTCTCTCAGGGCGCGAAGATTCGCCTGGGTCATGAAGGCCGGGCTGTCCGCCGCCCGGATGGAACCGTCGTCGACAACCGGGACGTCATCTTCTCTCAGGTCATGATGCGTAAGGGTGCCGATTCGGGGCCCACTCTCGTAGGGCTTCACGCCAAAGTGAACCAGCTGAACACCAGCATTCTGCCTCCCGGCGTGAAGCTGGAAAAGATGATCGATCGCAGCGATCTGCTTGCCGTGACGTTGCATACGGTTCTGCACAACCTCACCGAAGGCATGATCCTCGTTACGGTTGTCCTTTTCTTATTTCTCTTGAATGTCCGCGCCGCCATCATTGTGGCGCTCACAATTCCTTTCGCCCTGCTCTTTGCCTCCATCTGGCTCGACCTCACTAAAGTGCCGGTGAACCTCCTCTCGCTCGGCGCGCTCGATTTCGGAATGGTCGTGGATGGCGCTGTGGTGATGGTCGAAAACATCGTCCGGCATATGAGTCGTCTAGAGAAAGCGCCCGGATCCGGCGAAACCGATGCCGCAGGAAACCGCCTCACCGCAATCATGAAAGCCCCCGCCGAAGCCATCCGCGACGCTTGCCATGAGGTTCAGCGGCCAGTCTTCTATGCCATCGCCATCATCATCACTGCCTATCTGCCGATTTTTACGCTCCAGCGAATTGAAGGCCGGCTGTTTCGCCCGATGGCTT
>Ga0335081_10016333_pt1 | contig 12012 bp, 16 predicted proteins | sample Lox_Sample_35_FD_206713 | JGI IMG/M metagenome (GOLD analysis project Ga0335081, IMG submission 206713) | Soil microbial communities from Loxahatchee National Wildlife Refuge, Florida, United States - Lox_Sample_3.5 | ecosystem: Environmental > Terrestrial > Soil > Wetlands | place: USA... | reverse complement strand
CGGGGAGCGGCATTATTACCGGGTCCAGGGACCGACGCTGCTCATCGAGCACGACAACACCCAGGGCAACGGGAACCACATCCATTCGGCGTGGCGGAACCCGGCGGACGATTTCGGCGACGACGTGCTGGCGGAGCATTACCGGCTGCATCACGCGTAGCTGGCGGTGGCTTCCGCGGCGGCGGCGAGGCGCTCGCCTTCGCGCTTGGCCCGGCGGCCGTAGGCGATCATCCAGCCGATCAGGCTGGCGGCGACGGCGTAGGGCATCACCTTGGAGACGGCCAGCGCGGTCCCGGTGCTGGTCGTCTCGACGATGACGACCCGGGCCGCGGCCTCGGCCAGGTAGGCGACGCCCCAGACCACGGTGTAGAGCCAGAAGACCCGGCGGAAGCCGGGGTAGCGCCACAGGGACGCGAAGTCGCGTCCCTTGGGGGTGTCCGCGCCCATGAACTCCAGGGCGAACCGGTAGATCAGGGGCCTTTGGGACCACAGGGAGGCCAGGCACAGCACGCCGAACACCGCGGTGGGCACCGAGCCTTCCAGCAGGACGAGGTGAGGGTTGCCGCTGACCAGCCCCAGGACCGTGCCGACCGCGATGCCGGCCAGCACCAGGATCCCGACGGCGTCCAGCCGCCGGTACCTGACCAGGCCGGCGGTCACGCCGATGGCCGGGAGGGCGCCGCTGGTGACCAGCGCGCTTACCGTGCTCAGCCCGGCCGAGCGCAGCAGGGAGTAGGCCGCCAGCGGGCCCGCGATGTCGAATACCGCGATCTTCGCTATGGCCTGGATGCGGCGGCGGTCGCGCCCTGATTCCTGGCCTGATTCCTGGCCTGATTCCTGGCCTGATTCCTGGGTGCCGTTCATGCCCTCAACGCTAGGAGCGCGCCGGGATCCGGCCCAGTGTGCTCCCTCCTGATCTGGGCATGACGCATGTCACCGGCGGAGCCGTGCCGATTGTGTGGTTAGACGCTGTGGCTAGGCGCTGTGGCTAGGCTGGGCGGGTGGCGCCGCCTGATCTCACGCTGGGCAACTGGGACCTGGGCGGGGCACCGTCGGCGTGGGCCTACCTGCATGCCGGTGAACTGTTCCCGGCGACCGAGATCCCGCCCCTGCGGGTGCCTGCCCGGCTTGACCGGGCCGAGCTTCGGCCGGTCGCGGAGTTTCCCGTGCAGCCTGGCCTGAGCCTGGCCGGCTACGTGGACTCCGGCCCGGTCAGCGGGATGGTGGTCGTGCTGGGCGGCCGGATCGTGTTCGAGCGCTACCCGCGGATGCGCCCCGACGAGCGCCATCTGCTGATGTCGGTGACCAAGGCGTTCACCTCGGCCGTGGCCGGCCTCCTGGAACGGCAGGGGCGGCTCGATCTCGGCCAGCCCGTCGACGCCGTGCTGCCCGAGCTGGCCGGCTCCGGCTGGGCCGGGGTGACCGGCCGGGACGTGCTCGACAATGCGTCGGGAATCGACTGCCTCGAGAACGACAGCCCAGGCGCGTTCACCGACCCGGCTCATCCGTTCTACCGCTTCGAGGCCAGCCTGGGCTGGCGTCCGGCCGCGGCGGAACTGAGCACGTACGACCTGGTGGCGGGCCTGCCGGCGCAGCGGCCGCCGGGGCAGGTCTACGAGTACTCGAGCGCCAATTCCTTCGTGCTGGCCTGGCTCGCCGAGCGCGTCACCGGGTTGCCCTTCGCCGAGGTGCTCGGCCGGGAGATCTGGTCCGCGGGCGGGTTCGAGGCGCCGGCCCAGCTGTGCGTCTCGTCAATCGGCGCGCCGGCCAGCCACGGCGGCCTGTCGGTGACGCTGCGGGATCTGGCGCGGTTCGGGATGCTGTTCACCCCGAGCGGCCCGCTGGTGGCCCCGTCCCCGGTGATCGACGCCGAGCACCTGCGGCTGATCCGGGCGGCGGGCCGGCGTGGCCTGCACCGTCATCCGGCGGGTGAGCCGCCGGACTACGTGACGGCCGCGTACGGCGAGGTCCTGCCGCCGCCGGGGCGGCAGTGGAACTTCGTGATGGATGACGGGGACCTGTTCAAGGGCGGTTTCGGGGGCCAGGGGCTTTACGTCTCGCCGGGCCGGGATCTGGTGATCGCGTACGCCGGGACGCCGGATGAGGATGGTTCGGTCAACTTGCTGCGGTGGTTCAGCCGGCGCCTGGCGCTGAGCTTGCGGTAGCGCGCTATTGGTTTGACGGTCTTGATCCTAGGCTGCTAATTTTTCTTTGCATATGCTAAGAAAGACACTGGAAGTCGAGGACCTGACCGGAGACGGCCTGGTGCAGGTGCTGTCCACGCTGGCCAACCCGCACCGGATGCGGGTGGTGGCCGCGCTGGCGGGAGAACGCAACTACGTCAGCCGGCTGGCCCGCGAGCTGGGCATCAGCCGGGCCCTGCTGCAGGTTCACCTGCGCAAGCTCGAGGCGGCCGGGCTGGTGTCGGCCTCCGTCGAGATCTCGCCGGACGGCCAGGCGATGAAGTTCTACGAGGTGGCACCCTTCGCGCTGCACCTCACCCCCGACACGATCATGACCGCGGCGCGGACATTGAGCACGAAAAGCGATCTGGAGGCTGAACTGCGATGAAGACCAGAACGGCACGGGAGACGGCCATCATCTGCGTGGCCGCGGTGCTGGTCGTCGCACTGGTGACCATCCCCTTCGAGCTGACCCCTTACGGCCAGGCTCCGAACATCAAGGGACTGATCTGGCTGGCCATCGCCGGGGTGATCGCGCTCGGGGTGGTCCAGGGATTCCGGTACCTCACCGCCAGGAAGCAGGCGCAGCTGGAGCTGACCGGCACCGAGCAGTACCGCCAGCTGGCCGACGAGTACCGCCGGCTGGCCGACCTGGCCATCACCGCCCAGGAGCACACCGACCTCAAGCTCGGGGACCTCAGCGCCCAGCTCGATTACCTGCGGGAGCAGAGCGAGTCGCTGCAGAAGATCCTCAAGGAAGTGGAGTAAGCCTCTGCGGTCGGCTGGCTCCGGGTGAACCCGGCCGGGTGCCGCACTGCTCTCGCGAGCCTCATCCGCACCACAATTCACTCCCCAGCCCGGTGACCCTGAATTTAGCGTGGAGGATTTGGCCTCAGCGGAGTTCTTGGTACCCCAGGCGGTACCGGATCCTCCGCATAACCCTGATCCTCCACGCTGTTCCCGCGACAGGGCGCACCACAGCGCTCACGGGCACCACCACGCTCACGGGCATCAACACGCGCGCTGACCTGGGGCAGGTGCAGCTGATCCAGGGCTCATGCTCAAGGCACGGCGCGAACGCGCGGGTAAAGGGCAAGCTAGATGGGTTCGGTGAGGTTGACCGTGTTGCCGTCGGGATCCTCGATGTGGGCCACGCGCTCGGCGTTGCCGATCCGCAGGCCCACGAAGAACGCCGGGCCGTCTTCGGGCACCCGCGAGATCTCCACCGCGCCGAGCAGCGCTTTATAGAAAGCCAGCAGCAGCGGCATGCTCGGGGTCACGATGACCGGCTGAACGGTGGCGGGCATCAGGTGCCGGCCGGGTGCCAGACGGTCTTGGTCTCCAGGTAGGCGAGCATGCGGTTCAGGCTGGGGGGCAGCGTCCAGTCCTGCTCGCCGGCCCGGACGACCCGCTTGAGGTTCTCCGCGGCGGCCACGGCCAGGTCGCCGGCGAGTTCGGGGGACGCGCCGCACAGGTCGATGGCGTTGACGTCCATGTGCGAGGCCAGCCAGGGCGCGATCTCGGCGGTGCGACCGGTCAGCACGTTGATCACGCCGCCGGGCACGTCGGAGGTCGCGAGCACTTCGGACAGCGATACCGCGGGCAGCGGGAATCGTTCGCTGGTCACGACGACCACCGTGTTGCCGCCGACCACCGCGGGCGCGACCACCGAGACGAAGCCGAGCAGGCTCGAGGCCTGCGGCGCGATCACCGCCACCACCCCGGTCGGCTCGGGCAGCGAGAAGTTGAAGTACGGCCCGGCCACCGGGTTGGCCGCCCCGCGTACCTGGCTGAGCTTGTCCGCCCAGCCGGCGTACCAGACCCAGCGGTCGACGGCCGCGTCCACGGTGGTCTCCGCCTGCCGCGCGCTGACTCCCTCGGCCGCGCGGACCTCGGCGGCGAACTGCGCCCGGCGGCCCTCGAGCAGCTCGGCCACCCGGTACAGCACCTGGCCGCGGTTGTAGGCGGTGGCCGCCGACCAGCCGCCGAACGCCTTGCGCGCGGCCCCGACCGCGTCCCGGGCGTCCTTGCGCGACGCCAGGGCGGCGTTGGCCAGGAACCCGCCCTTGTGGTCGCTGACCACGTACGACCTTCCGCTCTCCGAACGAGGGAACGACCCGCCGATGTACAGCTTGTACGTCTTCCGCACGGCGATGCGGGGGATGGTGCCGGCGTCAGACATCGAGGTAGGCCTCCAGCCCGTGGCGGCCGCCTTCCCGGCCGTAGCCGGATTCCTGGTAACCGCCGAACGGCGACGTCGGATCGAACTTGTTGAACGTGTTCGCCCACACCACGCCGGCCCGCAGCCGGGAGGCCATCCACAAGATCAGCGATCCCTTCTCGGTCCAGACCCCGGCGGACAGCCCGTACGGGGTGTTGTTGGCCTTCTCCACCGCCTCGGCCGGCGTCCGGAACGTCAGCACGGACAGCACCGGCCCGAAGATCTCCTCCCGGGCGATGCGATGAGCCTGCGACACCCCGGTGAACACCGTCGGCGGGAACCAGAAGCCCTTCACCGGCAGCTCGCACGGCGGCGACCAGCGCTGGGCCCCCTCCGCCTCGCCGACCTCGGACAGCTCGCGGATCTTGGCCAGCTGGGCCGCGGAGTTGATGGCGCCGACGTCGGTGTTCTTGTCCAGCGGGTCGCCGAGCCGCAGCGTGGCCAGCCTCCTTTGCAGCGACGCGAACACCTCGTCGTACACCGACTCCTGCACCAGCAGCCGCGAGCCGGCGCAGCACACGTGGCCCTGGTTGAAGAAGATGCCGTTCACGATGCCCTCGACCGCCTGGTCCACCGGCGCGTCCTCGAACACCACGTTGGCGGCCTTCCCGCCCAGCTCGAGGGTCACCTTCTTGCGCGACGGGGCGCACGCGCGGGCGATTTCCTTGCCCACCTCGGTGGAGCCGGTGAACGCCACCTTGTCGATGCCGGGGTGCTCGACCAGGGCGCGGCCGGTCTCCCCCGCCCCGGTGACGATGTTCACCACCCCGGCGGCAGGTCGGCCTGCTGGCAGATCTCCGCGAAGGCCAGCGCGGTCAGCGGCGTGGTCTCGGCCGGCTTGAGCACCACGGTGTTGCCGCAGGCCAGCGCCGGAGCGATCTTCCAGGCCAGCATGAGCAGCGGGAAGTTCCACGGAATGACCTGGCCGGCCACGCCGAGAGGTTTCGGCGCGGGTCCGTATCCCGCGTACTCCAGCTTGTCGGCCCAGCCGGCGTGGTAGAAGAAGTGCGCCGCGACCAGCGGGATGTCGACGTCGCGGGACTCGCGGATGGGCTTGCCATTGTCCAGCGACTCCAGCACGGCCAGTTCACGGGCCTTCTCCTGGACGATCCGGGCGATCCGGAACAGGTACTTGGCTCGCTCCCGGCCCGGCAGCTGAGACCAGGTGTGCTCGTACGCCTTGCGGGCGGCGCTCACCGCGCGGTCGACGTCGGCGGGACCCGCCTCGGTCACCTCGGCCAGGACCTCCTCGGTGGCCGGCGAGATGGTCTTGAACGCGCGGCCGTCCAGGCCGGGAACGAACTCACCGCCGATGAACAGCCCGTAGGACTCGCGCAGCGAGACGATGGCCCGCGACTCCGGGGCGGGTGCGTACTCGAACTTAGGCATGTCAGTCCAGGGTGAAGTAGTCGGGGCCGGAGTAGCGGCCGGTGGCCAGCTTGGTGCGCTGCATGAGCAGGTCGTTCAGCAGGCTGGAGGCGCCGAAGCGGAACCAGCGGGGATCCAGCCAGTCCTCCCCCGCCGTCTCGTTGACCAGGACCAGGTAGCGCAGGGCGTCCTTGGCGGTGCGGATGCCGCCGGCCGGCTTGACGCCGACCTGCCGCCCGTGCGTTTCCCGGAAGTCGCGCACGGCCTGCAGCATGACCAGGGTCACCGGGAGGGTGGCGGCCGGGGTGATCTTGCCGGTCGAGGTCTTGATGAAGTCGGCGCCCGCCAGCATGGCCAGCCACGACGCGCGGCGCACGTTATCCAGCGTGACCAGCTCGCCGGTCTCCAGAATGACCTTGAGATGGGCTCCGCCAGCCTGGCCGGCGGTGCCGGCGGGTCCGCAGGCCTGCTTGACGGCGACGATCTCGTCGAAGACCTCCAGGTAGCGCCCGGCCAGGAAGGCGCCGCGGTCGATCACCATGTCCACCTCGTCGGCGCCCGCCGCGACCGCGTACCTCACGTCGGCCAGCTTGACCTCCAGGCTGGTCCGGCCGCTGGGGAACGCGGTCGCCACGCTGGCCACGTGCACGCCGCTGCCCTTCAGCTCGGCCGCCGCGACGTGCGCCAGGTCGGGGTACACGCAGACGGCGGCGACCATCGGCGCGGTCGGGTCGGCGGGATCGGGGCGCTTGGCCTTGGCGCACAGCGCGCGTACCTTGCCCGGCGTGTCCTGGCCTTCCAGCGTGGTCAGGTCGATCATCGAGATCGCGGCGTCGAGCGCCCACTGCTTGGCGGTGGTCTTGATGGACCGGCTGGAGAGCATGGCCGCGCGGGCCTCCGCCCCGACCCGGTCCACCCCCGGCAGGCCGTGCAGGAACCCTCGCAGCGAAGCCTCGGACCAGGTGATGTCCTGCGTGTCGGCCAGCGCGCTCATCGGCGGCTCCCTCCTTTAGGGTCATTCTTACCCACGATCGCGACCGCCTCGGCGCCGAGGTAATACGGGGCGGAATGTCGGTGCCAGGACCGACAATGCCGTGATGGAACTCAAGGGAACGACCGCTCTGGTGACCGGAGGCGCGGACGGGATAGGCGCCGGGATCGCCGAACGGCTCACGGCGGAAGGCATGCGCGTGGTCATCGCCGATCTGGACCAGGAGGCCGGCCCGGCCACCGCCGCGCGGATCGGCGGGTCGTTCGTCGCCGCGGATGCCGCTACCGGGGCCGGCGTCCGCACGGCGGTCGAGACCGCGGGCGCGGTCGGCGTGCTGGTGAACAGCGCCGGAGGCACCGAGGAGCCGTGCTTCCCCGCGGCCAGCCCGGCGAAGTGGGAGCGCACGCTGGATCTGAACTTGCACGCGGTCATGCTGGCCACCCAGCTGGTCCTGGACCCGATGCGGGACCGCGGCGGCGCGGCCGGATGACGCCGGATCAGCTCGCCGCGCTTCCCCCGGTGCTGGCGCCCGCCGACATCGCCGCCGCGGCGATGAGATTCCTCACCGACGACACCCTGGCCGGCCGGATCATGCTGTGCCGCGGCGGCGAGCCCGGCCTGCTGCTCCCGGTCACCGACGGCCAGGGACGTTAGCCGCCGTCACCCGGCCTGGCCGCCCAGCACGTCGTGCAGGCGGGCGGCGAACGCTTCGGTGTGGCCTGCGAAGCCGCCGTGGTCGCCGGGGAAGGACACCGGCTCGACCCCGAGCGCGGCGGCCAGCGCCAGCGCGGTCCGGTAGGCCAGCTGGCCGTCGCCCGACTCGTCGCCGACGCCGACGACCACCCGGGTGGCGCTCGCCCGCAGTGCCCCGAGGTCGGGCGCGTAGTTGGTGACGACCGCGCACCGGTCGGCCAGGCAGTCGGCCAGCGGCGCGAATCCGCCCGCGTCCATCGGGCCGCCCGGGATCATCAGCAGCACCGGGCCCGCTCCGCGGACCTCGTAGTACAGCGTCGCCCCAGGTACCTTCAGCGTCCTGGACTCCATGTCTCCTCCTTGTCCTCGCCATACCGACGCCGCGGCGGCGGGAGATTCATCTGCCTGATCCTGTTCCAGGCCGCCGCGCACCCAGCGCCGTCTCGATGACGCGGCCGAGGGCGATGAGCTGCTCCTCTCCGCCGGGCGGGCCGATGAGCTGGAGGGACGCGGGCAGCCCGGCCGGACCGCCGGGGACGGGCAGGGCCAGCGCCGGCAGGCCGGCCAGGTTGGCCGGCATGGTCAGCACGGTGAGCGACATGCCCCGCTCGCCGAGCAGCGGCGGCGCACCCGCCAGGGTCGGCAGGGCCAGGAACCGATAGCGGTCCAGCGTGGCGGCGAACCACTCGCGCACGGCCTGCCTCGTGCCGTTCGCGGCGTCCACCTGGTCGGCGGTAAGGGCCCCCGACTCGGTCATGTTGCCCCTCATCTGCGGGCTGAGCCGGTCGAGCTGCGGGAGCGGGTACGCGTTCGCCTGGTACGCCTCGGCGTCGATGAGCACGTCGGTGGCCCTGGCCGCGGCCCGGAGGTCGAACCCCGCGACGTCGGCGACCTGCAGGCCCGCCGCGGCCAGCGCGGCGTCGACCGCGGCGTCCGTCACCGGGTCGACGTCCAGCTCCGGCCGGATCCGCCCGACCGCGAGCTCGCAGGATCCGGCCGCGAAGCCGGGCTCGATCAGCCGCATCCCGAGTTCCACCGCGGCCACGTCCGCGCCCAGCGGGCCCACCGTGTCCAGGGACGGGGCCAGCGGGTACACGCCGTCGGCCGGCACCCGGCCCCAGGTGGTCTTCAGGCCGGTGACCCCGCAGCAGGCCGCGGGGATCCGCACCGAGCCCCCGGTATCAGTGCCCAGGGCCGCATCCGCCTCCCCCGTCGCGACGGCGACCGCCGAGCCGCTCGACGACCCGCCGGGCAGCCGCCGGGGATCGGCCGGGTTCAGCGGCGTGCCCGACCACGGGTTCACCCCGCTCGCCGACCAGCACAGCTCGGTCAGGTTGGTCTTGCCGACGATCCGGGCGCCGGCCCGCCGGGCCGCCGCCACCACGGCCGCGTCCCGGGCCGCCGGGCGGGCCTGTTCCGCGACCAGCTGGCAGCCCGCCGTGGTGGGCAGGCCCTCGACGTCGATGCAGTCCTTGACCGCGAGCCGCGGGCCGTCCCCCGGGGCATCCAGCCGCACTATCCAGGTGGCATCCATAGGGGCGATTGTCGCAAAACTAAGAAGTCACGGAAGTTTCGCCTGGACGTCACGGCGCCTGTAATGCGGCGATCGTTTGATATCGCACCGTGTGATCATGAGGGTCGCGATTATCACCGAGTCGTTCCCGCCCGATGTCAACGGAGTCGCCCACTGCGTGCCGCGGGTCGCCGAACTCCTCACGAGCTACGGCCACCATCCGCTGGTCATCGCGCCCCGGCCGCCGCGGGAATGGTCGGAGGAAAACCGCGAGCCGCGGGGGGGGAAAGAGCGAGAAAGGGGAGGCGGGGAGCGGGGGACAGGCAGCAAGGAGACGGGCACCGAGAAAGGAGCCCACGCGACGACAGGGAGGCTCCGATGACGACGTTCGTGGCGCTCGGTGACTCGATCACGGTGGGCATGGGCGATCCGGCGCCCGGCGGCGGCTGGCGCGGCTGGGCCGCGCTGCTGGCCGGCACGCTGCCCGAGCCGGAGGTGCACAACCTGGCCAGGCTGGGCGCGCTGGCCGCCGACGTGGAGCGCGTCCAGCTGCCGGCCGCGATGGCCCTGCGGCCGGACGTGGCCAGCGTGGTGGTGGGCATCAACGACACGCTGCGGGGTGATTTTGACCCCGAACGGACGGGTGCGTCGATCGGCCGGACGGTGGCAGCGCTGCGGGCGGCGGGCGCGCAGGTGCTGACTATGCGGCTGCCCGATCCCGGGCAGATGTTCGGGCTGCCGGGAGCGCTGGCCCGGCCGCTGGCCCGCCGGATGCGCACGGTGAACGCGGCCGTGGACCAGGTGGCACGGCAGTACGGAACGGTGCACCTGGACGCGGCCGGGGACCCGGCCACCTACGAGCGCCGTTACTGGAGCGTGGACCGGCTGCACCCGAACGAGCGCGGCCATCGCCTGATGGCGTGCCGCTTCCACGCCCTGCTGGCCGCATCCGGGTACCCGGTCGGCCCCGGGCCCGACCCCGAGCCGTCCAGCCCGCCGCCGACCAGGCTGGCCGAAATAGGCTGGCTAGCCACCAAGGGCACCGCGTGGCTGGTCCGGCGGTCCCGGGACCTGGTACTGGCCCTGGTGGGGCTGGCGGTACGCGAGTGGCTGACCGGCGGGCGGGACGGCGACGCGGGACGGGATACGGCCAGGCGAGACGATGCGGGGCAGGACAGCGCGGGGCGGGAACCCGCGAACCTGAACGTCTTAAGCAAGCCTTCAGGAAACTTGGAGCATCACGAGCGGTTGCCCTTGGCTCGCCTCAAGGTCCGGGACCGATGCTCATGACGTAACGAAAGAACGAAGCCGCGCTGCGGCAGGAGTTGAGGCGAGACCAATGAGCCAGACCTACGACCCGAACGAGTCAGGACAGGGGCAGGGCTACCTGGCCGGTTCCGGTTTCAGCGGTGGAACCGACTACCCGGGTGGAGCCACCTTCGCCATGGCGCCGCCTCCGCCGCCGCGGCGCAACCACAAGCGAGGCCTGGCCATCACCGGCGTGGTCGCGCTGGCCGCGGGCGCCGCCGCGGGCGGGTTGATTGGCAGCATGAACCACAACGCGGTCGGCCTGGTCACCGCCACCTCCAAGACGGCGCTGTCTACCAGCCAGATCGCGTCCCGGGTGGACCCGGCGCTGGTTGACATCGTGTCCGCCGACGGCGACCAGCAGGCCACCTCGGCCGGCACCGGCATCGTGCTGACCTCTAACGGCCTGGTGCTGACCAACAACCACGTGATCAACGGCGCGACTTCCATCAAGGTCACCGACATCGGCAACGGCAAGACCTACACGGGCAAGGTGGTCGGCTACGATGCCAGCCACGACGTCGCGGTGGTCCAGATGCAGAACGCGTCCGGCCTCACCGTCGCCAGCCTGGGCAACTCCTCCACCGTGCAGACCGGGAACAACGTGGTCGCCCTCGGCAACGCCGGCGGCAAGGGCGGCACCCCGTCGGTCGCGGCCGGCACGGTCACCGCGCTGAACCAGTCCATCACCGCGTCGGACGAGCTTTCCAGCAGCAGCGAGCAGCTGACCGGGCTCATCGAGACCAACGCCGACATCCAGCCGGGTGACTCGGGCGGGTCCCTGGTCAACGCCTACGGGCAGGTGATCGGCATGGACACCGCGGCCTCCTCGGGTAGCCAGTCCCTGGGCCAGTCCGGCGCCGGCCAGTCCACCACGACCCAGGCCTACGCGATCCCGATCAACGACGCGCTGTCCATCGCCAGGCAGATCGAGGCGGGTACCGCCTCCGCTGACGTGCACATCGGCGCCACCGCCTTCCTCGGCGTCGAGATCCAGCCGGCCGGCCAGAGCTCGAGCAACGGCTTCGGCGGGTCGGGCGGCTCGGGCAGCGGCTTCGGCGGGTTCGGCGGGTTCGGCGACCAGGGCAACGGCAGCGACAACGGCAGCGGGAGCGGCACTGACACCGGCAGCGGCGTGGGCGTGGCCGGTACCCTGTCCGGCTCACCCGCGGCCCAGGCCGGCCTGACCCAGGGCGACGAGATCACCGCGCTCGGCGGGCAGTCGGTCTCCACGCCGGAGGACATCTCCCACGTGCTGGTCAAGTACCACCCCGGCGAGTCGATCTCGATCAGCTGGGTCGACCAGAACGGCCAGTCGCACACGTCGAACGTGACCCTGGCCTCTGGCCCGGCCGCCTAGGAGGAGCGGGCAACCCTGCAGCCCGATCCAGAGCCAGTGATCCCCGGCCGCCCCCGGGGATCACTGGTTTCGCTGTCTTATCAACCGTCCGGGGCGCCCCACCACCGGAAGCACGCAGCTGGCGCAGAACTGATATGTCGTTAGTTCGGGATAAAAATGAAGTTGCAGCCGGCGAGAGGAAGAACCAGTGCGCGCAGCGAGGCTCCACGCGGTCGGCGACCTGCGGGTGGCGGACGAGCCGGTGCCCCCCGCGGGTCCGGGGATGAGCCTGGTTCGGGTCACCGCGGTCGGCATCTGCGGCTCTGACCTGCATTGGTGGGATGAGGGCGCGATCGGCGACGCCAAGCTCACGCACCCGCTGGTGCTCGGCCACGA
>Ga0335081_10016332_pt1 | contig 12013 bp, 6 predicted proteins | sample Lox_Sample_35_FD_206713 | JGI IMG/M metagenome (GOLD analysis project Ga0335081, IMG submission 206713) | Soil microbial communities from Loxahatchee National Wildlife Refuge, Florida, United States - Lox_Sample_3.5 | ecosystem: Environmental > Terrestrial > Soil > Wetlands | place: USA: Florida... | reverse complement strand
GCAAGAACAATCCTTTGGCAATGTTGACGTGCACCAGGCCTCCACACACGAGCGAAATCCATCCGACGTAGTAGGTAATGCGTGCGACCAACTGCAATCGAGCAAAGTGGCCCATTGTTTTTAGCCCCCCCCCGCCATCGCGGGCGCGGATTTTGAAAGCACCAAGAATAGTGCAGTTCACGACCGCGCGGCATTTTACACCACAAATCAAGGGTTGTTTAAGGCCTTTCTTCTCCCTTCCGTTCGGGACGAAAGACCCCCTTGAATGCGGCGGCGAATTCGCGTCGAACAAACGATGAGCAGGAGGGTTAGTCGCGTAGCGCGCGCGCTGGATCGGTTCGTGCCGCGCGCCACGCAGGTAACAGGCAGGCGGAGATCGCAATCACAGTCATCGCGAAAAAAGCCGCACCGAATAACGCCGGATCATACGGGCTCACGCGATAAAGGAGTTGCCCAAGCAATCTCGTTAAAACAAGCGCCGTAATGATTCCGAACAGGATGCCTGCGGCTGTTAATCGCAAACCGCGCGACATGACAAGCCGAAGCAGGTTGGACGCGTCGGCCCCGAGGGCCATGCGAAGGCCTAATTCACGCCTGCTTTGTGCGACCGCGTATGACATCACTCCATAGAGTCCTACAGCCGCTAGCAGGAGCGCCAACCCGACCAACGTCGAAACCAAGGTGACGGCTACAAGTTGCGGCGACGCGGCGCGATTCACTTGCTCCTGCAGCGTGATCATTTCGTACAACGCAAGATTTTCGTCCAACGCGTGCACCTCGCGGAGCAATGCCGCCGCTGTACTTTGCAGTGGTTGGGTCGTGCGAATGTTCAACCCCGGCTCCTTCACGAAGTCTTGCCGCAGTGGAACATAGAAAAAAGGCGTCGCAGTCTCGCGCAGACTTTCATACTTCGAATCAGCAGCTACACCCACGACCCGCGCCCATCGCCCCTTCATCTGAAGCCGCCGCCCCAGCGGATCCTGACCACCCCAGTACCGCACCATCATGGTTCGATTCACGACTGCCACGAGCGGCGCGTTCTCATCATCACTACGCGCAAATTCGCGACCGGAAAGCAGAGGGATTCCCATCGTCGCGAGATATCGCGGACCAACCTGGTTGTACTCAACTTCAAGTTGCTCATCAGGGGCAGGCCGATAGCCATCCACGGAGATCGGTGCAGATGGGAAGCTGGCGAATCCAAGCGGCGTGACCGCCGCAAACGCAGCGGCCTCGATGCCTGGCAATCGACTCAGGCGGTCGATAAGTTCGTTTTGAAATGTCTTGGCTCGCGGAACATCGTATCCTGCCGCCACCAGTGACACGCCTGTCGTAACGACGCGCGTGGTTGATAACTCCGGGCTGGCCATTCGAACTTTCTGCAGACTCTCCAGCAAGAGGGTTGCGCCGACCAGCAAGACGAAACACAAACAGACTTGCAAAACAACGAGAGACGACCGCATCCATGACCGGCTGCGCGCACCGGCCAGAGTCCCAGATTCAGCCTTCAGCGACCCGGTAAGATCGAGATGACGGTTCTGAAAGGCGGGGATGATCCCCACGATCAAGGTCGCCAACAAGCAGACGCCGGCTCTCATCGCCATCACGCGCGCGTCGAGTTGCCCAGGCAAGTAGATTGATCCTCCCAAGCCCGTCGGCAACAGCGACACCAAAGCGTGGCGGCACCAGTACGCGATCAACAGCCCACCCGTGGTTCCAAGTGTGGAGAGAATGAGGCCTTCGGTGAGCAGCTGTTTTACCAGACGCAGACGGCTGGCACCAATCGCGAGGCGCACGCTCATTTCGTGCCGTCGAACAAATGATCGCACCAGCAGCAGATTCCCAACATCGGCACAGGCGATGAGCAGGACAAACCCGACTACAGCAACCATGATCATGAGGATCGGCAGCATTTCGCCAGCGTGATTGAATGGAGTCTCCCACAAAGCCCAAAGGCCAATACTGCGCCCACGGTTAGTGGCCGGATAGTCGTTCTGCAATCGCGCCGCAATGGCGGAGATTTGCTGTTGTGCTCGTACCCGACTGACGCCGGGCTTCAGGCGCACATACGACTCGATCCACCGTGCGCCTCGGTCTTCGAGTTTGTACCCTCCGCGGTCGAAGGTTTCTTCCATCGAAGCGGGAACCCAAAACTGGATCGCCCTGCCGACGAACGTCCCATAAAATCCTACCGGAGTCACCCCGACGATGGTGTGCGGCACATTGTTGAGCCGCTGCGTCTTCCCGATAATCTGCGGGTCGCCTTTGAAGCGATTGCGCCAAAACTGATAGCTGATTACGACAACGGGATGGGAATCATTGCCTACGTCCTCACCGGTCTCGAAGCCACGCCCGAGCATCGGACGAACGCCGATCGCGTCGAAATAGTTCGCTGAGACAATACTGCCGGTCGTGACTTCGGCGTGGTCCCCAACGTTCAGCGTACTGCCACGAATCGTACTGACGAAAGCGTCCTCGCACAGCGTGCAGTTGCGGCGCAGATCGAGGAAATCCGGCCAGGAAATCGCGTCCGGGCGACTCTCTCCCTGAACTGTCGCGGCCACCGCGTACAGCTGCTCCTGGTGTGCAACGGCGGGGTAAGGCCGGAATAATATCCCTTCCACCCAGCTGAAGACGGAAGCATTCGCGCCAATCCCCAGAGTGAGGCACAGAACTGCAAGCGCTGAAAAGCCGGAGTTGCGGAGCAGTTGCCGAAACCCGTAATGCAAATCCTGACGGAAGTCGGCGAGCAGGTTTCCACCGCGAGCGTCCCGACACCGCTGTTCGACTTGTGCAATCCCGCCCATCCTAAGTACGGCTGAGCGGCGCGCCTCCTCGGGCGGCATGCCTCTCGCAATGTTCTCCTCGATTTGCTGCTCGAAGTGCTCGCGAAGCTCTTCTCTCATTTCCTGATCCACACGATTGGGAAGGAACCAGGAACGCAGACGGAGCCGCAGTGAGTAGAACGAGTCTGCGATGTCCATGTTCATGCCTCTCTGAGCTTGACGATGCCTGAGATGGCGGTGGAGACGCGGTTCCAGTTGGCTGTCTCTTTTTCGAGTTGGCCTCGCCCCAATCGCGTCAATGAGTAAAACTTGGCACGACGGTTATTTTCGCTCGCCTTCCACTCAGCCCGTATCCACCCTCGCCGTTGGAGCTTGTGCAGGGCCGGGTAGAGAGAGCCATCGCTCACTCCCAGCACATCGCTGGAAATCTGCTTCAAACGCTGGTTGATGCCCCATCCGTTCATGGGCTGCAACGCTAGTATTTTGAGGATCAACATGTCCAGCGTCCCCTGGACCAGATCGGAAGGCTTGCTCACGACGATCTCCTCTCGGTTACCGAGTAAGACTATCCGGCCTCCTCTCGGTTAGCAAGGGGTCTCTGAATTTTGTAGCTGAGAAAGTTTCCTTCCTACCGCTCGATGACCTCGTTCGCACCCGTGGAGTCGTGCAACGGCGAACCTTCACTCATCGCAGGTTGGGGCATCGGAGCGCGATCCGGAGACGAATCCGACGTGTTTGTAAGTCCGGGGTAGAATCTCGACGGTTGCGGTCGGTATCCATTGCGCGTGCGCACTTTGCAGTCTTTGAGCCGATCGCCTACGAGTTTCACGGTGATGTTGCGCCAGCCATTGTTGGCGTTTGCTTTGGGGTAGTAGCTCAGAGAATAGAGGTGCTTTAGATCGTCGCGAATCGAGGCGAAGGCAATGTGTTCATCTCTCCAGTTCTTGGCGAAATACGCTTTGCCGCCCGTTGCGGCAGTCATCCGATCGAAAACTGCTGTGGATACGGGCTCGAGCTTGGCTTGCTGCGTGCTGATCATATAGATCGAGACGCCCGCCGACTGCGCAAACTCAGCAACATCCTCGGGCGGAACTACGCTGGAGTTATCCGGACCATTCGAGAAGACCACCACTACCTTTCGCCCAGTGCTTTGGGCAGCGTCTCGCAGCGTCAAGAGAAGACAGTTATAAAGGGCGGCCTGGTCCCCGGCCACCGTGGAACGGACAGCGCGCAAGACTTGCCCGCGATCGGGCGTCAACGGAGCCGCGCGAGAGAGATCGCGGCTGTACGAGTAAAAGGCGATCTTATCCGCAGTCTCCAGCGAGCGAATGAACTCGGTGATCGCGTCCTGGGCAAAAACGAATCCGCGGTACATGTAGTCGCTGGTATCGAACAGCACGAATACATTGGCGCCATTGATCAGTTCACTCAACGTGCTCGGAGAGGAACTGCCGGAGGAATGTCCATCCGTTGCCGCCGGCGTACCCGCAGGACTGTCAAGAAGCCTTTGTACCGGCTCATTGCCTTCCGCGAAAACCACCTGCTTTTCCTGAATTCCATCCTCGAGAATGACGAAGTCACTCGGCTTCAGGCCGGTTACATAGTTTCCCTTCTTGTCGGTTACCGCGACATTGAGCTGAACGAGATTGACGACGACGCGGATGTCCGGGGTGCTTTGAGCTTCCAAAGGCGTGTGGTTTGCGAGGACAAGAAACAGAGAAATCAAGGGTAGCAATGACACTCTCTTCATAGTCTCAATTCCCTACTCTGCGATCCCTGGCAAAGGGCCCGCCGTTGCGTTGCACATCATTTGATCAATCCGTTGCTCAATTCCGCAGCTTAGTTCCGGCTCGCCGTCATCGTGGCGGGAACGCCGATTTTGCCCGAACGAAACTGCTCACCTGTTTCATGCATCGCTCGCAGGAGCGCGGCCCAATCCTCGAAGTCAGTCGCGAAAATATTCTCAATCATCCGTCGTGTAAGCTCGGGCACGAGATGGTTGAGGACCACAGGCGGATAGCCGCCCTCATCGGCCAATCGACCCCAATACAGCAATGGTGAATCCCACGACTCGGCCATCAAGCGGCTGGCCACTCCGGAAAAAGGTGGCATGGGCCGCACATTCAGCAACTCGCGCCCATTGTTGTCCGCCATGACCGGATGCGGAATGCCAAAATCGCGGGACAGTTGCTCCATGCTGACTTGCTCCGGCTGTTGCCGCAAAAGTTCCTGCAACTCATGGGCAGCGCTTCCGAGTTCGCCGAGCCGGTCCGGATGTTTCTCGTGGAACTCAGCTGCCAGCCGGAAAAGATCGGTCGGCATCATCCGAGCAATAGTTTCAGCCACGTCTCCCGCGCGCAGCGATTGCTCAAACTGTCTTGTTCTTCTGGGCAGCATGCGTTCTGACAGAATGGCCACTACTTCGTCACGAAGCGCTGGGTCCTTGCCCGCCGAGGTCAGGATCTCTTCCCCGGCTCGCTGGTAAAGAGCAATGGCATGCATTTCGGTGGGACTCACCCTCCACCAACGTGCGATGATCGAGCTCGCCAGTAGCTCGGGTGTGACCTCGTTCCAGATGAGAGCCTGAACATTGTTGGGCGAAATGAAATCTTGCTCCAGATCCGCCATAGCGTAGGGGAGATTCGCGAGCGAACCGACGAAGTGTGCGCCGCCACCAGCCGGCGACCCTTGCCCGAATAGCTGCGGTTCTTGCCACAATCGGCTGATGCCGCTCACCGTGTCGCCTGCGAAATCATGCGATCTGACAAGAAGCGGGTTGTAGCGGAGAGCTTCCGCGCCCGGCGGCTCATAGTAGGCGTAGTTCAGTCCAACCAGCGAATCGCGGAGGAAGGACGCAAGTCGACCGCGTGCGTCCTCCACCTCCCGCCCCGATGCCGCCGTAGACTTTAGCACCGCCGGTATGTCCGCCTTCATCTGCAGGTCGGTGTGACGGTTGTTATAGATTCCAGAGGCCCACTCTTCTCTCTCACCCATTGTGAAGATAGGCCGAGGCATCTGGAACTCTCGGGTCTGCGATGCCAGCAGGATCACGTACTCTTCCGGCTGTTTTCCGTGCGCCTTCGCGGTCAATGCATCTCCGACCGTCACCAGCGTGTCCAGCGAGATCAACCGCTGCGAGTCCAATGCAGAACGAATCCTGGAGGCGACCTCCTGGTGCACCTGCTTCCCTGCTGGACTCGTCTGCACCGGTCCGGCTAGCAACTCAATGATCTTGTCCTGCGACACAATCGGCTTGCCCGCCGAAAACCTGAACAGCTCTGCGAGAGATGCGTGCCCCGCGTCGTATAGCTGCGCGGCAGAGCGGACTGTTGCGAAGGGCTTGATGATTCCCTGGAAGGATTCGTTGATGTCCGAGTTTGAAATCTGCCCTTGACGCGCGAGAATCTGCCAGAGACCGACATTTGCCTGGAAGATACCGAATGCATTTCCGCGGTCGTTCCTGGAGACGTTGTTCAGACCCTCGGCCATCTGCAGGAACAATGCGATCGATTCCGCATTCAGCTCGGGAAACTCGGAGAAGATCCGATACTGCGCGCTGAAGTCTTCGAATTTGCGATTCAACAGCCCCACCGTCTCCGGCTTAAACCGATTCTCGGCAGATCGTCTCGAGTCGAGTTCGCTGATCGCAAGATAGGTGTCCAGCGGATTCGGTTCTGCCAGCGTTCGGGACAGTGCGAACATCACTCTTACAAGCTGGTCTGGGCTCGCTCCCTCATCGAGCTGTTTCCCCCACTTTTTCACCAGGGTGGAACCGGACCCATGAAAGAAAATGTTCCTCCACTCTTGGGCGCTGCCGGGGAACAATGGAATCCCTGAGTCGTCCAATTGGAGCCGGGTCGCCAACAGCAGCAACCCCGGCGCCGGGCGGAATGACCCTCGGGTGGCTGGAATGCTTGGATCGGGAGTACGAAGCGCAGCGTAAAAGAGCGGCAGCCGACGCGAGTTGGTGAAGTATTCCTGCCGCTTGGCATCGGTTCGAGAGAGAACATCAAAATATGCGGCAAGCCAGCCCTTGTCTCTGGCGATCAGACGCCTTACGAAATTTCCTGGAGATGCGGGATCCGCGCCCACCAGTTCTTTCCAGGCATCGATCGCACCAGATCCACCCGGCACGACCACGCTGCCGTTGTTGATGCAGAGTCCGCCGCCGTAAAAATCCAGAACTGCAGCGTAAGGAAGCAACTTTCCCAGACCCGGCGATTGAGAGAGTGAGGCACTTGTTTCCGGATCGATGCGTGACATCGCCCAATACAGCCTCGCGATTGCAGGGTCATTAAGGATCGTGTCCAGCAAATCGCGGCTGTTCTCTTTGAGATTCTTCGGGCTCAGTTGTGTCCAATTGCTCTCTGCAAAAAGAACCGGGACGCCTTCCGACGAGTACGCATACTCGAATGGTTTGCCTCCCTGCAACGTCTGCTCCAGGGCGGGAAGCGGGAAGCCGGAATCAATCGCCAGGAACGCTCGTTCGGGATCTGCGGTCTGCAACGATGTTTTGGGATCACCGCAGTTCGCGCGGGTTCTATACCCGAGAATGCGCAGGAGTGGACCCGCGTCGTCACAACCTGAAACCCGCAGCACCATATCGGTCTGAGCGGCCAACGACGAGAGTTCTCGGGCTTGCACAACGTATCGACGCAGCAGAATCAAAAATTCAGTTGGCCGGCTCGTGCCCTCGTAACCGTCAGTGAACACATTGCGGCTGAAAAGAGGCAGAACCTCGTCCGGCCGAATGTTCTGACTGATCCCGGCCATCCTCAGGAAAGACCTGCGGGGACCGGGGATTACGAATGCTGTGGATGATTGGGACGTTCCGTCGCCGGCAGACGCCATGGCAGCATCATGCGCGTCTCGTGTACGCGTGCCGTGTGGACTACCCGCGAACGCACCTAGGTTAGAGAGGCAGATCACCAACAGAACAGAGAAGGAGAGAGAAGGTTTCACAACTGGACCCTTTCGGACACCAGCCAGGTTCCGTTTCCCTTGGACGCTTGGCGCTGAGGGGGCAGGGCAGCTTTCACGCCAATCGAAGTTTTCTGGACTCTGCCAAGGTGAAGCCCGAGCCAGTCCCCAGATTTCAGTGCTGCATAAATTACTCCAAGTGCCGAGCCGATCCAAGCTCTTTTTTCAGAATTTCATGAGAAAACAGGGTGGATTTGGGAAAACCGCCGGACAGGCGCATTTTGCAGCGGTTTAGGGAGCTTTGTTTCCTCTAGGATCCTGATAAGCGTGCGCTTACCCTCGCTTACTCACAGTCACAAAAAAATGGGGGCAAGCGCTCCCCCCGAGCGCTCGCCCCGAGCAAACACTGGCACAGCCAGCACCAGTTCCGCATGCGTGCCGTACTCAGTGAAAATTGGTCCATAGGAAGGTCACGAAATTCGAGCCCGTGCCGTTCCAGATGGCGGCAGAGAGCAGGTCGGAGCCGTTGTACATATCAATGTCGCGATTCGCGGCGGTGCCACAGGGAATCAACTTGCCACCCGCCTTGTGGGCATAGGAGTTTGTCATGATGAGTGTGATGTATTCGGAAAGATCGGGCAGCGAGCCTCCGACTTTGGGCCGCTCCATGATCCACTCCGCCTCGGTACCGTTCACGAAAGTGCCCGCGAGAGGCGTGCTAATGACGGTTCCTACGCCCGACGTATAGTCGTTCAGTGAAAACCAGGCGTAGCCGCCTTTGATGTCTCGCTTTCCAGTGGAATTTCCGATGTAGACGTAGACCGCGAAGTCATCGCCCGGATTGATCGAAAGACCCGCCACCTGCTCGGTCGGCTGGTTCGGCAAGAGTTCGGTCCAGGCGGTGTAGCTAGTGATCTGGAAGATAAAGTCGGTGTCATCCTGCTCGGACCCAGCCTGCACCAGATCTTTTAGACCATCGCCATCCAGGCCGACCCAGGTAGCCGAGTAAGTAGTCGTGCCCGACTCGCCGATCACAAGATCAGGGATCGCCCACTCTCCCTGGACCGTATCCCAGGTATGCGTCACGGTGCGGTGTGCTTCCAAGCCGCTCCAGTTCGACGACTTCTTGGTCGCAGGCGCGGCGCTGATGTCGGTCCTGCTGACCGAATGCGCGGGAATCATGGCCATCGGCCGCGACATCTGCTCCAGCCATTTCGCATAGCTCTCCGGCGCATCCGAAGCCTCGGGCCTTTGCGGATAACCTCGCTGCAACAGGTCGTCATCGGAAAGGAGCTGCGCCTCAGCCTCGGAGAGTCCCAGCCGAACCGTCGAGCCCTTGGGCAAAGGCGCTTCGGATGTTGGGAACGGCATTTCCGCCGTTGGGGACGATCCGGCCAGCAGGTGGATCGGATAGCGCGTTACCAGCCCCTTGGCCTTGCAGTCGAGCTGCAGGCGTTGTTCGTCCGACTCCTGACGGGCTTTTACATGAAAACGGACGTAGCCATCGATGTTGGCGTAAAGCCTGAGCTTCTTGCTTTCGTCTCCCCCTTGGGCGCTGAGATCACATTCGGCGTCAGGGCTGGTCTTAACCACCACTGGCGTTTGCTGGTTGATAGGAATTGTGAATCCTCGTTCCGGCGTCTCGTTAATTACCGTCGGTGCCGCCTTGGCTGAAATTGAAGCCGCCAGGCCGCAAAGCAGAACTGCGGTGCAAGTCAGAACGCGGCCCTGATGGTTGCGAAGAATTCTCGCGAAAGTCTTCGACTGAAGAGTCTTTGCTTGATTGGTCGTTTTCATAATCTCCCCCAGTTTTTCGGGTTTCTCTCCGCCCCGTTTGGGGCGATTTCCGTGTCTGACCAAATAGGCGGAAACCGGACGCCAATCGCCTCATGCGGTCCAAAAACTTTTTTGGTGCCGGTCAACAGGGGCAGCTTTGGGTCGAGATCAGTTGCCGAAGATTGCGTCAACTTCCATACATTGACGGCCCGCCAAGGCCCGCTTATGCTGTTGGCCCTCACACCACCGAGGTGATTCGTGGCGGACGATCCCCAACCGGGCCAAGTCACTGAGCTCTTGGAACATTGGAGGCAAGGCGATGAGCAGGCTCTCGGCGCACTGGTGCCCCTGGTATACAAGGAACTCCGCCGGCTGGCTCATTACTATCTTCAATCCGAAAGGCCTGATCACACCTTGCAAAGCACGGAACTTGTGCACGAGGCCTATCTCCGACTGATGGGAGGGGCGTCGGATCTCCAAAACCGCGCCCACTTCATCGCAGTCGCCTCTCGGCTTATGCGGCAGATACTCGTTGACTACGCTCGCATCCGCAACGCGGCGAAACGAGACGGAGGATGCCGAGTCGTAGTCGATGACGTCGAAGGACTTGCGGTAGGCGACGACGCGCAGCTCATATCTCTGGACAATGCTCTGAACGATCTATCGCGAATCGACGAGCGTCAGGGAAAAATCGTGGAGATGAAGTTCTTTGGAGGACTGTCCGCGCCGGAGATTTCCGAAGCTCTGGGGATTTCCCGCGCCACGGTCGATCGCGACTGGGCCACGGCTCGCGTCTGGCTGCACCGCCAGATGAACAGGACAGCCACGCCATGAAGCTCGACCGCTGGGAATCAATAAAAGACCTTCTCCACCAGGCAATGCAGATTGCACCCGGACAGCGCAAAGCGTTCCTCGATGAAGCCTGTTCCGCGGACGCCTCGCTGCGGTCAGAGATCGAGTCGCTGCTCGCAGCGGAAGATGCCGTGCGTTCCAGCTTTATGCAATCACCGCCGCTGCGGGATGAGTTGGTGGGTGCGAGCGGGCAAGGCAGCGTTCTCGAACCCGGGCAGGTATTCTCGCAGCGCTTTCAGCTCATTCGCAAGATCGGCGAAGGAGGCATGGGGCAAGTGTGGCTGGCGGAACAGACCTCGCCGGTGCGCCGCATGGTTGCGCTGAAGCTCATCAAAGCCGGAATGTACGACGCATCGGTCGTACAGCGCTTTCAGGCAGAGCGCCAGTCGCTGGCCATCATGGATCATCCGGCGATCGCGAAGGTCTTTGATGCTGGCACAACCGAGCAGGGTCAGCCGTACTTCGTGATGGAGTATGTTCCGGGCCCGCCGATCACGGATTACTGCGACGAACACAAGCTCACGGTCAAGCAGCGGCTGGAGCTGTTCATCCAGGCGTGCGAAGCTGTCCAGCACGCACATCAAAAAGCGATTGTGCATCGCGACCTGAAGCCGCCGAACATCCTGGTAGTCGAGGTCGATGGCAAGGCACTGCCGCGGATCATCGATTTCGGGCTCGCGAAAGCAATCACGCCGCGCGGCGACGGCGAAAGCCTCTTTACCCACGTGGGGAGCCTCGTCGGGACACCAGGGTATATGAGTCCCGAGCAGGCGGACCCAGGCCTCGAGGACATCGACACTCGAACCGACGTTTATTCCCTGGGAGTCGTTCTCTACGTCCTGTTGACCGGCGTCCTTCCGCTGGAGACAAGCCGCAAACAACCGCTGGCAGAAATCCTGCGGAAGCTTCGGGAAGAGGAGCCGCCATATCCAAGCACGCGCATCAGCAAAGATCGAGAGCAGGCGACCTCAAGTGCGGCAGCGCGCGGCACGGACGCCGCGCAGCTCGTGAGCCTGTTGCGAGGCGACCTCGACTGGATCACGATGAAGGCCCTCGAAAAGGACCGCTCGCGCCGGTACGGCACACCCTCGGATCTGGCAGCCGACATCCGCCGGTATCTGAATCACGAACCAATCGTAGCCCGGCCGGCGAGTGCAACTTATCGTGCGCAAAAGTATGTGCGCAGGCACCGGGTTGGCGTGGCGGTAGCGGCGCTGCTGATCGTGTTGTTGGCTGGTTTCGCTGTTTTGCAGACCGTCGCATTGCACCGCATCACGCTCGAACGCGATCGCGCGAATCGAGAGCGGGATCGCGCTACTCGTATCACGGATTTCATGACGAACATGTTCGAGACGTCGGACCCGAACGAATCGCGCGGAAACACCATCACAGTTCGCGAAGTTCTCGACAAGGCCTCCGCGGAGATCGACACCGGACTGACTACCGATCCAGAGCTCAAGGCGCAGATGATGTACGCCATGGCCGTCTCCTACGAAGGCTTGGGAATCTACTCGAGAGCTGAAGCGATGCTGGTCCCGGTCGTTCAAATTCGCACCAACACTCTGGGGCCTGCTCACCCAGAAACGCTCAGCGCTCAGAGCTTATTGGGATGGGTGATCGCTCACGAGGGTCGATATGCCGAAGCACAAAAATTGCTGCGAGACGCAATTGCGAAGAGT
>Ga0335081_10016329_pt1 | contig 12013 bp, 4 predicted proteins | sample Lox_Sample_35_FD_206713 | JGI IMG/M metagenome (GOLD analysis project Ga0335081, IMG submission 206713) | Soil microbial communities from Loxahatchee National Wildlife Refuge, Florida, United States - Lox_Sample_3.5 | ecosystem: Environmental > Terrestrial > Soil > Wetlands | place: USA: Florida... | reverse complement strand
AAACGGGGCACAAATTCACTCTCGTCCGCCGCTTGGCGGTGAGAAATGTAAAAATTTTGTTTTGGTCCCTATCTCTGTGGAGATTTTCCTTGACCTTACAGGCCCTATGGGTGTATCTCCCTCGGGCAAAATGGGGTTCAGGTGTCCTGTATGAACGAGCCGTTTTCGCAGCTATCGTAACCGCCCCTATTTTTCGGAGGTAGGACATGAAAGCTAGGAGTTTTTTCTTGTTGGTGGGAGTCCTGCTTTTCTGTACGGCGGCCTTTTCGCAAGTGAACTTTGGACGAATTTCGGGAAGCGTGACGGACGAAAGCGGTGGCTTGATCGCGGGCGCCAAGGTGACCATCACGGACCAGGAGCGGGGCACGATTCGCTCTCTGGTCACCGATGAGGCGGGCGCGTACGCTGCGCCCAGCTTGATTCCGGGTCAGTACACGGTCAAGGTGGAGGCCAACGGGTTTAATACCACGGAACGCAAGGACGTTCCGGTCACGGTAGGCGGCGATATGCGCGCGGACATGGTGCTCAAGGCCGGCTCGCAAGTGCAGACCGTGACGGTCACGGAGTCGCTGCCGCTGATCAACACCACGAGCGCAACATTGGGCGGCGTGATGGAAAGCAAGGAGATTAACGATCTGCCGGTGATCGGCCGAAATTGGCTGCAACTCCTGCAGTTCACCCCTGGCGTGAATACCAAGCCGGGCGGCGGCTCGAACGGCAATGCGAGCAACGGCATGCGTTCGGACGGCAACAACTACCTCTTTGAGGGCATTTTTAGCGGAGGCGTGAGAACCGCGGGCAACATCGTCAACACCAACAGCAGTAACGGTGACGGCGCGAGCCTCCTGCCGCCGGACGCGATTCAGGAACTCGGCGTGAATTTTCAGAACAAGGCGGAATTCGGCTGGAGGCCGGGAGTCGCCTCGAACGTGGGCGTCAAGTCCGGAACGAACGCCATTCACGGCACTGCTTTTGCTCAGGGGCAAGATGGCGTATTGAATGCGCGAAACCCGTTCAATCCCGCGCCGACCCCGGTACCGACGCTGACTTACGAACAGTACGGCGCCACGGCGGGCGGACCCATCAAGAAAGACAAGATTTTCTGGTTTGGGGCATTTGAAGGAATGCAGTATGTGGATGGAACGCCGACCCCTCTTTCCGTGCCAACCACGGCCCTGCTGACAGGGAACCTTGCCCTAAGTCAAAGCATTCCGGCCGCGTACCAGGATTTGGTGGCGAAAGCCAAGATTCCCGCTGGCGTGGCCTTTGACGCGAGCACTGGAAAAGTGGTCAATACCGCTGCGCTCAATCCGCAGGAGCAGTTGAGCGCTCAACTCGTAAATTCCGGGATCTTCCAGACGGGAGTTCCCAACGCGGACGGGACGTTCAACTTTGGTTTCAATTCACTGCGAGATCCGAGCAAGAACCTGCTTGGAAAAATCGATTGGGCTCCCAACGAAAAGAACCATATTGCCGGAGAATATTTCTGGTCGCGCGACACCGAGCTGGATAATACCACCACCATCACGCAGCCTTACTGGATGACCGACTATTACCTGACCAGCAATGTGACCAGGGCGACCTGGACATATCTTCCCAACTCAAGCCTGGTGAATGAGTTTCACTTCGGATTCGATCGCAAAGTGGAGAACCAGTGGCCGTCAGAATGCGTTCCCGGGCGCGCCGCGGCGGCGCCCAATTACGGTCCCTTGAATACAGGCCTGACGCCCTGTAACGGCTCGCCGAATCCGAGCCAAAGTGCCTTGTTTGACATCGGCATTCAGGGGTTCACCGTCACGGGTACCGGGAGCAACATCACCACTCTCGGCGGAGGCGGCGGCCAGAGAAGAGTGGAAGGTTATTGGACCATCGACGATATCGTTTCGTACGTCAAGGGCAATCACACCACGAAGTATGGATTCGAAATCCGCCGCCCTTACTTCGACGGGGCGTCCTACACGGGGAAACTGGGCGAAGTAGCTTTCGGCACTGGCAACTTTCATGCGTTTACCGTTGGCGGTGTCAATTCGACTCCGCTGGAAGATTTCCTCTTGGGCGTCCCCAGCAACGGACAGTACACGGCTGGAAACCCCAACCAACTCACGAGAAACTGGAACTACGGACTATTCGCGCAGGACGACTGGCGCATCATGCCTCGTGTGACTCTTAACCTCGGATTGCGCTGGGAGTACGAGAGCGCTCTAAGCGAAGACAACAACAAGATCGCTGTATTTGATCCCACTTCGCCAATCGGGCTGACTCAGTTGGGCAGTGGGATCTCGAGCCCCTGGAACCCCAATAAGTTCCGTAAGGATCTCCAACCGCGGCTTGGCCTGGCGTGGGACGTGACCGGAAAGGGCACTACCGTCGTGCGAGCTGCTTACGGGCTCTACAGCAGTTGGCCGGTTTATCAGGCAATCAACGGGGAAACCGCGAATCCAACCGCAGCTGTTTTCTATAAGGCTAACGGCACCCCGATTCAGGGGCCCGGAACAATAGGAACCGGCACGGTAACGTTCCCCACCCCAACCGGGGGTACGCCGCTAATCAACTGGACGTCGGCTGGACCCATGTTCCCGACCGGCCAGATCGCTTGCGGAGACGGCCTTGGCTCAGTGAACCCCAGTCTAAAGGCGAACGGCAGTCTTGTTCCTGCTGTCGCGGGGACTAATCCTGCCAATCCTGGGACCTGCGCTATTACAGCCGTGGACCAGCACTGGCGTCTGCCGTACGTGCAGCAATGGAATATCGGTGTCCAGCATGCCATCACATCGAACCTATCCCTCGACGTGGCATATGTGGGCACCCACGGCGATGACCTTCTTGGCCAAGTGGACCTCAACGAGGCGACGCCAGGATCAACGGACTCGATCAGAATCCAAACCTCGCGACCGTATTTTGCCCAATTCCCATGGATGGCGAAGATCACCGGCGTGGGCAATCTGGGGTTCAGCAATTACAACGCCTTGCAGGTGACCTTGAACCAGCGTACATGGCATGGGTTGTCCACCAATGTGGGCTACGCCTGGGCGCACGCACTGGATACCGCAGGCACAGACGTTGGTCTTTCGATTTGTCCGGACCCAAGTATGCCGGTGCGCTGCAATTACGGGCCGACGGCATTTGATATCCGCAACAAGGTCACTGCCCGAATCCTGTACAACATACCCGGCAAAAAGGGCCCGGCACAACTCCTGGAGGGCTGGCAAGTCGGTAGCGTGATTAATCTTCAGGCCGGAATTCCCTACGACACGAAGGACACCACCGAAAACATTAGCGGCACGGGCGAGAATACCGATCGCTGGGATCTGATCGGGAATGCGTCCGATTTCAATGGCTACGGAAAGACGACGAACATACCTTGCTTTGGCGTAACCGGGAGCACATTTGCTGCTGCCGGCGCCTGCACGGTCGTTTCTAGCGTCAACCTGATGCCGGCTCAATGTGTCAGTGCCGCCAGCACTTTGCCGATTAATCCTGCTGTTGGCCAGACCGGATTACAGCAGCTCACGGCCCTTGGCTGCTATATGTCCGGCAGTTCGGTGATCGTTCCGCCAACCCAGGGAACTTTCGGCACCATGGGCAAGGCCCTCTTCCGTGGCGCACCCTTCCTGATTGGAGACGTTTCCGTCCGGAAACACTTCAAGATTAGGGAACGCCTTGACAGCGAATTCCAGTTCGACTTGTATAACCTGACGAATCATCCGGAATTCGCAATTCCCGGCGGGAACGGCAACGGCAGCTCCAACAGCTTGGCGCAGCCGCAGAACTTTGGCCGCTCCCTCGGGACGCCCAACGTGAGCAACGGGAACGTCGTTCAAGGATCGGGCGACGCGCGCCGCTACCAGTTCGGTCTGCGGTTCACGTTCTAAGTGTCAGTGGCTTGAGTTAAGGGCGGCTTTCCTCCTCAGGGGGGAGCCGCCTAAATACGAACCGCTGTGCCTTGCCTCCGCTAAGACGCGTAGAACGGCGATCTCTTACCGTTCAGCTGCGGTTTGCGAAGGCAAGTTCGCGAGTATGCCGCGCGATCATTAGCTCCTCATTCGTCGCAACCACCTTCACTTTGCAAGCGCTTCCATCGGAGCTGATCACGTTTTGCGTGGCGTCATTCCTGGCATTGTCAAGCGAGATTCCCAGGTGGCCGAGGTCGCGGCAAATCTCCAGGCGTACGGCGGGAGCGTGTTCGCCAATGCCTCCGGTGAAGACAAGCAGATCCACGCCTCCCAGCACGGCCGCGAATGCGCCGATCTGCTTGCGAATGGAGCGGCAAAAGATGGCCACGGCCTCATCGGCTCGCGCATTCGAGGAGCGCTTGGCGAGTAGCTCTTTCATATCCGAACTCAGCCCGGAGACGCCTAGCAGGCCGGACTCCGCATCCACCAGCCGTGCGAGCGTGGCGGCGTTGTAAGCTTTTTCGCGCAGCAGATAGATCAGAATGCTGGGGTCGAGGTCGCCGCTGCGCGTGCCCATTACGACGCCACCGGTGGGCGTCAGTCCCATCGATGTATCCACTGGAAAACCGTCCTTGATCGCGGCCAAACTCGCTCCGTTACCCAGATGGGCGATGATCAAGCGGCACCGTCCTGCCGCCGACCCTAGCTCCTGCATGCAGTATTCGTACGACAGGCCATGAAAGCCGTAGCGGCGGACGCCCTCATCGAAGAGCTTTCTGGGCAGGGGAAAGCGCTGCGCCAGTTCGGGCAGGCTGCGATGGAAAGCGGTGTCGAAGCAGGCCACCTGCGGAATCCGCGGATCCTGGGAACCGACCGCTTCCACAATCTTGATCTCCTCCGGCAAGTGCAGCGGCGCCAGCGGTACCAGGTCGCGCAGATCACGCAATAGCTGCGGCGTGATTTTTTGCGGGTTGCGGTACTGCGGCCCGCCGTTCACGATGCGATGGCCGATGGCGGACGGAGTGGCGTAGTTCCCGCCTTTTAATCGATCCCAGACAATGCGCAGCGCCGCTTGGTGGTCCGGAATGGAGGTTTGCTCGTCGGCTAGGGAATCGCCTTGGCCGCCGCGCATCCACACGCGCCCCGCCCGCTCACCAATCTCTTCGGCTTCGCCGCGAACAAGCAAACTTTCCTGAGGGCGTTCCTTAAGGTGTTCATTCGCCGAACCGAACTCGTATAGCGCGAATTTTAATGATGACGAACCGCTATTCAGTGCGAGGATGTGGTAGGGCGGCACAGAGCATCCGGATTCATGGATCGGCAATAACCGTCCGATTATATGATTGAAGCCCCTTCCTTGCCGATTCGCGTACGCCGCCTAACCCGGCATGCGCGGGTCGCATCTTAAAGGCATCTCTCATAAGGAAACCGCTATGTTTGCATTCGACGCCCAATTGTCCACCGCGGTGGTAAGGGACCATACGCCCGCGCCGCCGAAGCCCGCTAACAAGCCTCTTACGGACGATACGGTTGCCCGGCTGCAACGCTACTGGCAGGCCGCCAACTACCTGACCGTGGGGCAAATCTACCTGCGCGAGAATCCGCTCTTGAAAGAGCCGCTTACGCCCGAGCACATCAAGCCGCGCCTTCTGGGACACTGGGGCACTTCGCCGGGCCAGAATTTTATTTATGTGCATCTGAACCGGCTCATCCGCGAGGAACGCGCCAGCATCATCTATATCTCCGGCCCCGGTCACGGCGGGCCGGCTCTGGTGGCACAGAGTTATCTGGAAGGCACCTACTCGCAGGTGCATCCCGAAGTGACTCAGGATATCGCCGGAATGCGCCTGCTGTTTCGCGAATTCTCCACGCCCGGCGGCGTGGGCAGCCACTGCGGCCCGCACGTGCCCAACTCCATACACGAGGGAGGGGAACTGGGTTACTCGCTGCTGCACGCATACGGCGCCGCGTTCGATAATCCGCAGCTCATCGTGGCCTGCGTGATTGGCGATGGAGAGGAGGAGACGGCTCCGCTCGAAGGCAGCTGGAAGGGAAACAAGTTCCTGAATCCCACCCGCGACGGCGCGGTGCTGCCGATTTTGCATTTGAACGGCTACAAAATCTCCAGCCCTACCGTCGAGGCTCGCACCAGCGACGACGAACTCGCGCGGCTATACACCGGGCGAGGGTATGGCGTTTACTTCGTCGAAGGCGACAATCCCGCCGACATGCATCAGGCGTTCGCGGAAGCGCTCGAGCGCAGCTATGCCGATATCCGCAGGATTCAGGACGACGCCAGCAAGAACGGTCTCAAGTCCGCTCCGAAATGGCCCATGATCGTTCTGCGCACGCCCAAAGGTTGGACAGGACCCAAGGAAGTGGACGGCCTGCCCATCGAAGGGACTTTTCGCGCTCACCAGGTGCCGCTCGCAAACGTGCGCAGCGATGCCCAGCAGCTGCAAATGCTGGAAGCATGGATGAGGAGTTATGAGCCGGACAAAGTGTTTCATGCGGATGGGCGGCTCGCGCCGGAACTGGCCGAACTCGCGCCGCACGGCGACCGGCGCATGGGAGCCAATCCGCACGTCAACGGCGGGCGTCTGCTGAAAACGCTGGTTCTGCCGGACTTTATCAACTACGCCCTGCAGGTGCCGGGCCCCGGCCGCGTGTGCGCCGAAGCGCCAAGAAAGCTCGGGGAGTTCCTGCGGGACACGGTGCGGCTGAATCCCGATAATTTCCGCGTCTTTTGCCCGGACGAAACGAATTCGAACCGCCTGAACGCCGTCTTCGAGGCCACCACGCGGTGCAGCGTCGAGCCCACCGTCTCCATCGACGAAAAGATCGGCCCGGATGGCCGCGTCATGGAAGTGCTCAGCGAACATTGCACCGAGGGCTGGCTGGAAGGCTACGTGCTCACCGGCAGGCATGGCCTGTGGTCTTCCTACGAGGCGTTCGCTCAGGTGGTCGATTCGATGATCACGCAGCACGCCAAATGGCTGGAGGAGTCGCGGGAATTTCCGTGGCGGCGCCCCATCGCCTCGCTCAACGTTTTCCTCACCAGTCACGCCTGGCGCAACGACCACAATGGCTTCAGCCATCAGGCGCCGGGCTTCGTGGATAACGCGCTGCAACGAAGGAGCGAGGTGATCCGCATCTACTATCCGCCCGATGCCAACTGCCTGCTCAGCGTGGTCGATCATTGTCTGCGCAGCCGCGACTACGTGAACATCGTCACCTGCGGCAAGCAGTTCGCCCTGCAATGGCTCGACATGGACCACGCCATTACGCACTGCTCGCAGGGCGCGTCGGTCTGGAAATTCGCCAGCAACGACGACGGCGGCGAGCCCGACGTCGTGCTGGCTTGCGCCGGAGACGTGCCCACGCTGGAAACCGTGGCGGCCGCCTGGCTGCTGCGAAAGCACGTTCCCGGAATCAAGCTGCGCGTGGTAAATGTCGTTGATCTGGGCGTTCTGATGAGCCCGGACGTTCATCCGCATGGCATGGACAACATCTCCTTCGAGGGGCTGTTTACCCACGCGGCGCCCGTGATTTTCGCCTATCACGCCTACCCCGCAGTGATCCACAGCATGATGCACGGCCGCGCCAACGAGGCCCGTTTTCACGTGCGCGGATTCAAGGATGCCGGCACCACCACCACGCCCTTCGATATGGTGGTCTTGAACGGCATCAGCCGCTTCGATCTGGCCAAGCTGGCCCTGAAGTATGTGCCGCGCCTGCGATCGGAGACTTCCGACGTGGCCGACATGTTCGACCGCAAGCTCTACGAGCACCGCTCGTACATTCGCGAAAACTTCGAGGATTTGCCGGAGATTGCCGATTGGTCCTGGACGGCGGATTTCAGCGATCCTACGGCCCCGCCGCCCTTGGCCGTCGGCCAGCCTCGAGCCGCGTTATTCACGGATTCGTGAGCCGCGCTGTAGTAGGATGGCCTCCTCAATTCGGTGAAAGGAAAAGATCGCCTGGAGGTTTTATGCGCACCCTTTGGAACAAGACAATGGGCACGGTCATCATTGGTTTCGCTTTTACAGTAGTCGCCGCGCTGGCGCTCGCGCAGCCCGCGCCGCAAGCTGCTCCGCAGTCGTCAGCCAAGCCAACGAATACCTTCATGTCCGCCGCCGACGTCACCGCGCTGATTGCCAAAGCGAAAAGCGAACGCAACGAGGGCCAGCCGAACGTCATCGAGCCCATCCTCGAATTGGGATCGTACGACGGTCACCTCGAATATCGCGCGGCGGTGGGCAATGCCGCGGTGCATGAACACGAGGCCGAGCTTTTCTACGTGATCGATGGCTCAGCCACTTTGACGACGGGCGGCAAGCTCGTCAACGAGAAGCGAACCGACGCCGCCAACCTCAATGGCTCGGCGATCCAGGGCGGAACGCCGCGCGCCATCGCCAAAGGGGATTGGATTCTGGTGCCGGAGAACACGCCGCACTGGTTCAGCCCCATCGACGGCGTGCTCGTCCTATTTTCGATGCACGTTCCGGCGCCCGTGAGATAGTCCTCTTCGCGAGACGACGCTTACGCCCCTTGTCGTCGAAACACGCGGTCCGCGCGCCTAGAAGATAAACTTCAATCCAAATTGGATCTGCCGGTTGATCCCGTTTATGCTCGTGATCTGCCCGAAAGTCGGAAGCGTGCTGCCGCTCACGACGGTGGTTGCATTGGTGTTGGTTCCTTGCTGAAGAGCCGGGAAGCCTGGGTTCGCGTAGTTGGGCCGATTGAATACATTGAAGAACTCCGCCCGGAACTGGAGACTGTATCGCTCGGAGAGTTTCGTCACCTTCTGCAACGAAGGATTGAACGTGATGCTGTCGGGACCAAAGAAGGCGTTTCTGGCTAAGTTGCCGAGTTCACCGACCGGCGGCGCCGCGAAGCAGCTCGGGTTAAGGTAGCTGATTCCGCTGGTGCTCGCATAGTTCGCGTTGATGGGCGTATTGTTGCAGCCGGGAGCGTTTGGCACATAATTCGCGCGGGAATTGCTGGCGGATCCGATGTCCGCGGAGCCATTGCTGAACGTAACGACATCGAAGGGCCCGCCTGTGGAGAAATAGAGGATTCCGCCCACTTGCCAGCCTGAGATCAGGCGGTTCTTTTGAAATGGCAAAATGTACAAGAAGTTGGCTGTCAGATTGTGCCGTATCATGAAAAGACAGTGCCCGCGATCTGCGTCCGCATTGTAGGCATCGGAAAGTACGGTCCCTCCCTCCTGTGTCCAGTCTCCGGAACTGATGTCGGTGCAATCCGCATACGTGTAGGAGACTTGCGCCGAGAGATTGTTGGTCATGCGGCGAACCACGCCGAGCTGTAAGGCGTCATAGCGGGACCACAAGTCCGTTACACCGTTATTCAGAAAACTGAAATTGGGATTGATCCGGCTATTGGCCTGGACGGAGTACGAAGAGGTTTGAAGAATGTGAGAGTACACCTGTTGTCCTGTGGCGGGATCCAGAATCGGCTGGCCGTTCGGGCTGGCGAGACTGCACGCCGCTGTCGCTGCCCCCGTACAAGTGATGCCGCCATTCGCGGCAGGAGTAAGCACTCCCGCGGCAGCATTGAAGACAGGCGCCGCAACCAGGTTTGCGAATTCCCCGGCGAACGAGGGATAGACGGTCTGGCCGCCGTTGAATTGAATCGCTCCCGTGCCTGCTGCGGTCAACCCGCCAACCGACACAGGAGGATTGGAGTCCCGTTGTCCCAGAAGGTGAACTCCATGCGATCCCACGTACGCTACCGTCAGAACTGTGTTCTTCATGATCTCGCGCTGGATGCTTAGGTTCCATTGCTGCAGATAGGGTGTTGTGTTGTAGGGGTTGGTTCCGTTCGCCTCGGTGGTCGGGGAATTGTTAGGGGATTGGTTGGGGTGTGGAAAGTCAAATGGCGGGGCCGTCTGGGTCTTCACGGTCCACGGATACAGCGCAAACGATGAGTTGCGAAAGTCTCGGAAGCTCATGACCTGATGGAAAATTCCGTAACCGGCACGGATCGAGGTCTTGTGATCCTTGAACGGATCCCAGGCGACCCCGATTCGCGGATCGATATTGTGAAGAGAGTCGTTTTTCAGCATGAAGTTCGTTATTGGTGTGAGTGTCGAGGGAGGCACGCTGCCCACGGCGGGGACCGGAGCCCCGTTTGGTCCGAAAGGCACGGGAAGGAGTTGGTAGAGCAGGTTCAGTGCATCATAAGGATTCGTCGTCGGCGCGTAGCGCAGACCGAGATTCAGAGTTATCGTGGGCCGCACCTTCCAATCGTCCTGCACATACATGGCGAAGTCGGTTTCGCGTGGATCGTGCGCGGCCGAGGGGACCGGGTAGGGGACGCCGTTGGAAACGCAGCCCGGCTCGCCATTGTAGTAATTGCAAGGCCCGGTGGAAGAATTCGGAACATCCGTCAAGAAGCTCCCGAAATTCGTGAAGGTCCAGCTTCCGCCGGGGCTCAACATGTGGACGCCGTTGGTGTCTACTCTCGTGGCGCTGCCACCGATGCGAAGGTTGTGACTCCCCTTGGTCCAGAAGATGTCGTCGCCCACGCTCAGCTTATTCTGCGCGTATCGAACCGGACTGATCGCGCCCGGACCCACGCTGTTAATACCGGATCCGGGGTTGACCGTCCCATCCACGACCGGTATTCCGACTCCCGTGGTTAGATCGCCCGAGAAGTCCAGGATGTCGCCGACACTTCCATTACTGTGCAGATACAGAAATGTTCGGGACAGGCCCAGGTTCAGTGAATTGATCAGCGTGTTCGAAAAAATGTGCTTCTCGCCCAAAGTGAAAAACTGATTTCGCGTACGGTCGTAATTCGACCATGTCGGAAAACTGCCGTAGAAGGGCTCCGTCAGATTCGCGTTGTCGAAGAGATAGCGCCCGAAGAGGGAATCGCTCGAGGAGATCGTCCAGTCGTAGCGGCCCATCACATAATCCTCGCCTGCGGGGGAGTTCGCGTTCACCTGTACCTGTTCGGTGCCGTTTCCGAGATTCGCCACGATCGGCAGGTTCCCCAGAGACGCCGGCGAGTAAAGGTTCAGATACGGCTTTATGATCGCAAAATTGTTGGCGTTGCTGCTCCCTGGCCCACAACTCACGTAACCCGCCGGCGCTCCTGGACCATTGCAAGCCGCCGGGGCTCCGGACGCCGGAATGTAGCCTTGCAGCGCGTTGGCGTCCGGGATCGTTCTCAGATTGGTCTGCCCGGTCACCTGGCGTATCCCTTCGTAATTCACAAAAAAGAACATCTTGTCTTTTTTGATGGGGCCGCCCACGGTGCCGCCAAACTGATTTTTCCGGAATGGCTGCTTCACCGTGGCCGGGAAGGTGGTGGCGTCCAGTGCGCTGTTGCGAAGGAATTCGTAAACAGAACCGTGAAAGTCATTCGTTCCCGACCGCGTGACCGCGTTGACCATCCCCCCGTTGCCGCCGTATTGTGCGCCGTATGTGTTCGTCAGCATCTGAAACTCGGCGATGGCATCGACGCCCAGCGTGGTGCCGAGGATGCCCGAACCGGAACCGCGGTCTTGATAGTCTTGAACGCTCGTGCCGTCGAGAATTTCGCCTTGCCCGTTGGCGCGTGAGCCCGAGACCGACCAGTAACTGCCAAATCCAATGTAGGAGTTCTTGGCCGCGCCGGCACCGGTCTCATTGACCACGCCTGGGGCCAGCAGGATCAGTTCCTCAAAGTTGCGTCCGTTCAGCGGCAAATCCCGCATCTGCGTCGGCTCCACCGTGGTGGAGATGGCTGAAGAGGCTGTTTCCACCCGCGTAACGTCGCCCTCCACCGTCACCGCCTGCGTCACCTGCCCTACGGGTAGCGAAAAGTCCACCACAACGTTGGCGCCCGCATCCACCGTGATCCCCCGGTGAACCACGGATTGAAAACCCATCTTCTCGGTCTCGATCTGGTATTCACCGACCGGCAGATCCGGCGCGCGATAACGCCCTTGAGCATCGCTCATCACGATTTGCGATGCATTCGTGCCGCTGTTGGTCACCCGGACGGTGGCCTCCGGAATCGTTCCGCCAGTCGAATCGGTCACCGTGCCAAGAACTGTTCCGGTGGTGCCCTGGGCGGCCAGACGTATGTTGCCAAACCCGATCAAGAGT
>Ga0335081_10016327_pt1 | contig 12014 bp, 8 predicted proteins | sample Lox_Sample_35_FD_206713 | JGI IMG/M metagenome (GOLD analysis project Ga0335081, IMG submission 206713) | Soil microbial communities from Loxahatchee National Wildlife Refuge, Florida, United States - Lox_Sample_3.5 | ecosystem: Environmental > Terrestrial > Soil > Wetlands | place: USA: Florida... | reverse complement strand
TGCGTAGGCGTCGCCCTTGCCGCCGCGCGCGGTGGTTGGGGCGCCGCATCCGCGGCAGACTCCCTGGTAGCGGCGCTTCACGGCTCGGGCCTTCTCGCCGGTCGGGTCGTAGAGGTATGCCTTGACTGTCGCCTCTGCGCGTCCTAGTCGGCGCGCGATCTCGGCGATCGTCAGGTTCTCTTGCTCGCGATAGTGGAGGGCAAGCGCGGCGGCGCGCCGACGCTCAGTAACTCGATCGCTCACCCACTACCTCCCGCGGGCTGCGCCTCTACCGTCGTTTCTGGTGTCGCTGTTGACACGGCCGGGCATCCTATCGGACGTGCTGGACACTCAGCAGAGGCAAAAAGGGGTGCCCCCGGCTGAGCCCAGGGCGGCGCATTCGCTGGCCGACCACTCGCGGAAGAAGTCGAAAGATGAAGCGACCATGTGCCCAGCGGCGCCGCTAGCTACCGCTGATGCAGGCGAAGCACGCGCCCTGCTGTTGGCGAGATGCGGGGTCCCAGCACCACGATCCCTGAGACCTGCGTTCAGCTCAGGACGGGCATCCTGACTGCCACCGGCCGAGCGACGCAGCCCTCGCGAGTCCGCCGTCGATGTGCGCGCGAGGTGGGCGGAGCTACAAGGGCGTGTCGGCTAGGTGCGGCGTCCCGACGGTGGCGCCGTCGGGCGTGGCCGGCTGCCCTATTCCGGCGAGCGTCTCGTCCAGCCAGTCGAGGATGCGTTGGTCGCTGCGACCGCGCGCGAGCGGCTGCATGTGCAGTGCTCCGCCCTCGTCCGCTCTGAAGTGCGCGATCGCCGTGGGCCCACCGGCCGAGTCGCGCAGTTGCTGGGCCTCGCCGGGCCAGAACTGCTCGCCCTCTGGGTCGAGGACCAGCAGGGGACAGCTGATCCTTTCGGCGATGCCGTCCAAGTTGTACTCGCGCAGGAGCGTCAGCATCTCCGCGAGCGATCGGGTGCCGTACGGGCGCATGCCGAAGCGAAGCGTGTGCCGAAGCCGACGTGGCCCGCGCGCGGCAAGGGCAGCCGCGATCGCGTCGATCGGAGCACGCCAGATGCGCTGCGGCGATCGGCGGACCAGACGTAAGACGGGTGAGTCTGAGGGGGTCGCGACGTCCCAGACTCCGGGGTCGGTGATCGCGGCGGCGATTCGGTGCTCGAACGCCGCAGCGCGGGCCACCATGTAGCCCCCCATGCTCGCTCCGTAGATCGCGATCCGCTCCGGATCGACGTTATCGCGGGAAAGGGCATAGTCGATGACCGGCGTTACCACGCGTTCCCAATCCGGACGGAGGCTCAGGCTCTGGCGGTATAGCGCCGCCCCCTGCCCCGGGCCGTCGTATGCAAGCACGTTGTATCCACGTGCGAGCGCGCCCGCGCCTCCGAACACGTACATGTCGCTGATCGGCCCGTCGCTGCCGTTGTTCATCAACAGCAGGGGCCGCGGGCGGCCGGTGCTGTCAAGGGACATCCAGTAGCCGGGGAGTGTGGTCTCCTCGTACGGGATCGCGACGCGTTCGAACGGCGGATCGAACAGGGCGGCCGCGCGGTCCCAGCACCCGCGGTGGCGCTCCCAGGTAGGCACCAGTCTCTCCGGCTCGTCGGTAGCGTCGAGGAAGACGCTCGCCGTGAAGAAATATGTGTTCGCCCGCAGGTATGCCTCGCGGGCGCTGACGGGGTGTCCGCGCGCCTCGCAGTCCTGTGCAGCGGCCTCCACACGCTCGGCGGTGCGGCTCCACGCGCGAAACCACCCTTCGAAGTCCCGCTCATGGATTTGCGCCGCCGTCGCCAGACATTCCCCGACCTCGGCGGCGCGGTGATAGGCCGAGCCGAGCGCGAGACGCATCGCAAACTCGAACTGCTCGTCGCCGAAGAATCGGTGCTCGCGCATACGCACGATCTTTACGAGCGTCCATGCCGACGTCATCCGTAGCCGACCGAAGCCGCGCGCGTAGCGACGGCGAGGCGAGCCGGCGCCGTCCGTCCCGCGAGCTAGACACCGGCGCCGCTGCGAGGACACCTTCGCAGCGCGATGGTGGCCTCAACCGTCGGGTTGGCTACGCGGACGCGGGCTTTCCGGTCCAGCGGCAACGCGCCCGCCGTCGGTCGGCACGATGTCGACCCGGTAGACGTGTTCTGACTCACGCTTCATGCCTGATTCAATGCCGCGCACTAGTGACGTCACCTGGGCGCCGCGGAGGTGATCGTCGATGTCGAGGCGGGCGACAATCCATACTCGGCCGGGACCGATGAAGTTCACCAGCACTTCGCGAATGGCCGTCACGCCAGGGTAGGCAGAGAGGAACGCTTGGAGTCTTTCCGCGTCAGCTGGCCCGATCGCCTCTACGAGGTCGTCCGCATCCCGGTCCTGGGGAGCGGGGAATAGCACCCAGACGCCGACCAAGAAATCGTGGCTGCGGTTGATGAGCCGCAGACTGATGCGGATAAGCACCAAGCCGATCAGCACCGCGGCCACTCCTTGAGGTATTGACGATCCCGTGATCTGATCGATGGCCAGGGCGACGAACGCGATCACGTCTCCCGAGACTGACACCGCGTCCTCGTTGAACACATGCCGCAGCGCGGGGTCGGACGTGACCCGGGACTCCTCCATGAGGCTTCGACCGTAACGGCGCGCTCGGTAGCGCATCTGACCCGCCGAGCGGCGAAGCGATACCAGATCAAAGACAGCAGAGATCGCAAGCACGACATAGGCCACCGCGAACGACGACGTCGCGCTGGGGTGGATCAGCTCATTGATGCCGTCGCGCAACGAGAATGCCGCACCGCCGACGAACGCGGCGCATGCCGCGATCAGTGCCCAGAAGTAGGCCTCTCGCCCATATCCCAACGGATGCCGATCGTTTGGAGGACGGGTGCTGCGACGCTGAGCGACGAGCAGAAACAGGTCGTTGGCGGTATCGGCGAGTGAATGCGAAGCCTCGGCGGCCAGCGCGGCAGAACCAGTGAAGGCCGCCGCACCGGCCTTGGCGAGAGCGATCCCAAGACCTGCCACGAGAGCAACCAAGACCGTCCGCGTGCTTTCGCTCGCGCTGCGATCTCGATTGTCTCCCGGCGTCTGCCCCGACATGCTCGGCCGGTATTACCACTCCCCGCCTGCTCGCACCAGAGGCAGACGACCTTCCACGAGTTCCGCCGAGCCGCCGCCTAGCCACCATCGCCACTGCCCGATCGGGCCTTGCGGTATGACTACGCAAGCGGGTGTAGCGCCAGCGATCAACTTCATCCTGATCTTGCAGACCCAGCGCGGCATTTTCGACGGCATAGACGCTGAGCAGATGGTGCAGGTGCAGCGCCGTTTGGGTCATCAGATGTTCGATGCGGGAGCGATCGTGCTCGCCCAGGGTGACTTGCCGCGATGGCTCTACATCATCGAGTCCGGAAGCGCCGAGCTGCTCGCCACTGATGAGTCCGGCATGCAGAAGCGCGCCTGGCAGGTCGGACCGGGAGAGATCTTTGGCGAGGGGTTCCTGTTGACCGGCAGGCCCGCCGCGACAACCGTGCGCGCGGTCACGGATCTCCACGTGGCGGTCATCGAGCACGCGGCCCTGCGAGAGCTGGCCGAGACATTCCCGGTGATCTATCGGAACCTCAGCGCGATACTCGCTGCTCGTATCGGCTCGGCCAGCTTCTCGGTGGCGGGCGGTGGGCGTCGTGTCGCCGTCGTGCTCGATCAAGGAGCGCCGCCTCTGATCTCCTACGCGTTGGCAAGCAGCTTGGCCTGGCACACGCGACGATCGACTCTGCTTGTCGTTGCTGCCGAGACCATGGCGCCCGAACTCGAGGGGTTCAGCCAGCAGCTGGAAAGTTGCCTTGCTGACGCCGGTCGCGATGATCCGCGGGCTCGCGTCGCCGGGCTTCATCCGGCCGATGCCCTCCTGGTCGACGTGACCAGTGGCAGGAGCTCACGCCTCACCGACAGGTTTGGGCAGGTGGTGATCCTGACTCGGGACGGGTTGCCGGTATCGGCCGAATCGATCAGGGTCCTGGCAGCCGCGAGGACAGAGCCACCACCGCGGAAACCGCCGGCTCCTGCGGCTTCGTACACCGTGACCGGGTGGGGCGGTGTCCCGGCCAGGATCGGCCCCGATCCTGAGGGCAGCGTCGAGATCCCGCCACTGCAGCCGGCCGATGAGGAACAGCTGCGACGCGGGCTACTCGACACCGCATCGCCCGCGGGGAAGGCTCTCGGCTGGGTCGCGCGGGACCTCGCGGGCCTCAAAGTGGGCATCGCTGTCGGAGGAGGAGCCGCACGAGGCTTCGCTCTGGTGGGCGTTTTGGATGCCCTTCGACGTGCCGGGGTGACGGCGGACTGCGTCGCAGGGACGAGCATCGGGGCAGCGATCGGCGCCGCGTACACGCTCGGCTACACAGCCGAGGAGATGACCGCTGTACTGCAACGGCTCGGCGGTACGGTCGGTCGGCGCCTTGCCTTTCCCGCGGCCGTGCTGTCAAGCGCGAAACTGCGGGCCGGCGTTCGGACCGAATTAGGCGAGCGGCTGATCGAAGAGCTGCCGATTCCATTCGTAGCGACCGCGACGGATCTTGTTGGTGGCGAGCAGGTGAAGTTCGTCGAAGGATCGTTGTGACGCGCAGTCATGGCCAGCATGGCGGTCCCAGGTACCTTTCCACCGCAGCTGGTAGGCGGTCGGCTTCTCGTCGATGGCGGTGTCGTGGATCAAGTCCCTACTCGTGCGGCCGGAGCCTTGGGTGCTGACGTCGTCATCGCCGTGCGGCTTCCGGACGTCGTTCGCCCGCTGACCTCCCCCACGCAAAGGTGGTCTTTCCTTCAGGTGCTTCGCCGCTGCCTCGCGATCATGAAGAGCAGGGTTGCGACCGAGAGCGCCGGCAGTGCGACGATTGTGATTCAACCGGACGTGCCAGCGCCGCTCGGAATTCGCCATTTCACGGAAGGGCGGCTCCTGGTCGAGGCAGGCGAAGCCGCGGCGCGTGCCGCTCTTCCGCGAATCGCGAGTGTGCTGCCCTGGGTCGGCAGCGGTGACGGCCAGCCATAGCCAGCAAGCGATCTCGGTCCGCTACCGCTCAGAGCCTCACGCCCCGGGCAGCAGGTCGCCTGCTTCGCGTGTACAGCACAAGCCAGCGGCGCCGCTCAACAGGTGCCCGCAATGGACGACCAGTAGCAGCGCTCTCGCCCCGAAGTCTGACGGCTGCTTAGCCGGGAGATCCGGGAGTCCCGTCGGTCCCGCTTTCGTCCTGCCACGCCACTTCGAGTCCCTCGGATCGGAGTTCCCCAATGCGCGGGTTCCGCTACTCAGCGTGCAGCTCAGACGTCGCGGCCGCCGGCGGGGCCTCGACGTGCACGCAACCCGCGCGGAGCACGTCTTGTCCGCCGGCGCGCGGAGATCCCCGCTTGATCGGAAAGCAGGAGGTTTGCGCGGACGCTGGCTCGTGCCGGTGTGCCGTTCGCAACGCGCCCGCTCGCAATGTGGCTAGTTTGAACCGAGCGTGACCGGTAGCGTGATGGAGCATGCTGGCTCGCCGGTCTTCGCTGTCGGTCCCGGGATCCTCTGAGCGGATGCTGGCGAAGGCGATGGGACTGCGGACCGACGAGATCGTCGTGGATCTCGAAGACTCCGTCGTGCCGGATGCTAAGGAGCACGCGCGCGACCTCGTCGCTGCTTTCTTGTCGCGAGAACGGTCACCCGCTCCAGGTATCGCGGTGCGCGTCAACGCGTTCGCTAGCGCTTGGGGTGAGCGCGACGTCGTCGAGCTCATGCGGCGCGCTGGGAGGCAGATCGATTCGCTGATCGTCCCCAAGGTCGAGCGGTCCGAGGACATCGGTGAGGTCGAACGGCTGCTGGACCTGCAGGGGGAGCCCGGGAGAGGTGTGCGACTTCAGGCGCTTGTCGAGACCGCGGCGGGACTGCTGCACGTCGCCGAAATCGCAGCTGCCTCGTCGCGGCTGGAGGCGTTGATCCTCGGCTATGCGGATCTAGCCGCCTCGTTGGGCCGCGCACCCGGCGCGATGGCGCCGGCGAGTTGGTTGTATGCCCAGGAGGCGGTGTTGGTGGCGGCGCGCGCTGCTGGACTTCAGATGATCGACGGACCGTACTTGGAGATACGTGACGCTGCCGGGCTGCGGCTGCGCGCCGAGCATGTCCGCGCGCTCGGGTTCGACGGCAAGTGGGCGGTGCATCCCGATCAGCTGGCGATCATCAACGAGGTGTTCACGCCGACGGCTGAGGAGGTCGCTCGGGCGCGCGCGATCCTCGACGCGCTCGAGGACGCCGAGGGACGTGGTGCGGTGGAGCTGCACGGCGAGATGATCGATGCGGCCAGCCGGAAGCTCGCGCTGCAGGTCATCGCCCGCGGTCGCGCTGCCGGCTTGGAGGGCGCCTCTCGATGAGCAGTTTCAAGCATGCCCGGGTTGTCGTGGGCGGCCCGTGGTTCGAGGAGCTTGAGCGCGGCCAGATCTTCGACGACGCGCCCGGCGTGACGCTCACCGCTGGGCATGCGGCGCTGCATCAAGCGCTTGTCGGCGACCGGTTGCGGCTCGCGCTCGATGCGGCCCTGTGCCGCGAGGTTACGAGCCGCGACGGACCGCTCGCCCATCCGAACCTTGTGTGCGACGTCGCGATTGGTCAGTCGACGGGGGCGTCTCAGCGCGTCCGGGGCAATCTCTTCTACCGTGGGCTCGTGTTGGCGCGTCCGGTGTTCGTGGGCGAGACGCTGCGTACGCGCACCGAGATCGTCGGCCTCAAGCAGAATCGTCGCCGTGCTGGCGCTCCGGCGACCGGGTTGGTCGCGATGCGCATCGTTACGACTGACGAGTATGGCGAGCCAGTGCTCGACTTCTGGCGGTGCCCGATGATCCCGCTGCGCGATCCTGACGCGGAAACGGGTCACGCCGATGACTTCGGCGAGATCCCGCAGTTGCTCGACCGGGCAAGGGTTGACGCCGCGCGGCCGATCGGCTGGCGGCTCGACCGGCTACGCGCGGCGGTCCCCGGTCCGCACCACGGCGAGCTCGAGCCCGGCCAGACATTCGTCGTCGAGGCTGGCGAAACCGTCACGAGCGCTCCCGAGCTCGCTCGCCTCACGCTCAACGTCGCGACTGCGCACACCGATGCGACCGCCAGCGCTCACGGGCAGCGCCTGGTCTACGGTGGCCATACCATCTCGGTCGCTGCAGCCCACGCCACGCGCGCGATCCCGGGGATCGCGACGATCCTCGCCTGGAAGAGCTGCGAGCATATCGGGCCGGTGTTTGAGGGCGATGTCTTGCGGACCGAGCTGAGCGTGCAGGACAGGTCGGAGCGCGGCGTCGTAGGGCTGCGGGCGCGGGTTAGCAGTGTGCGGCCTAGCGCCGAGGTCGCGCCGGTGCTTGAGTGGACGTTCGTGGCGGTGGTGGCCTAGATGCCGGGCGTTCTCAAGGGCATGCGGATCGTGGAGGGCTCTGCGTTCGTCGCCGCCCCGTTGGGCGGGATGACGATGGCGCAGCTCGGCGCTGATGTCATCCGGTTTGACCCGATCGGCGGCGGGCTGGATCGTGGGCGCTGGCCGGTGACGGCCGAGGGCCGCAGCTTGTTCTGGGCCGGGCTCAACAAGGGCAAACGATCGATCCAGGTCGATCTGAGCAGCGATGAGGGACGTGAGCTCGTGGCCGCCCTGATCACGGCGCCCGGCCCCGACGGCGGGCTCTTTTTGACCAACTTTCCGGCGCGCGGTTTCCTCGACTACGAGCGCCTTGCGGACCGCCGTGCCGATCTGATCATGGTCAACATTGTCGGCAACTACGACGGCTCGTCCGCGGTCGACTACACGGTCAATCCGTCCACGGGATTCCCTTGGGCGACTGGTCCGCGCCATCTGTCTGTGCCCTTCAACCATCTGCTCCCCGCCTGGGACGCGATCACCGGGGCGCTGGCGACGACCAGCCTGCTGGCGGCCGAGCGGGCACGTACTCGCACGGGCGCCGGACAGTACGTGCAGGTCGCGCTCTCGGACACCGCGTTTTGGATGGTCGGCAACCTGGGCAAGATCGCCGAGGTCCAGATCAACCGCCATGAGCGCGTGAAGGACGGCAACTATCTATACGGCGCCTTCGGCCGCGACTTCAGCACCAACGACGGCCACCGCGTGATGATCGTTGCGCTGACCAAGCGCCAGTGGCGCAGTCTCGTCGAGGCGACCGGGCTCGGCTACGCGTTCGACGCGATCGCACGTCTGATGGACGTCGACCTCGACGAAGAGGGCGACCGCTTCGCGGCGCGCGAACTGCTCGGCGCGACGCTCAAACCATGGGTGCTCGCGCGCACGCTTGAGGAGCTGCGCGAGATCTTCGACCGCTATGGGGTGTCCTGGGGTCCTTATCAGACGTTCACGCAGCTGGTTGAGCGAGACCCGCGTTGCTCGACGGTCAACCCGATGTTTGCTGAGGTCGAGCAGCCGGGCATCGGTACCTACCTGATGCCCGGTTCGCCGCTCGTCTTCTCCGGCGCCGAGCGCCTGCGCCCGGCGCGCGCCCCGCTGCTGGGCGAGCATACCGACGAGGTCTTGGCCGGCGTGCTCGGCCTCAGCGACAGCGAGATCGGCCGCCTGCACGACCGAGGCATCGTCGCCGGTGCTATCCCCGCTGGCAGCCGGGGCAACTGACGGAGATCATCCGGGTCCGGTCGAGTCCGCGGGCTTGTGCGCCCGGGGGTGCGTGTCGGCGGCGCGAACCTCGCTCGATTTGGCATGAATCCGGATGGGATCGGCTTGAGGTCGTTGAGAGAGGGTTGCCAAGCCGATGCCGAAGTGGGTTTACGACTTCGCTGAGGGCTCCAAGGAGATGCTGGAGCTGCTGGGTGGCAAGGGCGCAAACGTCGCCGAGATGACACGTGTCCTCGGGCCAGACCGCGTACCGGCCGGATCCACTATCACAACCGAGGCGTGCGTGGCGTACATGCGCGCGGGCCGGCAGGAGCCTGAAGGCATGGCCGAGCAGGTCGCAGCGGCGCTCGCGCGTCTGGAGGAGCGGGCGGGCAAGCGACTTGGCGACCCGAAGGATCCACTGCTTGTGTCGGTGCGTTCCGGAGCCCGGGAGTCGATGCCGGGCATGCTCGATACCGTGCTGAACCTAGGGTTGAACGACAAGTCGGTGCTGGGCCTGGCGCGTGCAACGGGTAACGAGCGCTTCGCCTGGGACTCCTACAGGCGCTTCGTGCAGATGTTTGGCAACGTCTCGCGCGGGATCCCGGGAGAGGAGTTCCAGGAGGCGATCGCGCACCTGAAGGCGACACACGGCGTCGAGCAGGACACCGGGCTCGGCGTCGAGGAGCTGCAGCAGCTCACCGGCGCCTTCAAGCAGATCTACTACCAGCACACGGGCGAAGAGTTCCCGCAGGACCCCCAAGAGCAGCTCCGGCTGGCGATCCGCGCGGTGTTCGATTCCTGGATGGGCGAGCGCGCCGTCGCCTACAGGCGGGCGAACCACATCTCCGATGACTGGGGCACGGCGGTGAGCATCCAACAGATGGTGTTCGGGAATAAGGGCGAGACGTCCGGATCGGGGGTCGCGTTCTCGCGCGACGAGGTGACCGGAGCGCCCGATCCGGATGGCGACTTCCTGCCCAACGCCCAGGGGGAGGACGTAGTCTCGGGCGTCCGCACGCCGCGCAACATCGCCGGAATGAAGGGTTGGCTGCCGGCAGTGCACTCGGAGCTGATGGAGACCCTACGCGCGCTCGAGCGGCACTACAAAGACATGCAGGACACCGAGTTCACGGTGGAAGAAGGACGTCTCTACATGCTTCAGACGCGCAACGCGAAGCGCCCGGCGCAGGCGGCCGTGCGGTTCGCCGTCGACGCGGTCTCCGAAGGCCTGTTGTCGCGCGAGGAGGCGCTCGCCACGATCGATGCCGGCGCGCTCGACGCGCTGCTTCATCCCACGTTCGATCCCAAGGCCGATTTCAAGGTGCTCGCGAGGGGCGTGAATGCATCGCCCGGCGCAGCGAAGGGCCAGGTCATGTTCACAGCGGCCGACGCCGTCGCCGCCGCCGAGCAGGGCCGGGACGTGATTCTCGTGCGGCCGTTCACCGGCGTCGATGACGTGGTGGGGTTCTATGCCGCCAAGGGGATCCTGACCTCGGAGGGCGGCAAGGCCTCACACGCCGCGCTCGTGGCTCGCGGCATGGGCCTGCCCGCAGTCGTCGGCGTCCACACGCTCGCGATCGACGTGGCTGCAAAGACGATCACGGTCAACGGAACGGAGATTCACGAGGGCGACCGGATCGCCATCGATGGCTCAAAGGGCTGGGTGACCGTAGACGACGTTCCGTTGGTCGAAGCATCCGTCGACGAGAACTTCAAGACCGTCCTCGGATGGGCGGATGAGCTGCGCGACCTGGGCGTCCGGGCGAACGCCGACACCCCCGAAGATGCGCGACGCGCACGCGAGCTCGGTGCCGAAGGGATCGGGCTGTGCCGGACCGAGCACATGTTCATGGCCACGGACCGCCAGCCGAAGATGCGCGCGATGATCATGGCCGACACCAGCGAGGCTCGGCGGGCGGCGCTGTCGGAGCTGCTACCGCTACAACAGGCGGACTTCGAGGAGTTGTTCGAGGTGATGGCCGACCTCCCGGTAACAATCCGCCTCCTGGACCCGCCATTGCACGAGTTCCTGCCCAACCGGACGGATGTCGTCCTTCGGGTCGAGCGCGCACGAACCGCTGGCTCCGAGGAACTCGAGGAGCTGGAGCACCTGCTGTCACGGGTGGAGGAGATCTCCGAGACGAATCCAATGCTCGGCACGCGCGGGTGCAGGCTTGCGATGGTCTACCCCGAGATCTACGAGATGCAGGTACACGCAATCTTCCGCGCCGTGAAAGCGGCCAAGCAGCCTCCACGCGTCGAGATCATGATCCCGCTAGTCGACTACGAGCGCGAGCTCGAGATCATGCGTGAGCTGGTCATCGGCGTCGGCGAGCAGGAGGGCCTTCGGGAGCGGATCGATTACACCGTGGGCACGATGATCGAGCTGCCGCGGGCGTGCTTCGTGGCAAACAGGATCGCTCGATTCGCCGACTTCTTCTCTTTCGGAACCAACGACCTGACCCAGACGGCCCTGGGCTTTTCCCGAGACGACGCCGAAAAGAAGTTCGTGCCGGCATACATCGACCGCAAGGTGTTCGACCAGAGCCCATTCGAGACGATCGACAAACTCGGCGTCGGCTGGCTGGTACGGCTTGCCAGTTGGGTGGGACGCGAGACTCGCCCCACTCTCAAGCTAGGGATCTGCGGCGAGCACGGCGGCGATCCCGAATCGATCCGCTTCTTCCATGAGGCATGGCTCGACTACGTCTCCTGCTCGCCGTTCCGCGTACCCATAGCCCGGATCGCGGCGGCGCAGGCGGCTATCGCGTCTCCGCGAACTGAGTGAGTAGACGCCGCTTGGAGCGGCGGCACGCGCAAATCGAGACACCGCCCGTTCATCGTCGGGCGGCGCCCCGGCAAACGACAAGTCACGACACCTCCTCATCTAACAGCCGCCTCGAGCGCATGAGGAATCTCGAGCATCATCGGATCGGATGGCACTATCATCGTATGCCTGACCGATTGCGGAAGCAGGCGTTCACGCTTCACTCAAGTTCCGCGTTGGAGGAACGCAGCACGCCACCGCGGCAGCCGGCGGACATGTCTTGCGAGCCCCGAGGCCCCCACATGCCACAGCGCTCCGCAGACGATGTCAACCCCACCGGGGCGAGTCGTCGGGCTCAGCGAACGCACCGTATCGCCGCCAAAGCAGGGCGGGCTGACACGGTGGGTCGCGTCCAAAGATTGCTGTAAATACGCGCCGGGTGCTGTCAGAGCGACGGCGTAGGTTCCCTCAAGTCCTGCCACAGACGATTGAAGGAGACCTACGCCGTGAGACGCACCGTACCGCCGTCGGCGGAGATACAGGCGAGCATCGACAGGCTGCTCGCGAGCAAGATGGTCGATGACCCGTCGCAGATGTTGTCGGAGCTGGCGCGGCTCGGCGCCCGGCTGAT
>Ga0335081_10016326_pt1 | contig 12014 bp, 7 predicted proteins | sample Lox_Sample_35_FD_206713 | JGI IMG/M metagenome (GOLD analysis project Ga0335081, IMG submission 206713) | Soil microbial communities from Loxahatchee National Wildlife Refuge, Florida, United States - Lox_Sample_3.5 | ecosystem: Environmental > Terrestrial > Soil > Wetlands | place: USA: Florida... | reverse complement strand
GCAGCCGCCGGAGGGCAGGCTCGGCCGCCTGTGGCAAGCCGCGGCGGCCAGGGGCATCCCGCTGCGGGCGATCCTGGCCACCGTGGGCGTAGTGGCCGTGGTCTATCTGGCCGGCAAGCTGGTTTACCGGCTCCGCGAAGTCGTCCTGCTCCTTGTCGTCGCGGGTTTCATCGGCCTGATCCTCAACCCGCTGGTGGTGATCCTGCAGCGCTGGCGGATCCGCCGGCGCGGCGCGGCCGTCGCCCTTGTGACGCTGTGGGGGGTTCTGGTCTTCGTCGGCCTGGCGGTGGCGTTCGGTTACCCGCTGGCCAACGGGATCGCCCATCTTGCCCACCAGCTGCCGTCGTACGTGGACCAGGCCGAGCACGGCAAGGGCTGGATCGGCCATCTGGTGCGCAGGTATCACGTTCAGGCGTGGGTGCAGAAGAACGCGCCCAAGCTGCTGAGCTTCGGACAGGGGCTGGCGAAGCCGGCGCTCAGCCTGGGCAAGGGCGCCGTCACGCTGGTTCTTGCACTGCTGACCATTTTCGTGCTCGTGGTCCTGATGCTGCTCGAGGGGTCCAGGCTGCGCTCGGGCCTGCTCGGCCTGATGTCGCCGGCTCGGGCGAGACGCTATTCGCGCGTCGCACACGAGGTCAACCGCTCGGTAACCGGTTACATGCTGGGAAACTTCGCGACCTCGCTCATAGCCGGAGTCGTGGTGCTCGTGACCCTGCTGGTGCTTGGCGTCCCATTCGCCTTTCTGTGGGCTCTGTGGGTGGCCCTGGTCGACTTCCTGCCGATGATCGGCGGCGCGCTCGCCGGCATCCCCACGGTACTGTTCGCGGCCGGTCACTCGCTGACGGCCGGCATCATCACCCTCGCGGTGTTCCTCGTCTATACCCAGCTCGAGAACCATGTACTGAACCCGGTCGTGATGAGCCGGACGGTCAAGGTCAATCCGCTCCTCGTGCTGGTGTCCATCCTCGTCGGCGCATCGATCGGCAGCTGGATCGGCGGGATCTTCGGCGGTTTCGTGGCGGCGCTGCTGGCCATACCCAGCGCTGGCGCGCTGCAGGTGATGGTCCGCGAGGTGTGGCAGGCTACCGCCTCGCCGCCGGCCACCGCCCCGCCGCCGGCCACCGCCCCGCCGCGGCGGGCCGAAGGGGCCCCGCAGCAGCGGGCCGAAGGCGCCGGTCCCGATCCGGGTGCGGGCCGCCGGCCCGGTCAGGCGGGCCAGGACGGCGCCGCGACCTAGCCGGCGCCGCCGTCCTGGCCCGCCGCAGCCGTCAAGCGCCGCTGACCGCCGCGTCTTCGCCGGCGCCGTCAATTGCCCCGGTTCGCCGGGACGCCGGGCTGCTGCGACGTAACCTGTACACGTGACCAGACGATTACTGGACGATGAGTGACGGCACGGCCGCGGCCAGCTACTTGCTGGGCGCCACCACTGGCCACATCCCGGCCCAGCGGGCAAGCTGGCCGGCCAGGTCCGAGGCGATGCCGCCGCTGGCCGACAATTACTACCAGCGCCCGGAGACCGGACTGGGCCTGGCCGGCGAGCTATCCGCGGGCGAGACAACCGTGCTGGCAGACGCCGACCAGCCGGGCGCCGCTGCTGCCGGGGCCGGGGGCACTGGCAAGACGCAGCTCGCGGTCAATCTGGCCAGGACGCTCTGGCGCAACCAGGCCATCGACCTGCTCGTGTGGGTGCACGCGGCCAGCCGGGAGGGGGTCGTAACCGGCTACGCGCATGCCCTCGCCGAGGCTGGCGCCGGCGGCCAGGCGGAGGATCCCGAATCGGCCGCGGCCAGGTTCCTGGCGTATCTGGCGCGCACTGACCGGCCGTGGCTGGCGGTCCTCGATGATCTGGCCGATTACCGGGACCTGGCGGGCCTGTGGCCGCGGGGCCGTGCCGGCCAGGTCGTCGTGACGACCCGCGACGCCGCCGGCCTGGCGACCGGGCCCGACTGCAGGACCGTGCCAGTCGGGCCATTCACCCGCCGCGAGTCAGTCAACTACCTGGCGGCAGCGCTGACGGACGACCCCGACCTCCGGTTCGGCGCACTCGAACTTGCCGAGGGCCTGGACTGCCTGCCGATAGCGCTGGCGCAGGCCACCGCGGTCATGGGCGACAGCAGGCTCGACTGCCGCAGGTACCGGACCCTGCTCGCCGACCGCAAGCGCCAGTTCGCCGGCCGGATCGTCGATGGCATCCCGCCAGCGGCCCTCACCACCTGGTCGCTGGCCGTCGACCGGGCCCAGCAGGTCGTGCCGGGGGGCTCGGCGTGGGCGGCGCTGACCCTGTTTGCCCTGCTCGATCCGGGCGGCATCCCCGGTGCGGTCGTCCTCAGCCAGGCCGCGCGCAGCTACATCACCGGCCACCCCGACACGGCGGCGGGCGGGACGCAGGTCAGCGAGACCGTTGACGCCCTGGTCCGGCTCGGCCTGCTGTCCGTCGACCCCGCGAGCGATTCGCGCACAGTCCGGATGCACGCCCTGGTCCAGCGCTGCGTCCGGAACTTCGCAGCGCCCGAGCACCGTGACCAGGCCGCCCTGGCCGCCGCCGACGCGCTGGCCGAGGCGTGGCCGGCCGGCGGCGCCCGTCCGCCGCTGAACCAGGCCCTGCGGGACACCGCGGCCAGGATCCGGGAGTCTACCGGCGAGCTGCTCTGGGCCAGAGGCTGTCATCCCGTGCTGCTGCGGGCCGGCGAGAGCCTGGACCGGGCCAGGCTCGCCGAGCCGGCCAGCGCCTACTGGCACGAGCTGGCCGGCGCCAACAGCGCGATCCTGGGGCCCGACCACCCCGACACGCTGCTTGCCAGGGAGAAGCTGGCCGCCCGCCATGAGGTGGCCGGGCGGCTCGACGAAGCGATCAGCGGCTACGAGCAGACCCTGCTCGACCGGGAGCAGATCCTCGGCTCGGCGCACCCCGACACCGTGGCCGCTGGCCGCAAGCTCGCCAGGGCCTACTACGCGGCCGGACGGCAGGCAGACGCGATCCCGCTCTGCGAGCGGGTGCTGTCCGACCGCGTGACCGTGCTCGGGGCCGGGCACGCCGAGAGCCTTGCCGCCCGCGGCGCCCTTGCCCGCGCCTACCTGGCGGCCGGCCGCGCCGATGAAGCGCTAACCCTGCGCAGGCGCAACCTCGCAGAGCACGAGCGGGTGAAGGGGCCCGATCACCCCGACACCCTGACTGCGCTCGGCGAGCTCGCCGACTGCTACGGTGCCGCCGACCGGCCCGCGGAGGCGCTTGCGCTCTGCGAGCGCGTGGTGGCCGCCCGCGAGCGGGCCCAGGGACCCGACCACCCCGACACCCTGACCGCACGCGGCAACCTCGCCGCCGCCTGCCGCGCGACGGGACGCCTGAAGCAGGCCATACCCGGCTACGAGCGCGTCGCGGCCGCCCGCGAGCGGGTCCAGGGACCCGACCACCCCGACACCCTGACCGCACGGGACGACCTCGCCGCCGCCTACCAGTCGGCCCGGCGCCCGAAAGACGCGATCGCGCTCTACCGGCGCACCCTGGCCAGCCGGGAACGGGCCCAGGGCCCCGACCACCCGGCCACCCTGACCGCACGCGCGAACCTCGCCTCGGCCTGCTACTCCGGGCGGCGGCTGTCCGACGCCATTCCGCTCTACGAGCGCACTGTCACAGACCTCGAGCGGGTCAAGGGCCCCGACCATCCCGACACCCTCGCGTCGCGCGGCGACCTCGCCCGCGCGTATCAGACGGCCGGCCGGCTGGCCGACGCCCTCACGATCATCCAGCGCACCAGCGCCGACTGCGAGCGGGCCCTGGGCGCTGATCACCCGCTGACCCGGGCAGCGCGTGAGTATCTGGAGGTCATCAGCCGGGGCTGAGCGGCCTGCGGGCTGGCCGCGCGCAGCGCGGTTACCGCGGCGCCGGGCGCAGCCGGCGCCGCCGGGCCCCTGGCCCGGATCGCGGCCGCCAGGGCTGCGACGCGTCCCCGACGTGCTGTGGTCGCTCACCGGCCCGCTGGCAGGGGGTCCGGGCTGCGCCTACTCGGCCGGAATCTCCTTGTTGACCAGGCCGAGGTCGATGCCCTGCCGCCTGCGCACGAGCCGTGCGCCAACATAGACCGCAATCGCCAGCAGATACATCGCGCCCATGTAGTACAGGGACGAGGTCTTGTTGACCGCGTAGACGGTGTTGGAGAGCCACTCGTAGAGATTGAACCCGAGCAGCCCGATGGTGATGACCCCGGCCGCCGGGACGATCTGCACGCCGAGGACCTTGATCCGGCTGGCCGGCGATGCGCGCCACAGATCGGGCTTGCGCCAGGGCAGGACAACCACGGCGATCGCACTGAACAGGTACGTCACCGCGATGACCAGCGTCGCGTCCAGCGTGTAGGTCACGAACGTCGTGTTATACGCGTACAAGGCGCTCAGTCCCACCGCCGGCAGCAGCATCAGGACCAGCGAGTAGACCGGCACCTTCCGCTTCTCCGAGACCTCGGCCGCCCGGTCGGGCAGCACCCGGTCGAACGCCGCGGCGAAGATCACTCTCGTCGAGGACAGGAACAGAGTCCCTACCCAGCCGAAAAACCAGAGGCTCAGCACCAGGATCAGGACGACCTGGAAGGCGGTATTGTGCACCAGCCATCCGGCGAACATGAACGGATAGGGCCAGATACCGAACCGCGGCGTCAGGTTATTGTCCAGCGCGTTGATGTTCTGGTAGAAATCCCAGCCGAAGGTCTTGGCCATCAGCAGCAGGAAGACCACGGTGCAGGCCACCGTGATCCAGAGCCCGGCGAACATGCCGGTGAATACCCGCCGGAAGTCGCTCGCGCCGCGGATCTCGCCGTAGAGCGTGGCGCCCCAGTTCGGCCACAGGATGAAGAACATCATGAACGGGACCAGCAGCATGGTCTGTCCCAGCGGGCCGAACCCCAGCTTGCTCGGCGTGAATTTGATCTTGCGGGCCGCGGCCTGGGTGGCCTGGTACGCGTTGCTGGCGTGAAAGATCTTGTGCGCCTCGAGGTTGAACGAGCTGATGAAGTTCGCGCGGGAGCTGACCAGCAGCAGGACCACGATGACCGCGAATCCGATCATGCCGCCGATGAAGCAGTATTTCTGGATCTTGGCGTACCCGGCCATGCCGAGGGAGACCAGCAAGCCTGCTAACACAATCGTGATCAGGGACACGACGAAGATGCCCGTGTGGGTGCCGAACCAGGCATAGCCGCCGTGCGGCCAGGTCCACCCGAGCGTGGCCCAGAGCGGCTCGAAGAGCTGAACGGCCAGGATGTTGCCGTAGATGGGAGCCCACAGCCACAGGATGAACCACCAGCCGGTGGCGGACATGACAAAGCCGAGCCCGCCGCCCAGGATCCTGGTCTGCCAGACGTAATCGCCGCCCGCCCGCGGGATCGTGACGATCAGGCCGGCGTAGGCGATGACCAGAAATGAGACCCAGAGCGCCGAGATGAGCACTGCCGTAATCAGCTGGCCTGTCGGGAATGCCGGTCCGGCGAAGGTGAACTCGTAGATCCCGAGCGTGACGAAGTTGGTCGCCAGGCACGCATAGATCATCGAGTCCCGGACGGACCAGCCTCGGACGAGGCCCGTCGCCTTCCGCAGGAAAAGTGTCGGCGCTTCGCCGCCGACCGCTTCAGTCGCCATCTCCGCCTCTCAGTCGTGGGCTCGCAAAGACGCTAGCCAGCCCGTCACGGTGCCCCCGTAAATGAGAAACTGCGCCACGCGAAGCAGAAACTGCGCCCTCGCAGCTGAGGAAACTGCGGCGCAGCCGATAAGAAAGTGCGTTCAGCCATTTACCAGAATGTATTTCTTGACCTTTGCCTTCTTTGGGTCCAGGTCGAGCAGGACGCCTTGCAGCACGCCGTCGCCGTAGAGACTGCCCGGATTAATGGCCATTGTCCGGCCAATCTTCCTGATTCCCCGGCTCTCGTGAATGTGCCCGTGCACCGACAGCATCGGCTGGTGGCGGAGGATGGCATCGCGGACCGAGGTCGAGCCGACGGGCTTCATCACCGCGCCGCCGTGCGTGGGCCGCAGCGTCGAGTCGAGGGCCGGGGCCTCGTCCAGGCCGGTGCCGTAGGGCGGGGCATGGAAATTGAAGATCGTTCGCTCCATGTCCGGCACCTTGCTGGCCACGGCCTCGATCTTGGCCGCGAGCTCGGGCTCGGGCGCCTCGCGGAATGTGTCCCAGGGAGTGGGGTTGGTCCAGCCCATCGAGATCAGGTGAAAGCCCCCGTCGAGCTCAACGGACTTGCCCTCGCCGAAAGTCACGCACGGCGACGCCTCGATGACGTCGTCGATTTCCCAGATATCGTCGTTTCCGCCGTTGAGTATGCACGGGATGCCGCCGAGCTTGCCGTCGGCCATATCCATCCACCGGTCCAGCGAACTGATCATCTCGGCCGTGAACCTTCGGTCGACCGCGCCTTCTTCCGCGCTGAGCTCGGACAGCTCGTCGGGAGTCACGATGGCCGGGTAAGAGCCCCGATCGCGGATCCGGCGCTTGACCTCGTCCAGTTCCTGCCGGGTCCGCATCCGGTGCGTCTCGCCGCCGACCGTGGCCTGCCAGTAGCCGGCGAAGGCAGTGACCGGCACCATCACCTTTCCGGTGACATCGCCGCCCAGCACCACCAGATCGGCCTGGTAAAAGGCTGCGGCGTTGAGAAACTTTCGCCAGCAGACCTCAGAACCATGGATATCGGTGGCAAAAAAAACCTTCATGCACTCACTATGCCTTTTGCAGCGCTTTTTGCGATGCTTCCTGTGCAATGGTAGAGCATTCGGCGCGGCGGCCGTCAAGCACCGGTTGCGGCGAGAAGGGCGAGAAGATGGCCGGCCGGCTCAATGTCCCACTTCCTCGGGCAGCTCGTACCAGCGGACGCGGTCGCCGATGTTCGCGCGCAACCGCCACTTCACGCCCTTGGGCGCGGCATCGGCCAGTTCCAGCAGCCGCCGGGCCTGGGCGAGCGGGTCGAACGGCGGGTCCGGCGGCAGCAGCTGCGGGCTATCACTGGCCAGCGGCGGAAATTTCGCCAGGTTGCCGGTCACCGTCCGCCACCAGCCCCAGTCTCCGCCCAGCACCTTGGCGAAGCGCTCGGCGTCGATGAAGGGCGCGGGCCCGGCGCCGGAGGCTAATTCGCCGCCCGCCGGACCGCCATCCGCCGGACCGCCGCCTGCCGGGCCATCGTCTTCCAGGCCGCTGCCCAAGCCGCTGCCGCCCGCCGGACCGCCGCCTGCCGGGCCATCGTCTTCCAGGCCGCTGCCCAAGCCGCTGCCGCCCGCCGGACCGCCGCCCGCCGGGCCATCATCTTCCAGGCCGCTGCCCAAGCCGCTGCCGCCCGCGCCGCCGCCCCCGGCCGAACCCGGCTCGCGCACCGGAAGGGCGCCGAGCAGCTGCAGGGCGTCCCGGGCATCCTTGGCATTGAGCTCGACGATCTGCAGCTTGGACAGCAGCAGATCAACGGCGTCCAGAGTGAGCGGCAGGCGCGCGAAGGACGGCCGGAAATCGAGCGTGTGGCACATCGTGAGCCGGTCCACCATCACGTCGATCGGCCGACCGGAAGGGGCGTGGAAATACATTTGCCGGTCGCCGTTCAGATTGTTGAACCGCCGGTCCGGCCGGCAGCCGGCCCGCTCAAGATAAGCGGCCACATCCTTGCGGCCTCTGGCCAGGCAGGCATAGTCAATATCCTGATCCCGGCGCAGCCGCGGCGGAAAATCCGGGCAGACCACGCGCACCGCAAGCCCGCCAAGCAGCTTGAGGCCGAGTCCGGCGGCCGCCGCGCCCTGAGCCAGTTCCCTCGCCTCGGGCAGCGGATCGCCCTCCGTCCCAGCGATGTCCGCCGGGCCGGGCGGCTGGTCTTCCACGTCTGCTCCCTGCGGACTGCTCCATGCGGCGACCGGCGATTACCGTTACCTCGGCGTCAACGGCACAATATATCCGGCAAGCCGTAAGGCTCCTGACGGCGTGCCGGCGTGAGGTAGGGATTCATGCGCCAGCACCTGCGCGCGCGCCGGACCCGGCCGGGCCGGCCTCATGCTTGCGGCTTGCCGAAGTCGGCGGTCAGCCAGTGAACCGGGCTCAGCCGGATCACGATGTCCTCGCGCGCCGAGCCCGCATTGGCCGCCATGTACTGATCCCCGCCCTCGGCGCCCAGGTAGCGGCGCGCCATCGCGAGGCGCTCTTCGAATCCAGTCTCCCCGATGACCGCCGTCCCCTCGACGCTGACATAGGTGTACGGCGGCGCCTCATCCTGGGCGCACAGGCTCATCCGCCCGGCGGCACGGACGGCCAGGGCCTTGCGGGAGCTGCGACCGGTGATCACGCTGACCTGGCCGCCTGGCTGGTAGTTGTACCAGACCGGCACAGTGAGCGGGCCACGGCGCTCGCCCGCCGCGACGCTCAGCACTGCGACATGCACATCGGCGAGGAACTGCTCCCGCTCGGCAACAGTCAGGGCGAACGACATGACGGCCTCCAGGCGCTCGGCATCGATGAATCTCGATCTTCTCAGATCTCGGCTCGCGGGGAGCCAGGCCGGGGGCGGGCAGGCAGGCGGCGGGCAGGCCGGCGGCGGGCGGGCAGGCAGGCCGGCGGCGGGCAGGCCGGCGGCGGGCGGGCCGGCGGCGGGCGGGCAGGCCGGCGGCGCGGCGGCACGGGCAGGGGGCGGATCGGCAGACGGCGCAACGGCACGGCGCGGGCGGCTCAGTCGCAGATGACCTGCAGCGTGCCGAGCGTCGGGTCGGCCGCGTAGGCGATGCGGCCACCGTCGGCATGAACCTCGCGCAGCGCGTCCAGGGCCTCGCGGGTGATCAGCTCCCCCGGCGCGAGGACTGGCACGCCCGGCGGGTACGGCGCGATCAGCTCGGCGCTGACCCGGCCGATCGCGGCATCGGCGCCGATGGTCTCGTTGGGCGAGAAGAATGCCTCCCTGGGCGGCAGGACTATCCGCGGCGTGACCGTCCAGGCTGCGGCGGCAGCCGGATGACGGGGCGCGGCGCGGCGGCGCTCGATCGACGCCGCGAGCACGTCGGTGAACGCCTCGCCCCGGCGCTCGTCGTCGGCGATCGTCACGATCGGGATGATGGTGTCACGGTCAGCCATCTCGACCGGCATTCCCGCGGCGACCAGATCGGCCTCGACCTCGATCCCGTGCGCGCCGGTTTCCGCGAGCAGCACCACCAGCTTCGTCGGCTCCACGCCAGGGCCCTCTAGCACGCCGACGCCAGGCACCCCCGCCAGCCGCTGGCGCGCCGTCGCGACCACCCGCAGCAGCCGCGCGCACAGCTCCTTGCCGTCGCGGGCCAGCAGCGCCCGCGCCGCGTCGATGCTCGCCATGATCGACCCGGTCGGGCTCGTGGTATGCGTCGCCTCGAAGGCCCGGTTCAGCCGGGCCTGATCCAGCCGCTGCGTCCGGGCGAGCACCAGGGCCCCCTGGGTGCAGGCGGGCAGCGCCTTGTGCGCGCTGGTGACCATCGCATCAGCGCCTGCGGCGATCGCATGCGGCGGCAGGCCGGGGTGAAAGCCCAGGTGCGCTGCCCACGCCGCGTCGACGACCAGCGGAACCCCGGCCGCATGCGCGGCGGCGGCGTGCCCGGCCAGGTCGCCGGTGGTGCCGACATAAGAGGGATCACCGAGGAACACCGCGCAGGCGGCCGGGTGATCGGCCAGCGCGTCGCGCACGGCGGCGACCGCGACCGCTCGCGGCAGGCCGGACGCCGGGTCCATCTCCGGGCGCACCCAGACTGGCCGCAGCCCGGCGAGCACCAGGCCCAGCAGCAGCGACCGGTGCAGCGTCCGGGTGATGATCACTTCCTGGCCCGGCGCGCCCAGTGCCATGGCGAGGGCCTGGTTCCCGTGCGTCGAGCCGGCCACCGAGAATCGGCACCAGTCCGCCCCCCAGAGCGCGGCGGCCCGCGCCTCGGCGTCGGCGCGCAGGACGTCGGCGTGCTTGATCGTGTCCAGCCCGCCGTACAGCGGCGCGTCGCCGGCCACGACAGCTCCGACGAGATCCTGGCGCTGCTTGTGGCCCGGCACGCTCATCGGCGTGAGCTGGCCCGCCTCGGCCTGCGCGGTGAACCGCAGCCAGGCTTCGAGCAGCGGCGCGTCAGCCCGCAGCCCGCGCGGATCGCGAAGATCGGATACATCGGTCATCCGGCCAGTGTGCATGATCGCGCCACCGCGATCCAACGGCCCGCCGTCGCGGGCATGCGACGCCAGCCGCGCAGCACACCGGCCACGCGCGGCTACCGGCCAGGCGCGGCTACCGGCCAGGCACTGCGGCGGTGCCGCGCTGATGGCGGTAGAACCTCGCGCCGGACGGCGGCAGCGGCGTGTTGCCGAGGATCAGGTCGGCGGCCTTCTCCGCGATCATCATCACCGGCGCGTAGATGTTGCCGTTCGTGACATACGGCATCGCCGAGGCGTCCACCACCCGCAGGCCGTCCAGGCCGTGTATCCGCATGCTGGCGGGATCCAGGACCGATCCCTCGCCAGTGCCCATCCTGGCCGTGCACGACGGGTGCAGCGCGGTCTCGCCGTCGCGGCGGACCCAGTCGAGTATCTGCTCTCCGGTCGCGACGCCCGGTCCCGGCGAGATCTCGCCGCCGTTGTAGGGGTCGAAGGCCGGCTGAGCCAGAATCCGGCGGGCGACGCCGACCGCCTCGACCCATTCCCGGCGGTCGGTTTCGCTGGACAGGTAGTTGAACCGCAGTGCCGGGTGCACCGCGGGATCGGCGGAGGTGATCCGCACCGAGCCCCGCGAGTCGGAGTACATGGGCCCGACGTGCACCTGGTAGCCGTGGCCGCCGGCCGGCGCCGAGCCGTCGTACCGGATCGCAATGGGCAGGAAGTGGAACATCAGGTTCGGGTAGCGGACGTCCTCGTTACCGCGCGCGAAGCCGCCGCCCTCGAAGTGGTTGGTCGCACCGGGCCCGCTCCGCCGGAACAGCCACCTCGCTGCGACGGCCGGCCGATTGCGCCAGTTCAGCGCGGGTGCTACCGAGACCGGCTGCTTGCAGGCGTGCTGCACGTAGACCTCCAGGTGATCCTGCAGGTTCGCGCCGACGCCCGGCAGGCCAGCCACCACGTCGATGCCGAGCGGCCGCAGCAGGTCCGGGTCGCCGACCCCGGACAGCTGCAGCAGCTGCGGAGTGCTGATCGCACCGCCGGACAGGATGATCTCCTTCGCCCGGACCCGCTGCGGCGATCCGCCGCCCCGGCTGAACTCGACGCCGACGGCCCTGCTGCCCTGGAAGATTATTTTCCGGGCAAAAGTCCGGCAGGCGACGGTGAGATTGGCGCGGCTCGCCACCGGGTGCAGGTAGGCACGGGCGGCGCTGACCCTCCTGCCCCGGTGCACGTTGCGGTCGAAGGGGGCGAAGCCTTCCTGCCGGTAGCCGTTCACGTCATCGGTGAGCGAGTAACCGGCCTCCTGCACGGCGGCGAAGAACGCTGTGAACAGCGGGTTAGTGGCCGGCCCGCGCTCAAGCACCAGGGGTCCGTCGGTGCCGCGGTACTCGTCGCCGCCCGCCAGGCAGTTCTCCATCCGCTGGAAATACGGCAGGCAGTGCGCGTAGTCCCAGGCCGCCATTCCCGGATCGGCCGCCCAGCGCTGGTAGTCCATCGGATTGCCGCGCTGGAAGATCATGCCGTTGATGCTGCTCGACCCGCCCAGCACCTTGCCCCTGGCGTGATAGATGCGCCGGCCGTTCATGTGGGGCTCGGGCTCCGACTCATACCGCCAGTCGTAAAACCGGTTGCCGATCGGGATGGTGAGCGCGGCCGGCATATGGATGAAGGCATCCCAGATGTAGTCCGGCCGTCCGGCCTCCAGCATAAGCACCCTGCTGGCCGGATCGGCCGAGAGCCGGTTCGCCAGGGCGCTGCCCGCCGAGCCGCCGCCGATGATGGCGAAGTCATAGGCTGCCAATACGCTTCTCCGGTCGAGCGGCCAGGTCCATTCTCGGATGCTATATCGGCTCGGTGCGTGTCTCATCGGGCAGTCATCAGGCGCGGCACGCCGGGCGCG
>Ga0335081_10016325_pt1 | contig 12014 bp, 12 predicted proteins | sample Lox_Sample_35_FD_206713 | JGI IMG/M metagenome (GOLD analysis project Ga0335081, IMG submission 206713) | Soil microbial communities from Loxahatchee National Wildlife Refuge, Florida, United States - Lox_Sample_3.5 | ecosystem: Environmental > Terrestrial > Soil > Wetlands | place: USA... | reverse complement strand
AGGAGAAGTTGAACGAGAACCTGTTCCGCTCGGTGGACGAGCTCGAGCTCTCGGTGCGCTCGGCGAACTGCCTGCAGAACGCGAACATCAAGACCATCGGCGATCTCGTGCAAAAGAGCGAGGCCGAGATGCTCAAGACGAAGAACTTCGGCCGCAAGTCGCTGAAGGAGATCAAGGAGATCCTCGCCGAGATGGGGCTCTCCCTGGGCATGAAGCTCGAGAACTGGCCGCCCAAGCCGCCGGCTGCGGTGGCGCCGGTCATGAAGCAGTAAAGGAGCGCCTGCAATGTCTCGCCACGCAAATACCGGCCGCAAGCTGAGCCGCAACACCAGCCACCGCAAGGCGCTGCTCGACAACCTCGTGCGCGCGGTCATCCTCGAGGAGAGCATCCGCACCACCACGCCGAAGGCGAAGGAGACGCGGCGGCTGGTCGAGCGGGTCATCACCAAGGCCCGCGAGAACACGCTGGCGGCCCGGCGGGTCGTGCACAAGCAGGTGCGCGATCAGGCGGCCCTCGCCAAGCTGTTCGATACCATCGGGCCGCGGTTCAAGGAGCGGCCGGGCGGCTACACGCGGCTGATCCACACCGCGAACCGCGTCGGCGACAACGCGCCCATGGCCATCCTGGAACTGGTGGTGCGCAGCGAGAAGGCCGAGAAGCCGGCCGAGCCGGAGAAGAAGGCCGAAAAGAGCGAGAAGGCCGAGGCACCGGCCGAGGAGAAGAAGCCGGCGAAGCAGAAGAAGGCGAAGAAAGAGCCCGCCGAGGAAAAGAAGGACTAAGGTCGTATTTGCCTGCCTCGACTCGAAGGGCCCGCCGGGTTCCGGCGGGCCTTTTTCGTCTGTCGCGAAGCAGACCTTAGCCCCGCCGGGGTGGGTTGATCTCGGTCGGTGTACGGATTAGAGTGGCGCCGCTTTTCTGCACCACCACCAACCGAACAGGGGGCTGTCAGCATGTCGAGGCGACTCATCGGGCCACTTGCCGTGGCCATCGCGTCCGTGTCTTTGTCGATGCCTGCGCTCGCCGGGCGAGGCGTTCCTGGCTTCACGGGCAGGGCGATCGATCTGGGCTCCACGCCGGCAAACCATGTGGTGCCGGTCACCGTCTGGCTCCGGCTGCACGACGCCCAGGGGCTCATGGCCAAGGCGCAGGCGATGCACGACCCCGCATCGGCGTCGTTCCAGCGGTTCCAGCCGCTCGCGTCGCTGGCCGCGCAGCACGCTCCCACCGCGGCCGAGGCGCGGATGGTCGCGAGCTATCTCGCGGCGCGCGGGCTCTCGATCGTCGAGACCGGCGCGAACAACCTCTACGTCAAGGCCATCGGCACGTCGCGTGACGTCGGATCGGCCTTCTCCGTCGAGCTGCACGACTTCAATTTCCAGGGCCGGACCTACTTCGCCAACCTGTCCAGGCCGTCGATGCCGGCGTCGGTGCAGTCGCTCGTCTCGCACGTCGGCCTGACCGACTTCGCCGCGCAGCCGCAGATCGCGCACGCGAAGAACTCGGCGCCGATGGCGCTGGCCGCGGCGCCGACGCCGGACGGGCTCGTCTTCTCGGGCAACTGCTTCCGCCCGCCGGAGACGCACACCTTCACCGATCCCGCCAACGGCATCACCGCCACCTACTTCGGCAACCGGTACGGCCAGGACATCACCAGCGCTCCGCCGAACGCGCCGCCTTGCGGGTACCAGCCGAGCGAGATCCAGACGGCGTACGGCCTCAACACGCTCTACAAGGCAAACCTCGACGGCCGCGGCACCACCGTGGCCATCGTCGACGCCTACGGCTCGACCACCATCCAGCAGGACGCCGCGGCCTTCTCTGCCTTGATGGGCTTGCCCCCGCCCGATCTGACCGTCGTCGGCACGCCGACCGAAAGCAACTTCAGCACCGACGCAAACGCGGGCTGGGCGGCCGAGACGACGCTCGACGTCGAGTGGGTGCACTCGGTGGCGCCGGGCGCGAAGATCCTGCTCGTGGTCACGCCCACCAACTCGTTCAATGACCTGTTCGGCGGCATCATCACTGCGGCGACGACGCCGGGGGTGAGCGTCATCTCGAACAGCTGGAGCGGATTCGACATCGGCGTCGCCGGCGACTCGGAGTTCTACTCGAGCGCCGACCAGCTGCTCGCCGCCATCGCCGCGTCGGGCATCGGCGTGAACTTCTCCACCGGCGACTTCGGGAACAACGCCAATCAGCTGGGCGGCCTCTACACCAGCACCGGCTGGCCCGCCAGCTCGCCGTTCGCCACCGGCATCGGCGGCGTGAGCATGGGGATCAACAAGAAGGGTCACGTGAACTTCCAGACGGCGTGGGGCTACAACATCACCGAGATCGCCGACACCACAGCGCTCGGCTCGCCCGCGCTGGACGTGCCCAACAACGAAGGCTTCCAGGCGGGCGGCACCGGCGGGCTCAGCGACACGTACGGCCAGCCATGGTTCCAGCGCGGCCTGCCGTACAACCGCCGCGCCACGCCCGACATCTCGTGGCTGGCCGATCCGTACACCGGCGTGGAGATCATCTTCACCGGCGACTCAGGCGGCGACCTCTTCATCGAGGTGATCGGCGGCACCAGCCTCGCCTGCCCGATGTTCTCGGCGCTGTGGGGCATCACCTCGGCGGCCGCCCATCACGGCCTCGGGCAGGCGGCGCCGTACCTGTACCGGCTGGGCGACGACGCCATCACTGACGTGAATGCGGCGGCCTCGCCCTTCAACGTGGTCGGCGCGATCAACGACCCGACCGGCACCAACGTGGAGAGCAGCCACGAGCTGGCGGCGCCGCTGCAGGACCTGCCGACGTTCTTCAGCGCGCTCTACAACAGCCCGCACTCGACGCGCTGGTTCGTGCTCACCTTCGGCACCGACTCGACGCTTCCGGTCGGGCCGGGGTACGACCTGGCCACCGGCCTCGGCGTGCCGAACCCGGTGGGCTTCGTCCAGGAGATTGCGCACCGCCACTTCTGACGGTGGAGCTCGCTCTGGCAGAGCCGCGGCCGGTAACGGCCGCGGCCCTGCGCATTTCATGCGCCTAGGCGCCGAGCCGCTCGCGGATGCGCGCGATCAGCTCGGTGTTCTCGAACGGCTTGCGGATGAACTGCTCGGCCCCCGCCGCCAGCGCGCGCTCGACCACGTCCTTGCCCGGCCGGGCCGAGACGACGAACACCGGCACGTCGCGCGTGCGCGGATCGTTCTTCATCTCGCGGCACAGATCCAGCCCGTCACGGTCGGGCATGGCGATGTCGAGCAGGACCAGGTTCGGCACGGCGCGGTCGAGCATCGACAGCGCCGCCGCGGCCGAAGTCGCCACCTGCGACTCGATGCCTTCCAGCTCGAGCAGCGTGGCGAGGAACGTGACGATCTCCGGGTCGTCGTCCACCACCAGCACCCGCGCACGCGGGTCGGAGACCAGCGCGGCGCTCATTTGCCGAACTCCATTTCGTAGCGGCCTTCAGCAGCTTCGATGGTCAGCGTCCTGGGCGCCATCGTGCGCTGCGCGAAGCGCGGCTTGCCGTCGGGGCCGTTGACCGCGAAACGGTTCACGGGCAGGAGGATATTGTCGCCGGGCCCGATGCGCAGCTTGGCGAAGCCGTACATTCCGTTCAGCGTGAGCCGGACGTCGTTCCAGTCGTGGCTGGAGTTGTTGACGACGAAGATCTCCGTCTGGCCGAGGTCGTCGACGCTGGTCCGGACGTTCGCGTGCAGCGGGTTTTCGCTGTAGAACTGGGCCACCAGCGTGGCGGCGACGATGAGGCCGTAGCTACCGAGCGTGTACACGCGCCAGCGCGAGTGCTCCGGCCGCGCGCGGAAGTCGGCCAGGGCAGTGCCGCCGCGCTCCCGCACTTCGCCGAAGAGTTTGCCGCTGATCGAGACCAGCCCGCCGGTGAACGCCGCGAGCCCGCTGCCGATGGCCGCGCCGATGCCCTTCGGCTTCACCGGCGCGTTCGAGGGCGAGGACGGAGTCGGGGGCGTGACTTCGCTCACGCCTCACATGGTACCCGAGGAACGCCGCGAGGCAACAACTACCCGGCGCGCAGAGCGTCCAGCAGTCGATTGGCCGTGGCGTTCTCCGGCTGCAGGGCGAGCACGCGCTGGAGCAGCGTTTCGACTCGATGAGTTAAATCGCCGCGGCTCTGCGGCGGGGCCTTCTGCCGCTGGTCGAACAGCAGCATCGCCAGCCGCAGCAGGACTTCGGCGTCTTCCGGCCGCTTTTCCGACAGTTTCTCCAGCCGCGCCTGCGCCGGGGCGGGTTGGCCGGCGGCGATTTCGGCGCGCGCGACCAGGAGCTGGAGGCCGTCGTCGTCGGGCGCCAGCACCGCGGCCTGCCGCAGCGGATCGAGCGATTCGGGCGCGCTCCGGGCCAGCCTGAGCTCGCCCAGGTGCCGCAGCGACTCGGCGTCGAGCGGGTTGCGCTCGAGCGCGAGGGCATATTCGGCCAGCGCGAGGTCCGGCCGATCCTTGGCCGCATACAGCTCGGCGAGCCAGGCGTGCGGCTGCGGCAGGTCGGGCTGCAGCTCGGACGCGCGCTTGAGCTCGGTCACCGCGCGGCCGGCTTCGTCGAGCCGGGCCGAGGCGAGCCCGAGCAGCGCGTGCGCGGCTGCCAGGTCCGGCAGCTTGCCGAGCAGCGTCTCGAGCTGCGGCGCGGCGAGCCCCGGCGCGTCGCGCACCAGGTACCCCAGCGCCTGCTCCAGCTCCGCGCGCGCGGCAGGCGGCAGGTCGCGGAAGAGGTCGGTGAGCGAGCGCGCGGTCTTCACCGCGAGCGCCGCCTCGTCGGGCGTCGGCGAGAGCGAGGCGAAATCGCGCAGCGCCTCGAGGGCTCCCTTGCGATCGCCCAGCCGGCCGAGGCAGAGCGCCAGCGGGGGCCGGTAGCGCGCGGTCTTCGGCGCGAGCTGCGCGGCCCGCTGCAGCGGCGCGCGCGCGTCGGCGAACTTCTCGCCGTCGAGCAGCGCGACGCCGAGACGATACTGAATATCGGCAACGTCCGGCTTCATCGCCGCGGCCTGACGCAAAGCCGCCACCGCCTCGCGTTCGTTGCCCGCAGCGAACTCGGCGAGGCCGAGGGTGTAGAAGCCGATGGCCGAAGACGGCGAGCGAAGCTGCTCGCGCAGCTGATCGAGCTCGCCGGCCTTGCGCGCCGTATCCACCCGCGCCCGCGCCGCGGCATACTCGTCGAGCGGCGCTGCCGCCTTCTGCCGCGCGGCGCACGCCACGAGCAGCAGCGCCAGCGCCGCGCGCCTCACTTCTGCCGCCCCGGCGGCGCGATCATCGGCTCGATCGGGCTCGGCACGCCGCCGGCGAGGCGGTGCAGGTCGAGGATCGCCAGCCGCGTCTGGCGCAAGAGATCGTCGCGCTCGGGCAGGCCGAGCCCGCGCGTCTCGATGCGCTTGCCGATCACCACGCGGATCGGATGGCCGTACAGCCGCAGCGAGTGCTTCTTCAGCGCCAACTGCGCGCCGTCGACCGCGATGGGCACGATGGGCACCTGCGACTCCAGCGCCAGCATGAACGGCCCTTTCTTGAAGGGCAGAATGGTCCCATCCGGCGAGCGCGTGCCCTCGGGATAGACGGTGACGATGGTGCCCCGCTGGCGAACCTGCCGCGCGGCCTTCGCGTACGCGCTGATGGCCCGGTCGCGGTTGTCGCGGTCGACCTCGACGTACCCGGCGAGCCGCAGGTGCCAGCCGATGAACGGCACGCGGAACAGCTCGCGCTTGGCGGCGAAGACGAACGGCGTCTCCTTCAGCGCCACGAACAGCGCGAGGATGTCGAGCATGCTGTGGTGGTTCGAGAAGTAGAGAAAGCCACCCTCGGGAGGTGCCTCGTCGGACGTGCGCGTCACCACCACCGGGCAGCGCGCGGCGCGCAGGATGCCGGCGGCCCAGGTGCGCGCGCAGAAAAGCTGCCAGCGCCGGCCGGCATCGCCGGGGATCAGCAGGCCGAAGAGCGTCGCGGTGAACATCACCACCGTCGCGACCACCGTGTACGCCATCGCCATCCAGAAGCGCGTGTACGCGAGCAGCGCGTCGAGCGGGTCGGTCCTCTGGAGCGTGACGTCCATCAGCGCGCCTTGCTGAACCTTTCCGCCGCCTCGTGCACTGCCTGCTCGAGCGCCGCGCCCTTGAGCCCCTGCTCGGCCAGCCGCGCCCGCGCGTCCGATTCGACCAGCGCCTGCGCCTGCTGACCGTCCTTCGCCGCTCCTGCCGCGTCGCCGCGCGCCCGCAGCACGCGCGCCCGGCCGTAGTACCCCTCGGGCGCGCGCGGCGCGACGGACGTGAGTCGGTCGAACGTGCGCTGCGCGGCGTCGAGATCGCCCTTGTCGAGCAAGGCCGAGCCCAGCTGGTACAAGGCCGGCACGTTGTCCGACTTGAGGTTCACCGCCAGCGTGTAGTCGGCGATGGCTGCGTCCTTGTCGCCCGCCTTCGACGCGTAGTTCCCGCGCGACAGCAGCAGGAAGAGGTTGGTCGGCGCCTTGGCGAGGCCGGCGGTGAGCTCCGCGCGAGCGCCCGCCAGGTCGCCCTGGTCGCCGAGGACGCGCGCCGCGCCGATGCGGGCGGTGATGCTGTCGGGATCGACGGCGATCGCGTCGCGATACGCGGCGAGCGCCTCGTCCTTGCGGCCGAGGTCGTACAGCGTGTCGCCCAGCCGCTCGCGCGGAAGCGCGGTCTTCGGCGCGAGCTTCGCGGCCTCGCGGTACTCGGCCACGGCCTCCTCGCGCTTGCCGTTGTTGACCAGCACGTTTCCGCGGGCGAGGTGGGGCGCCGCATTGTCGGCATTGCACGCCGACAGGGCGAGCAAGAAAGCTGCTGCAAGCTTCATGGCGCGCGAAGGATAATCGACAACATGCCTGCGAAGAAGCGTTTCATCGCGGTGGCCGGCAACATGGGCGCCGGGAAGAGCGAGCTGGTGTCCTTCCTCTGCCGCCGTTACGCGCTGAAGCCCTTCTTCGAGCCGAACGAGACCAATCCGTACCTGGCCGATTTCTACGCGGACATGAAGGCCTGGGCCTTTCACTCGCAGATCTATTTCCTGACGCACAAATTTCGCCTGCACCGCGAGCTGATGAACGAGCCGGGGACGGTGGTGCAGGACCGCACGATTTACGAGGACGCCGAGATCTTCTGCGAGAACCTCAAGCGCGCCGGGAGCATCAGCGCGCGCGACTACAAGATGTATCGCGAGCTGTACGAAACGGTCTGCGGCTCGCTCGCGCCGCCCGACTTGATGATCTTTCTCAAGTGCCCGGTGCGCACGCTGAAAAAGCGAATCGAGCAGCGGGGCCGCAAGATGGAGATCGACGTGCCGACGCCGTATCTCTCCGCGCTCAACAAGCTCTACGACGAGTGGCGCGCGCGCTACACGATGTCGCCGGTGATCGAGCTCGACACGGGCAAGCTCGACTACCTGACCGACCTCGTCGACCGGCTCGATCTCTTCCGCGCGATCGAGAAATACGTCAGCTAGCGTGCCGACCGCCGTCGAGGAATGACCACCCCATTTTCGCTGATGTCACGAGGGCTCCGAGGAAGATCACCTTTCACGAATCCCGCGACCAAGACGCCCCAGCCTGAGGCCCAAATCGCCACGTAGAGGAACGCACGCGGCCACGCCAGCCTTCGTTGGTGGAATTCGCGGAACGTCCAACGAAGAGAATGGAGGGTGACTCCCACGCCTCCGAGCATCATCAAGACGTAGACGATGAAAATGAGCCTTGGGGTCCAGCTCATTGCGCAGCGGGCAGGCGGAGGATGAAGTTGGCGCCGCCCGCGTCGTCGCTCAGCGTGAGCGTGCCGCCGTGGGCCTGCGCGATCTCGCGCGACGTCGAAAGGCCCAGGCCGTTGCCGCCGGGGCGGGTGGTGACGAAGCGCTGGAAGATGCGCTCGCGATCCTGCGCGGGCACGCCCGGGCCATCGTCGGCGACGCTGATCTCCGCGGCGCCGTCGTGGGTTCGCGTGCTGACGGTGATGGTCGTGCGCGCGAAGTCGAGCGCGTTCAGCAGGAGGTTGAGCAGAAGCTGGCGGATGGCGAACGGATCGGCGATCACCTTCGGCGTCTCGCCCGCCGCCTGCTCGACGGCCAGCTCCTTCATCCGCGCCATCGGCCGGATCATCTGCAGCGCCTCGTTCACCAGCTCGTTCGCGTCCTGCGGACGCCGCGCCACTTTCTCGCCGCTCGAATACGACAGGAAGCTCTGCAGCTGCGCCACCGTCCGCCGCGTCTCGTTCTCCAGCTCGCGCAGGTGGCGCGTCACCTTCGGGTCGGCCTGCGCCTTCTCCGCCGCGGTCCGCGCCAGCTCGGCGAAGCCGAGCACCACCGTGAGCGCGTTCTTCATCTCGTGGGCGAAGCCGGCGGTGAGCAAGCCCACCGTCGAAGTTCGCTGCGCGCGCTCGAGCGCCTGGGAAATCTCGCCGAGGCGGTGCTGCAGGCTCCAGCCGGACGCGACGCCGGCGGCGGCGAGCAGCAGCACCACGACGTACAGGAGCCCGCCCAGGTTGATGCCGCGCCAGAGCGAGACGACCAGCGCGACCGTCGCGAGCAGGAACAGGACCGGCCCCCACACCAGCGCCCAGGAGGCGATGCGCTGCGCCCGCAGCGCGGCGAGGATGCCGGGGGAGACAGGAACGCGCCTTGTCATCGGCGCGAGGCTATCATGTCGCCATGTCGCTGGCCGGACGGCGAATCGTGCTGTGCGTCGGCGGGGGAATCGCCGCGTACAAGGCGTGCGAGGTGGCGCGGCTGCTGGTCAAGGCCGGCGCGCAGGTGCGCTGCGCGCTGACGCCGGCGGCGCAGAAGTTCGTCACCGCGCTCACCTTCCAGGCGCTCTCCGGGCACCCGGTCGCGACCGATCTCTTCTCGAACGAGCAGGAGCTCGCCGCGGGGCACATCGCGCTCGCCGACTGGGCGGAGACGGCGGTGGTGGCGCCGGCGACGGCCAACCTGCTCGCGCGGCTGCGGATGGGCCAGGCGAACGACGTGGTGCTCGCCTCGCTCTTGGCCATCGAGCCGCGCCAGTGGCTGCTGGCGCCGGCGATGAACGAGAAGATGTGGTCGAGCCCGGCCGTGCAGGAGAACGTCCGCGTGCTGCGGGAGCGCGGGGCGCGGACCATCGGCCCGGCGGTGGGCGAGATGGCCGAGCGCAGCCACGTCGGGCCGGGGCGCATGGTGGAGGCGGCCGAGGTCGTCGCCGCGCTCGACCAGCGGCGCGATTTCGAAGGCGTGCCGGTGCTGGTCACGGCAGGGCCGACGCGCGAGATGCTCGACCCCGTGCGGTTCATCAGCAATCCGTCGAGCGGCCGCATGGGCTACGCCATGGCCGAAGCCGCGCGCGACCGGGGCGCGAAGGTGACGCTGATCAGCGGGCCGGTGTCGCTCGAGCGTATACCAGGTATCCACACGGTTGACGTCGTGTCGGCGGAGGATCTCGCGCAGGCGGTCGATCGCCACCTCGAGGGCGTGAAGGTCGTGATCATGGCCGCGGCGGTGGCCGACCAGCGGCCCGCCACCACCGCGCTCCATAAACAGAAGAAGCAAGCGGGCGACGAGCAGATCACGCTCGTGCGCACGAAGGACATCCTGGCGGGCCTCGGCGCGCGCGAGCCGCGGCCGATGCTGGTGGGCTTCGCGGCCGAGAGCGAGAACGTCGAGGAGAACGCGCGCGAGAAGCTGCAGCGGAAGAACATCGACCTGATCGTCGCCAACGACGTCAAGGACGCGTTCGGCAGCGCCACCAATCGCGTGATCGTGCTGGCGCGGGACGGCGGCCGGCAGGAATTGCAGGGCAGCAAGCCCGCCGTCGCGCACGCGATCTGGGACATGGTCCGCGAGCGGCTGAACAGTTAGACTCCGCGCATGAAAGAGGTCGTCGACGACGTGCGCGCTTACGTGAAGTGGGCGGAGGAGTCCGGCCTGCAGATCCTCGCGCAGCCGGCGCGCCCGCAGCCCGCGCCTTCGGAGCCCGCGTTGAAACTCCCCACGCTCGACCAGGTGCGCGAAGAGATCGGCGAGTGCACGCGCTGCAAGCTGCACGAGGGCCGCCACAACATCGTCTTCGGCGTCGGCAACCCGCGCGCGCGGCTGATGTTCGTCGGCGAGGCGCCGGGCGAGGACGAGGACCTGCAGGGCTTCCCGTTCGTCGGCAAGGCCGGCCAGCTCTTGACCAGGATGATCGAGGCGATGGGCCTCCAGCGCGACGACGTCTACATCTGCAACACCGTCAAGTGCCGGCCGCCCAACAACCGCAACCCGGAGCCCGACGAGCTCGAGAGCTGCGAGCCGTTCCTCAAGGGCCAGCTCGCGTCGGTGAAGCCCGAGGTCATCGTCACGCTCGGCAAGTTCGCCGCGCAGGCGCTGCTGCGCGACCAGACGCCCATCTCGCGCATGCGCGGCCACTGGCGCGAGTACGAAGGCATCCCGGTGATGCCGACCTTCCACCCCGCGTACCTCCTGCGCAGCCCGAACGAGAAGGGCAAGGTCTGGGACGACCTGAAGCAGGTGATGGGGAAGATGGGCCTCAAGCGATGACCGCGCTCCTCGCCGCCGCGTTCGTGGCGTACGCCGAGTTCACCGGCTCGGTCGATCCCGGCTCGGGCGACTTCATCGAGGAGGCGATCCGCAACGCCACCGAGCAGGGCGCCGAGGCGCTGGTGGTGCGCATCGACACGCCGGGCGGGCTCCTGTCGACCACGCGCGACATCGTGCAGAGCGAGCTTTCCGCGAAGGTGCCCATCGTCTTCTGGGTGGGCCCGCCGGGAGCGCGCGCGGGCTCGGCGGGCGTGTTCCTCACGCTGGCGGCGCACATCGCGGCGATGGCGCCCTCGTCGAACATCGGCGCGGCCCACCCGGTCGAGCTGTCGTCGGGCGAGGAGAAGAAAGAGCCCTCGACGATGGAGAAGAAGATCGAGAACGACACCGCCGCGTTCGTCCACGGCATCGCCGAGCGCCGGTCGCGCAACGTCGAGTGGGCGGAGAAGGCGGTGCGCGAGAGCGAGAGCATCACCGCGTCGAAGGCGCTCGAATTGAAGGTGATCGATCTGATCGCCGAAGACCTGCCGGAGCTGCTGCGCAAGATCGACGGCCGGCGCGTCGACCTCGGCGGCGGCGACGTGCGCACGCTGCACACCGCGAGCGCCGAGATCCGCAACGTGTCGTGGTCGGTGAAGGACAAGGTGCTGCACGGGCTGGCCGATCCGGAGATCGCCTACCTCATCGCCATGCTCGGCGTCATCGGCGTCATGCTCGAATTGTTCCACCCCGGCACCGTCGTGCCCGGCGTGGTGGGCGGCATCTGCATCATCATCGCGGCGATGGCGTTCCAGATGGTGCCGGTGAACGTGGGCGCGGCGCTCTTGCTGCTCGCCGGCGTCGGCCTGTTCGTGGCCGAGATGTACATCGGCGGCCACGGCGGGTTCATCGCCGCCGGCATCGTCTGCGTGGTCATCGGCTCCTTGCTCCTCGTCGGCCACGTCGACAAGGGCTTCTACGCCGACTACGACTTCGGCCTCGGCTGGCGCGTGGTGGCCCCGGTCGGCATCGCGCTCGCCGTCATCGCCGGCACGCTGGCGTGGAAGTTCTCGCAGAGCGCGCGCCGGCCGCTCGACACCGGCGCGCAGGCGCTCATCGGCGCCATCGGCGAGATGCGCGACGACGGCACCCTGCTGGTGGCAGGCGAGCTGTGGAAGACCTCGTCGCAGTTGCCGCCCGGAACACGCGCCCGCGTGGTATCGGTGCGCGGCCTCACACTCGACGTGGCAGCGGAGGAGTCATGAGCATCGGCGCCTTGATCCTGATCGTCATCGTCGGTTTCTGGCTTTTCTCGGGCCTGCGCGTGATCCAGCAGTACGAGGCGGGCGTCATCTTCCGCCTCGGCAAGTTCGCCGAGACCAAGCGCGCCGGGCTCAACTGGATCGTGCCCGCCGTCGATCGCATGGTGAAGGTGGATCTGCGCACGGTGACGCGCGACGTGCCTGCGCAGGACGTGATCACGCGCGACAACGTCTCGCTCAAGGTGTCGGCGG
>Ga0335081_10016324_pt1 | contig 12014 bp, 10 predicted proteins | sample Lox_Sample_35_FD_206713 | JGI IMG/M metagenome (GOLD analysis project Ga0335081, IMG submission 206713) | Soil microbial communities from Loxahatchee National Wildlife Refuge, Florida, United States - Lox_Sample_3.5 | ecosystem: Environmental > Terrestrial > Soil > Wetlands | place: USA... | reverse complement strand
CTGCGCCTGGTGGAACACCTGGGCGCCGGCATGGCGCCGGAGGGCCTGTTTCTGGTCATGCAGCCGATCATGTCGCTCAGCGAGCCATATCAGTCGCACAACTTCGAGGTGCTGCTGCGCCTGCGCGAAGCCGACGGCAGCATCACCGGTGCCGGCAAGATCATCGAGGCGGCGGAGAACAACGGCCGCGCCGCGGTGATCGACCGCTGGGTCCTGCTGCGGACGCTAGAGTGGCTCGAGCTGCACCATGCGCGGCTGCCGAACACGCGCTTCGTGTGCATGAACTTGAGCGGCGCGTCGCTGAACGACGAGAAGTTCACCCACGACGCGTTCTCGATGCTGGGGCGCCACCGGCGCGCCGCGCAGCGCCTTTGCATCGAGATCACCGAGAGCGTCGCGCTGCACGACCTTGAAACCACGCGGCGCTTCATCGACACGGCGCGCGGGTTCGGCGCCAAGATCGCGCTGGACGACTTCGGCGCGGGCTACACGTCCTTCTCCTACCTCAAGGAGCTGCCGGCGGACGCGGTGAAGATCGACGGCAGCTTCGTCACCGCGATCACCACCCACCCCGCCAATCTGTCGATCGTCGAGGCGATCGTCGAGCTGGCGCGCAACCTCGGCATGCAGAGCATCGCCGAATGGGCCGAGGACCGCGCGACCCTCGAGGCGCTCTGGCGCGTGGGAGTCGATTACGTGCAGGGATACGCCGTCTCGAGGCCGCTCGACCCTGCCGCGATCCTGGGCGCGCAGTGCTCGCCAAGTTTCATTCAAGATCCTGACGTGGCGCAGTTCGTACGCGGGGCGCTCGCGCCCGCGCGCAGCCTCGAATTGTGGGACCCGCTCGACGACTCGTCTTCGATAGGGCTACATTAGCCCGCTTACGAGCAGGTTTGGAGCGATGAAGCGCACGGTCCTCGAGCTGAGGCAGTCGAAGGGCGGACGCCTGGTCATGCTCACCGCGTACGATTTCCCGGGCGCCAGGCTCGCAGCGGAGGCCGGCGTGGACCTCATCCTCGTGGGCGATTCGCTCGGCATGGTGGTGCTGGGCTACGAATCGACCGTGCCGGTCACCATGGAAGAGATGCTGCACCACGCCAAGGCCGCGCGGCGCGGCGCGCCCGGCACATTTCTGGTCGCCGACATGCCGTTCATGTCCTACGCGAGCCGTGAGCAGGCGCTTGCGAACGCCGCGCGGCTGATGAAGGAGGCGGGCGCCGATTCGATCAAGCTCGAGGGCGGTCTGGAGGCCGTACCCGCGGCGGAGGCGCTGGCGCGCGCAGGCGTTCCGGTGCTCGGGCACATCGGCCTGACGCCGCAGACGGCGTCGGCGCTGGGGGGCTACAAGCTGCAAGGGCGCGATGAGGCCAGCGCGCGCCGGCTGCTCGAGGAAGCTTCCGCGCTCGAGCGCGCGGGCTGCTGGGGCGTCGTGCTCGAGATGGTGCCGGCGCCGCTAGCACGCGCAATCACGCAGTCGATCGGGGTGCCGACCATCGGCATCGGCGCCGGCCCGCACTGCGACGGCCAGGTGCTGGTGTTCCACGACCTGGCCGGTCTGTTTTCAGGTTTCGCGCCGAAATTCGCCAAGCGCTACGTGGAAGCGGGCGCACTGATCCGCGATGCGATCGCGCGCTATGCGGCCGAGGTGCGCAACGGCGTGTTTCCCGGTGAGGCGCACAGCTTCGACATGCGCGACGAGGTGCTCAAGCGGGTCCACGGCGGCTGAGGATGGAGATTCTCGCTGCCGATTCATTGAGCAGGCGGTTCGGCCAGCTGCTCGCGGTCGACCAGTTGAGCCTCTCGGTGACGGCCGGGGAAGTGTTCGGCTTGCTGGGACGCAATGGCGCGGGCAAGAGCACCCTGATCAAGATGCTGACCACGCTGCTGCCCCCGAGCGCGGGCAGTGCGCGGGTGGGCGGCTTCGACATCGTCCGCCAGGCGGCACAGGTGCGCGGGATCATCGGTTACGTGCCGCAAGCCCTGTCCGCCGACGGCGAGCTCACGGGATACGAGAACCTGCAGGTGTTCGCCCGCCTGTACGACATTCCGCGCGCCATGCGGGAGAGGCGCATCCGCGAGGCGCTCGAGCTGATGGGGCTAGCCGATGCGGCACGAAGGCTCGTAGGCACTTACTCGGGAGGCATGATCCGCCGCCTGGAGATCGCGCAATCGATGATGCACCGCCCGAAACTGCTGTTTCTCGATGAACCGACGGTCGGGCTCGATCCGGTGGCGCGAGAAGCGGTGTGGGAGCATATTGCACAGCTGCGCGCGAGCTTCGGCATGACCATCCTTCTCACCACTCATTACATGGACGAAGCCGGCCAGCTCTGCGGGCGCGTCGGAATCATGCGCAAGGGCAAACTGGTCGCGCTTGGCAGCCTGCACGAGCTGCGCGCGGCCAGCGGAGGCGCAGACGCCACGCTGGAGGCGCTGTTCGCCCACTACACGGAAGACCCGAGCGAAGACGAAGGGCGATACCTTGACACCGCCAGAACCCGGAACGTCGCCAAGCGGCTCGCCTGAAGCCGCAGCCGGCTCGTCCGGGGGCGCCGCTGCTGCGATCGTGCGCTACGTCGCGGACGTGTTCGCGATCGCGACAATGGACGTGCGCAAGCTGCGCCACGATCCGTCGGAACTGTTCACGCGCGCCATCCAGCCGATGTTGTGGCTGCTGGTGTTCGGGCAGGTATTCGCCAGGATTCGCGCCATGCCGACCGGGGGCATGGCATACATCGACTTTCTCGCGCCGGGCATCCTTGCCCAGAGCGTGCTGTTCGTAGCGATATTCAACGGTATCTCGGTCATCTGGGAGCGCGACCTGGGGATCGTGCACAAGTTCCTCGTCAGTCCCGCGCCGCGAACCGCGCTGGTCCTCGGCAAGGCGCTGTCCGCGGGCGTGAAGGCTCTTTCCCAGGCGGTGATCATTTATGTCCTGGCCGTGGCCCTGGGGGTCAAGATGGTCTGGAGCGTTCCCGCCTTCTGCGGGGTGATCATCCTGGTATTGCTGGGCGCAGCGCTATTCTCGACTTTTTCGCTCATCATCGCGTGCATCGTCAAGACGCGCGAGCGGTTCATGGGGATCGGGCAGGTGCTGACGATGCCGATGTTCTTTGCCAGCAACGCCATCTACCCGACGAGCATCATGCCGGCCTGGCTAAGGGGAGTCGCCCACGCCAATCCGCTGACCTACGAAGTGGACGGACTGCGCGCCTTGATGCTCGCCGGCGGCGAGTCCGCGCTCGGGCTGCGGGTGGATTTCGCCGTTCTCGCGCTCACGCTCGGGGTCCTCGTTCTCATCGGCGGCTGGATATACCCGCGGCTCATCACCTGAGGCGCGTGCATCCGCGGTAACATGTTTTCAGATCGGGGGTTCCATTCCATGTACAAGCGCATCCTGGTCCCGCTCGACGGGAGCAGCACCTCGAAACTGGGCCTGAAGGAGGCGCTGCGTCTCGCGCAAGGCGGGAATGCGCGTCTCTGCCTGCTGAACGTAGTAGATGAACTGTTCGTTACCCAGGCGGGCGAGGGAATGATCGTCGCCGACCAAATCTTCGAGAAGCTGCGTGCCAGCGGCAGGAAGGTCCTCGCCGCGGGGCTCGCGCTGGCGCGCAAGCGGGGCGTGCGGGCGCGTACCGTCCTGGCGGAAACCATGACGCGGCCGGTGGCGGATGTCATAGTTCGGCAGGCAAGGAGCTGGAAAGCTGACTTGATCGTGCTTGGAACGCACGGCCGCCGGGGGGTAAGGCGGGTCGTGATGGGCAGCGACGCCGAGCAGGTGCTGCGCAGCGCGCCGGTCCCGGTGCTGATGGTTCGCAGCAAGCGCCGCTGATCGGTGCAGGGAATCCGGAAGAACCAATCGCGCGCGCTCGAAACGCTGCGGCAGACGTTCGGCCACGCGGCGTTTCGCGGCTCGCAGGAGCAGATCGTCAGCCACGTTGCGCAGGGCGGCGACGCCCTGGTGCTGATGCCCACCGGGGGCGGCAAGTCGCTTTGCTATCAGGTGCCCTCGCTGCTGCGCCCCGGCACCGGGGTCGTGGTCTCGCCGCTCATCGCCCTGATGCAGGACCAGGTGGCGGCGCTCAGGCAGCTCGGGGTGCGCGCGGCGTTCCTCAACTCGAGCCTCGACGCCGCCGCCGCGCGCGAGGTCGAGCGGGCGCTCGTCGCGGGCGAGCTCGACCTGCTGTACGTGGCCCCCGAGCGGCTGCTCACGCCGCGCTGCCTGGAGCTGCTCGGGCGCAGCCGCGTCGCCCTGATCGCGATCGACGAGGCGCACTGCGTGTCGCAGTGGGGCCACGATTTCCGTCCCGAGTACCTGCAACTGTCGCTGCTGCACGAGCGCTTTCCGCAGGTGCCGCGCATCGCGCTCACCGCCACTGCCGACCCGCAGACGCGGGCCGAGATCGTGGCGCGCCTCGCGCTTGGGCAGGCGCGCGTGTTCGTGTCGAGCTTCGACCGACCCAATATCCGCTACGCGATCGTCGACAAGGTCGAGCCGCGGGCGCAGCTGCTGGCGTTCATTCGCGACGAGCACCCGGGCGAGGCCGGGATCGTGTACTGCCTTTCCCGGCGCAAGGTCGACGAGACCGCGGCCTGGCTCGCGGCGCAGGGCATTGCCGCGCTGCCCTACCACGCGGGCATGGCGGGCGCCGAACGCGCCGAGCACCAGGCCCGCTTCCAGCGCGAGGACGGAATCATCATGGTGGCGACGATCGCCTTCGGCATGGGAATCGACAAGCCCGACGTGCGCTTCGTCGCCCACCTCGATCTGCCCAAGAGCATCGAAGGCTACTACCAGGAGACCGGGCGCGCCGGGCGCGACGGCCTGCCCGCCGACGCCTGGATGGCCTACGGGCTGGCCGACGTGGTGCAGCAGCGCCGACTGATCGAGCAGTCGGAGGCGAGCGAGGACTACAAGCGCGTGTCGGGCGCAAAGCTCGATGCGCTGCTCGGGCTGTGCGAGACCGCCGGCTGCCGCCGCGTGCGCCTGCTGGCCTACTTCGGCGAGCAAAGCGGCCCCTGCGGCAACTGCGACACCTGCCTTGAGCCGCCGCAGACCTGGGACGCGACCGACGCGGCGCGCAAGGCGCTGTCGGCGATCTACCGCACGGGGCAGCGCTTCGGCGCAGTACACCTGATCGACGTCCTTCGCGGCAGGCACAGCGAGCGCGCCGAGCGCTGGGGGCACGGGGCGCTGGGCGTGTTCGGCGTCGGAGCCGAGCTGGACGAGGCGGCCTGGCGCAGCGTGTTCCGCCAGCTCGTCGCGCTCGGGCTGGCGCGCGTCGACCACCAGGCGCACGGCGCGCTCAGGCTGACCGAGGCGAGCCGGGCCGTGCTCAAGGGCGAGCAGGTGGTGCAGATGCGGCGCGTGGCGGCGCGCACGGCGCGCCGGTCGCGCCGCGCCGCGCCGACCGACCTCGCGCCGGCCGACGCAGAGCTGCTACAGGCGCTCAAGGCCTGGCGGCGCGACGAGGCGCGCAGCCAGGGCGTGCCGGCGTACGTGATCCTGCACGACAGCACGCTGGCCGAGATCGCCCGTGTGCGGCCGCGCGACCTCGCGGCGCTCGCCGGCCTGGGCGGCATCGGCGCGAAGAAGCTCGAGCGCTACGGCGCTGTCCTGCTACAGTTCTTGAACCAGGGCTTGTCAAAATCAATTTGACACATTAGACTTTGCGCCAGGTACCAAGCCATGAACTGCGCGGAGCAACTCGTCGTCCTATTCGGTAGCCAGGCCGACGTCGCGCGCGCGTTCCAGCTCGACCGCGCGGTGATCAACAACTGGGTCAAGTCGGGCTACGTCCCGGCGCGCTGGGCGACCGAGGTCGAGCGCGTCACCCAAGGCCGCATCACCGCGGTCGAAATCCTTACCGAGGCGAGCGCCAAGAAGCCGGTGCGCGTGAAATCGCGCCCGGACGACGCGTCGTTCGGCATCCTGTCGGAGACTGAGCCCATGAACAGCTACGCACCGTCCAAGCGCATCCATTCCTTCCACCCGCCGCAGCGCACGCTGATGGGCCCCGGGCCGACCGAAATCCACCCGCGCGTGCTCACCACCATGAGCCAGCCGGCGATCGGCTACCTCGATCCGATCTTCGTCGAGATGATGGAGGAGCTCAAGGCGCTGCTGCGCTACGTCTACCAGACCAAGAACCCGCTCACCTTCCCGATCTCGGGCCCGGGCTCGGTCGGCATGGAGTACTGCTTCGTCAACCTGGTCGCGCCCGGCGACAAGGTGATCGTGTGCATCAACGGCGTGTTCGGCGGCCGCATGCTCGAGAACGTTATCCGCTGCGGCGGCGTTCCGGTGGTGGTCGAGGACACTTGGGGTGAGCCGGTCGACCCGCACAAGGTCGAGGACGCGCTGAAAAAGAACAAGGACGCCAAGATCGTCGCCTTCGTGCACGCCGAGACTTCGACCGGCTGCCAGTCCGACGCACAGGAGATCACCCGCATCGCGCACAAGCACGGTGCGCTGGTGATCGTCGATGCCGTCACCTCGCTCGGCGGCACGCCGGTGCGGGTCGACGAGTGGGAGATCGACGCCATCTACTCGGCCAGCCAGAAGTGCCTGTCGTGCACGCCGGGGCTCTCGCCGGTGTCGTTTTCCGAGCGCGTGGTCGAGCGGGTCAAGGCGCGCAAGGACAAGATCCACAGCTGGTTCATGGACATGAACCTGCTCCTGGGCTACTGGGGCGCAACTACCCGGACCTACCACCATACCGCGCCGACGAATTCGCTCTTCGCGCTGCACGAGGCGCTGCTGCTGATCCGCGAGGAGGGGCTGGAGAACTCCTGGGCGCGCCATCACCGCCACCACGTCGCGCTCAAGGCGGGGCTGGAAGCGATGGGACTGAAATTCCTGGTCAAGGAGGAGAACCAGCTGCCGCAGATGAACGCGGTGCTGTGCCCGGAGGGGGTGAACGAGGCCGACGTGAGAAAGACGCTGCTGGGCGAGTTCGGGATCGAGATCGGCGCCGGCCTCGGGCCGCTCGCGGGCAAGATCTGGCGCTTCGGGCTGATGGGCTACTCGTGCCGCCCGGACAACGTGATGCTGTGCCTGTCGGCGCTCGGCTCGGTGCTCGAGGACATGGGCCTACCGGTGCACGTCGGCGACGCGGAAGCCGCGGCGCACGGCGCCTACGCCAGCATGCACGCCAGCGACGCGCAGAGGAAAAAGCGCGCCGCCTGAGCGCTCAAGTCTCGAAGCGGTAGGACTTTTCGCGGAAAAGCTGCGCGCAGGCGCGCGCCACGTCGGCGTCGTACAGCCTGCCCGCGTTGCCTTCGATTTCCCCCAGCGCGAGTTCGATGCCTAGGGCCGCGCGGTACGGGCGGTGCGAGGACATCGATTCGACCACGTCGGCCACCGCCAGGATGCGCGCCTCGAGGATGATCGCGCCGTCCTTGAGCCCCTCCGGATAGCCGCTGCCGTCGAGCCGCTCGTGGTGCTGCAGCGTCGCCTGCGCCACCGGCCAGGGAAAGTCCACGTCCTTCAGGATCTCGTAGCCGGAGCGGGCGTGGCCCTTCACTAGGCTGAACTCGACCGCCGACAGGCGCGTGGGCTTGCTCAGGATCTCTGCCGGCACCGAGATCTTGCCCACGTCGTGCAGTCCGCCCGCGATCTCGAGGCCGCGCGCGCGCTCGGCCGGCAGCCGGAGCATCTCGCCGATCGCGCGCGCGAGCGAGCCGACCCGCCGTTCGTGCCCCGCGGTGTAAGGGTCGCGCAGCTCGACCATGGCCGACATCGCGCCCACCGTGCCCACCATGGCGCGCTCGAGCTGGTCCAGCTGCTGCTCGACTGTGTGCTCGGCGAGCACGCGATCGCTGATGTCCTGCAGGAGCCCGATCACCACCCGCCGGCCGCCGTACGCCATCGCGTTGCCGTGCACGCCGACGTGCCGCACCGTGCCGTCCTTGCGCCTGACGCGGAAATCGTAGCGCAGGCTCTGCGCCTGCCCCGCGATGCGGCTGCGCACGTTGCCGAGCACCAGGTCGCGGTCCTCCTCGAGCACGACTTCGCGCGGGCCCATCGCGAGCAGCTCCGCCTCGGAATAGCCCAGGATCTCGCACAGGCGCGGGTTGACGTAGGCGAAGCGCTCATCGTCCACCATGTAGATCCCGGCGATCGACTGCTCGACCAGGGCGTGGAACTTCGCCTCGCTTTCAACCAGGCGCTTCTGATCGTGGAAGCGTTGCAGGGCGAGCGAAATGCTCTCCCCCGCGGCGCGCAGCACGAGCTGGGTTTGCGGGTCGAGGTCCTCGGCGCGCCGCAGGTAGAGCGTGAACACGCCCGCCGGTCGGCCGCCGACGCTGAGCGGCAGCGCCGCGACTGCGCCGATCCCGAGCACGCCGAGCATGGCCTGCGCCTCGGCCGGCAACTCGAGCGAGCGCGGCTCGAGCACGAACTGCGGCAGACCTTCGCGTACGGCGCGCACGGTCGGAGAATTCCCGCTCGCGCCCGGCGCGTTCATCATGCCGCGCACCAGCGCCTCGAATGGCTTGAGCATCCTCGGGAAGGCGACCGGCTCGAGCGTGTCGGTGCGGGGATCGATCAGCGCGCCCCAGGCCGCGACGACTCCCTCGGCGCGAAACGCGGTGTCGCAGATCTTCTGCAGCATGGCCGCCGGCTCGCCGCCCTGCGCGACCGCTGCGTGCACCTCGAGCAGCATGCGATACAACTGCGCGGCGCGAGCCTGAGTCGAGAGCGGGTTCACTCGCCGAACGTCCATGCCGGTGCGTTCTTCTCCTGCGCCGTGCCGGACAACAGGATAAAAAAGGGCTCGACGCGTCCCGCCAATCTACGCAGGAACGCGTCCGCGAAGCAAATAAGCACCGGCTAACTTTAGTTCGGCGGCAGCGGCGCGAAGCGCGCGGTGAGGTCAGCCTGGGCGGCGTAGCGGTCGGGCTCGGCGAACATGATGTCGAACACGATCGCGCGCGGGTGCTGGGCGGCGAGCCGCTCGATCAGCTCGCCGTGCACGGCCGCGAGCGGCCATCAAGCGGGGAGCCGGTAGCCCTTTTCGCGGAACAGCCGCAGGCAGGCATCGACCGCGTCCGCATCGTAGAGCCGGCCGCGCCCGTTGGCGATCTCCTCGAGCGCCGCGTCGATGCCGCGCGCCGGCCGGTATGGGCGGTGCGAGCCCATCGACTCGACCACATCGGCGACCGCCAGGATGCGCGCCTCGAGGATGATCTGCCCGTCCTTGAGGCCCTGCGGGTAGCCGCTGCCGTCGAGGCGCTCGTGGTGCTGTCGCGCCACCTCGGCGATCGGCCACGGGAAGCGAATATCTTTGAGGATGTCGTAGCCCGACTGCGCGTGCGTCTTGACGATCTCGTACTCCGCTGGTTGCAGGCGCGTCGGCTTGGACAGGATCTCGGCCGGGACCGAGATCTTGCCGATGTCGTGCAGGCTGCCGGCGACGTCCAGCCCGCGGCAGCGCTCGGGGTCGAGCCCCATCTCGCCCGCGATCGCCGCGGCCAGCCTGCCGACCCGCAGCTCGTGGCCGGCGGTGTAGGGATCGCGGATCTCGACCATGGTCGAGATCGCCCGGATGGTGCCGGTCATGGTCTCTTCGAGCTCCTCCATGTACTGGCGCACCCTCTCGCCGGAGGCCTTGTACTCGGAGATGTCTTCGACCTGGACCACCAGATAGCGCAGCTTGCCGGCCGAATCGCACACCCGGGCGGCATTGGCGCGGACCCAGGCCGGCCGTCCGTCCTTGCGCACGATCTGCGCTTCGGTCCGCAGCGTGCGGCGCTCGCCGCTCAGCAACTGCGCGAATTGCGTCATCAGCGGAACGACACTCTCCGGCGCGAGGAAGTCCCTGAACTGCTTGCCGATCAGCTCTGCGTCCGAATAGCCCGAGATGCTCGAGCTCGAGGCGTTGGTCTTGACAATGTTCCCGTCCGTACCGATCAGCGCGATGCCGATGCTGGCGCTCTCGAACGCCTGCTTGAACTGCTCCTCGCTGTCGGCCAGCCGGCGCTCGGCCTCGCGCCGGCGCTCGTTCTCCGCGAAGCGCTCGAGCGCATAACCGACGTCGCGCGCGGTCTGGTCCAGCAGTTGCACCACCTCCGCGTCGAAAAATCCGGCGCTCGACGCGTGAAAGCTCAGCGTGCCGACGATTTTGCCTTCGATGCGAAGTGGAAATGCGGCCGACGTGACCACGCTCAGGCCTGCCGCTTGTCCGCGCCACGGCTCGAGCGCGGGGTCGTGCATGAAGTCCTCGATGATCACCGGACGGCCTTCGCGGATCGCCCGCCCGATCGGGCCCTGCCCGCGCGGATCGTCGGCATCGATGGTGATATCGGCGTGCGCCAGGTAGTGCTCGAGGCCGCGCGACATCGCGAGGGGCAGAACTTTGCCGCTTGCCTTGTCGACCATACTGATCCACGCTCCGGACAAACCGCTTTCCTCGACCGCGATGCGGCAGATCTCCCGCATCACCTCGTCGCGCGAATTTGACCGCACCAGGGCTTCGTTCGTCTGCCACAGGGTTCGGTACAGGCGGTTGAGCGTTTGGATGCGCGCTTCGGCGCTCTTGCGTTCCGAGATGTCGCGCACGACGGCGTGAAAATACCCGCGCCCGTCGATCTCGAAGTGGCGCCCGCTGATCTCCACCGGAAAGGTCGAGCCGTCCGCGCGCTGGTGAACGGTTTCGTACGTCAGCTCGCCGTGCCGTTCGACCTCGCGCTCGTCGCGCGCCAGCGCAGCGCGGGATTCCGGGGCGCGAAGCTCGGCGACGTGCTTGCCGATAAGTACCTCGCGCGGGTAGCCGTAGACCGACTCGGCCCGCTCGTTCGCCTCGATGATGCGTCCCTCGGCGTCGTGGAGAAACGTCGGGTCGCGCGCGAAGCGCATCACCTGGCGGAAATGCTCCTCCATCGCCGCGCGCTCGAGCGCCGCTTTCTGCCGGAACAGCTTGTCCGTGAAACTTCGCCGGCGCGCGAACCAGAGCGCGGCCAGGCCGGCGAGCGCGATCAGAAGGAAGATCCAGGCGGTCATCAATTGGACTGGTCTGTTACAGGTATGCCTTGCTCCACTTTGGCAAGAGATTATGGGCCGATCTGATCAGCTGCACAGGGCGAATAGCTTCCCGCCCGCGGGCAATTCCTGCATCGCCTTATGTCTTCTCAAAGACCGAGGCGCTGCCAGATTGTGCTCGTCAGGCCGGCCTGGTTTAGGGTGTAGAAGTGCAGCCCCGGCGCGCCGCCCGAGAGCAGGCGCTCGCACAGCTCCGTGACGACGTCCAGGCCGAAGGCGCGGATCGAGGCGCTGTCGTCGCGGAAGCTTTCGAGCTTGAATCGCATCCAGCGCGGGATCTCGGCGCCGCAGGCGTCCGAGAAGCGCGCCAGCTGCGAGAAGTTGCCGATCGGCATTACGCCAGGGACGATCGGCAGCGTGATGCCGGCGGCGCGGCAGTCGTCGACGAACTCGAAGTAGGCGTCGGAGTTGTAGAAGTACTGCGTGATCGCGCCGTCGGCGCCGGCGTCCACTTTCTGCTTGAAGTTGCGGATCTCGTCGGCCGCGTTGCGCGTCTGCGGGTGGTACTCGGGATAGCAGGCGACCTCGATCCTGAACCAGTCGCCGGTGGTTGCGCGGATGTACGCGACCAGCTCGCTCGCGTAGCGGAACTCGCCCGAGGCGGCGATGCCCGAGGGCAGATCGCCGCGCAACGCGACGATGTGGCGGATGCCGTGCTTGCGGTACAGCTCGAGCTGCTCCGCCACGTCGGCCCGGGTCGAGGCGACGCAGGAGATGTGCGGCGCGGCCTCGTGCCCCGCGGCGCGGATCTCGAGCACGGTCTCGAGCGTGCCCTCGCGCGTCGAGCCGCCGGCGCCGTAGGTGCACGAGAAGAAGCGCGGCTTGAGCCGCGCCAGCTGCTGCCAGATCGCGCGCAGCTTTTCCCTGCCCTGCGGCGTCCTCGGCGGGAAGAACTCGAAGCTGAAGTCGCGCGCGGGCGCCGCGCTCATCGCCGGCCTTCGACGAAGGGCTTGAGTGCGGCGTAGATCGCGCG